>Ga0134128_10000384_pt1 | contig 61815 bp, 49 predicted proteins | sample KB31754_FD_96462 | JGI IMG/M metagenome (GOLD analysis project Ga0134128, IMG submission 96462) | Terrestrial soil microbial communities with excess Nitrogen fertilizer from Kellogg Biological Station, Michigan, USA - KB3-175-4 | ecosystem: Environmental > Terrestrial > Soil > Unclassified ... | reverse complement strand
GCCCTGGATGCGATCCTGGCCGGTAGCCAGCGCACGGCGCAGGACAGGGCGCTGGATGGATTCCGCCATCCTAAGCAGACGCTGCTCTTCTTCGGGATCCGGCCGGACACGCGGGTGCTGCAGGTGTGGCCGCAGTCGGGTTGGTACACGAAGATCATTGCCCCGCTGGTGCAGGCGCGGGGACGGTATTACGCAGGGGTGATCGCGCCGGACCCGGACAGCCGGTTCCTGACGGCGCGGCTCGCGAGCTACCGGCGGCTCCTGGCATCACGGCCCGATCTCTACGGGCGGGTGAAGGTGGTGACGTTTCCACTCGATGGGGCGGATGTCCTGCCGGCGGGGTCGGTGGACATGGTGCTGAGCTTCGGGGACCTGCATGAATGGATGGCGCTCGGGGATGCGCAGCAGGCGCTGGCGACGGTGTATCGGGCGCTGGCGCGAGGTGGGGTGTTGGGGGTGGTGGACAACCGGGGAGATCCGGGGGTGGCGCAGGATCCACGGGCGAGGAATGGGTATGTCAGGCAGGACTATGCGATCCGGATGATCGAGGCGGTGGGGTTCAGGCTGGTGGCGGCTTCGGAGGTCAACGCCAATCCTCGGGACACCCGGAACTACCCGGCGGGGGTTTGGACGTTGCCGCCGGTGTATCGGCTGGGGAAGGTCGATCGGGCCCGGTATGCGGCCATTGGGGAGAGCGATCGGTTTACTCTGAAGTTCGTGAAACCTGATTGAGCATCAGGGCGCCGCGGGCTCGGCGATCACCACATCTCTTTCAAGCGAGCACTCACGTCCAGGGCGGCGTCGCCGGCTTCTTCGGTGAGGGTGTCGGCGGCGATTCGGGAGCCTTGGAAGGTGCCGGGCTCGAGGTTTTTCACGACTTTGTCGGTGAGGAAGCGGCTGCGGCCGCCGTAGACGTGCGCGTCGCCCAGGCGGTGTTGGGCAGTCAGGTGGAATTTGAGGGGGGCCATCAGGAGGAGATCGTTCTGGGCGCGGGTGAGAGCGACGTAGAGCAGCCGCCGCTCCTCCTCGATGAGCTCGGGTTTGCCGGTCGAGAACTCCGAGGGGAAGCTGCCGTCGACCACATTGAGCAGGTAGACGGTGTCCCACTCCATTCCCTTGGCGGAGTGGATGGTGGAAAGGACGAGGTAGTCCTCATCGAGCGTGGGGCGGCCGGCGAGATCGCTGGTGGCGTTGGGTGGATCGAGGGTGAGCTCGGTCAGGAAGCGCTCGCGCGAAGGGTACTGGCCGGAGAGCACCTCGAGCTGGTCGAGATCGCCCAGGCGGGTGTGGAAGTGCTCGTATTGGCGCTCGAAGTGCGGGCGGTACCATTCCCGCGCCAGGTGCACCTGGCCGGTCCAGGGGCGCTGCGGATCGGCCAGCGCGAGCAGCACCTCGACGAGCTTGCGCCAGTCCTTCTCGGCGCCCGGGGGCGGAGCGAAGGTCTGCAGGGAGGCGAGCGCGCCGCCGTTGGATTGCAGGTGATCGAGCGCGCGGCGCGCGTTGGCCGGACCCATGCCGGGCAGCAGCTGCAACGTGCGGAAGGCCGCGAGACCGTTGCGCGGATTGTCGGCCCAGCGCAGCACGGCGAGCAGATCCTTGATGTGGCTCGCCTCGAGGAACTTGAGGCCGCCGTACTTCACGAAGGGGATCTGACGGCGTCCGAGCTCCACTTCGAGCACATCGCTGTGACTGGCACTGCGGAAGAGCACCGCCTGCTTGCGCAACGGCACGTTGGCTTCGCGGCGCTTCAGGATTTCGGCGCAGACACATTCGGCCTGCACCTGCAGATCCTCCACGGCGATCAGCCGCGGCCTGGGCCCCTCGCCGCGGCTCGACAGCAGGTGCTTGCGGTGCTGGCGCGGCGCTTCCGCCATCACGGCATTGGCGACATCGAGCACCTGTTGGGTGGAGCGGTAGTTCTGCGCCAGTGTGACCACCTCCGCCCGCGGCGTGAAGCGGTCGGGGAAGCCGAGGATGTTCTCCACCGCGGCGGCGCGGAAGGAGTAGATCGCCTGCGCATCGTCCCCGACGACCGCGAGGCCGGCGCCGTCGGGCTTCAGCGCATGGAGGATCTCCGCCTGCAGCCTGTTGGTATCCTGATACTCGTCGACGAGCACGTGATCGAAGTGGCCGCCGACGTGCGCCGCCAGACGCGGGTGGGACATCATGATCTGCCAGTAGAGCAGCAGGTCATCGTAATCGAGCAGGCTGTTCTGCTGCTTGCGCTCGACGTATGCGCGGTAGAGTCGTGTCAGGTCCGATTCCCACTGCGCGCACCAGGGGAACTGCGCTTCGAGCGTTTCCTTCAGGGGGCGCTGGGTGTTGATGCGGTGGGAGTAGATCTGCAGGCAGGTGTCCTTGCGCGGAAAGCGCTGCTCCTTCTGCGCGAGCCCGAGCTCCTGGCGCAAGGTGTCGAGCAGGTCGGCGCAGTCGCCGCGGTCGAGCACGCTGAATTGCGGATCGAGCTTGAGGTGGCGGGCGTAGTGGCGCAGCAGGCGGTTGCCGACGGAATGGAAGGTGCCCGCCCAGCTCATGCGCTGCAGAATGCCCTGGCTGACTCCGCCCAGGGTATCGTTCAGCGCCGATTTGGCGAGCTCGAAGGCGCGCCGGCGCATCTCGACCGCAGCCCGCCGGGTGAAGGTGAGCATCATGATGCGGGCGGGGTCCACGCCGTGGAGGACGAGATGCGCGACGCGGTGCGCCAGGGTGTCGGTCTTGCCGGTGCCGGCCCCGGCCACGATCAGCAGCGGACCGGACTTGTAACCCTTGGGTTGGCCGGCGCCGTCCGGCAGCGGCTCGCCATGAGTCACGGCGCGGCGCTGGGGGCCATTGAGCTTCGCCAGATGGGACGCCGTTGACATGACGGCGGGGGACTATACGGAATCGGGCGACCCGCTGTCACTGATTGGCGTCACGCGTGTGATAGGCTGCCGTGGCCATGAAGCCGGACAAGCGGACCCTGCACTTCCAGGGCCGGATCATCTCGCTCAGCACCGACGAGGTGCGGCTGCCGAATGGCCACCTGGCCTCGCTCGAAGTCGTCCACCATCCCGGCGGCGCGGCGGCGGTGGCCATCGACGCGCAGGAGCGAGTTTGCCTGCTGCGGCAGTACCGTTACGTGGCGGACGGGTGGCTGTGGGAGCTGCCGGCCGGGAAGCTGGAGCCGAGCGAGCCGCCGCTCGTCACCGCGCAGCGCGAGCTCGTCGAGGAAGCCGGCGTGAGCGCGCGCGAGTGGCGCAGCCTCGGCGCCTACCTCAGCTCTCCGGGTATCTTCACCGAGGTGTTGCATCTCTACCTGGCGACGGGCGTGGAGCCGGCGACGGTGGCCCACGAGCAGGCGGAGGTCATCGAGGTGCACTGGATACCGTTCAGCCAGGCTCGCGAGTGGGCGCAGAGCGGCGCGATTCGGGACGGCAAGACGGCCCTGGGGCTGATCCGCGCGCATTATGTCCGCTGTCACGGCGGTAGAATCGATCCGTGACCGATGTCTCGGAACGACGACAGAAGCGCTGCTAAGGTGCAGGCAGCCGCGGGCCGCGCGGATTTGCTTTGTGGTGCATTCCTTGGGCGCCAGTACGACCAAAATAGAGGGCACGGGGGACCGAAAGCCGGACAACACGGGCGAGCGCCGGCGCTTGTCCCGTGTCCGCCACGATGACCGCGGCAATGGCTACGTCGAATGGATCGACGCCCCCGCGGAGCTGGTGGAGCGTCCCAAGCTCGAGATCCAGCGCGAGAGCGGGGAATTGCAGCTCGACGGGGACCGCGGAGCCCGTAATCCCTACTCGAACGACGCGGGCGTCGCGCGCAAGACCGGCAACACCACCCGCACGGATCTGCGCAAGCTCTCCGAGTGGATCAAGATGATGCGCGAGCTCGAGGAGCGCAGGCGCGCCGGCGACAGCACCGAAGGCGCCGACGAGGAATAGCCCCCGATCGCTCAAGTCCCCGGGGGTGAGGTGTTCCGCTCGATGTGGGCGACCTTGCGCGCGTTGCTCAGGCGATAGAACCGGCGCAGCTCCGCCAGCACTTCGCCATCGGGTCCGGCACCGGCGCGGCGGAGCGATCGCTCCAGCCGACGGCAGAATTTCTCCGCATAGCGGCTGGCTTCCCGGTAAAGATCCTCCCGCCCTTGCGCGAGCCGCGGATCGATGCGCGTGCGCTCGAATAGAATGCGCAGCAGCTCCGCGGGGAATCGCCCGGGCCACTGGCGCCGCAGCAGCCAGTAGCTGGCGACGTACTTGTCCACTTCCGCCTGCATCTCGAGCTCGAGGATCGAGACCGGGCGGTCGTGGCCGGCGTTCCAGGCCAGGTAGAGGAAGTGGCTCACCCCTTCGAGCGCCTTCCAATAGTCGCCGACATTGCCCTCGTGCAGGCGCACCATGGGATCCTCGCGCCGCAGCCGCTCCAACAGCCCAGGGTCGAGGAACAGCGAGATCGCCGCCTCGCCGCCGCCATCCGCGGGCTGCGCGACGATGAGGTCCTCCTCCGACACCCGGCCGCGGACCGACACCGGCAGGCGGCTGCGGTCGGTGACGAGGAAGTCATAGACGTCGTGAGCGACACTCACGTCGTATATGCCGCCGATGAGCTGCTGCAGCTGCGTCAGGATCACGATCAGTGGGCGAGCTGCGTTCCGCCGGCCGCGGTCGGATCGACGCCGAGACGCTTCAGGAGCGCGTAGCTGCGCCGGCTGCCGGTCTTCAGCCAGATCTCGTAGAGGCGCAGGATGTCCTTGTCGGAATGCGTGTACGCGGTCTCCGCGAGCTCGTTGAGCGCATCGACCATGGGTTGGAATTTCTCCGACAGCTCGGCGAAGACGTTGCCGAGCACCCTGCCCCTGCCTCGGGCCAGCACTTCGGCGAGCGTCCCGTAGGCGCGCCCCCCCATCGCGATGTGGTAGTCGATGTCGATCAGCTTGCGCGCGAAGCTCTGCGCGAAGAAGCCGGCAACGAAGAGCGAGACGTCGCCCAGGCGTTGCAGGTTGCGGTTGCGATCGTCGGCGGAGCGCGCCTCCAACGCCTCCGACAGCATGACGACCAGCGGCTTCAGGCGCGGCCCCTCCGGCGTGCACTCGAACAGGGCCTCGGAGCGGGCGAACAGCGTCAGCAGGTTGACGACGTAGTGCTCGGTCTGGCCCTCGACCGAGAGCCGCTGGCTCTCGAGAGCGCCATGCAGCGCGTCCCTGAAATATTCCTTCAGATTGGCGACCGGCTGTACCCGGCAGGATGCGTGAGTGTCAGACATCAGGCAATGACCTCCTGAGCAACATCTCCCAGTGAATACAACGGCAGTACCGGCCGGAAGTTCACCTCACATAATGGCCGAGTTCCGTGACGCACTGCTTGGTTATAGCGCAGCGGCAGCGTATTTATTGGCCGTTCAGCTTTGGCAGCTGGGGGGATCGAGTGCTAGCAGCTCCGCCAGGCGCAGGCAGTCGGGCACATCGATGTCGGCGGGGCCGAGGCTGGAAGGCCAGAGCGCTCCAGTACGGTTCATCCAGGCGGTGCGCAGGCCCGCCGCGCGCGCGGCGTCGACATCGAGGAAAGGATCGTCGCCGACGTAGAGGATGCTCCGCGGCTCGAGATCCAGGCCGCGGGCAAGCTGCTGGAAACAGTGGGGATGAGGCTTTGCGATGCCGAGCTGACGGGCGTTCAACGAGAGGCTGAAAAGCGGCGCGAGTCCGATGAGCCCGAGATCGGCATTGCCGTTGCTGAGCGAGGCGAGCGCGTATCGCCCGCGCAGGCGCTCGAGCGCGGGCTGAACGTCGGCGTAGAGCTGCAGCTCGTTGCGGGCCGCGAAGAACACCTCGAAGGCGCGCGCGGCCACCTCTTCGCCGTAGCCGCATTCGCGCGCGTGAGCGGCGAGCGCCGTGACGCGCAGGTAGGTGAAGTCGTGGGCGTTGTGCGGCTCGCTGCGGGCAAGGCGCTCGCGCGCGGCGCGCATCTCCTCGATCGATACCCGCTCGACGATCCGCGGGCAATTCGCGCGCAGCCATTCGTGCAGCGACCGCTCCGCGCGAACGATCACCGGACCAACATCCCACAGTGTATTATCGAGATCGAAGGCGACCGCACGGATGTCGCGGGGCACGGCCGCCCGCGATACGGTCGGGCCAGCGCTCGAGATTCCCATCGTCATTCTGCGAAGGGTACCACCCCATGTCGGATCTGACTCTGGTGATCGGCAACAGGAATTACTCCTCCTGGTCGCTGCGGCCGTGGCTGCTCTTGAAGCGCCTCGGGCTCGAGTTCCGCGAGGTGCTGATCCGGCTCGACACGCCGACCACGAAGGATGAGATCGAGCAGTACGGCCCGAGCGGCCGCGTGCCCGTGCTGCTGGACGGCGAGCTCTGCGTGTGGGACTCCATGGCCATCTGCGAATACGCGGCGGAGCTCGCCGGCCGCGGCTGGCCGCGGGACGCCCGCGCCCGCGCGGTGGCGCGCTCGGCGTGCGCGGAGATGCATTCGGGCTTCGGCAACCTGCGCATGGAGTGGCCGATGAACGCCCGCGCGCGCAACCGCCGCACGGTCCTGACGCCCGGACTGGAAGCGGACATCGACCGGGTCGATGAGATCTGGAACGACTGCCGGCGGCGCTTCGGAGCCGCGGGCCCGTGGCTCTTCGGGGAATATTCCGTCGCCGATGCGATGTTTGCCCCGGTGGTACTGCGGTTCAACACCTACGGCGCGCGGATCTCGCAGACCGCGCGCTGGTACATGGCCACGGTGCTCGAGGATGCGACCCTGCAGTCGTGGCTCGCCGCCGCCAAGGTGGAGCCGTGGACGCTGGAGGGGTCGGAGGTCGGCTAGCTGTAAGTCGCGCGCCACTCCGCCCGATACGATCTCCCGAGCGACATCAGCCGCTCGAGCAGCTCCGGATAGGCGATCCCGGCTGCGCGGGCGGACTCGGCGAAGTCCTCGGCCGCTTCCAGGTTGGGATTGGCATTGGCTTCGAGCGCGTACACCTGGCCGTCCGCGGTCGCTCTGAAATCCATCCGCGCGCAGCCGGAGAGCCCGAGCGCGCGGTAGATGCGGCGGGACAGCTTGTCGAGGCGGGTCAGCACCGCGGGCGGCAGGTCCTCGGCGGCGCGGGTCGTGATGCCGTACTTGGTCTGATAGCGCTTGTCCCACTTCACCTTGCGGGTGGCGATGGCCGCCAGGGAGTCGGGCATGGAGCCGAAGACCATCTCCCACACGGGCAGCCGCGTCAGCCGGTCGTTGCCCATCACGCCGACGTAGAGCTCGCGGCCTTCGATGTACTCCTCGACCAGAGCGTCGGAGCCGATCTGCTCGTGGACGAACTCGATCCGCTCCTTGAGCCGCGGCGCGTCCTCCACCACCGATGCCTGCGCGATACCGAGCGATGCATCCTCGACGGTCGACTTCACGAACAGCGGGAAGCGGAGCTTGCGTGGAACGTGAATGCGCGCGCCGCGCTGGAAGACGGCAAACTGCGGCGTCGGGATGCGATGGAAGGCCAGAAGCTGTTTGCAGAGAGGCTTGTCGCGCGACAAGAGCAGCCCGCGCGGGTTGCAGCCGGTGTAGGGCTGACGCAGCAGCTCGAGGAAGGCCACGACGTGTTGGTCGTACGTGACGATGCCATTGAATTCTTCGAGCAGGTTGAAGACGATGTCCGGCTTCCACTCGGCGATGCTGCTGCGCATCTCCGTGAGGCTATCCAGCACGCCGAGACAGCGCACATCGTGGCCGCTCTGGCGCAGAGTGCTCGTGACGTCGTATTCGGTCCGCCACTCCTCGATTTCTTTGTCGCTACGGCCTTCGAGAGATTCCGGTGGCACCAGGCTCGCGTGCACGACGACGAGCGTGCGCAGTTTTCTCATAAACGAAGGTGGGGGGTCTCGCCTTGTGCGTAGAGGCTGGCGAGCCGCTCGAGCAGCCATCGGGCACTGCGGACGGCGTCGCGACGGTTGCCGCGGACGTAGAGCTTCAAGATCTCACTGCGCTCGATCATCATGCGGGCGATCTGCTGCACACTATAACGCTCCAGGCCCAGCTTGCGCGACACGGACGCCACCAGCAGCTTCTGGTTGCTCCGCAGGAGGGTTGCGGCACGACTGGCTCCGCGGCGCATCGGCCTGGGCGCGAACAGCCTGTGCAGGAACTCGTCGGCCAGGCCGCGGCGATAGGAGCGCTGGCGCGCCAGCTTGCGGCGATAGTGCTGCGCGAGGGTGCGGGTATTCGTCTCGAGAGGCTCGATGAGGATGCGGTTGCGCACGGGCGGCCGCCGCCCGCGCATCTCGGCGAGCAGCTCGTCGACGGCGCTCAGCTTCTGGAATGCCGGCCAGTCGGCGTAGCTCTTGCGCCAGCCGGATCGCGGCGTCAGCCAGACGGCGAACGTCTCAGCGAAGTCCTCCGTTGGATGCGACTGCGCGTACCACTCCCCCAGATGGTGCACGTACCGGCGACTCCCCGGCCGCGCCTTGTAGCGCGCGGGATATTGCAGGGAGGCCGGGCCGAAAACTTCGCGCCAGCGTTTACGGCGACGGAGCCTGTAGGCGTTATCGAGCGCGTGTCCTGCTTCGTGTCGCAGGATACGCATGAACCAGCGCGTGTTGCCGCCCTCCGCTTCCCGCATGATGCGCCGCTCCAGACGCTCCAGGCGCGGGTGCGCGAGATAGAACGGAATAGCGATGCCGGGCACGCCGTCGGGGGAGAACCACTCTTCCGACAGCCACACATGAGGGTGGAAGCGGATGCCTCGCGCCTCCAGCTCCGAGTAGAGCCGCCGGACGCGCCGCTCGATCCGGGAGCCCTGGAGCTTGAGGCCCAGATCGCAGAAACGCAGCGACAACAGAGCCTCGTCGGAGAGACGAGTCCATGCCGGCCTTCTCCTAAGTCGCCGGGAGGTGCGATTGCGCTGCAGAGCCACGGGCTCAAAGCCTAGCTCATCCTGAGTAGCGCGTGCTGTAAAAGGCGGTCGGCGTAGGTCTCGATGAGCGGACGCTGCAGGAGGCACTCGCGCCAGGAGGCTGGGATGGCGCTCACCCCGTAGAGTGCGCCGGCCAGTTGGCCGCAGGCCGCCGCCGCGACGTCGGAGTTTCCCCCGTGATTGGCCGCGTGCAGGACGGCATCGCGGAAATTGCCGGTGGCGGCAAAAGCCTCGAGCGCGATGGCGAGCGCATCGGTCACCGAGCCGTTGTGCCGCTTGCCCCCGGCGCCGGGGGCTACCGCGGCGAGAACGCGGGCCTTGGACTGGCCGCTGAGCGCGAGGTAGAGCGCGCTCGCGAGATCGCGGCAGGCGGCGAGGACGGCGGGGGCCTGGCAGGTGGTGCGGGCCGCTTCGCTGGCGAGCTGCACGGCCTCCTCCTGCGAGGCGAAGAAGAACATGACGACCGGGGCGATGCGGGAGAGCGGCTCCGGATCGAGCTGATCGGGGGCGTGCGAGCCGGAGAAGAGCTGGCGCCGCCACTGCGCCATCGTCAGCGCGCGTGCCGTGCTCGCAGTGATACCGAGGCACTGGCCCGTGGCTGAAAGGTAGCCCTCGCGCTGCCAGCGCCGATAGCGCTCCACCTGGTCCCGGGCGTCGAAGCCATCGGTCGCGAGCAGGCTGTCGGCCAGACAGAGCGCCAGCGCGGTGTCATCGCTCCAGCCGCCGCGCGGTAGCGCGAACGGGCCGCCGCCCAGCATATCGCCCACGGGCGCGAAGCTGCCGGGGCGCCGGTACTGGGTCGCGGCGGCAACCGCGTCCCCGGCAGCGAGACCGAGCAGCGCGCCGAGAAAACGCTCCCGCAGGCTGCGGGCCGCGGCCAGGGTGCCGGGCTCCAACAGCGGATCGGGATCCGCGGCGAGCGGCGGTGCCGCGAGGAGAGGGAGGTTGCGGGGAGCCCAATTGCGCACGTAGTCGGTCTGCGCCGCGGTCTCGGGGACGCTCGGCCAGAGCTTCGAGCGCTCCGACTGCTGCCACAGCGTCGCGAGCTCATCGAGCGCCCGCTCGCCGGACAGGCCGAGCTCCACGAACAGACAGCCGACCACCATGCCGGTGCGGCCGATCCCGGCGCGGCAATGCACATACACGGGCCTGCCGGAGCGCAGCGCATCGTGCAGACAATCGAGGATCTCCATCATGTGCTCCCGCTTCTCGGGCAGGCCGTGATCGCGGATGGGCTTGCGGAGGTACTCGATCTGAAACGGGAGCGCCTGGTCGTAGGGCTCGATCTCGCTGGGATGGGTGAGATCGAGGAAGCATTCGATGCCGGCTGCGAGGAGCGTCCGCACGCGCTGGCGGGTAGCTTCTGCGGTCATGCCGGAGGGGTGCTCGCCGGCGAGAAGCCGCCCGGGGAGCGCCCAGTAGGTGTTGGGAAGAGGACGAGCGACTTCCATTGCCGATTATGGAGTCGACGCCACGGCCTCGATCAGACTGTCCTCTTCATCCAGGGTCATCGCGGTGAGCGGCACGGACGCCGGGTGCGGCGGCGTCCCGATGTCCAGGGCGGCGAAATCGAAGTGGCGGGGATCGGCCAGGTGCCCGAGCTCGACGTGCCGCAGCGCGGAGAAGATGCTCGCGGTGCGGCCGGGGTAGGCGCGCTCCCAATCGGCGAGCATTTTCTTCACCGCGACGCGTTGCATGTTGTCCTGCGAGCCACAGAGCTTGCAGGGGATGATGGGGAACTCGCGGCCGCGGGCGTAGCGCGCGATATCGCGCTCGGCGACGTACGCGAGCGGACGGATCACGATGTGACGGCCGTCCTCGGAGAGGAGCTTCGGGGCCATGGCCTTGAGGCGGCCGCCGAAGAAGAGATTCAGGAAGAGTGTCTCGACGATGTCGTCGCGGTGGTGACCCAGGGCGATCCGGGTGATGCCGTTCTCGGCGGCGAAGCGATAGAGCGCGCCGCGGCGCAGGCGAGAGCAAAGGCCACAAAGGGTCCGGCCCTCGGGAATGACGCGTTTGACGACGCTGTAGGTATCCTGCTCGATGATGTGAAACGGGACGCCGAGAGAGGTCAGGTACTCCGGGAGGACGTGCTCCGGGAACCCCGGCTGCTTCTGATCCAGATTGACGGCGATGAGCTCGAAGTCCACGGGCGCGCTGCGCTCGAGCGACAGGAGGATATCGAGCAGGGTGTAGGAATCCTTGCCCCCCGAGAGACAGACCATCACGCGGTCGCCGGGGCCGATCATGCGGAAGTCCTCGATCGCCTTGCCGGCCAGGCCGCGTAACCGGGCCTGCAGGCGCGCGAGGGTGCGGGACGGCATTCGGTGCGCGCTGTCCGGCATCTAGGCGGCGGCCTCGCTGGCCGCTGCTTCCAGGTACTTCGCCTCGACGTAACGGATGAAGGCGGTCGCGGACAGGGGCTTGCCGGTCGCGCTGCGCAACAGATCCTGCACCGGCACCTTGGCGCCGAGACCGTGAACGTGGGTTCGCAGCCACCCGAGGAGGCCGGAGAATTCCCCGCGCGCGAGCTGCTCGTCGAGCGCGGGCACGTCGCTGCGCAGGCTCTCGTAAAGCTGCCCGGCGATGACGGCGCCGAGGGCATACGAAGGGAAGTACCCGAACGAGCCGACGGCCCAGTGAACGTCCTGGAGGCACCCTTCGGCGTCGTTGCCGGGACGGATGCCGAGTCGATCTTCCATTCCCTTGTTCCAGGCGTCCGGCAGGTCGCGCACCGCGAGCGAGCCGCTCAAGAGCTGCTTCTCGAGCTCGTAGCGCAGCATGATGTGGAGGGGATAGGTGAGCTCATCGGCATCCACGCGAATCAAGCCGCGGCGCACGCGCGTGAGGTGGTCGTAGATGTTCTCGATCCCCCACTCCGGTCCGCTGACGCCAAAGTGCTTCACGATGAGCGGCTGCACGTAGCGCACGAACGGGCGGGTGCGGCAGATCATCATCTCCGTGAGCAGCGACTGGCTCTCCTCCAGAGCCATGCCGCGGTCGCGGCCCACCGGCTGGTCGCGCCAGTCCTGCGGCAGACCGAGGTCGTACATCGCGTGGCCGGTCTCGTGCAGTGCGCCCAGCAGGCCCGAGAAGAGATCGTTGGGGTCGAGGCGGGTGGTGACGCGGATGTCGCCGGGCACGCCCTCCGTGAACGGATGCTCGCTCTCGTCGAGGCGACCGCGGTCGAAGGGGAAGCCGATCTGCTTCATCACCTCGATGATGAGCGCGCGCTGCTTGCCGGCAGGAAATTTGCCGGTGAGCGGCGCGGGTGGCCGGCTCTCCTGGGCCGCGATGGCCTCGCGGATGAGCGAAGGCAGACGCCGTGAGAGGCCCTTGAACATGGCGTCGATGTCGGCCGTGGTGATGCCCGGGCTGAACTCGTCCACGAGCGCATCGTAAGGCGCGAGGTTCAACGCCTGGCCCAGAAGCGCGGCCTTGTCGCGAACCAGGTGGACCACCTCCTCCAGGTGCGGCGCGAAGAGCTCGAACTTTCCCTGCTGCCGGGCCTCCAGCCAGCGGACTTCCGCCCGCGAGGTCGCGCGCGCGAGTCGCGAGATCAGAGACACCGGCGTGGCAATGGCGTGATCGCGCTGGCGCCGCATCTCGTGCAGGTTCGCCACCTGCCAGTCCTGCAGCCCCTGGGTACTGGCCTGTGCGCGATCGAGCAGGCGGGTGATGCGCGGCGCGGTGAGCAGCGCATGGTGCTCCGTCTCCAGGGCGGCGAGCTGCTCTCCGCGCACGTCCGCGCTGCCGCGCGGCATCATTACGGCTGCGTCCCAGCGAAGGAGCGACAAGGCTCCGCGAAAAGCATGGAGCCGCTTGAACTCCTGCTCTAGTTGCTTGTATGGCGAGGCTGACATGAATCTCTTCCCGTCCCGCTCCGCGCCGGGCCAAAACGGCCCTGAAGGTGCCCCGGATTCAGTGCAACGACGCCCGAAGGGGGCTGGCCGGGAGCGGGAGAATGAGCATAGTCTACCAGGGAGCGGCGCCGCGGCCGGGCGCTCGGGGAAGGTACCCCTTAATAATCAGTAACTTAGATTCTATCCCCGCCGATTGACACTCCGAATGGGGGGTCTGGCTAGAAAACGAGGTGCCGCCATTCCGGCCAGCGGGCCACGGCGATGCCGATACCGATCGAGACGATCAGCAGCAGCACGAGCGTGAGTCCTATGAGAAAGCGTTGCATGGGTGGCGGAGCGCTGCTTGCCGGAGCGGGCGCCATGATAGCTGGCCGGAGGCGGGGATGAGTTTGAGCGTTTGCCTGCTCGCTGCCGAAGTAGCGCCGCTATCCAAGACCGGAGGGCTCGCCGACGTGGCCGGCGCCCTGGCGAAACACCTGGCGGCTGCCGGTCATGACGTTCGCCTGTTCACGCCGCTTTACGCGTCGATAGACCGTTCTAAATTTCCGATGCAGCCCGTCGACGGATTGCACGACGTACCGCTGCAGATCGGCCCCCATCATTATGTTTTCTCCGTCGTCTCGACCCGGCTGCCGGGCTCCGACGCCCTTCTCTATCTGATCGACTGCCCGGCGCTTTACGGGCGCGCGGCGATCTATACGACCGATCCCGATGAGCACTTGAGATTCCTGGCCTTCACCCGCGCGGTGCTGGCCACGTGTCAGCGCAGCGGATGGTCACCCCAGATCCTGCACTGCAATGACTGGCATACGGCTTTCGGACCGCTTTTCGTCAAAGCGTTGCTCGCGGGGGATTCCCTCTTCGCGAGCACCCGCTCGGTGCTGACGATCCACAACATCGGCTACCAGGGAATCTTCAGCGCGGCCGCCGTCGCGGACCTGGAGCTCGGCCCCAAGAGCCACCTGCTGCACCAGGACGATCTGCGCGCGGGCAGGATCAACCCGCTGCGCCACGGCATCCTGTACGCGGACGCGATCACCACCGTCAGTCCCACGCACGCGCTGGAGATCTGCACGGACCAGTACGGGATGGGACTTCAGGACTCCCTGCGCATGCGACGGGACGCGCTCACGGGCATCCTGAACGGCGTCGACTACCACGTTTGGGACCCGCGCAACGATCGCTATCTGCCGGCGCAATACGACCCGGACACCCTTGCCATCAAGGCCGGACTGAAACGCGCCTTCATCGAGCGGCTGGGGCTGAGACTGCCGGTGACGACGCCGCTCGCGGGAATGGTGAGCCGGTTGGCCGCGCAGAAGGGGATCGAGCTGATGTTCGACTCCCTGCCGCAGGTGCTGGAGTGGCGCGAACTCGGCTTCGTCGCGCTGGGCAGCGGCGATCCGCCGTATGAGCGCTTCCTCGCCGGGCTCGCCGAGCGCTTCCCCGGGCGGGTGGTGTTCCGGCAGGGTTATGACGACGAGCTGTCGCACTGGATCGAGGCGGCTTGCGACATGTTCCTCATGCCCTCGCGGTACGAGCCCTGCGGCCTCAACCAGATGTACAGCCTGCGCTACGGCACGGTGCCGGTCGTGCGGCGCACCGGCGGGCTCGCGGACTCAGTGCAGCACTACGATCCCCAGAGCGGCGAGGGCACGGGGGTCGTCTTCAACGACTTCAACTCCGAGGCGCTGGAGTGGGCACTCAACACGGCGCTCGATCTGTATGCCGAGCCGGCGCAGTGGGCGCGGATGGTGCGCAACGGGATGGCCAAGGATTTCTCGTGGGAGATCCAGGGAGAGAAGTACGTGCAGATCTACCGCAGACTGGTGAGCTAGATGGCTCAACGCTGGCGGGGCATCGCTTCTCAGTCGGTCAGCGCAGGGTGAAGGTGCCGCTCTCCTCGAACGGGATCGAGCGCAGCCAGCCGTGCGTGAGCTCCACCCTGCCCTTCATGCGGTAGGCGATGTCCCGGTCGTGCGGCTGGTTGAGGAGGGTGAAGAGCGCGCCGGCGGCGTTGGCGGTGACATCCATGTTGAATTCGGCGGTGCCGAGCGCGGGCACGACGAAGCTGGCGTCGGAGACGCCCGTCGCGAATTGCTGGCCGCCGATATAGACGGTGTAGGAAAGGCCCTGGACCGGCAGGCTGCGATCGTTGGGGTTCTCGACGCGCATGCGGACGCGAAGCTGCTGCTCGAGCAGGTTGGCGCGGAGCACCTCGACATCGACGATGGAGAGCTGGGGCGTCTGCAGCTTCGGAACGAGGAGGCTGCAGCCGCAGAGCACAATGGCGACGAGCAGCAGGGAAAGGGATCGCATGCCGGAATGGTACAGGGGGGCCGTTGGCGGAGTCGACGGCCGTCGCCGCGATGCGACGCGGACGGGAGGTCGGGCGGTGTCCATCACGCCCGCCCGTACATTCTGTTGAGTTGCGCGAAGCGCCGCGCCAGCTCGGGCGTCAGGGCGCCGTCCGGGAGCCGCCAGCTCCAATTGCCGAGCACGGTGCCGGGAGTGTTGAGCCGGGCGTCGGAGTCGAGGGCGAGCAGGTCCTGGGCGGGCAGGATGGCGAGCTGACCGACCGAGCCCAGTGCCTCACGGATGAGGGCGTCAGGCATGGATCCCGGCGCGACCCGCAGCATGGAGTCGACACGGCGGCGCGTTTCCTCATCGAGGCTGCGGTACCAGCCGAGCGTCGTGTCGTTGTCGTGCGTCCCCGTATACACGACGCTGTCGGGCTCGTGCATGTGCGGGAGGTGTGGGTTGTCGCCCTCACCGCTGAAAGCGAACTGCAGGACGCGCATCCCGGGGAGCCCAAAGCCCTTGCGCAGAGCGACGACGTCGTCGGTGATGACGCCGAGGTCCTCGGCGAGGATCGGCAGATCGCCGAGCTCATCCATCAGCAGCCGCAGGAGATCCTCGCCCGGGGTCAGGTGCCACTCTCCGCCGCGCGCATCGGGGGATCCGGCCGGAACCGCCCAGTGCGCCGCGAGAGCGCGGAAGTGATCGAGGCGCAGCAGGTCGACACGCTCGAGTTGCGCGAGCACGCGCGCGCGCCAGTGGCTGAAGTGGCCGTGACGCATCGCCTGCCAGTCGTAGAGGGGGTTGCCCCAGAGCTGGCCGGTGCACGAGAAATAATCCGGCGGCACGCCGGCGACGGCTGCGGGCCGGCCGTCGGGCTCGAGCTGGAACTGCGAGCGATGCGCCCAGGTCTCGACGGAATGCGGCGCGACATAGAACGGCAGATCGCCGAGGATGCGCACGCCCCGCGAGCGGGCGTGCTCGCGCAAGCGTCGCCACTGGACGAAGAAGGCGAACTGCTCCTGCCGGATGCGCTGCAACTGCGGCGCACGGCCACTGGCGACCTGCGCCAGAGCCGATGGGTTTCGGTCACGCAGCTCCGCGGGCCAGGTCCACCAGGGCGCGCCGGCATGCGCCGCGCTCAGGACCTCGAAGAGAGCGTAGTCCTCCAGCCACGCCCCGCTCTCATCGAGGAAGGCGGCGTACTCCGCGGGCTCGACCGCCGGCATCTCGGCCGGCTCGACCAGGGCGGCGTTGCCGGCGAAGTCGGAGCGCACCCAATACGGCGAGCCGTCCGGCCCGACAGGGCCCGCGGGCAGGATCTGCCAGACGGTAAAGCCCGCCTGCGCGAGCCAGTCGATGAAGTCGCGCCCGCCGCGGCCGAGGGGAGCTGCGAGCGAGCCGAGGTGCAGCAGCACTCCGGCGCGACGTCGATCGAGCACTGGCAGGCGCATGGCAAGGACTCCGTGTAGCTAAGCCTGCGGGCCAGGCACAGGATGTGCCCGCTGCGTTTCAACTGCCGTAGGCGCGCCGCATGACGCCGCCGTGCTCGGGGCTGCCGCGGCCGACGGAGATCGGCTGCGCCAGAGCCTCGGGCGGCGGCAGACCGAGGAGGCGGTAGAGGACGACGAGCTGGCGGCGATAGAGGCTGTCGAACTGGCTCACGGCATCCGCGGGGTTGTAGTCGCCGAACCACCAGAACCAGTCGGAGCTCTCGCAGAGCGCAAGCTGATGCTCGGCAGTGGCCCGCTGTGCCGCATCGAGAATGCCGGATGCCATGACGCGGTCGAAGGCGAGCTTGGCGTCGCAGAGAAGATCCCAGCCGCGGTTCTTGGCCGGATCGCCCATCCAGGTGGCGAGGGTGCCGTGGACCCAACTGCCGGCCACCACGCTTTGCAGGGGGCGAGGCTCGAGGCCGCGCGCGACGCAATCGGAGAGCGTGGTCAGCTCCAGCAGCGGATGCGTTGCGAGCAGGGAATAGAGCGCGCGCAGGAAGTAATAGCCGTTGAACGGGTAGTGCTCCCAGGCGTTCTCGCCATCGAGGGCGATCAGGACCGCGTGCTGGGCACCGCCCTCGGACTCGGCATACTGGCGCGCGAGGCGCGCGAGCTCGTTGACCAGGTTGTGCGCCGCGTCATCGCCGTGCCAGGTCGCATAGGTGAAGCCGATGAGATCGGACAGCGTGTCGTCGCGGAAGAACTCAACCATGCGGCCGCCTGGCAGCCGGTACGGCCGGTTGTAGGCCTTGGGATCGCGCGGGACCTTGGGATCGAAACGCGCGAGAGCCCCCTGCAGCACGTTGCCGCTGGTGGCCGCCCATTTGAAGCCGGCCCGGTCGAGCAGCTCCAGCGTGCCGCGGCTGATCGCTCCTTCCGACGGCCAGCAGCCGACCGGCTCGGTGCCGAAGACCTGTTTGAAGACGCGAAGCGACTCGCGCACGTGCCAGTGTGCGCGCTCCGCGCCTCCGGGATACGAGGGATGCTGCGGCAGCGGCATGTTGGGCACGGCATCGCGCGCCGCCTGGAAATCGAGCAGCAATGGCACGATCGGATGCCCGTAGGGGGTCACCGACAGCTCGCACTGCCCGCGCTCGGAGAGCTTCCGATAGCGCGGCACGATGGCGGCGACGAGCTCGCCCACCAGGGCGAGGAGGTCCCGCCGCTGCGTGGTGGTGAACGCGCGGCCCTGCTGGGTGAGAACACTCACGAACGTATCGGAGCGGCGCACCGTCTCACCGAGCCAGGCGAGGTGGTACCACACCGCGAGGTCGTGGATGAGCTGATCGGAGGCGTAGCTCACGCGCTCCGGCGTGGCGAGCGTCTCGGCGAGGGTGGCGAGCTCGAGGTACGGCCCGAAGCGCTCGATCATCTGCTTGCGCTGGGCCTTGAGGCAGGCCCGCAGCAGCTCCAGGCGCTCGGCGGGATCGGCCGGCACCGGATCGGGACCCAGGAGCCCGAGCACGGGGTCCGGCAGCGGGCTGCCCGTGCGCAGGTGCGCCGCCACGCGGCGCGAGATCTCCTCGAGCTGCTCCAGCAGGACCGGCGTGAAGTTGACCACGGCGCGCACCGCAGGGTTGGCCTCCATGTGCGCAGCCATGTCGGTGTAATCCTTGATCGCGTGGAGATAGGTCCACGGCAGGACGTAGCGTCCGGTGAGAGCGTCGCGATACTGTGGCTGATGCATATGCCACAGGAGGACCACGGGAAGGCGTGAATCGGACCCCATGATGCTCAAGCGGACAGCCGGCGAAGCATGTCGGGCGTCACGAGGACCACGCCCTTTTCCGTGACGACGAACCGCCGGGCGTCTTCCGCCCTATCGACACCGATACGCATTCCATCGGGTATCTCGCAGCCTTCATCGACGATGGCGCCGCGGATCTGGCAGCCGCTGCCGATGAGCGCATGCGGCAGGATGACGGAGCGCTCGATCGTCGTGCGCTCTTCCACCCGGACGTCGGAAAAGAGGAGCGACTCGCGTATCAGCGCGCCAGAGATGATGCAGCCGCCGGAGACCATCGAGTTGATGGCCATGCCTCGACGCCCGTCCTCGTCGAGGATGAACTTGGCCGGAGGCTGATGCATCTGGTACGTCCAGATCGGCCAGTCCTCATCGTAGATGTTGAGCTCCGGCCTGACGTGCACCAGCTCGATGTTCGCCTCGTAGTAGGCGTCCAGCGTGCCGACGTCGCGCCAGTAGCTCTGTGCGCGGGTCTTGACGTCCTGGAAGGGGTAGGCGAACACCTGGAGGGTGCTGCTGAGGGTCTTGGGGATGATGTTCTTGCCGAAGTCGTGCGCGGACGCGTCGTCGGTCGCGTCCTCCTCCAGCAGGCGTTGCAAAAGGCGCGTATTGAAGACGTAAATTCCCATCGAGGCGAGGATGGTGTCGGGCCGGCCAGGCAGGGTATCCGGGACGGCGGGCTTCTCGGAGAATTTGGTCACGCGGTTCCATTCCGTGGCGGTGAGCACGCCGAAATGCCGCGACTCGCTGGCGGGCACCTCGACCACGCCGACCGTGATGTCGGCGCCCTTCTCTACGTGGTAGGCGATCATCGGGCCATAGTCCATCTTGTAGATGTGATCGCCTGCAAGCACGAGCACGTGCTTCGGCCTATGGGAGAGGATGAGGTCGATGTTCTGGTGGACGGCATCGGAGGTCCCCCGATACCACACGGGGCCCTTCTGCTGCTGGGCGGGGATGGTCTCGATGAACTCGCCGAACTCGCCGCGCAGGTAGCTCCAGCCGCGCTGTACGTGGGCGATCAGCGACTGCGCCTTGTACTGGGTGAGGATGGAGATCTGGCGGATGCCGGAATTGACGCAGTTCGACAGCACGAAATCGACGATGCGGAACTTGCCCCCGAACGGCGTCGCGGGTTTGCAGCGATGCTCGGTGAGGTCCTTCAAGCGCTCGCCCCGACCCCCGGCCATGATCACCGCAAGGGTGCCGCCTGTCAGGCGGCTCACGTAGCGTCCGGAAGAGGCGCGCGCTGGCTGTCGGGACATGAGGTAGGGGACCGGCTTGTTATCGGCCAATCTTATCGTGCGCGGGGGCTAAAGCCACGCCCTTCGTGCTCGAGCGGCGGCCTGACCCGGGGGGTGCGGCCGCGCGGGCGAGCCGCCGCCCGAGCCTCACGTCTGGGCGGGGTATGCGCCGCTCGCGCAGTGCTCGCGAATGAATGCGGCGTGGCCGGGCATGTAGTCCGCCGAAGCCCGCACGGCACTGCGGAAGCGGGCGAGCCGCTCCCCGTTCTCCTCGTCGGAGATCACATTCGCGACCGGATCGAAGCCCCGTGGGACCAGTCCCTGGCCGATCATCACGGCAAACCAGCTGGTATCGTTGAAGAGCTCCTGGTTCTCGCGGAACACCCGGCCGCGGCTCTCGAACAAGGCGATCTTCTCCTGCAGGCGCTCCGGAACGCTCATGCTCGCGCAAGCGCGCCAGAACTCCGAGTCTTCCCGGCGGGTGACCTTGTAGTGCAATGTCAGAAATTCCAGCACCCGCTCGTATTCCTCCGCCACGACACGGTTGTAGCGCTGCATGTCCGCCGGCTCGAAGTCCTCGTCCGGAAACATCGTCAGGAGCTGCGCGATGCCGCTCTGCACGAGATGGATGGTGGTGGACTCCAGCGGCTCGAGAAAGCCGGCCGCGAGCCCGAGCGCGACGCAGTTACGGCTCCAGAACTTGCGCCGGCGGCCGGCGACGAATCGCAGCGGCCGCGGGTCGCCGAGCGGCCTGCCGTCCAGGTTCGCGAGCAGGATCGAGGCCGCCTCGTCGTCGCTCATGTACCGGCTGCAGTACACGTGACCGTTGCCGATGCGATGTTGCAGAGGTATGCGCCATTGCCAGCCCGCCGCGTGCGCCGTGGAACGCGTATACGGCGTCAGCGGGCTGACGCTCTCGCAGGGGACCGCCAGGGCGCGATCACAGGGCAGCCAGTGCGACCAGTCCTCGTACCCGCTGTGCAGCGTCTGCTCGATCAGCAATCCGCGGAATCCCGAGCAGTCGATGAAGAGCTGCCCCTCGATCCGGCGCCCGTCCTCCATGACCACCGCTTCGATGAAGCCGTCCTCGGCCCGCAGCGGCACGTGAACGATCCTGCCCTCCAGCCGCCTCACGCCGCGCTCCTCCGCGTAACGCCGCAGGAAGCGCGCGTACAGAGCCGCATCGAACTGGAAGGCGTAGGAAATCGTCGCGAGCGGCGACTGCGGCACGTTCTGCCGCCGCATGAATTTGTGGTCCTTCGCGGCGACCGCCTGCAGGGAGTAGTCCGTGATCGGGTACGGGGCGCCGGCCGCCCGGGCTTTGAGCCAGAAGGCGTGGAACGAGACGCCCTCCATGTCCACGGCGAAGGGACCAAAGGGGTGGAAGTAGCGATGCCCCATCTCGCCCCAGTTCACGAACTCGATGCCCAGCTTGAAGGTGCCCTGGGTGGCGCGCACGAATTCGTTCTCATCGAGCCCGAGCATCCGGTTGAAGGTCGCGATCTGCGGGATGGTGGCCTCGCCCACGCCCACCGTGCCGATCGCGTCGGACTCGATCAGGGTGATGTCCGCATAGTCGCGGCCGAGGATCTTGCTCAATGCCGCCGCCGTCATCCAGCCGGCTGTGCCACCCCCGACGATCACGATGCGGCGGATTCTGCGCTCTGTCATGAAGGTCCCGGCGCAGCGCCATGCCGCGCGACGAAATCGCCGTGAGCCGGCAGGCTCTCGGCCGTCTTGCGCACGAGCTCGCGCATGCGGCTCAACACCGTCACGGCCCGCTCGCGCGGGACGGTATCGACCAGGGGGTCGTAGCGCTCGGGTGTCAGGTTCTGGCCGAGCATGAGCGCGATCCAACTGTCTTCCGCGAAGAGCTCATCCTCATGGCGGACGACGCGCCCGCAGCGGCGGAACAGATCCGTCCTGCGCCGCAGGCTTTCCGGCACCTCCATGCCCGCGCACCAGCGCCAGAAAGGCGCATCCGCCCGCTGGGTGAGCTTGTAGTGCAGAATGAGAAAATCGCGGATGTGCTCGATCTGCCGGTCGGTGAGCCGATTGTACTCGGCGATTTCCACCTCGTTGCAGTCGCGATCCGGGAACAGCGACAGCAGTCTCGCGATCCCGCTCTGGATGAGATGGATACCGGTCGACTCGAGGGGCTCCAGGAACCCCGCGGCCAGGCCGAGCGCCACGCAGTTGCGGCTCCAGACCTTGCGGCGGCGGCCGGTGACGAACTTCAGCGGCCGCGGCTGCGCCAGGGGCTCGCCCTCCAGGTGCTCCAGCAGAGTCGCGGCGGCCTCGTCGTCACTCACGTAGCGGCTGCAATAGACGTATCCGTTTCCCATGCGGTGCTGCAGCGGAATGCGCCATTGCCAACCGGCGTCGCGGGCCGTCGCCCGCGTGTAAGGTGTGAGCGGCTCGACACCCGCCGACGCTACCGCCAGCGCCCGGTCGCACGGCAACCAGTGCGACCAGTCCTCGTAGCCGGCGTGCAGCGTCTCCTCGATGAGCAGACCTCGAAATCCGGAGCAATCGATGAAGAGGTCACCCGGGATGTGCGTCCCGCCTTCGAGAACGACGGCCTCGATGAAGCCGTCCTCGCCCCGCAGGCGCACGTCCACGATCTTGCCTTCCCGCCTCTTCACCCCGCGAGCCGTCGCATACTCCCGCAGCAGGCGCGCATACAGCGCCGCATCGAAATGAAAGGCGTACTTCAGGCTTCCGAGCACCGTCCGTGGATCCGGATTCGGGTGTGTGAAGCGGTTCAGTTTCGCGGCGACGGCCGTGACGTTGTATTCGGCGAGCGGTGCCGCGAGGCCGAGCGGATGGTACTTCAGCCAGAACTGGTGGAAACGGATCGCCTCCATGTCGACGCCGAAGGCGCCGAAGGGATGGAGATAGGCTTCGCCCGGGCGACCCCAATCGACGAACTCGATCCCGAGCTTGTAGGTCGCCTGGGTCGCGCGGAGGATCTCGCGCTCATCGAGCCCGAGCATGGCGTTGAACGTGCAGATGGGGGGAATCGTCGCTTCCCCGACGCCCACGATGCCGATCTCCTCCGACTCCACCAGCGTGACGGAGGTGACACCGTTCGCGCGCAATCGGCTGAGTGCGGCCGCAGCCATCCAGCCGGCGGTGCCGCCGCCGACGATGACGATCTCGCGAATGTCCCTCTCAGCCATCGAGGCGCGCTTGCAGCCGCTGTCGCCGGACGTATTCCGCGTGGGCCGGCATCCTGGCAACCGCCTCGTCTATCGTGGCGCGCATGCGCGTCAACTGCGCTCGCACCGCCTCCATATCGGGCACCTCGGCGAGCGCCGCGCAGCGCTGCGGCCAGATGCCCTGCCCCAGGTAGAGCGCGAGCCAGGCCACCTCGGGCAGCGGCTCTTCGTCGTAGATCACGAGCGTTCCACGGCTGCGGTATTGGGACATCTTGTAGGCCAGGGTGTCGGGAACGCCCGCGGCGGCGCGCTGTCGCCAGAACTCACCCCCGAGCCGCTGCGCGGTCGCATAGTGCGCAATGGCGAGGTCGCGGGCGCGCTCGAGCTCGTTGCCGACGAGCCGATTGTATTCGAGCCGCTCGACGCGGCCGTCGCCCGAGGGAAAGAGGCCGAGCAGGCGCACGATCATGCTCTGCGTGAGATGCAGTGCCGTCGACTCGAGCGGCTCGACCCAGCCGGCGGCGGAACCGAGCGCCACGCAGTTGGCCTGCCACGGCGCGCGACGCCGCCCGGACGGCGCGGAGTTGTACGTCAGAGCCGCCGGTGCCGGCGCGTCGATCCAGGCGAGCAGCGCCTCCCCCGCGGCGCGATCGTCGAGCATCGCCGGGTCATAGGCATAGTGGCACGCGATGCTGCCCTGCAGCGGGACGTGCCCCATCCAACCGAAATCCGCCGCCTGCGCGCGAGTCAACGGTGCGCCGAGGTGCGGCTGCTCGCACCGAGCCGCTACCTGGCGCGAGCAGGGCAGCCAGGCGGACCAATCCTCGAACGGCACGCCGAGCGCCTGGCCGATCAGGCGCGCCTCGCTCCCGGAGGCATCCACGTACAGATCCGCCGTCACTCGTCCGCCGTCCTCCAGGATGAGCGCCTCGATGGCTGCGCCCGCAACCGCCACATCGCGAAGCGCGCCCTGCGCCACCACGACCCGGTGCCGCTGCGCGAGTTGCCGCAGCTCGCCGCAGTATGCCCGCGCGTCCAGATGCAGCGCGTAGCTCATGGTGGACTCCACGGAGCTCGGGTCGATCCCGGGGCGGGCGAAGCGCTCCGCGCGAGCGGCGGCAGCGGCAAGGCAGTAAAGCTCCGGGTCGACAGCGGCCGCGGCGGCGTGCAATCGCGTCAAATGCTGATGGAACGCGATGCCTCCAAGTGTCGCGCCGAATTCCCCGCACGGCTGAATGTAGCTGCGACCTTCGCGCCAACCGACGAACTCCGTCCCCAGCTTGAAGGTCCCGGCGCAACTGCGGAGCAGGCGATCTTCGTCCAGACCCACGAGCTTGTTGAATGCCCGCAGAGGCGGCAGCGTGGATTCGGCGTCGGAGCGCTTCGGCGACACTGCCGTGTCGGCGGGCGGTAGGACGATGTGGATGGCGCTGCGGCCGCCACAAGCCACCGCGAGCGCCGCGGCGACCATCCAGGCCTCCGTCCCGCTGCCGACGACAGCGATGCTGTGCACCTGGCCGTCAGGCACCGGAGGCGCTCCCCGCTGCAGCGCCCGCCGTGGGAGCGCGGCAGTAGCGCTCGATGAAGGCTCGATGATCGGGCATCGACCGCGCGGCCTCCTGGACACCTCGCCGCAGCGCCTGCAGGTGCGCGGTCAGATGCTCGGTGGGAATCGCGTCCGCGAGCGGATCAGGACGCCGGGGAACGATCCGCTGTCCGAGGTAGACGGCGATCCAGCTCGGCTCGAGGAAGCACCCCTCCCGATAGGCGGCGAGAGCACCTCGCTCGCGAAAGAGCTCGAGCGAGTAAGCGAGCGAGTCCGGCACCGGCATCGTGCGGCAATGGTCCCAGAACGCCGTGTCGGCGCGCTCCGTGGCGTGGTAGTGCAGGATGAGGAAGTCGCGCACCCGTTCGTATTCGATGTCCATCACGCGGTTGAACTCCGCCGCATCGAGCGGATCCCAACGCCCATCGGGGAACAGCTCGAGCAGATGGGTGATGGCCAACTGGATGAGGTGGATGCTGGTCGATTCCAGCGGCTCGAGAAACCCGCTCGCGAGGCCAATGGCGACGCAGTTGCCGATCCATTGCCTGCGGCGTTTGCCCGTCACGAAGCGCAGTACGCGCGGCTCGCCGACGGGCCGCCCTTCGAGATTTCGCAGCAGCACGTCGGTGGCCGCGTCCGCTTGCAGGAAGCGGCTGCAGAACACGTAGCCGTTGCCGACCCGATGCTGCAGCGGGATGCGCCACCGCCAGCCGTAGGCATCCGCGGTCGCCCGCGTGTACGGGGTCCAGGGTCCCGCGGTCTCGCAGGGAATGGCCACCGCCGAATCGCACGGCAACCAGTGGCTCCAGTCCTCGTATCCGGCGCCAAGGGTCTGCTCGATCAGCAAGCCGCGAAAGCCCGAGCAGTCGATGAAGAGGTCGCCGCGGATGACCTGCCCGTCAGCCAGCTTGACGGCTCGAACCGCATCGCCCTCCGGCGACGCTTCGACGTGCACGATTTTGCCCTCGGTGCGGACGACGCCGCGGCGCTCGGCGTACTCGCGCAGATAGGCCGCATAAAGACCGGCGTCGAACTGGTAGGCGTACGAGAACGTGGACAGCAGCGATCTGCGATCCGAGACCGGAGGGCTGAACCGATTCAGCGATGCGGCGACGATCGGCAGCGAGTAATCGCCGATCGGTGTCGGGTCGCCGGCGAGGCGGCGCCGCAGCCAAAGATGGTGGAAGGCAATGCCGCCGATTGCCGAGCCGTAGGCGCCGAAGGGATGAACATACGAGTCGCCGGGTCTTCCCCAGCCGCGAAACTCGATGCCGAGCTTGAAGGTCGCCCGGGTGCGCGCCACGAAATCCCGCTCATCGAGCCCGAGCCGCTCGTTGAAGCCGCGGATGTGGGGGATGGTCGCCTCGCCCACCCCCACCGTACCGATCTGCTCCGACTCGATGAGACGCACGGCCATGCGCCCGCGGAAGCCCCATGCGAGCGCCGCCGCGGTCATCCATCCGGCGGTGCCGCCGCCGACGATTACGACCGTGCCGATCGGACCATGCCTCGGGGACGCGCGCATGGCGCCAAAATAGCACGCACCGGCATCGGCAGGGCCGGCTACTGGAACATGGCCCTCACGATGAGCGAGATGCGCCGATCGGTGATGAACCACGAGCGGCCGGTCCGCAGCAGATTGTTGTCCAGGACCTGGCTGGTCCGCACGATGTTATCGAGCAGGTTCGCCCCCTGGATGCCGACCTTGATCTGCGGCGTGATGTCGTAAAAGATCGAGCCATCCAGGGTCCCGCTGTTCTCGTTCATGATCGGCGCGTACGGCACGATCACGTCCCGCGTCGTCAGCAGGAAGGCGGAGCGCCAGTTCCAGGCCACGCGGGCATCGACTCCGTACTTGCTGTAGAACAGGGTAACGTTATAGGTCTCTTTGGACAGGCCCTGCAGCGGCAGCAGGCTGGTGTCGATGTTGGCGACGAGGCCGGCGCCGACGGTCGGGTCCGTGTCCGACAGCGTCGACTGCTTGACGCCGCTGCTGTGCAGATACGTGTAGTTGAACGACAGTCCCAGGCCGTCGAACGGCTTCGGCAGGAAGTCGTAGGCCTGCTGATAACCGATCTCCGCGCCCTCGACCTTGCCCACGGTGGGGGAATTGCCCGGCTGAGTCACGATGATCGGCAGGGTGAGTCCGGCGTTGGTGAAGTTCTGCAGCGTCGTGTTGTTGACGACGACATCCGTCAGGCGCTTGTAGAACAAGGCTCCGGTCAGATCTCCCACGGGCGCGAAGTACCATTCGAGCGAGAGGTCCGCGCTGTCCGCCTGCTCCGGGCGCAGATTCGGATTGCCCATGGTCGAGGAGCCTTCGAGCGTCGTCGGCTTGCCGTTGGCGTCCGTCAGGATGAAGTTGGGGCCGAAGCCGAGCGTGTAGTCCCCGCGCACGTAGCCGATGTCCGGCGGCGTCACGTCCTTCGACAGGGCGAAGCGCAGCAACAGGTCGCTGCGCAGCTCGTACATGAGGTTCAGGCTGGGGAGCCAGTAGCGGTAGTCCTCCACCGTGTTGCGCGCGTAATTCGCCCCGTTCGCCCACGCCCGCACCTGGTTCTGGTAAGCGGCCGGGTACTGACAGAAGAGCGGCGGCGTCTGCCCTGGAGGCACGGCGGCGCATTGCGCCGCGGTCGTGAGCCCCCCGTTCGGGAACGAGAGGAATCCCTCCGCGGTGCGGCTGGTCGCCGTATAGCGGACTCCGATGTTGCCGGAGAGCGTGTGGCTGCCGATGGAGTGCCCGAAGTTGAGCATCACGTAGGCCGCCTTGTTGCGCTCGTCGACCGGGTTGACCTCGCCCGGCAGGAAGGGCGTTCCCGGGATGACGCCGCAGCGGTCGGCGAGCGGCACCCAGCCGGATGCTCCGGAGGGGGCGCAGCCGCTGATGGGCTTGCCCCCGCCCTGGACCAGCCAGTCGTTGACCACGGACTCGGCGAAGGAGAGGTACTGGGGCGACAAGGTGTTGCCCGTGTAGTATGGCCGGGGCTGGTTGCCGATCGGGTTCGGCACCTGGCCCTGGAAGAAATTCGTGAAGGGGTACGGCGCCACCTGGTTGGGCGTGCTGTCCATCCAGATGGGGCCATTGTTGCCCCAGATCTCGCTCATCACGCCCCAGTTGTAGGTCGAGAAGCGGGTGGTCTCGTTGCGATCCGACCAGCGCGGACCGAACTGCAGCGAGCGCGCCCAGCCGTCGTTGATCTTGTAGTCGAAATCGAGCTGCGCCGCCCGCTCCCAGCCGTCGCTGGCCTCGATGTGGTCCATCGCCGAGCGCCAGTACGAGTTGTAGGGATCGGAGTAGCTCGCGTGGCCGGGCTCGAAGAAGTTCGAGCAGTTGCCGCTCGTGGCCGGAATGGTGCAGGGCGCTCCCGGCGTATTGACGTTGTACACCGGCACGAAGGTGTCTATGGGCGGGTTGTTGCCCTGCAGCTGGATGTTCGCGTCCTGGAAGGTCGAGCCCCAGATGCCGTTGTCGTTGTCGTGGACCGTCGAGCCGACGTGCTGCAGATCGAGCTTCGCGCCCCAGCGGTCGTTGATGTTCCACTTGAAATCGAAGGATACGTCCTGGGTGATGTACTTCTGGAAGATGCTGCGATCGATGTCGTTGCTCTGCAGGCCGTTGATCGGCGTGCGGTGCGCGGTGTCGAGGCTCGAGATCTGGTCCGACCGCCAGCCGAGCGTGGTGCTGATGAGGCCGTTGGTGAACACGCCCGAGGGAGCGACGCCGAAGGTGGTGCCCGGTACCGGATAGGAGTCGGTCGGATTCGCGGTGACGTTGTCGGTCGCGATCTCCTCGGCGTGCTCGGTCCACGCCTCGGTGGAATCGGTGCGCAGGAACTGCAGGGTGGCGAGCATGCTGTCATCGGGCGACTTCCACTGCAGGGCTCCGCCCTGCCCTTCGCGCTGGCGCTCGAAATCCTGGCTCCGGAAGGCCGCGCCGCGCGGGAAGAAGATGCCCTGCTGGCCGTTGGGGCAGGTGACGGCGGGGCTGGTGATCGGGTTGCCGCTCGAGTCCGTGAGGTTGGTGCGGCAGCCGAAATTGGAGGCCTGCGTGCCGTCCGCGCGCGAGGCCAGCCTGGAATTGACGAAGTTGACGAGGAAGCCGACGTCGCCGATGCCTGTGGACCAGCGGTTGCTGTACAGCCCGGAAAAGTTCGGGCGCCACTTCTTGACGAAGTCGGCGTAGTTCTCGCCCGCATCGAACGCCACGACCTGCCCGCGGGAGTCGAAGGGCACGCGGGTCCGCAGGTTCACCGTGCCGGCGATGCCGCCTTCGATCATGTTGGCCGACGGGCTCTTGATCACATCGACCCCGATCAGCATCTCGGGGGGAATGTCCGCGAAGCTGATGGAGCGGCCATTGTTGGCGCTGAAGGTGTCGCGGCCGTTCAACTCGCTGCGCGTCAGGGACTCCAGGCCGCGGACCACGATGCCGCTGCCCTCGACCGAGAAGTGATCGGGATCGACGCCGGCCGCGAACTGATCGATGGCGACGCCCGGGATGCGTTGCAACGTCTCGGTGACGCTCTGATCCGGCAGGGCGCCGATGTCCTGGGCCGAGATGGAGTCCTGAATGACCGGGGATTCCATCTTGAGATCCTGCGCATTCTTCAGGCTCTGTCGCAGGCCGGTCACCACGACCTCCTGCAGTTTCACCGGTTTGGCATCGGGCGGAGCATCGGCGGCGAAGAGCGGGCTCGCGCAGGCGAGCGATCCGAGCGCCAGCCCCGTCAGGCCGATGCGGCCGCATGCGGGCCTGAATCCGGGTGAGAACAAGTTGCCGGGTGCGCGCTTGGCGGCATTTCTGCCCGCATTGCGCTTCGTCTTACGACTCATCGCTGGACCCCCCCTCTTCATTCGGCGGCCCGTTCCCATATCCGGTGCCGTCGCAGGCGCTTCGTTCTTTGACCGGCGCGGTCCGGTCACGTCATGGGAGCGCTAACATTCTGGTTTTAGCATATGTCCATACCAAAAACAAATCCTGATAGAGACCTCCCGCGACCGACCGAGGGAACGGCGCCCTCAGGAGCCGCTCAGCGAGCGCAGGAGAAGCATCCGTACCGCGCGCAACGCCGCCTCGCCGCGCGCTCCCATCAGACCGCGGCTCTCGGGCGCGAGGTGCCCCAGGGGCTCACCGCTCGTCTGGAACACGTAGTAGTCGAAGAGATTGCGCCATACGGCGCGCTGCTCCGGCGGCAGGTCGCGGATCGCGAACAGGGCGTGCAGCAGACTGTCGGCCACATTGAGGGGTGAGTCCACCTCATTCCACCAATAGTTCACCAGCACGTTGAACGGGCCCAGCGACTCGACGTGATGCCACCATGCGTAGGGGATGAAGAGCGCATCGCCGGGACCGAGCTCCGCCACCTGGACGTGCTGCAGCGCGAGCCGGAAGCGCGGATAGCGCTCGAGATCCGGCGCGTCGAGCCTCACCATGCTGCACGGCACGCCCGCCAGGGTGTTGTCCATCGGGCCGACGTACAGGTTGGGCAGTTGCTCCGGCGGAAACAGGGTGAAGCGGCGGCGGCCCGCGACGACGCAGGCGATGTTGCTGGAGAAGTCGTAGTGGGTCTGCACCTTGACCGCGTTGCCGATCCAGATTCGAGGCACGACCGACGGCCTCAGCAGGTCGAGCCCGTGAGACTCGGTGAAGGTCGGCAGACAGTCCGGGAGCGGCGCCGAATCCATGTAGATGGCCGGCGGCTGCGGATCTTCCAGATGCGCCAGCAAGGCGCGAATCCCTGCCGCCAGAGGGGCCGGCTTGCGCTCGAAATTGGGCCCCCGCATGTCGTCCCGATAGAAGAACCGGCCCTGGAGGGAAGGTACGGCGGCAATGAGGGATACGGGACCGCCCTGCGGCAGGCTCAGCAGGTATTCGGCGAGCGCCTGCGGCGATCTCGAGCCGGCCATCACGGCCGGCCAGGCGCTCACCGCGCCGCGCAATATCGCGGGACGATGCGCCGGGAAGATGCGCTCACGGAACTGCTCGCCGGTGACGTGATGCCATTCGGGTACGCTGGCGGGCCCTTCGTTCATGCAGCGGCATCGCTCGGTGGAATTCGCGCGAGTCTATTCGAATCACCGCGCGCACGCGCGGCCAGGCACAGGGAAGTGCCCCGCCGCCGGAGGTGGCGGCGCTTTGGGCAAAAACCACGCTTGTTGCTCGGCCCATCCTGGGCCTCGCCCCTGCGGGGCCGACGCTGCGCGTCGTCCAAAATCGCTCCCAGCGATTTTGTGCCCAAGGCAGCGCTGGGCCGGGCAGGAGCCCGGATCCAGCGCCTTTATCACAGCCACTTCATCATGCCCATGGCGTACTCGTGGGACAGCAGATCGTGCCGCGGATAGACGCGCACTTCGGTGGCGAACTGGCCGCATTCCGGCGGCTCGGCATCGAGCGCGAAGACGGCCGCGCCGTCTGCTTCCTGCTCGCCCGTGGGCGTGAGAGGGACTCGCCAGAGACCGTTGCGCTCCGGGGGCACGAAGGAGCAGAGAGGCGGGGGCCCCTGCTCCCCCTCGGGCAGGAGGCGGCGCGCCACGAGCTCAACGCATACGTCGGACGGCTGCAGACCGTTCAGGCTCACGGCGACCCGCATGCGCAAGTGCTCGCCCCGCGGCAGGTCTGCGGGCGCATCCGCGACGGCGCGCAGGCTCACCCGATTCCAGGCCTGGCGGATGCGCTGCTGCCATTCGCCGAGCCCGCGGGCCCCGGCGAAGCCGCCGGCGGCGAGACGCCGGTACTGTTGCGCGGCCGGCCGGTAGAGCCCGCGCGTGTAGTCCTCGAATACGCGTCGCATGTTGAAGCGCGGAATGACCGTCATCATGGCGCGCTTGGCCCTCATCACCCACTCCGGCGAGCAGCCCGCCTCGCCCGCTGCCTTGCGGCCGTCGGCGTAGTAGAGCGGGATGATCTCCTCTTCGAGGGCATCGAGGATGAGCTCCGCCTCGAGGGCATCGCGGCGCTCCGGGTCCTGTACGTTGGCCGGCGGGATACCCCAGCCGTTGTCCTGCATCCAGCCTTCGGCCCACCAGCCATCGAGGATGCTCAGGTTGAGGCGCCCGTTGATGGCCGCCTTGATGCCCGAGGTGCCGCTCGCCTCGAGCGGGGCGATCGGGTTGTTCAACCAGACATCGACGCCCGAGACCAGGGAGCGCCCGAGCTGCAGGTCGTAGTCCTCCAGAAAGATGATGCGGCCGACGAATTCGGGTGAAGTCATGAGCTGGCGGATCTCCCGCAGCACCTGCTTGCCCGGCTCGTCCGCGGGGTGCGCCTTGCCCGCGAAGAGCAGGACCATCGGCCGCTCCGGGTCGTTGACCAGGCGAGCCAGACGCGTACGGTCCCGCAGCAGCAGCGTGGCGCGCTTATAGGTCGCGAAGCGGCGGGCGAAGCCGACCGTCAGGACATTGGGCCGCAGGGGATCCAAAAACCGTGTGACGTGCCGCAGCTGGGCCGGACTCATGCCCTTGCGCGCGTACTCGCGCTGCAGGCGCTCGCGGACGCTGGCGAGCATGCGGGACTTCACGGATTGGGCCGCGGCCCAGAAGCGCTCATTCGGCACGGCCTCGAGCGCGTTCCAGAAGCCGAGGTCGCTCAGGCGGTCGCGCCAGCCGAGGCCGACCTCGGTGTCGAAGAAATCCATCCAGGTCTTGTGCAGGAAGGTCGGGACGTGGACGCCGTTGGTCACGAAACCGACCAGGTTCTCCTCGGGCCGGATCTCCGGCCATTGGTCGGCACAGAGCCGCGAGGAGACCACGCCGTGGACCCGGCTGACGCCGTTGACGTGCCGCGCGCCGTTCAGCGCGAGCCGCGTCATGTTGAAGAGGCCGGGCGCCGCGGGGGAGCGCGCCAGATCGAGGAAGCGCTCGACGGGCACGCCGAGCTCCCGGATGAAGTCGTTGAAGTGCGCGAGGATGAGATCGTGGCCGAAGGCATCGTGGCCCGCGGCGACGGGGGTGTGCGTGGTGAAGACACAGGCCGCGGCCACTGCCTCGAGCGCCGCTTCGAAGGGAAGATCGAGCGCCAGATGCTCGCGCAGCAGCTCCAGGATGAGGAATGCGGCGTGGCCCTCGTTGAGGTGCCAGACCGCGGGCTTTAGACCGAGCGCGCGCAGGGCGCGTATCCCGCCTATCCCGAGGATCATCTCCTGCCTGACTCGCGTGGACTCGTCGCCGCCATAGAGGCGGTGGGTGATGTCGCGGTCGCTGGGCGCGTTTTCCGGGGTGTTGGTATCGAGCAGGTAGACCGGTACGCGGCCCACCCGGGCCTTCCAGAGACGGGCGACGACATCGCGGCCCGCGATGCGCACGGTGACCCGGATCCACTCTCCCTGGCCGTCGCGGGCGGGCTCCACGGGCAGATCGCGCGGGTCATGCTCACGGTATTCCGCGTGTTGCACGCCGTCGTTGTCGACCGTCTGGGTGAAGTAGCCTTGCTCGTAAAGCAGGCCCACGGCGACGAAGTTCGCCCGCTCATCGCTCGCGGACTTGCAGTAGTCGCCTGCCAGCACGCCGAGGCCGCCGGAGTAGATGGGGAAGCTCTCGTGAAAGCCGTACTCGGCGCAGAAATAGGCGACCAGCGGCTCATCGCTCCGGGGCGCCGGGGCGTTCACGTAGGTGTCCAGAGCGTCGAGCCCGGCGTGATATCGCGCCAGGTACAGCGGATCGCGCGCGGCGCGGTCCAGGCTCGACTGCGCGATGCAGCGCAGGAGGAGGCGCGGGTTGCCGCTGGTCTGCTTCCAGAGCTCGGGATCCAGGTCCTCGAAGAGCGCGCGAATGGGGCGATGCCAGGAAAAGAAGAGATTGCCGCCCAGCTCGGGCAGGCGGTTCAGGGCCTCCGGAATGACGGGAGTGATCTCGAGCAGCGTATTGCGCATTGCGGTCCTGTGTCGGGCTTCCTGAGGCGAATGAGACCGCGCAGTCTAGCGGTGAAACGCATCGTGCGCAGCGCTGCGAGCAGGGGCTTGGCCGCAGGCTGGCGCGGCAGTCGCGCTGGGCGTTCATGCGCGGGTCGCAAGCGGGACCGCTAGACTACGGCGCATGTGGAAGGCTTGCACCAGGAGTGTCCGGGTGGGCGGCTTCGCGGTGCTCATCGCCGCGACGGCAGTGGCGGCGGCTGTGCCGGTGCCGCCAAGGGCCGCAACGCAAGCGGTGACACCCATGCCGGCGCCGAAGCAGATGGCGCGGCCCTCACTTCTCGGCGGACTGCCGCCGGCATCACTCGGCGGTCCCTGCCTGCCGTCCGGCCGCGCGTATCTTCGGGCCCGGATTCGGGGAGCGGTTCGGCTCGACATCGACTGGCGGGGATCGAAGCTGAAATGCGAAGGGGCACCGCGGTTGGACGGAAGCGGCATCCGGATGGGTTTCGAGGGGCGGGTCGCGAATGCCGGGCAGGTGCGGATGATCTTCGGGATCGATGGCGCGAAGGCGGGTCGCCCGGGACGGGAGCTGCCGACCAACCTGACGGTGTTTTTCGAGGACCGGAAGCTGCTCTTTGCGACGCAGGGAGGCGGCAACTGCACGGTGGACCGGCTGACGCAGGCGCCGGTCAACGAAGTTCACGCTCCGACTCCTTCACGGCGTGTGGCGACGAAGCCCCGCGCTTACCGGCTGGTGGCGCACGGGTTCTGCATCGCGCCCGCCAATGATTTGAGCGGGCGGCGCCGAATCCTGGTGACGACCTTCGATTTCGCCGGCCGCATCGATTCCAACATTCCATGACAAAGCGAGGGTAGCCGTCCGTGAGCAGTCAGCGCCGTCTCCTCCATCCCGCGCCCATCCGCTGGGTCATGGGTCTCGTGCTCGCGGGCGCCCTCGCGGTGACCTGCCTCGCGCAGTCGCCGCCCATCGAGAGCCTGACTCACTTTCCGCGCACGACTCTCGACATCGTCTCGCACGGGCGGCGCAATCACTTCGAGATCTGGATCGCCAACACGCCGGCGCACCAGGAGCAGGGACTCATGTTCGTGCGCGACCTGCCGGCCGGCGAGGGGATGCTCTTTCCGTTCGACACTCCGCAGGTGGCGCACTTCTGGATGAAGAACACCTACATTCCGCTCGACATGGTGTTCGTGGGCGAGGACCGGCGGATCGCGCAGATCATCGCCAACGCGCGCCCGTTCTCGCTCGACCTGCTTTCCTCCGACGGGCCGGTGATCGCGGTGCTCGAGATCGGCGGCGCAGAGGCGAAGCGGCTGGGACTCCAAGTGGGGGACCGGGTGAGCTGGAAGAAGCTCGGCGCCCCCCGGTAGCCGGCTGCACCCATTTTTCGCCACGCGATCCCCGAGGGGTTGCAAAGGCGCAACGCAGACGCTCCGGACTACCAGCTCAGGGCCGTTTCGTGGCTGGAACTCCGCTTTATGGCACTTAATAGGTGCCAGAGAAGCCGTAAATTCGTTGCTTTTTTACCAAAAGTGTACCTTTCCATTGTGACGCGCTGTTAATATTCCGCCCCATGCAGATTCGGGCTTGGCCTTGGGCCCGGCCGAGAAATCCGCAATTTTAGAAATGGCCTGGCTCAGCCTCCGCCTGGGGGTCCTGGTCAAACTTATATATGCGGCCGAGGGAGGCCGCCCGATGAGGAGAATTTGATGAGAACGAATCGTGAACTCGCGCTCGCCGTCAAACGAGCCCTCGCAACGGGCACCATCGCCCTGTGTGGCGCCGGGAGCGTGGCGGTTTTTGCGCAGCAGGCGACTACCGCCCAGACGGCCCCTGCGCAAGTAACCGCTGCCAAGGCGACCAGCGCAAAGACGACTGCAAAGAAGACGGCGCAGAGCCAGTCCATCCTGCTTGCGCAGGCAACGACCGTGCCGGTTTCTCCCAACACGACCGCGGCTCCCCAACTGCAGACCGTCGTGGTCACCGGCTCCATGATCGCGAGGCCGGCCGTCGAGACGGCCGAAGCCATTACGGTCCTGAAGGCGGATGCTCTCAAGAACCAGGGCATCACGAACGTGGAGTCGGCGCTCAACACCGTCACGTCCAACACCCCGGCGATCAACATCGCCTCGGCCATAGGAACCTTTTCCGGCGGCGGCACCTACGCCAACCTGCGCAACCTGGGCAATGGCCGCACCCTGGTGCTGCTCGACGGCCAGCGGCTGGCCAACAACGCGTTCAGCGGCAATGCGGTCGATCTGAGCGGCATTCCCTTCTCGGCCATCGACAGTGTCGAAGTGCTGCGCGAAGGCGCCTCGGCGCTCTACGGCTCGGACGCAATCGCGGGCGTGATCAACTTCAAGACCAAGAGGAATTACCAGGGGCTGGAGCTCCAGGGCAATTTCGACCACCCGCAGGAGCACGGGGGCGGCTCGGAAGAGGGCGACATCACCTTCGGGCACGGCGACCTGGTGAGCGACGGCTATAACTTCATGATCACGGGAAGTTACAGCCACCAGCAGGAAATCCAGGCGACTTGGCGCGATTTCTCGCGCAACGGCTATGACGCCGCGCGCGGCGTGACCAACACGAACGATCCGGGAACGTGGCCGGGCACGCTGGTGGACTCCGACGGCAACTTCTGGCAGCCGGATTATCCGGCCTGTCCGGGCAATCCGTTCCTGCAGATCGATCCGGCGAATCTCGGCAACACCTGCTCGTACCGGTATTCCGCTGCGACCGACGACATCCCGGACTCGAAGGAAACCTCGGGACTGGTGTCCTTCACCAAGTCGCTGCCGGCCAACAATCAGGTAGAGCTGCAGTATTTCTACACCCGCTCCGAGCTGACCGCCTGGTCCGGTCCCATGTTCTATGCGCTGCCGCTCGACCCGTCGGACCCCTACATCCCGGCCGCGTCGCGGCTCACCTGCGAGTTCGGCGGCTGCGGCCCGCTGAACACGAGCGGGTTCACCACGGCCATTGATCCGAAAACAGGCGAGCCCGACCCGTCCCTGCCGGTCGCGATCTGGAGCGACCCCAACAACAACCGCTACACGGGCAACGTCAACACCGAGCAGCGCGCGCTGTTGACGTTCTCCGGCACCAACGCCGGTTGGGACTACACGGCATCAGCCAACTACAGCCAGAACCACAACGACGACAACAACGTCTCGGGCTTCCCGAACGAGACCGTGCTCGCGCCCACAGGCGCCATCGCGCCCACCCCGGGCGCCCCGGGCGTCCCGGGGATCCTGAGCCCCCTGATCAATCCCTTCGGCCCGCAAAGCGCCGCAGGACAGGCCTTGATCAACCAGTCGTACACCTCCGGCACCTACGAGGTGGGCCAAGACAAGCGGTGGGCCATCGAAGGCCATGCCAACCACGCGCTGGGCGATGCCTTCAACTCCGGCACTCCGGCGACCGTGGCGCTGGGCGTCAGCGTGGGAGGCGAGCATTTCCAGACCGACACGCCCTTCTACAACGACGTCACCAGCGCCGCAACGGGCCTTTCGGACAGTCATATCTCGCGGGGCCGCCAATTCCAGGCGGCGTTCCTCGAGGTAGACCTCCCGATGACCAAGAACCTCGATGTCGACGTGTCGGATCGTGAGGACCGATACAGCGATTTCGGCAGAACCAACAACGGGAAGGTGTCGGTCCGCTATCAGCCGGTCCATTTCCTGACCCTCCGGGGAACCGCCTCCACCGGCTTCCGCGCGCCCACGCTGTTCGACCTGTATGACCCGAACACCATTGCCGCCTCGACCAGCGGCACCATGGGACAGGGCAACCCGGACTGCCCGCCGCAGAGCGGGGCCAACGCGATTGCGCCGTTTACGAATACGACCTGCAGCACACAGGGACTGGGCGTGACCGGCGGAAACGCCAAATTGCAGCCTGAGACGTCGCAGAACTTCGATTTCGGCATCGTCCTCTCGCCCATCAGGAACATGGGCATCACGCTGGACTACTATCGGATTCTGCTCAAGAACACCATTGGAAATATCCCGCCAACGGCAATGTATGCCAATCCCAGCGAGTTCACGCCGTACTATGTGCTGGCCACTCAAAGCGGCTACCCACCGCTCACGCCGTCGGTAGATTCGGCCACGAGCTGCATTCCCTTCACGAAGCCGACCTGCGGATACCTCCTGCTCACCGATCAGAATACGGGCAGGATCACGACGGACGGAGTCGACGTCAGCATCCAGTACCTGCAGCACACGCCGATTGGAACGTTCCGCGAGGACCTGGAAGGGACCGCGGTCCTGAAGTTCGACGAGCAGCAGTACAACGGCGGCCCGGAGCGTAACCTGGTGGGTTGGTTCAATCATCTGCCGCCGGCGTATCGGTGGCAGCATGACCTGCGGATCGACTGGTCGAGCCCGGAGGGGATGTGGGGCGCTGGACTCTCCAACCGCTTCTACTCGACCTACATCGACCAGTTCAAGGATGCCGCCGGCAATACGCGGATCGTGGGCAGCTATTCGCTCGTGGATGTTTACGCGAGCGTCAAGCCGATCCACAACCTGACGGTGTTGTTCGGTATCAAGAACGTCCTCAACAGGGAGCCGCCGTTCACCAACGCGCCACAGGGCAACTTCACGGCGGGCTACAACGCGCTGGTGACCGACCCTCTGATGCGCAACTTCTACGTCAACGTGAAGTACGACCTGTTCTGAACCTTTCGGCCAATGCCGATTCAAAGCCCCGCCTCGTGCGGGGCTTTTTTTTGGGTGGCTCGAGCGGCCGGGGACGGGGGCGGCCGCAATTCGTCTTTCCAGCCGCACCATTCACCGCAGATGCCGGCAGCACGGCGGGCGGCGTGCGCGGCGACGCCCCGGTCCGTGGCATACTTCCGCGCCATCACGCGCGCGGCCGGCTTCGGCCCCCGCCAGAACAACGTCGACGGAGGAGCATTCCGTGAAGTTTCTTCCCCTCTCCTGCGCCAGTGCGCTGCTGATCTCCCTCTGCGTTGCCGGGCCGTCGCCGGCCGCGGAGCCCAATTCGAACGCGCGGTCCTACGCCACGGAAAGCAATCCGGAAACTCTGGTGCTGGATGCGCGGGACGCGGGGCGCGGATTGATGACGGCGACGATGCGGATTCCGGTGAAGCCGGGACCCTTCACTTTCGTGTACCCGAAGTGGGTGCCCGGCGAGCACGGGCCCACCGGACCGCTGGCGGATGTCTCGCAGATCAAGGTCTCGGCAAACGGCCAGCCGCTCGACTGGCGTCGCGATCAGGTCGACATGTATGCGTTCCACGTGGATGTCCCGCGCGGCGTGAATACGCTCGACGTGCGGTTCACGGTGCTGCTCAACTCTCCGGACACGATGTCGACGCCGAACCTCGCGATCGTCAACTGGAACCGCGTGCTCTTCTACCAGAACGACACCAACTCCCACGACGTCTACTTCAAGCCGAGCATCATCCTGCCGGACGGCTGGAGCTACGGCACGGCGCTCCCGGGCCCGCAGCAGAGCGGGCAGCGGGTGGACTTCGCGGTGGTGGCGCTCAACATGCTGGTCGACTCGCCGCTCGACTGCGGCCGCTACTACAAGCACATCGAGCTGTGGCGCCAAGGCAATGGCCAGGGCAGCGCCTACCAGATGCTGGATGTGTTCGCCGACAAGCCGCAGGATCTCGACTTCAAGGACAAGCTGATCGCGAAGTACAAGAACATGACGCCGCAGGCGCTGGCGCTCTACGGCTCGCGGCATTGGAACGACTACCACTCGCTCCTCACGCTGTCGGATGCGGTCGGCTTCCAGGGCATCGAGCATCACCAGTCGAGCGACAATCGCGCGCCCGATGACTTCATGACCAATCCCCAGTATCAGCTCGCCGCGGGGGATCTGCTGACGCACGAGTTCTCGCATTCCTGGAACGGCAAGTACCGCCGGCCGGCGGACCTAACCACGCTCAACTTCCAGATCCCGGAGCAGACCGATCTCCTCTGGGTCTACGAGGGGATGAACCAGTACCTCGGGGACCTGCTCTCGTTCCGGACGGGGATCAGAAAACCCAGCGACTACCCGCAGTATCTGGCCTACGTGTATGCCCGGATGGCAACCGAGCCCGGACGCAACACGGACCCGCTCATCGACACGACGACTGCGGCGCCGTTTCTCTATGAGGCCCAGGGCGATTACTCCAGCATCCGCCGCACCGCGGCGGACTTCTACACCGAAGGCGAGCTTCTGTGGCTCGACGTGGATACGATCATCCGGGAGAAGACGCACGGCAGGAAGTCGCTCGATACCTTCCTGCATCTCTACAGCGCTCCGGCGGTGACGGGGCCGATCACCAAAACGTACACCCGCGCCGACATCGAGCATCTGCTGAACGAGGTGGTCCCCTACGACTGGCACGCCTTCTTCCAGAAGCGGGTCTACGAGGTCGCCCCGCAGCCGCCAACCTCGGAGCTGGCCCGGGCGGGCTGGAAGCTGGTGTATACGAGCAAGCCCAACCCCTTCATCGCGGCGTTCCAGACCCTGCGGCACGGCAACGATCAGTGGTTCACCTACGGCCTGCTCTTGAACAAGGATGACACGGTGAGGGATGTCCGCGAAGGCTCGCCCGCGTGGCAGGCGGGGATGGCGCCGGGCATGAAGATCATGGCCGTCGACGGTCAGGCTTTCTCGAGCGACACGCTGAAGTACGTTCTGGAGCAGGCGGAGCATTCGACCACGCCGACGGGGTTCCTCGTGCAGGACGACGGCTGGTACCGGACCCTGGACGTGAGCTATCACGGCGGGCCGCAGTATCCGCACCTGGTGCGTCTGCCGGGTACGCCGGACATGTTGGCGAAGATCATGGCGCCGCAGTCCACCAAGTAACCGATGCCATGCGCGCGCAGGCGGTCGCAGGCGTCCTCTGTTGCCTCGCGTACGTGTCAGCGGCGGCGGCGGGCCATGACGCCGTCTGCAAGTCGGCCGCTGAGGAGTCCGCGGACCTCGCGGCGCATCGGATCACGTCGCAGGCGCTGATCGGGGAGTATCGGGCGCGGATCGGCGCGCTCAACCCGAAGATCCACGCGGTGATCGGCCTGAACCCGGGCGCCGCCGCGCAAGCGCGCGCCTCCGATTCGCGGCGGGCCGCGGGCAGGGCGCGGGGACCGCTGGACGGCGTGCCCATCGTGGTCAAGGACAACATCGACATCGCCGGCGTGCCCACCACCGCCGGCTCGCTGGCGCTCGCCCGGAACGTGCGCGGCACGAGCGCCACGGTCGTGCGGAATCTGACCCGTGCCGGCGTGGTGATCCTGGGCCGCACGAATCTCTCGGAGTGGGCCAACATCCGCTCGGAGCACTCGACGAGCGGTTGGAGCGCCGTCGGCGGGCTGACGCGCAATCCCTACATGCTCGACCGTACGGCCTGTGGCTCGAGCTCGGGGTCTGCCGCCGCGGTCGCCGCGGGCATGGCCGCCGCCGCCGTCGGTACGGAGACGGATGGCTCGATCAGTTGTCCGGCCTCGATGAACGGGCTGGTGGGGCTGAAACCCACGGTGGGGCTGATCTCCCGCGCCGGAATCGTGCCCATCAGCCGTACTCAGGATACGCCGGGGCCGATTGCCCATACGGTACGCGACGCGGCACTGCTGCTGACGGCGATGGCGGGCAGCGATCCGGCTGATCCCGCGACGGCGGACGCGAATGCGCATCGCATCGACTACACCACGGCACTCAACCCGCACGCGTTGAGCGGAGTCCGTCTGGGCGTAGCACGGTTTCTGCTGAAGGGCTTCACTCCGCAGACGCTGCGTGTTTTCGACCGCGCGCTGGCGGTGCTGAAGGCGCAAGGCGCTACCCTCGTCGATGTCGATCACTACGACATGGAGAAGCTGGCGAAGAACGAGGACCTGGTCCTGCGGACGGAGCTCAAGGCGGGCCTGGCCGCGTACCTCGCCGGCTCGCCGCCCGCAGTGAAGAGCCGCACCCTGGCGCAGCTCATCGCTTTCGACGATGCGCATCCGCAGGAGATGATGTGGTTCGGTCAGGGCATGTTCATCAGGTCGGAGCGCACCAAGGGCCTCGAGGATCCGGCCTACGTGAAAGCGCGCGAGACCAACCTGCGGCTCGCCGGACCGGACGGGATAGACCGGCTGCTGAAGGAGCATGGGGTCGTGGCCCTGGTCTCCCCCACGCAGAATCCCGCCTCCGTCATCGATCTGGTGAACGGCGATTCCGGCTTCGGTCCCGGCGACAGCACACTGCCGGCCGTCGCCACCTACCCTTACATCACGGTTCCCATGGGGGAGGTGCACGGGTTACCGGTGGGATTGTCGTTCATCGGACCGAAGTGGTCCGAGGCCCGGCTGCTGGGGCTCGCCTACAGCTACGAGCAGGTGAGCCACGCCGCCCGCTCACCCACGTTCGCGCCCGACGTGCTGCATCCGCGGGCTGCCGTCTCATGTGACTGAGGGGAAAGCTGCCTTTGTGTGAGCCGGTTGGTTTTCGGGCCCGCGGGGCCCTCCCCGCCCTCTTCGCGCTGCTGGTGCCGGTCGCCGCGCTGGCCACTGGACGCCAATTGACGGTCCAGGACTACGCGCGGGCGGAGCAGTTCATGCCCTACGACACCCAGCCGCTGGTCGATCATGCCGTCGGCGGGGTGCACTGGCTGGATGCGCGGCGCTTCTGGTTCATCGATCACGATGCCGCCGGCGATCACTACCGGATCATGACCGCCCCGGCGGGCAGGGTCGCCGCGGCCTTCGACCAGGAGAAGCTGGCCGCCGCGCTCGGCAAGGTGGTGGGCAAGCCGATCGAGGCGTCGAAGCTCGAGATCACGGACATCCGCATCACGGGGACCGATCGCTTCGAGGTCACCCGCGACGACCAGTATTACCTCTGCGACCTGAGCGCCGCCCCGCACTGCATCGACAAGGCGAGCCTCGTCAAGACCGGCAAGGAGCCGGGCATTCTCTCGCCCGACAGGAAGCTCGCGGCGTTCATCCGCGACTGGAATCTCTGGGTACGCGATGTCGCCACCGGCAAGGAGCGGCAGCTCACCTTCGACGGCGTGAAGAACTTCGGCTATGCCACCCACAACGCCGGCTGGATCCACGGCGACACGGCGGTGCTCAACTGGTCGCCCGACTCCAAGGAGATCGCCACCTACCAGCAGGACCAGCGGCAGGTCGGCGACATGGACCTGGTGAGCGCCGAGATCGGCCATCCGAAGCTCGAGCAGTGGAAATACCCGCTGCCCGGCGATGAGCACGTGCTGATGATGGAGCCCGTGGTCATCGACGTCGCGGCGGCCAAGGTGGTACGGCTGCTGCTGCCGCCGCAGCAACGGCTCTCCAGCCTCTGCGATGAGTTGAGCTGCGAGGACAACGGCCACTGGGATGACGTGCAGTGGGCACCCGATGGCAGGACGCTGGCGCTCGTCAGCACTTCGCGGGATCGCAAGCACGAGTGGTTCCGGATAGCCGATGCGCGCACGGGGGTGGTCCACACCCTGTTCGAGGAGAGCGTCGGCACCTACTTCAACAGCGGCAACAGCGGCGTCGGGGCGACGAGCGGCGTCAACCCGGTGGACTGGCGCTACCTGCCCCGATCGCACGAGGCCATCTGGTATAGCGACCGCAGCAACTGGGGCAACCTGTATCTGTATGATCTGACGACAGGCCGGCTGAAGCATCCCATCACCACCGGCACGGGCAACGTGACCCAGGTGCTGCGTGTCGACCGCAGGACCGGCACGATCTGGTTTCGCGGCGTCGGGCGCACCCCGGGACTCAACCCGTACTACGAGCAGCTCTGGAAGGTGAGTCTGCGCGGCGGCAAGCCCCGGTTGCTGACGCCTGAGCGGTGCAATCACCTCGTCAGCCTGTCGCCCGATGGCAAATACTTCGCCGACAGCTGTTCCACGCCGGTCAGTCCGCCGGTCACGACGCTGCGCAGCGCCCGCAACGGCCGGATTCTCGCCACGGTCGCGCGCGCGGATCTCACTCGCCTGAAGGCGGTGGGCTGGCGGCCGCCCGAGCCGATCGTGGTGAAGGGCCGGGACGGCAAGACCGATCTCTACGGGCTGCTCTTCAAGCCGACGAACTTCGATCCGCATCGGAAGTATCCCATCGTCGACTACATCTATCCCGGCCCGTTCATCGGCTCGATCTCCACCTTCCGCTTCGAGCCCTCGCATTACGACGATCAGTCGTTGGCTGAGCTCGGGTTCATCGTGGTGGCCATCGACGGGATGGGCACTCAGTTCCGCTCGGCCTCCTTCCGTCAGCTCTGGTACGGCGACATGGGCGACAACACCCTGCCCGACCAGGTCGCGGCGATCAAGGAGCTCGCCGGCCGCCATCCCTGGATCGACCTCGACCGGGTCGGCATCTGGGGACACTCGGGCGGTGGCTATGCAACCGCGGATGCCATGTTCCGTTACCCGGGCTTCTTCAAGGTGGGTTGGTCGGAGAGCGGCAACCACGACAACCGCGACTACGAGACCCCGTACAGCGAGATGTATCAGGGCCTGCTGATGCGGGGCAAGGACGGCAAGACCAACTACGACAATCAGGCCAATGAGCTCGTGGCCTCGCGCCTCGAGGGCCGCCTGATGCTCACCTATGGCACTCTGGACGACAACGTGCCGCCGGAGAACACCCAGCTCGTGGTGCAGGCGCTGATCAAGGCGAACAAGAACTTCGACATGATCGCCATCCCCAATGCGCGCCATGCGTATCTCTACGCGACGCCCTACATCACGCGGCGGCGATGGGATTACTTCGTGCGCTATCTCGCGGGCGACACGCCGCCTAGGAATTTCGCGCTGAAGCCCTGGCCGTGGAAATGAACGGCGGGTCCTGCAGCATCAGACTTGCACGATGCGCAACCAATGCCCGAGGAGGTGCCGACGCTGTCCGCCGACCCGATGTCAGGCCACTCCCTCGAGCATGGCCATGGCGCGCCGGCGCGCTCCCGTCTCATCGATGCGGCCGGCGGCGATGTCCGCCACCAGGCGGGCCTGCTCGCGGTAGCGCAGGATATAGAGGGAGGCGCCGAGATTGCGGGCGGCCTCGGCGAGGGCCGCGCGGATGTCGGGCGCGAGCCGCTCGCCCGCGCGCGGGTGGCAGACGACGGCACCGCTAAGCGACTCCCCCACGGTCATGGGGAAGGCGACGCTGTCGGGTCCGATGGCGCTCCCGAGCCCGTGCAGATCAACTTCCTGCCTGTGGGCCCGCAGCGCGACGAAGGCCGGGTCGTCGACGTCGATGCTCTCGCGCCATGCGTGCCCTCTCGAGGCCCGGAGCTGGTAGCCGGAGAGCGCGCGCTCGTAGACGGCCACCGCATCGCAGTGCGGATGCAGGCGCTCGACCGCCGTGTCGAGCAGATGGCTCTGCTGCTCGATGAAGGCGCATTCGGCCGCGAAATTCCTGACGCTCGCGATGGCGAGGCGCTGCTTGCGGAAGAAGACCCGCTCGACCCAGTGCTCCAGGCGGCGGTGCAGCGGGCTCAGGGCCACGGCGAGCAAGAGCGCCGCGATCGCCTGCAGGGCCCAGCTCAGCCTGTCGCCCACCGCGAGGTCATGCAGTCCCAGCTCCAGCACGGAGAAGATGCCGAACAGCAGGCCGGTGATGGCCGCGTAGACGAGCGCGCGATTGACGACGAAGGAGACATCGACTAGTCGGGTGCGAATGGCGGCGTAGAGGTAACCTCCGAACGCGAACAGCCGTACCGTGTAGACGAACTCGAAGAGGTACGGATGGCTGCTCTGCACCGGCTCCAGCACGAAAATACCGAGCATGCATGCCAGCAGGAAGGCGGTGCTCCAGAGTACCCAGCGGATCCGCAGCCGGCTCTCGTGGGCAGCCTTGTGATAGCCCGCCAAGAGCATCGACACCGGAATCGCGAGCAGGATGAGGCTCAGGATGTTGGTCGCCGACTGGACCGTATCGCTGAGCGCGCGGCCGGTATAGGTGTACGAGATCTCGCGCGTCAGGGTGAGGGCCAATGCCACCAACGCAAGGCAGGCCATTGCATACCGAAGCAGGCTTCGCGTGCGGCCCGATATCCCGGCGCCGGCGAGTCCCTCGGCCATGACATAGATAGCGGGGAAGGCCACCCAGTATTGCGCTGCGAGAACGAGCAGGAGCACCCAGAAGGTGACGAGCGGCTCGGCCACGACGTTGCAGAGGTGCAGTAGGGCACTCCCGATCAACCCGTAGAGCGATACCGCACAGAGCCCTGCGGCCACCCGATCGCGCCCTCGCCATAGGGTCAGCAGGGCGAGCGCCGCCAGGAACGGTGTGAAGACAAAAGCGTTTACGACGCGACTCAGCCAATCGCTCCCGAACGGCACGGCGGGCTGCGCCTGGATCGAGGCGCGCACGATGCGGCCGGCGCGCAGCACCGCGACGCCGACTGAAGAGCCTACCGGGACTCCCAGGCCATAATTGGCGACCGCCCGGGCGGACGGGGTCATCTCCCGGAGCGCGAGAACGTCCCCATCCCTGAGGGTGGCCGGAAGCGAGAAATCGGGCGCGGGGTGCACCACGTAATGCCCGTTCGCCTGCTGTTGGACATTCAGCGGCAGGACGCCCGCGGACCAGAACCCCAGGACGTGCACCAGCACGACCACGACGCTCGCGAGAGCGACGGCACTCACTGCGAGCCGGACTGCGTACGGACGGATCATTCGGCCTCCCCGAGGCGGCAGTTCCTGTGAGCGGCCTCGTTGGCCGCAATCCTACCGAATCGGGCCTGCGGTTTGGACCGGCTGTCGAATCATGGCCTGATCGGTCATCGGCTTCCGGCCGCCCCCGCCGTTCGCTGGCGCGTCAGGTGGAGGTAGATCACGGCACAGACGGCGATGCCCACCGACCAGAGGAGGTATAGGCCGGTCGTGGCCAGGAGAAGGATGTCGAATATGAGCGCGAGGAGCGCCGCTCGGCGGCCCCAGCTTCCCGCCTCCAACAGGCGAAGAGCGGCTGCCGTTCCGAGGATGTAGACGACGACGAAGGCGCCCGTCGTCATGAGCACCAGGGGCTCGACGCGCAGATGAGTCAATTGAGTGGCGATGAGGACAACGCCTGTCAAGCCCGCAAGCGACAGGAGGCTCCTGCGGGGTACGCCACCGGCCTCGCTCCCGTGAGCGAGCCATGAGGGCAATGCGCCATCCCTGCCCAGGGCTGCCCCGAGCTTGGCCGCTCCTGCGAAGTAGGCATTCATGGTGCCGGCGGTCAGGAGGAGCGCCGCGACGGCGGCAATGACTTTGATGTGGCCGCCGAAGCCGAATGTCAGAAGCAGCGCGAGGGGAGCTTGCGTGTTGGCGGCGCCGGAGCCCAGGACGAGGACCGTCGCGGCGGCAACGGCGAAATAGAGGACGCCAATGACGAAGACGGCCACGGCAGCGGACTTCGGCATGTCACGCGCGGGCTGGCGAAATTCCGCGGCCAGATACGTGATCGCCTCCCAACCGGCGAAGCTCCAGACGAGAAGTCCGGCGGCGGAGCCGACGGCGAGCCAGCCGTGAGGCAAAAACGGATGGAGGTTTTCCACGCGGGCATGCGGCAGCGACGTGCAGACGGCAGTGACCAGAAACGCGATCAGCAGGCCGGCCACGAGTACCTGGACCTTCCCTGAGAGAGTCACCCCGAAGGCGTTGATCAACGTGATGGCGAGCACGAGTGAGACCGCCGTGAGCATGACGGTCGACGCGCCACCCCCAATTGCAGCCTGCACGTAGGCCCCCGCAAACATCCCGGCGGCAGGCGCACCCACCGGCACGGCGAAGAGGAAACACCACCCTACGACCGCTGCGGGATAGGAGCCGAAGGCGAGCTTGACGCAGGTGGCGATCCCGCCTGCATCGGGGTATCTGGCGCCCAACGCCGAGAACGTCGCCGCCAGGGGGATCGAGAGCCCGATGAGGGCGAGCCATGCCAGGAGCGACGCGGGGCCGGCGGTGCTCGCGGCAAGGGCGGGCAGCGCAATCACGCCGGTGCCGAGCACGGCGCCGATGTAGAGGGCCGTCCCTTGCAGCCAGGTGAGGCCTGCGCCGGCGGCACGCCCGCGGGTTGCGGCGCCGGCGACGGAGGCCGAGGTGTTGGCCTGGTCGATCTGCAGAGGCATGTCGTGAACGGATTCCGTCAGGAGGGATGGCGGCGATTGGATCAGGGGATGTCATCTTCCGCAATCAGCGGGAAGCCTTCATCGAGCCAGCCGGTGATGCCGCCGATCATCATCTTGACCGGCCGGCCGAGCGCACTCAGCCGTACGGCCGCGCGCGCGGCGCCGTTGCAATGCGGGCCGGCGCAGTAGACGACGAAGAGCGTCTGCGGCGCCCACGCGTCCATTCGCGCGGCCGTGATCTTGCCGTGCGGCAGGCTGAGCGCCCCGCGGACGTGACCCTTGCGGAAGTGCTCGGAGCTGCGCACATCGAGCAGAACGAATCCGGGTGGGTCGGAGGAAAGAGCCTCGTGGACGTCCCAGCAATCGGTCTCCAACCGAAACAGCCGCTCGAAATGCGCAAGCGCCTCGCCGCTCGGCGCCGCCGCGATGGAAGTGACCGGATTCGGCATGGGCTCTCTCCTGAAGTCTCGGCGCAGCCTGATGGAGGTGGCGGCAGGTGACAATCGGCAAGAATGCCAGGTATCATCGAAATCGTGCCAAAACCAAAGACGTATGAAGCCCCGAATCGGCTGGTTGCGGCCTTGCTGCACGACGGCGTCGCCGCGTTCGAGCTCGGCATCGTCACGGAGGTCTTCGGCTTAGCGAGACCGGAGATGGGGCCGGACTGGTATCGGTTCGTGACGGTCGCGGAAGAGCGGAAACTCCTCGAGGCCACGGGCGGGCTGCAGGTCGCTCCCGAAGCCGGGCTGGAAGCGCTCGACCGGGCCGGGACCATCGTCATCCCGTGCTGGCGCAGTGACGGCGCTGCGCCCACTGCGGCGGTGAAGCAGGCGCTCTCGGCGGCCTACGCCAGGGGAGCGCGGCTGGTGTCCGTCTGCTCCGGCGCGTTCCTGCTGGCTGCCTGTGGGCTGCTCAGCGGCCGCAGGGCCACCACCCATTGGCTCTACGCCGACCGGCTGCAGGCGCTCTACCCTGACATCGAGGTCGACCCGGACGTGCTATATGTCGATGAGGGTCAGGTGCTGACGTCGGCGGGATCCGCGGCCGGCGTGGACCTGCTGCTCCACATCGTGCGCAAGGATTTTGGCGCCAGGACGGCCAACGAGATCGCCCGGCGGATGGTCATGGCGCCGCACCGCGAGGGTGGCCAGGCGCAATTCATCCACCGCCCGATGCCGCGGCAGGCGAATGACGGGCTCGGCAAGCTGTTGGATGCGATCCGGCGGCGGCCGGAGGAGCGCTGGACGATCGCCCGCATGGCGCGCCGCGTGGCGATGAGTCAGCGGACCTTCATCCGCCGGTTCCAGGAGTCCACCGGCATGTGCCCCGGCGAGTGGGTGACCGCCGCCCGCCTGGAGGTCGCGCGCTTCATGTTGGAATCGAGCGACACGGGCCTCGAGGAGATCTCCCGCAGCGCGGGATTCGGTAATCCGGCCGCGCTCCGCCATCATTTGCGGCGGCAGGTCGGGCTGACTCCGACCGCCTACCGCGCTTCTTTCAGCGCCAGATGAGACACGGGCAGACGCCTCTCAACCCCGCCGGTCCGTGGAGTAGCCCCGGCTCGCCTCGCGGTAGCTCTTGTCCGTCTGCGGCTTGATGAAGAGGGCGACCACCTGCGGGTGCGATTCGCGCACCCGGCGCTCGATTTCGATCACCGCGCTCTCGATCTGGTCGGCGGTCAGGTGGTCCTCGAAGTCGAGGCTGAGTGCGGCGATGATCTGATCGGGCGCAAGCTGCATCGTCAACACGCCGTTGGCCCGGGTCACGGACTTCTCGCTCCCCGCGACCTGCAGGATCGAGTCGCCGAGCTGCCGGTCGGCGCGCTCGCCGATCAGCAGGCTCTTGCTCTCGCGGGCCAGCAGGAGAGAGACGGCGGCAAGCACGACGCCGATCAGGATCGATGCCAGGCCGTCGAAGATCGGATCGTGAAGCTGCACGGCTGCGAAGGTGCCGAGGCCCGCGATCAGAATGCCGGCGAGGGCGGCGCTGTCCTCGAAGAGGACCATGAAGGACGGCGGATCCTTGCTGCGGCGGAATGCCTCGTAGTAGCCCAGTGGGCCCTTTGCGGCCTTGAACTGGCGCAGCGACACCAGCCAGGAGCCGCCCTCGAACAGGCCGGCGAGCGCCAACACGACGTAGCTCACGAGCGGGTCGTTGATCGGCTCCGGAGCCCAGACGTGGCGGATGCCCTCGTAGGCCGACACGCCGGCACCGACCGCGAAGACCAGCAGCGCAACGATGAAGCTCCAGAAATAGAGCTCCCGCCCGTAGCCGAGCGGGTGCTGCTCGTCCGGCCGGCGGCCTGCGCGCCGCATCCCGTAGAGCAGCAGGACCTCATTGCCGCTGTCGACGAAGGAATGCACCGCCTCGCTCAGCATCGCCGAGCTGCCCGTCCAGATCGCGGCCAGCAGCTTCGTCGCGGCCACCAGCAGGTTGCCGGCCAGCGCGGCCAATACGGCGTTTTTCGAGGAGGCGCTCGCGGCCACTGTGAGCTTCAGCGATGAGGCTGGGGATCCGGGGGTGACTCAGCATAATATGCCTCTGAATTCACCGACAGCGCGCCCGACGTCCCTCGAGCGCCGCGTGAAGCGAATGCAGGCCGGCCTGGCGGTCCTCGAATTTGCCTGGAGCGGGAGCGTGATGCCCCAAATGCCGCAAGGGCCTTGCACACAGGCCCGCAGCTTCCACCTCGATGCGCCGCTGGCACGCGTGTTTCCACTCTTCACGGCCGTCGGCGAGAAGGCGTGGGTGCCAGGCTGGGAGCCGGAAATCCTGAGCGGACGCGAGGAGCGCGGCTCGGTCTTTCGGACGGTCCACGGAGGGCACGTGACCACGTGGATCGTCGTGGACTATCGGCCCTCGGAAGGGCGCGCGAGCTACGCGCGCCTGGCGCACGGGTCCAGCATGGGTTTGGTGGACGTGCACTGTAGCGCCTCGCCGGGCGGCGGCACCGACGTCAGCGTCCGCTACACACTCACTGGGCTCGACGCCGAGGGCAAGGCGTTCGTGGCCGGGTTTCTGCAGCCGGAGCAATACAGCCGCATGATCGAGGAGTGGCGCACGTCGATCAGCGCCGCGCTCGCGGCCAACACGTAGGAACCAGCGCTGAGCTCGCGGCCAGCAAGTAATCGTCAGCGCGCGCCGTCTCGCAGACAGCGCTCGAAGCGTCCGTTTACCCGACGTGCATACCATGCCGTCGTCAGCGGGCGCTCGATCTTCGGCCCGCCGAGGCGGATTCGGGGCAGCACGGCGCGGGGAAGCCGCCGGCCGCTCTTGCGATCGGCCAGGGCGAACACGCGGCGATAGAGGGTCGTTCGCCCGAAGCTCTCCGCGGTACCCTCCTCCAGCGATTCGTGAATACGGGCGTCGCTGAGGCGCAGCCGCGCCGCCATTGCGACGAGCAGCCGCTCGGTGCTGCCGGCGCCCTGGGCGTGCGCATCGGCGGCGAGTAGCGCCCCATCGGCAGTCAGCGGCCTCCCGGCGGCTACGCTTGCGGCCTGCTGGAACGCGGCATTTCGGCTCGCGTACTGGCCCGCGTTGTAGTCGGCGAATCGATAGAGGTAACTATCGTAGGGAGCCTGATAATCGAGCAGATGGGCGATGCCGAAGTAGATGCTGGCGCGGCGAGTGAAGAGCTCGTCGCGCAGGTCACGCCGCGGGTCGTGGTAGGGATAAGGCTTGATGGCTTCGAACCGGTCCGCGAAGGCGACGTTGACCTGCATGGGGCCGCGCGTGCGGATGGGATTCCAGCTTGCGAAGAGCTTCCGGCCGAGAGGTACCCGGCCGGTGAAATCCTCGTAGACATCGCTGAGCTGCTTCTCGGTTCTCGCGGCCCTGATGCGTGCGCGATAGGTTCGCCCGTCGGAGGATTTCAGATCGAGCGCGCCGTGCACGAGTACCAGCGGCAGCCCGGCCCGCGATGCGCGCTCGTCGATGGTCTGCAAGGCGGCTCGCCCGAGATCGGGAATGACCGGGTCGACATTGAACCCTGACTCCTGCTCGATCACGGCCACCACCGCACAGACGTTCTCGCGCGTGGGAGGCAGCCCGAGCTTGGTGAATCCGCCGGCAATGTCGGCCGTCCAGCCGGCGCGATCGGGAATCCCGATCGGCAGAGCAGCGCGAATGACGGCCCGGACTTGCACAGGGTTGGGCGCGTTGCGAGCAAGCTTCGGACCCGCGCAGCTGGCGAGCAGCAGGAGCGGCAGCAAAAGGATCCAATGCCACCTTCGCTGCGAGCTCATGTTTCGGACGATAGACCGGGTGTTTTGCGTTCGAGAAAGAGCGCCTCCCGGCCGCCGTAGACACCGCGCGCAAACACTTCGTAACCGCATTTCCCAACGACGCGCAGCGAAGCCGCGTTTTGCGGATCGATGAGGCAAACGGTCCGGGGCGCGGACAGGTGGCTGTCGGCCCAGCGAACCACGGTGTCGGCGCTTTCCGTGGCGTATCCGTTGCCATGAAATTGCGGGACGAGGGCGAAGCCGAGCTCCGGACAACCCTGCATCGCAGGCGCGATGTCGCGCTTGAAGTCGGCAAATCCGATCTCGCCGACGAACTCACCGGAATCCTTCCGCTCGATCACCCAATAGCCGAAGCCCATGAGAGCCCAATGGCCGGCGTAGCCGAGGAGCCTCGCCCAGGTTCGTGGCTCGGTGGAAGGCTCCCCGCCGATGAATCGGACGACCTGCGGGTCGGCCCACATGGCCGCGCACTGGGGTAGATCAGTGCCGCGGTGTCCCCTGAGCCGCAGACGCGGAGTCTCGAGGAGTGGCACCAGACGAGTCGCGCTTTTCATGGGGCCAGGCGGACGGGAGCTCCGTGCGGGGTATTCCGGTAGGCATGCTCCCAGGCGTGCTTGCGCTCGCTCAACTCCCCTTGCGCGATGGAGCCCTTGCCGATCAGCAGGGATTGCAGGGCCGCCAACCAACAGTCGAAGTACGCTGCATCGGACGCATCTCGCAGCTCATGGCCGAGGGCCCGAGTCCATTCGGACCAGGTGAAGCAGCCTTGCCGTGAGGCGAGGACGGCGATCGCGAACGCCCGGGCCTGCCAGGGCTCGGCAAATTCGGGGCCGGGCTCGTCCGTGACTGAAGCGGTGGCCGGAGCGGCCTCTATGTGATCACTCGGCATCGAGGTAGTCCTCCCACAGGTCCACGTAGACGGCGTCTCCCGACACGGAGTCATGGCCCCACAGCTCTTGCGCCTCGAAACGTATGGAGTAAACGTGCTGCGGGCTCTCGCCGAGAAAATGCGCGTTGGTGTCGGGAAAGACGAAAGCCCCGTGCACCCGGTCCACGATTCCCGACTTGCCGCGCACGTAGCGCGGCAGCCGTGTGTGGCCGATGGGGTTGAGATTGCGCGCTCGCACGCGCTGGCCCGGAAGGAAGCGCGGCGGGGCACTCGGGTCGCGGGAAGACGGAGAGCCGTGCGCGATGAAAGCGGGGACGTCCGGGGCCCGCAATGCCGGGCTCGCTGGTGATATCGCCATCGCCGGCGGCACCGGCATCGCGGGCAATACAGGCATCGTGGATAGCACCGGCATCATGGATACCGCAGGTGTCGCGCTTGCAAGCGCTTTGCCGCTCGCGAGCTCCTCCGCGCTGGCGAAGCCGTGTCGCACCAACAGCTCCGACAGCCCCGCCAACCAGCGCTCGTAGTAGCTCATCCGAAGTTGATCGGCGGGCGGAATCAGCTCCCGTTGGTGACGCGAGGCGTCGATGTTCCAGCGGCCGAATGCGCCCATGGCGCGCATCAGCGCGAATACGCGCGACTCCCAGCGATGATGGAATACCGGCTCGTCGTGCTCAGGCTGGATCGGTCCCATGCCGTGCATTCCGCCCATGTCGTGCACGCCGTTCAACGTTCGCTCCTGGGCGGCGGTAACTGCACGACCGCCACGCCAATCATGGCGTCGCGGGTAACGAGGGAGGCGAGCTGCTCCTCCGTCATGTCTCGAGTGCCTTCGGGACGCTGCGGCAGGACGAGATATCGCAGCTCCGCGGTGCTGTCCCACACCCGCACCTGCGTTCCTGCGGGCAGCTCGAGCCCAAATTCCCGCAGCACACCCCGCGGATCGATCACGGCTCTGGAGCGGTACGCCGCTGATTTGTACCAAACGGGCGGCAGGCCGAGCAGTGGGTAGGGATAGCAGGAGCAGAGCGTGCAGACCACGAGGTTGTGCACCGCCGGGGTATTCTCCACCGCGACCATGTGCTCGCCCTGGAGACCGCCGAAGCCCAGCTCCGCGACCGCGGCGGTGGCGTCGGCCAACAGGCGCTGCCGATAGGGAGCATCCGTCCAGGCGCGGGCGATGACTCGCGCGCCGTTGTGCGTCCCGATGCGGTGCTCGTAGGCCTCGACCAGGGCGTCGAGGGCTGCGGGGTCGACCAGGCCTTTCTCGACCAGGAGCGATTCCAGAGCCTGTACTTGCAGTGCCGGGTCGGAAGGCATCCGGTGGCCGTCATGCTCGTGGCGATGGTATTTCATGGTTATGAGGCCAGCCGGTGCTCCTCGAGCCACCCCGAAAGCAGCTCCGCGGCGTCTGCCAGCGGGGCCGCGCTCTGGGCCGCCTTGGCCATGTTCATGGCTCCTGAGTACACCGAGATCACGAAGTTGGCGGCCGCCGCGCGCTCCTCGTCATCCAGCCGCGCGCCGCCCCTTGTCTGGCCGATACGCTCGGCGAGTGCAGCGCGCCACTCCGTGAAGATGCTCTCGATGCCGCGGCGGAAGTCGCCATCCGTCAGCGCCAACTCCAAGGCCAGGTTGTTCAGGGGGCAACCGCGCACGGCGCCCCGGGCACGGATTGCACCCACGATGCTCCCGAAGACGTCTGCGACGCCTTGTCCAAGGGTCGGCGCCGTGAAGAGCGGGTCGATCCAGGCTTCGCGGACCGTCGGTCTCACACGATCCGCCAGGACGGCGAGGCCGAGAGACTTCTTGCTGGGAAAGTGATGATGCAGTGCGCCCGCGGATACCACCGTCTCCTGCATCAGATCGTGCATCGATGTCGAATGGTAACCCCGCTCCTGAAAGAGCTTTGCCGCCTGATCCAGGATCCGCGCGCGCAGTCCCTCTGGATCGTTTCGACGCTGCCGGCCACCCTTGCGCTTACCCACGGTCACTGGCCCACACTACACGGGCTTACAGTTTAGTCCTGGAACAGGCCGGTTGCCCGGCCGGCTCATCTCATTTGCATCGGGGCAACCAACGCAGGCGTGACCGCGGCGCCGGGTCCAGCAGCAGAACCTCGGGCGCGCGCCGTAACATTCCACTCGCGGTCAGATCGCGGTTGGTGCGCGCCAGCAAGGAATCGAAAGTATCCTCGAGCACGGCCTGGTCCCGCACGAGGTGCAGTGCCACGAGGTACGGACCATCGGTCCTGAATGGCAGCAACGGGAAATTATTGGATCCCTTCAACGTCACGAGAACGCCGGCCGCCCTGACTCCGGCAACCCGGTAGCGCGAGAACGCATGCAGGGCGCGTTCCGAGAAGGCCTCCAGATCGGGCTCCTTGACGGCGTAGATCTCGGCAACCACCACTCCCCGAGCGCCCTGGGGCTCGGCGATCGGGTTCACGGCAGGCAGGGCGGGAACCTCCGTGTCGGCGTTGAGGGGGCGCAGCTCCAGTACGTTGTCGTCGACGCCGGGCAGGAGACTGTTGGCCAAATCCCGATGCTCCCGCCAGACGGGACCGTAATAGAACTGCGCATCGACGATCGCACGGTCCTCCACGGTATGGAAGCCCCGAATCCACGTGAAATTGTTCCGGCTGCCGCGCTCGTAAAAATCGCCGAAAATCAGTGACCCGAGCTGCTCGAACGCTTCGGGAAACCAGGACTCATAGTATTGGGCGAAGGTCGGGCGTTGCCCGGGCGTGACGGGATATCGCCGCAGCTCTATTACGCCGAAGTGTCCGAGAGCGGCTGCGCCGCTGCTCGCAGCATCTGCGCCCCAGCACGCCGGCACCGGAGCTGCCGCCGTAAAGGCCGACGGGCTGGCGATGAGAGCGCAAAGCGCCAGGAGCAGTCGACGCATGGGCAATCTCCGAGCTGCGGGTGAAAGTCATGATCCAACGGCCGCCAATACAGACCGGTCGTCCGGTTTCTTCCAATTTGCGCTCTCGGGCCCGCATCTGTCAAGAGTGGTTGCCCTACTCCTCCTCCGCCCGCGGGCGATACGCCTGCACCAGCTCCTGCTGGCGGCGCGGAGGAACGGGATCGTAGTGGCTGAGCTCCATGGAGTAGGTGCCCTGTCCGCCGGTCAGCGCCTTGAGCCGTGTCTGATAATCGGAGATTTCCGCGAGGGGCACGAGGGCGGAGACCGTGGCGAGCTGACCGGGCAGTGTGTTGTTGCCGTTGATGCGAGCACGCTTGGTCGCAAGGTCACCGGTGATGTCGCCGATGGCGCTCGCGGGGGCGGTGATCTCGAGGTGGACGATCGGCTCCAGCACGATGGGGTTGGCTTTGCGGATGGCGTCGAGGAATGCCTTGCGCCCGGCTGACGCGAAGGCGACCTCCTTCGAGTCCACGGCGTGGTGCTTGCCGTCGTATACCGTGACGCGGACGTCTTGCAGGGGGAAGCCGGCCAGCGCGCCCTCGGTGAGCACCTGGCGGACGCCCTTCTCCACCGCCGGGATGAACTGACCGGGGATAGCTCCGCCGACGACGTCGTCGACGAACTCGAAGCCCGTGCCGCGGTGCAGCGCCTCGATGCGCAGGTACACCTCACCGAACTGACCGGCGCCGCCGGTCTGCTTCTTGTGGCGGCAATGGCCCTCGGCCGCGCGGGTGACGGTCTCACGATAGGGGATGCTGGGGGGGTGGGTCTTCACGTGCACGCCGTACCGCTGCCCCATCCGCTCCAACAGGGTGCGCAGGTGCAACTCGCCGGTGCCATAGAGGACGGTCTCGTTGACCGCGGCGTGGTGCTCGATGCGGATGCAGGGATCTTCCGCGGTGAGCTTGTGCAGCGTGTCGGCGAGGCGCTGCTCGTCGCCGCGACGCTCGGGCTCTATGGCCAGGCCCAGCATCGGCGGCGGGAAGGCGACGGGCTTCAGGTGATACTGATCCTCGTCATGGGAGTCGTGCAGCACGGCATCGAGGTGCAGCTCCTCCACTTTGGCGATCGCGCAGATATCGCCGGGAATGGCTTCGGCGACCTCCTGGGTATCCTTGCCCAGGAGCCTGTACAGGTGCGCGACCTTGAACGGCTTGCGCGCATCGCCCACGAACAGCTGCGCGCCCGGGCGGGCGGTGCCTTGATGCACGCGCAGGACACCGAGCTTGCCGACGTAGGGGTCGATAGTGATCTTGAAAACGTGCGCGATGACGTGCTTGCCGGGATCGGGCGTCACGGTCACGCGCTGCGCCCGCTCGCCCGCGCCCTTGAGGAATGGCGGCGGGTTGCCTTCGGTCGGATTCGGCAGAAGTCGCGTGAAAATCCGCAACAGCTCCCCGATGCCGGCGCCGGTCTCAGCCGAAGCGAAGCACACCGGAACGAGATGGCCCTCACGGAGGGCCTGCTCGAAAGGGTCGTGGAGCTGCTCCGGGGAGATCTCCTCGCCCTGCTCGAGATAGACCGCCATGAGCTGCTCGTCGAGCTCGACCACCTGGTCGACGAGCTGCGTATGCGCCAGCTCCACGGAGGAGAAGTCGGCCTTCGCGCCGTGCGGCTGAAAAAAACAATCGACCACGGATTGACCGCCCTGCGCCGGCAGGTTGAGCGGCAGGCATTCGGCCCCGAACGTCTCCCGTATCTGCGCCAGCACGTCGGCGGACTTGGCCTCGCGGCTGTCGATCTTGTTGATGACCACGAGCCGACACAGTCCGCGGTCACGCGCGAAATCCATGATGCGCCGGGTGATGGCGTCAGGTCCGCTGGTGGCGCTGACGACGACCGCGACGGCCTCCACCGCCTCCAGCACGGAGAGCGTCCGCCCCAGGAGATCCGGGTAGCCGGGCGTATCGAGGAGGTGGATACGGGTCGAATCGCAGTCGAAGGTCAGGATCGCGGGATCGAGGGAGTGCTGCAGCGCCTTCTCCTGCGGGTCAAAATCCGAGACGGTGCTACCGCGCGCGAGGCTGCCCATCGCCCGGATGGCGCCCGCCTGCAGCAGTAGCCTTTCCGCCAGCAACGTCTTGCCCGCGCCGGCCGCTCCGACCAGCGCGACGTTACGGATGCCCTGAGTCGTGTGCGCCATGTGGTGCTCCCCGGAGAAAGTGAGTCGGGGTGGCGGGATCCGCCGGGGTCGGGGGGAGCCAGGCTCCTGGGCCTCGGTAAGCCGTCACGCCACCGGACGATCGAGAGGGTACTCCGGGCCGCGCCGCATTGCAGCCCGGCACGGAAAATGCGTCGGTCGAGCCTCCCGCGCGGATTCCGGGAAGAGGCCCATGAGCACACCGAAGCCCCGCATCAGACCCAAATGCGACCCCCATTCCCAGCGCAGTGCATCGCGGACGCGCGATCCGCCGTCCTATCCAGACGTCGATCCGCCGGTCTTCACCGAAGAGGACCCCGGGATGGAGCAAAAGGCCACCGAGAGAGTCTTATTCCAGGAGGATGATTGCCTGCGGTAGGCCGCAACGAGGTGCCCCGATGACCGAGCCGGATAGGTCGCCCGATACGCCGCGCGAGCCGCAGCGATCCGCCGGCGCCGCACCACGGCCGGAGAAGGCTCACCGGGAAAAAATCCAGAAGCAGTTGGACGACGCGCTGGCGGACAGCTTCCCGGCCAGCGACCCGGTCTCCATCGTCACGTCCAACGAGGAGGAGGACTGGGGGAAGGGTTAGGGCGCGGTCAATTCCAGCGCCAGGCCGGCCTGATTCGTGGTGGTGAGCTGCACCGGCCGACGCCAGACCCGCTGCACGTAATCCAAGACCTTGCGGCTGCGCTCCAGGTCGAGTCCGCGGCCGTCGAGTGTGTGGTCGTGAACCAGCTCGAGCGTGCCGTCGTTGCGCACGTGCCTGGCCGAGACGGAGGGCGCGCCGAAGTTGTACTTCGAGCCCAGAATGGCTTCGTGCAGCGCCGGCAGGTCGTGCTCCAGCACCTTGATCTGACCGTCGCTGCGCGCGCTGTAGCGGAAGAGGTTCAGCTCCTCGGCCAGCTCCCGCGTGAGGTGGTTGCGCACGAACGCGAAGTCATCGTCCTGGATCATGATGCTGCGCGCCGCCTCGAGCCCTTCCTGCTCGACGATCTTCTCCCACATGGCGAAGCCGAGGTGATAGGGGTTGATGCTGAGCGCCACCTGCTGATCGGCCGCCACCGGCCGCACCACGTCGGAGTGGCACTTGATGGCATCGAGGTAGGCCTGTTGCGGGACGAAATCCGCCTCGCGCAGCAGCCGCGCGTGCCAGTACGAGGCCCAGCCCTCGTTCATGATCTGCGTGGCAAACACCGGATAGAAATAGAACGACTCCTCGCGCACGGCGAGAAAGATATCGCGCTCCCAACTCTCCATCTCCGGCGCATATTGCGCCACGAACCAGAGCAGATCGCGCTCCGGATGAGGCGGCACGGGAGCGCGCTTCTTCGGCTCCAGCCCGGAGCTCGCGGCCGCCGGCTCGAGTAGCGCAAAGCGCTTGCGGAAGTCGTCTTCCTCGGGCGTCCTCTTATCCTCCAGGTATTCCGGATAGCGGGCGCGGCGCAGCGATTGATCGACGTCGATGTGCTGCTCCAGGGCCAACGCGGCATCGAGCACTGCCTCGACGCTCTGCACGCCATGCGTCTCGATGGCCTGCTGGATCTGACGCGCATGGTTGGCCGCGTGCTCCACGATGTGCTCGCTGACCTGCTCCTGACAGCGCCGGAAGAGGAGATTGTTGCGTGAGAAATCCGCATGCCCGAGCACGTGGGCCGTGACCAGGACGTTCTCCGCCAGGCCGTTGCTGGAAGCGAGGTACGCGTGTCCGGGGTTGCCCGGAAAGACGACCTCGAAGAGCCGCGAGTGGCCCATGTGCCGCTGGATGAGCTGATAGATGTAGCGGACGCCGAAGGACCAGTGCGGCATGCGCACCGGCAGCCCGTACACCGCGATCTCCATCATGAAGCTGTCGGGCACCGCCTCGAAGTCCACCGGGTGGAACTCGAGTCCCGATCGCGCCGCGAGCTCCTCGATCCGTCGGGTGTAACTCTGCCAGGTCTCGTCCGTATTTGTCATGCGCTTCGCGCAGGTCTCAACGGGGCTCGCGAAGCGCGAACCCCGTCCGTATAGCGGCGCGCGAGGCGCGCCGGGAAGAACAGGATTTCATCCGGAAGCGCCCTCCTCGACTTTGCTTTCCGCCGAGAAGAAGTGCCGGACGGCGCCCCAGACATCATCGAAGTCGTTGAGGGCGTAGCTGCCGGCGGCGCAGCCCGCCGCCGCGAGCTCGCCGAACAGGCGCCCGGTCTCGGTGGCGAGCTGCCGCGAGAGGCCGGAGGAAACCTCCACATAACCAGTGAAACAAGCGTCCTCGGCGATGGCGGACAGCCCCTCGCGGGCATCCGCGGAGTCGCTGACGGAGTTGTCGCCGTCGGAGGCGTAGAAGAGGTAGATGTTGGCCCGGCCCGGGTTGTAGCGGGCGTCGATGATCTCCCGCACCTTGGCGAAGCCGGTCGAGGCGACGGTGCCGCCGGTGCCGCTCACCTGGAAGAACTCCGCCTCGGTGAACTCCCAGGCCTCGGTGGTATGCGCGACGAACACGGTCTCGAGCGAACGGTACTCGCGGCGCAGGCCCTGCACCACCCAGAAGAAGAACGTCTTGGCGAGCTTGCGGTCGCGATCCGACATGCTGCCGGAGACATCGAGAAGGAAGAAGACGACGGCATGGATCGCCGGCTGACGCCGCCGCGCCAACTGCCGATAGCGCAGGTCCTCGTCCGTGAACGTAGGTGTCGCACCCGGTGCGCCGCGACGCTTCACGAGCTCCTTGAAGGAGCGGCGCCGATCGAGCCGGGAGCGTGCGCCGCGGCGGTCCCATCCTTCGCGCACCCAGTCGGATTCCTCGGAGGGCCCCACGCGCGCCTTGAGGTTGGGAAGCTGCATCTCCTCCCACAGCCAGTCGACGATGTCGTCGACTTTGAATTCGAGCAGCAGCTGTACCTCGCCCTCATCCTGGCCACCCGGTCCCTTCTCGCCGGGGCCGCGCTGTCGGGAGGGATCGGCGAATACGTCGCCTGGCTTGGCCTTGCCCTGGCCGGCGCCCTGCTGCTCCTCGGGCCGGCGCAGACGGAAGTGATAGTGCTCCAGCATGCGCACCGGCACTCTCACCGTGCGCGAGCCGCCGTTGATCAGCTCCCCGCCCGCGACGATCTGCGGCAAATGCTGCCGCACCGACTCGCGGACCTTCTCGTCGTGACGCAGCCAGTCGCGCGCGCCGCGGGAGAAGAGCTCGTACCACTTGGCGGCGCCGCCGCCCGATTGTCCGCCGCCGCTCTCGCCGCCGTGGTCGCTCTTCTGGGCCATGGTGATACTGGTACTCCTTTTTGCGGCCGGGCGCTACTCCTGGGCGAGCAGGGTGGTGACGTAGCTCAAGGCCTCCTTGGCGCTGTGCTCGTCGTAGCCGTACTCGGTGATCAGGCGTTGCTGCACGGCTGAGATCTTCTGACGCGCCTCGTCATCCGGCCGCGCCGTCGAAGTGACGAGCCGCAGGACGTCGCGCCGCTCCTCGAAGAGGTATTGCTCGATCGCCTCGCGCATGCGCGCGTGACTCGCGAGCTTGAACTTCTCGCCGGCCTTGAAGGCCACCATCGCCTTGCGCACGACCTCCTGGCGGAAGGAGAGCTTGCCGGAGTCGGAAACTTTGATCTTCTCCTCCACCGAGCGCAGGAACCGCTCGTCGGCCGGCCGGGTCTCCCCGGTGATGGGATCGGTGACCTGCCGATGATCGAGCGAGGCTTCCACCTCGTCGAGATACTTCTCCAGCAGCTGCTGCGCCTCCTCCTCGAAGGACGCGAACATGGCGCGGTGGACATCCTCCTTGACCCAGCGGTTGTAGAACTCCTTGCGCGCAGTCACCAGGTGATCGATCCACGTCTTCTTGTGCTTCATCTCCATGCGGGCGTCGCTCTCGATGCCGTCCTTGAGAGCGAGCAGCAGCTCCATGCTGGTCAGGCTGTGGGTCGTACCGCGAGTGATGGCGTTGGAAATGGCGTTGATGATGAATCGCGGGCTGACACCGGTCATGCCCTCGTCCGGCGACTCCGAGTGCAGGCGCGCGCCTTCGGTTTCCGGCACGCCCTCGACGGCCTCGCCGGAGTAGAGGCGCAGTTTCTTCGCCAGATCGAGACCCTCGCGCTCCGGCTTCGTGAGCCGCGTCAGGATGGCGAACACCGCCGCCAGGTTGAGGACGTGGGGATCGAGATGCACGTTGCGGAATGCGGGCGCGCCGGAGACGAGCTTCTGATAGATGCGGGACTCGTCGCGATAGGAGAGCGCATAGGGGACCTTGATGATCACCATGCGATCGAGCAGCGCCTCGTTCTCCTTCTCCTGCAGGAACTTGTGGAATTCCGCGAGGTTGGTATGCGCCAGGATGGTCTCGTCGACGTGGATTAGCGGGAAGCGGGAGACTTTGACGTTCTTCTCCTGCGTGAGGGTGAGGAGCAGGTAGAGGAACTCCCGCTTCACCTTCAGGAT
>Ga0134128_10000383_pt1 | contig 61833 bp, 54 predicted proteins | sample KB31754_FD_96462 | JGI IMG/M metagenome (GOLD analysis project Ga0134128, IMG submission 96462) | Terrestrial soil microbial communities with excess Nitrogen fertilizer from Kellogg Biological Station, Michigan, USA - KB3-175-4 | ecosystem: Environmental > Terrestrial > Soil > Unclassified ... | reverse complement strand
CATCTGATTAGAAACCAACTGCTCAGCCGTCACGTCCCGGACCTCAATAGTCGAGTTTGCCGCGGCCCACCAGCCGCAGGGAGGAACCATGAAAGCTGCGATTACAGCCGGACTCTCGGCAATGCTGCTGGCCGGAGTCGTCTCGCCAGCGTTTGCTGACACAACCGTGATTCAAACAACAGCGCAACCAACGGTGGTTAGCGCACCTGCCATTCTTGCCAATCCGACAGTCGGTGCACCGGCATGTTCAACCACTGTTCGTGAATTGACTTTCCCGGCAACATACCCGGGCGGAGTTGTTCAAGTTGTCCCGACACCATGCCGCGCTTACGCATTCGATTACGGATATCCAACGATGGATTACTCAATGGATTATACGTGGGAGCCGTTCTACATCTACGGTGACATTCCGACCGGTGGTGGCGCCGGCGGCGGTGGCGGTTAATCGCAAATCTTAGGGGCACGGGTATCGTGCACGCTACAACGCCCGGACTAACCCTCCGGGCGTTTTCTTTAGCCTACTGATAGCGCAACTGCTACTTCGGCGCCGCATGAATGACAGAATTTTTGGTCGTTGCATAGCGCGCAACCGCATCGCATACAGAGCGGAGCTTTCGAAGAAGGTAAGCGATCGCCGCATTGACCACAAAACCAGTCGGTCTGCCGGCGGCGGGCGTGGCAAGTTGGGCAGCCATCGGTTTGGCGCGCGGTAAATTGCAGAGGTGGAGCAGGCGGTGTCACAACCACGGATGAAGCCGCGGAGACCACGACACTCGCAGATTCAGGTAGCGCCAGTGACGATGAAATGACCGGTGAAGAAATAATGGCCGGCGCGACTGCTAGGGGCGGCTGCACCGGTACAACTGCTTCTGCCGGCGCCTCTGTGAGGGCGCGGCCGCAGCCTCTGCAGAAGCGAGCGTTTGGACGATTGTTGGCTCCGCAATTTTGGCAAGACATGGTGGCACCCTTGGTGGCATGACTAGTGCCACCAAACTTACACCGTTTCAGGATCTCCTGCAAGTATCACCAAAATATATCTTGTGGATATTACCGAGCAATACCAACGGCATCTTTTAGCTTGACCAAACGCTGTCTGGCAGCCTCTAAAGTCTCTTGCTTCTTGGCAAAGCAGAATCTGATAAATTTTCGTCCTGTAGCGCTATCCGGTCTGAAGAAGCTGGATCCAGGAACGACAGCCACGCCAATATCCTTGACCAGATATTCCGTGAATTTCACGTCGCTCGGATAGCCGAATTTGGAAATATCGCAGAATACGTAATAGGCACCTTTCGGTTTGTAGTAATCGATGCCTGCCTCATCCAATATCTGCAGCATCGAATCACGACGCGCCGAATATTCGTTTGCCAACTTTTCATAATACGAATGCGGCAATGCCATTGCGGCTGCGCCCGCCCGCTGCAACGGCGCGGCGGCGCCCACCGTCAAAAAGTCGTGTACCTTGCGAATCGCCGCTGTAAGTTCGGGAATGGCGATCACTGTTCCTAATCTCCAGCCAGTGATGCTGTACGTCTTCGAAAGACTGTTGATTGTCACGACCATTTCGCGCATCCCCGGCAACGACGCCGGAGCAATGTGCTTGGCGCCATCGAAGACGATGTGCTCGTAAGGTTCGTCGGTAAATATTTTGACGCCCCACTTAGAGCAAAGCCGTCCGATGATTTCGATTTCTTCCTTGGTGAAGACTTTGCCGGTGGGATTGTGCGGCGTATTGAGAATGAGGGCTCGGGTTTTGTTGTTGAAAGCCGCTTCGAGCTCTTTCTCGACAAAGTGCCAGTCGGGCGGATGCAGCGTAACGTACCGGGGAGTGGCACCGGCAAGAATTGCATCGGGGCCGTAGTTTTCATAGAACGGCTCGAAGACGATCACCTCATCGCCAGGATTGATCAAAGCCAACATCGTGGCGATCATCCCTTCGGTGGCGCCGCAAGTAACGGTGATTTCCGTCTCGGGATCGATGGTGATGCCGGTGTAAGTCGCCGTTTTAGCGGCAATCCCGTCTCTAAAGGGTTTATCGCCCCAGGTAATGGCATATTGATTGACGTCGTTGTTAATTGCTTCGCAGGCGGCTTGTTTGATCTCAGCCGGGCAAGGAAAGTCGGGCATTCCCTGGGCAAGGTTGACGGCTTTGTGCTTGGCCGCCAGCCGCGACATCTCACGAATAACCGATTCGGTGAAGTACTGCGCTTTGATCGAGATTGGCTTCCGTTCGTCAGGCGAGGTGGTCATGACAAGAGCCTCGAGGCGGGACAAAGAAACATGATACCGCAAAGCCGGCTTCCACCCGCCGCTACCATGCGCACTAGAACTTGTTTTGGTCCTTGTCCCTGAGCCCGAGTACGGAGGGAATGAAGGCCAGAATGAACCACAGCAGAAGAATCACCAGCAAAGCAGCGATGGCGGTGAAATAGACGAGTTCGAGGGTGGGCGACAGTTCCATGTATTAGTGCTTGTCGGGTGTGGTGTCGCTGCTTGCCCGGCGGACTTCGGTGCCCGGAAAGTAGTAGCGCAAAATCTCCAGATAGGATTTACCCAGGTGCGCCATACCGCACGCGCCCCACTGACACAAGCCTACACCATGCCCGGCTCCGGTGGAGGTGACAGTGACAAAATCGGGGCTGCAAGCTATCGTATATCGTGTGCCGGGAACCTTGTCCCAGCCCAGTTTTTGTCCCATCTTCATCCAGAAGGAGTAGCCCGCCATTGTGCGGCCGCCTGCCTCAACTGTAAGCGGACGTCGCTGATTGTCGAATGACAAAACTGTGACAGGCTCTTTGCCGAAATAGTGTTGAAAGACGGCCTGCGGAATTTTTGCAGTTTTGGTCTGCCAAAACGGCGACTGCCGGCAGAAATCGCATGGACGCGACGACAGGTACGGAAAGCTCCCACGCTTGAGGCCGAAATAGGTTTCACCATCGCTGGTGCCGCCGGCGCAAGTCGAATGGAAGTACACGGTAATAGGACGAGCGTCGAACACAAGCTGATCGCCCCAGGTTTGATCCACCGCTGCTGCCACCGCTTCGCTGACTGATGCTACTCCCAAGTACGCTTGCTTTTCGGTGGTGTCATTAAGGAGATCACCGAGTTTGTATCGGGCCAGTGCCGTTTGGGCGAGCACCGATTGTGCTTTCAACGCTTCCGGTGGAAATTCGGTTGTACTTTCGCTGCCGACGACGGACTTGATATAGTCGCGAAAGTCCAAGCGATTGTAGATCTGCATTCCATGCGCGGTGGCATCAATCGTAATGATGCCTTTGTACGAGCGAGAAACGCCCGCGCCGAGCTGCAGGGTAATTGTTCCCCGCGGGCTTCTCAGTACAAAATGCGTCGCGCCCATCATCCGCTGTGATGGAGGTGCGCCTTTGAGCCGGCGGGAAACGCCGATGGAGTGTTCTCTCCAGGAAAACAAAAACGAGCCTTCTTCCAAGGTCCGGTGTACAGGCGACATAATCTCAATCGGTCCATCAACAACAAGCTGACGTCCGGGTGCATGGGACTGGAACAGGCTAACGTTGACTTGGGCCGGTTGGCCGAAAGCCGCAGCCTGCACTAATAACGCACATAGTGAAAGTAGCAGTCGCCGCACTCTTGTCTAACTCCTTGATAGCGCTCAGCCGGGACGCTATGATCATGCCATCACAATTATGGGCGCTTGAAAAGCGCCGGGCACCCCGGAATCGGTTTTTACTAATTTAGGTCGTGGCGTCACAGAAGGTGCAGAATCGTGAATATGCCAGTCCAACTTTACGCTTTAACTTGGTCGCAGGATGACACCAAGGCGATCACCGAATGGCAAGAACAAAATGCCGACAAGGTTTTCATCGCTGGATGGTCCAGGATTCTCTATGAACCCTTGCACGTGGCGGTGGGCGATCCCAACATTTTTAGCATGGCCATTGATGGTATTGTGATTCGCAATCATACGTCAGCCAGCCCAGACAGCTTGAAGGAAACATTGAAGAGGCTATCGGCGGGCATGTTGAAACTTTACGCAGTCAGCAACGGGACAGAACCGGTAAGTTTGCCACCGATGCCTACTTACTGAACGGGCAACCGCGCGGTCATAGGCCGAGCATACGGAAATAGGGAATCTCGTTCTTGGAACTGCCGAATTCGATTTTATTCATGGAAGCGATCTTGCTGGTTGCCTCGATGGCTGCGGGTCTGTTAGGCTCGCTCACCGGGTTGGGCGGCGGCGTAATCGTTGTGCCTTTCCTTGTGCTCGGGTTCGGCGTCGATTTACGCTACGCGGTCGGTATCTCGCTTGTGTGTGTCATCGCCACATCGTCTGGGGCGGCAGCGGCTTATGTGCGCGAGGGTTATACAAACGTCCGCATCGGCATGTTTTTGGAAATGGCGACCACCATCGGGGCCTTGACCGGCGCCATGATTACCACGCTGGTCGAAAAGAAATGGATAGGGATCATTTTTGGCGTGATGCTTTTGCTTTCAGCATACACTTCCGTCGCCAAGCATCAAGAAGAATACACTGGCGAGCCGGACAAATTGGCTGCCCGATTTTCGCTCAGCGGTAACTACCCAACCGCCTCGGGCGCGCGCAGCTATAACGTCACAGGTGTGCCGGGAGGTTTTTTGCTCATGTACGTTGCCGGCATTTTGTCGGCGCTTCTGGGTATTGGTTCCGGCGCACTGAAAGTGGTGGCGATGGACAACTTGATGAAAATTCCGTTCAAAGTATCTACGACCACAAGCAACTTTATGATCGGCGTTACTGCAGCGGCCAGCGCCGGCGTCTATCTCGGTCGCGGCTACATTCAGCCGCCGCTGGCCATGCCGGTGATGTTGGGAATACTCGTAGGCTCTCTCGTGGGAGCAAGCCTGCTTCATAAAATGAAGACCGAGACTTTGCGCAAGGTGTTTTCGGTGGTGATCTGCTTGGTGGGCATCGAGATGATCTATAAGTCGCTAATGGGACAACTGTGATGTCGCACCATCCTCATCTCACCACGTCACCGATGGATCCCGAAAGCGAAAAGCTTCTCGATGTGCTGATCAGCAATGTGTTGCGCGGTGGACTGATTGTTGCTTCGTCGTTAATGATTGTCGGCGGCATCATTTACTTTTGGCATGCCACCACTGCGCCGACGGAATATTCGCACTTCGTTCTTGAGCCTACACAACTGCGCACTTTGTCTGGTATTCTCACCCTGGCATTCAAGGGCGACGGGGAGGGCATTATGCAGCTTGCCGTCGTGGTGTTGTTAGCAACTCCGTTTTTGCGAGTGGTGGCGTCGCTGCTGATGTTTCTTCGCGAAAAAGATTGGAAATATGTCGTTGTTTCCCTGGTCGTTCTAAGCGTCTTGCTATATAGCCTTTTCGCAGGACAAACCGGCGGCTGAATACGGTTGGAGAATCAGTCAATTCCCGAAAATCAAGTCGCGCGGAATTTCCTTCACCGACGGACATCCCGACAAAACGAGAGCAAGATCGAGTTCGGCTTTTAGCATTTCTAGAACTCGCAGAACTCCCTGTTCGCCGTCAGTGGCTAATCCCCAGAGTACCGGCCGTCCGACGAGAACAGCTTTGGCTCCGAGGGCGAGTGCCTTCAGCACGTCTGTACCGCGGCGAATGCCACCATCGACGAGCACGTCGGCGCGTCCTGCAACGGCCTCTACAATCGACGGCAGCACGGTGACGGTCGCCGGTACGGTATCGAGCTGACGGCCACCATGGTTGGATACGACAATTCCTGCTGCGCCGTGCTCAAGCGCTCGCAGCGCATCATCGGGGCGCAGGACGCCCTTCACCAGTACGGGCAACTTGGTCAGCGAACACAGCCATTCCAGATCTTTCCAGGTAAGCGCGGTGTTGTAGAGCGTCGCGATGTAGGCCGCCAGTCCGGACTCGCGTTCTTTCGGCGGCAATTGTTCAAATCCTGCTTTCATCAGATTGGCGACGCACAAATCAGCAGGAAGATGAAAGCCGTTGCGCACATCGCGTTCTCGTCGACCGAGCATCGGTGAATCGACGGTAAGAACGATTGCCTTGTATCGCTCTTTCTCTGCTCGTTCTACGAGTGATTGTGTGACCCCTCTATCGCTATATACGTAGAGCTGAAACCACTTGGTACCATTACCGGTGGCGGCAACTTCTTCGATAGAGCTGGTCGAAAGGGTGCTGAGGGTGAAGATTGTCCCAGCTGCGGCGGCAGCTCGGGCGGTGGCCTTCTCACCGTCGGGATGTGCAAGCCGGTGGAAGGCCGTAGGCGCCACGAGAATCGGCATGCTTGCATGTTGTCCGAGAATCTCGGTACTGAGGTCGCGTCGACTGACATCGACCAGCATGCGAGGCGCGAGAAAAATGCGATCGTATGCGCGCTCGTTTTCCGCAAGCGTGATCTCGTCGCAGGCTCCGCTCACGTAGTAGTCGAATGCCATCGGCGACAGGCGTTCTTTCGCCAGCGCTTCCAGCTCGCGCAAATTTACGCAGTCGGGTTTCGTTGGTGCGGTCATGGTCGCACATGATAGCAGATGAGCGAGAGCGGGCTTGCGCCCGCCGCTACAATCCATTGTAGCGCTCGCCGGAAGGCGACTGTTATCCGACCTTCGGTTTCAGCGACCGAGATGTGAAGCGGCGCGGCGGCAGCTTCACTTTCGGCTGATACTCGCCGCCGTTCGGATCCAATTTTTTCCCAATCACGCGCTCAATATCGCGCACCAGATAACGCTCGTCTTCGGCGATGAATGATAGCGCCACTCCCGAGCGTCCGGCACGGCCCGTGCGTCCGATGCGGTGTACGTAATCCTCAGGTGTTCCGGGCAGATCGTAATTCACAACATGGCTGACTTCCGGAATATCCAAACCGCGCGCTGCAACGTCGGTGGCAACCAGCACGCGCACTTTCCCTTCCTTGAATCGCCGTAATGTTTTTTCGCGCTTGACCTGGCTGATATCGCCGTGGATCGGCTCAGCCGATACCTTCGCTTCATTCAAACGATCGAAAACCCAATCGGCGCGCATGCGCGTTTTTGTGAATATGATCACGCTGGACATGTCCAGCTCGCCAAGCAAGCGCAACAGAAGCTGATCTTTATCGAACTCATGCACATGGTAGATGATTTGCTCGATGTCCTTGGGCTCGATCCGGTCGCTGTTGACGCGGACGAAGATGGGATCTTTCAAGTAATTCCCGGCAATAGATTTCACTCGCTCATCAATGGTGGCAGAGAACATCAGAGTTTGCCGTTCATCGGGGACTTTAGCCAGAATTCGGCGCACCTGCGGCATGAAACCCATGTCGAGCAGGCGATCGGCCTCGTCAAGCACGAGCATTTCTATCTGCGACAAATCGACGTGCTTGCGCTCCAGGTGATCGAGCAGTCTGCCGGGAGTGGCGACTAGAATATCGACGCCTTTGCGCAAGGCCCGTGTTTGGGAATCGAATCCGGTGCCGCCGTAAACCGCGAGCGCCTGCAAGTCGAGTTCGGCGCCGAATATGGCGAATTGTTCTTGTACTTGAACAGCAAGCTCACGAGTCGGTGCAATGATGAGCGCCCTCGGGAAGCCCAGGGGCTCTTGCAAACACTCAAGAATGGGCAGTGCGTAGGCGGCGGTTTTGCCGCTGCCGGTTTCTGCTGAGCCGACTAAATCCTTGCCGGCTATGATGTGCGGGATCGCTTGGAATTGAATGGGTGTAGGTATTTGATAGTTGAGATTTTTAAGCGCAGCAATAACGGGCCTGCATAGGCCCAGGCTAGAGAATGTGGTCAAAATTGACTTCCTTTGTTGAATTATTTTTCGTCATTATTTAGCGCCAGCGGGGCGCTATCTCTTTCTCGAGGAATCGCATTGCTGTAAAACTTAGACGTACCGTCTCTGGCTCTAAGTCGCTCGCAACGCACAGAGAAACGTTATTCGTTTCAACCTGCAGTGACGGGGGTATCTGTCGTGAAAACGAACCGCCCGCAGCCAAATTGTGGCACATCTGGCTAAAGATGTCAACAATATAATGATTATTTGGCGCTTTCAGCGATCGGCCGATATTTATCTTAATGACAACTGCCGCCCGGGCAGCTCTTGCCAATAGCCGCGGGTGTAAGCGGGCTGTTTACGGACGTTTGCCGCTTGTGGCTGAACCCCCGCTGGGCGCGAGTCCCGGGTACACCCAGGGCGCATCGTAGTTGGAAGTCCGCGCGTGCCCGGGTGCCAGCCATTGAGGCGCCGTATAGGCGAGCACGATCAGCAGAATGAGAGTTGTAGCCCGTCGAATATCGTCTTTATTCATGTTTCTCATGTTCCCTGGTGTCGACAGCGGCAAACCGCTTCCCAGCTGCGCGATTTCCGTCTAGAATTTGTGAGATTCCACAGGGCGAGGGAATTACGTGGGTCTCTCGATGCAACCGGGAGCGACCGGTAAAGTGTTGATCGCAGGCGCAGGCCCCACCGGCTTGATGGCTGCTTGCGAACTCGCCCGTCGAGACATCGACTGCACCGTCATCGATAAAGCCGCTCAGCCATCTGATAAGTCGCGCGCGCTTGGTGTGCATGCGCGCACTCTCGAGATGCTGGACGACCTCGGCATTGCCGAAGCCATGATTCAAGATGGGCTCGTCGTGCGCCGCATGAAGGTTTTCGCAGACCGAAAACCACTGGCGGAAGTGAATTTTGACGATCTCGAAAGTCCATTTCCCTTCACTCTGGCTTTGCCACAGGACAAGACGGAGAAACATCTGACGAAGTGCCTGGCATCTTCAGGCAGGCAGATCCTTCGACAGCACGAGCTTGTCGACGTGAAAACATCTGCGGACAAAGTCGATGTGAAGATAAAAACTGCCGACGGCAAGGAGATTTCGCAAACGTATGATTGGCTGATCGCGTGCGATGGCGCGCACAGCACGGTTCGGCATGCGCTGCAATTGCCGTTCGAAGGCGGTACATATGAAGAGCAGTTTGTTCTGGCTGATGTGCGTCTAGAGCTGCCGCCCGAGCTAACGAAGGATTCGCAATGGCAGCCGTTTTCCATTCACATGACCAAAGCAGGTCTACTCGCCTTCTTTCAAATCGGAGGAGATCGCTATAGGGTAATTGCGGTGCTGCCACCAGATACGGTGCTGAGCAAAGGCACCGAGCCGACGCTGCTTGAGGTGCAGGCGATGGTTGATGAACGCGCACCGAAGGGTATTCGGCTCCATGATCCGGTTTGGCTGGCGTCTTTTCGCATCAACTATCGGCAGCTAAGAGATTATCGTCATGGACGCGTTTTGTTCGCCGGAGACGCCGCGCATGTGCATAGCCCGGCCGGCGGACAGGGCATGAACACCGGCATGCAGGATGCCGTCAATCTGGCATGGAAGCTGGCTCTGGTGATCAAAGAAGGTGCCGGCGACAGCTTGCTCAACAGCTATGCTATCGAACGACATGCCGTTGCAGCCGCCGTCCTCAAAGGCACTGATTTTTTGACGCGCGTCAACATAATGCGCAACCCGCTGGGCCGAGAGCTGCGCAATCGGCTGGCGCCTATCTTGATCGGGCAGGAAGTCATTCAAGCGAAAATCACTCGCAACGTTTCCGAGCTGGCTGTTGCATATCGATCCAGTCCGATCGTGTTTGAACACAAACGCAGTTTGTTGGCCGTTGCCGCAAAGCCGGCGAATGCACCCGATCAACCAGGATGGGCGGATTGGTTCGAGTTCGGTCATGGACCATCACCGGGCGAACGCGCTCCCGACGCCCATGCAGTCGACGCAAGAACCGACAAGCCGATCCGATTGTTTCAAGCCATGCGTGGCATCAAACATTCATTGCTCTTGTTAGCCGGAGAGCATGAGTCCGAAAAAGTACTTGCGCAAATCGCACCACTGGCACATGCGGTAGAACAAATGTTCGGCCGGTTGGTGCAGGTGGTTATTGTTGCTGCCGAAGGAAGCGGGCTTGCGGCCGCCGGTACCAATACCGAATGTGATTTCACGCCGCCGGAGATTCTGCGCAAATTGGAAGCGAGTGTTCTTTATGATCCGGATCTTTCTGTTCACCATAAATATGGTGCCGGCTCTGCTTGCGCCTATCTCATTCGTCCAGACGGTTATGTCGGCTACCGTGGGCAGCCACCGGAATTGATCGATATCGAGAGATACTTCAAATTGTTGCTTGGCGGCGAGGTAGACTAAATGCACCCGGTGAACATTGAGAAGGCGGCGGTTGTCCAGCCGCTGCAGGCCGTCAAGACGGCCTCCAATTTTAGTTGGCTCGTAATGACGATGGCCTTTTTCATCACCATTGTCAATTACATGGATCGCTCTGCGATTTCGTATGCCATCGAGCCGATTAAACAGCAGTTCCATCTCAAAGATGGAGCTTTCGGATCTATATTCGCGGCCTTCGGCGTTGGCTATGTTGTTTCCACGTTTGTCGGCGGCATTCTTGTCGATCGATTCGGAGCCCGCAAGGTGTGGTCCATTGCCGCGGTTGCTTGGTCGACGATGACGGCGGCGCTCGGCATGGCGGCCGGTTTCTGGCCGCTAATCATGATCCGCACCATGCTCGGTATCACTGAAGGACCGAGCTTTCCGGCGTTGACGCGTGTGGTGGCCGACTGGTTGCCGGCCTCAGAGCGTGTGCGTTCCACCGCTGTCGGGCTTGTTGCGGTGCCGCTGGCATCGGTAGTTGGCGCGCCGTTGATTTCCGGGCTGATTCTGGCAGTCGGCTGGAAAACAATGTTTTTCGTTCTTGGCACGCTGGGGATTGTTTGGGCATTTTTCTGGACGATGTTGTTCCGCGATTATCCAGAAAACTCGAAGCAAGTAACGCGCAGCGAGCTGAATTTCATTCGCGAAGGTCGCCCTGTTGGAGGGCAGAGATCCTGTGAGGAAATTCGGCAGCAAAGCTTATCGGGAAGCAAAACCAATCTGCGAACATTGCTTTCAAATCCAGCCTTGCTCAGCAATAATTATGCGTTCTTCGCCTGCGGCTATTTATTGTTCTTCGCAATACACTGGCTGCCCGACTATCTGCAGCAAACGTTTGCGCTGGGATTAAGGGATACCGGATGGTTGCTGGTGGCACCATGGTTAACCGCTGCAATCATGCTCACGGCGGCGGCTTGGTTGTCCGATTATCTTTTTATCAAAACGGGCAGCCTGCGTCTATCGCGGTCGCATGTGATCTGGACATGCCAGCTTCTTTCCGGATTGTGTTTCATTCCAGTGGTTCTCACCCACTCGCTGCCTGTGGCGCTCATATTCATGTCGCTCGGACTCGGTTTTGGATTGGCACCGAATGCCGCGTTTTATGCGCTTAACGGTGATCTGGCCGGCGATCGGGCCGGCACCAGTCTGGGCATCATGACCAGCTGCTCGGCTGGCGCTGCCATCATTGCTCCCTGGTTGACGGGACAGCTCAAAGAGATGACAGGCACGTTCAACTCCGGCATCATGCTGTTGATGTTCTTTTCTTTGACCGCGGTGGTGGCGATTCTTTTTTTCCAATATCCCGACCGGCACAAACTGCTCGACTCGGATGTTTGATAAGAGCGCGCAGCTGTACGATCTGTTTTATGCCGGCAAGGACTATGCCGGCGAGGCGCAGAAGTTGCAGGCCATAATTCGCGAGCGCAAGCGCAGCGAGGGCAGCGCGATGCTCGACGTCGCTTGCGGCACAGGCGGTCACGCGGAATTTTTCAAACGCCTCTATGAGCTGGATGGACTGGATCTCGACAAACAATTGTTGGAGCGTGCTCGCGATCGTCATCCGGAAATTGAGTTGCACCAAGGGGACATGATCGACTTTCAATTAAGTAAGCGGTTTGATGTGATCGTGTGTTTGTTTAGCGCCATCGGATACGTGCGAACTGCTGACAACCTGCATCGGGCTATCGCGAATATGTGCGGTCATCTGAAGCCGGGCGGGGTGCTGATTGTTGAGCCGTGGTTCGATGCGGATACCTACTATCCCGGAATGGCGCACGCCGCTTTCGTCGACACGCCGTCGTTGAAGGCATGCCGGATGAACGTCTCGCGGATTGAAGGCGGCTTGTCAATAATCGAGTTTCATTATCTGGTGGCAGCCGAGAACGAAACGGTGAGCCATTTTACCGAACGCCACGAGCTCGGACTTTTCTCTAAGGACGAACATATACAAGCGTTCAGGAAAGCCGGTCTTGAGGTGAGTTATGATCAGGCGGGACTGACTGGACGTGGTTTGTATATCGGTGTTAAAACAGTCACGGATCGGCAATCGCACCAAGATGCTCATGGAGGAAAGCGCACCCATGCTTAGGATTAGCAGCCTGCGGCAACGCACCACTCTGGCGATTACCGCCGTGGCGTTGTCGTTTTCGATTGTAGGGGTGCCCGCCGCTGTGGCGGATGTGCAGGCTGCCAGAGCTGTGGTTAACACAGCGGCTCCTGCCGCTATCAACTCCACCCAGGATGTTATCCAGTGGATGACGTACTATTACCTGCATCCGCAACCAGATCTGCTTGTGCCGGCGATCGAGTATGCCGATTCCAATGGATTGATCGAAAAAGGACAGGCTCCGCTCACCGCATTTGTGAGCCGTGTTTTCGCGCAAAATCCTTCGCGCATCGCGGGCTGGACGAAGCAGTTGGAGTCGTTATCCCCGCAGGGCAAACCGATGCTGTGGAGTGCGCTGTGGTGGTCTAACACTGTCGAGGGCAAGCAGTCTCTCGAAGAGCTGATGAAATCACTCACCGACAAACAAGCCACCGAAGTGCTGCAGCAAATGGCGCACCCGGCCACACCTATCGAGCAGTTGGATGTAAAAACAGCTGAAGTCCTCGATGAGCTTTGGGGTGCCTTCAGTGCCACCGGCGACGAGAAATATGTCAATCGTCTGATTAGTGTTTTGCCGTGGCAATACGATCATGGTACGGATTACATGCGCATGACCATCGGCTCCGCCGCTCGCTGGTCGCTCACCAGCAATGCGCAGCAGCATCCAGCTGTGTTGAAGATCTGCCTGAAGGCGAGAGATGCGCAGCCGCAGCTGAAGGGCATTCTGGATAAAATTATCACGGATGCCACCAAGGGCAACGCGGGCGCCGGACAACCGGCCAACCAGACTGGTCAATCCGGCCATTCATTGTGAAGCTGGCGCGCGCTGCTCAGCGCGTGATACTGCCGGCAGTGGCGCTGCTTCTCGGCGGCGCCGGATGGGCCGCTTATCAGTTTTTGACACCGCCCTTGCAGGCGGCGAATGCCGTCTTCCTGGTCGAACCCTATTTGCAGCTCGGCGCCAAGGGCGATGTTCATCAACCTGATTTGCAATTTGCGGTGCTGCAAGCTGGTCAGTGGAAAGTCGAAGCGCAGCTGCAGCCCGGGCGGTGGGCCGCGGCCGCCCAGACGACGGACAAGGAAATAGCGTTAGGCAATCTGATGCCTTTCCGCTTGGTTCGCTTTACGTTGCCTGTCCTGCCGGAGCGTGTGCCGATTGCGTACCGCGTCATCAAGGATGGGGCCCAAGTTTTCGAGGCGACGATCAATCCGATTAAGTCGGGTGATGATCCCTGGCGTGTGGACATCGTCGGCGACATTGGTGAAGGCGATCGCGCCGAGCGCGAAGTGGCGCAAGGCATCTACGACGGCAAGCCCGACTTGTTTGTTATCCCTGGCGATATTGTCTATGCCTGGGGAAGAACGTCCGAATATCTGTCCCGGCTTTTTCCTTTCTATAACGCCGATAAGGCAAACGAATCAGGCGTTCCTCTTTTACGTTCAACTCGGACGGTAGCATGCACGGGCAACCATGATACCGGATTTGGTGGCCGTGGATACTACGGCGGAAATCTGGATGTGTTTCCCGATGGGCTCGGGTATTTCCTCTGGTGGGATCAGCCGCTGAACGGACCACAGCTTTCTGCCGCGGGGGCTGACGTTGTGCAACCTAAGGGTTCGGCTGCGCATCGCCGGGCTTTTCTCAGCGAGGCAGGATCGCAGTACCCGGGTGGGACGAACTTTTCTTTCGATTATGGAAATTCTCACTGGACTGTTCTTGATGCCAATGACTATGTCGATTGGACGCACGGCAATTTGAGGCAGTGGCTGACAAATGATCTTGATCAGGCAAAATCGGCGACCTGGAAGTTCGTGGTTTTTCACCAGCCGCCATTCAGTTCTGACAGTGCTCATTTTCTGGATCAGCAAATGCGCTTGGTGGCTGACATCTTGCAGGACCATGGCGCCGACGTAGTGTTTTCCGGCCACGTTCATGGCTACCAGTCCACTTATCCACTCAGGTTCAAAATCCGTCCGCAACCCGGCGGTGCGTTGCGTAATTCAAATGGGGCCGTGGATGGAGATGTTGAACTCGATAAACAGTTTGACGGTGTGAAGCATACTCACCCGCACGGGGTAATCTACGTGACTACAGGGGGCGGTGGTGCTGAACTCTACGGCAGGCAGATTTCGCAACATAAAGACCAATGGCAGCCGTTTACACGAACGTTTTTCTCGCGGCATTCGTTCAGCCAATGTGATATCAAGGGAAAGCACATGAAGTTGATGCAAATAGGCGTCGACGGATCGGTGCTGGATGAGTTCGCCATCGATAAATGAGCCTGACGCCACTTCGGTACCGGCGGGCTTTAGCCCGCTTTCTAGATGAATCCGCTATAACGCCGCGAACAAAGCGATTGCAGATAATTGTCATGACTGTCAAAGGTTGAGTGCGATGAACGAAGCAGTTTTCACTAAAGCAACGGCGGTAATGCAGGAAGCCAGCAGCATTGCAGATATTCTCGACTTCCGTGCGCGCAGCCACGGTCAGAAGGAAGCAGCAATTTGCGGTGAACAACGCGCTACCTTCAGTCAACTGAAAGCTCAGGCGTGCGTGTTCAGCCGTCATTTGGAGCTGCTCGGAGCACAACCAGGCGATCGCGTCGGGTTCTATGTCCCCAACTCGATTGAGTTTGTGACGGCTTTCTTTGGCGCCGCCGGTGCCGGGGCTGTGATTGTTCCGATCAACCCGATGCTCAAGCCTGATGAAATCGCTCACATACTTTCGGACTCGCAGTCGAAAACAATCATCGTTCATCAAGACCTGCTTCCGACGGTTATGGAAGCGTTGCCGCTCGTACCGTCGCTTGAGAGTCTGCTGGTACTACCCGGCACCGCAGGCGGTGCCAAGGTGGCAGCACCGGGCGAGCTGAAAGTGCTCGAGTTCGACAGCAAAATGAAAGCGGACTTGGCGTCATGGCCCGTGCCAACGACTGCCCAGCAGCCCGCTGTGATCATTTATACGTCGGGCACCACAGGCAAACCGAAAGGCGCTATTCTCAGCCATTACAATTTGCTGACCTCGTTCCCAGGACGCCTGGATGATCTGTTTGGCGTGACTGAGGAAGATCGTCTTCTCGGCGCCTTGCCAATGTGCCACATCTTCGGTGTTTCCGTTGTGATTTTGGGATCGATCGGCCGCGCGTGCACATTGGTCATATTGCCCAAGTTCGAGGCGAAAGCCATGCTGGAGACTATTGAGCGGGAGCGCATTACCTTGACACCGGCTGTGCCGGCTATGTATCAGATGATGCTTTATGAACTCAGCCAACCTGGCGCTAAATTCGATCTGTCCTCCATGCGCATCTGCTGGTCGGGTGGCGCACCACTTCCGGTTGAAATAATCAGCGCGGTCGAGGCGAAGTTCGGTGCACCGCTAATTGAAGGTTATGGACTGACGGAAACAGCATGCGTTTCGACGATCAACCCGCTGTTTGGAAATCGCAAACCCGGATCAGTAGGCCCGGCCATGCCCGGAGTCGATGTGGAGATTTTCGATGAAACCGGCAAAATTCTGCCGTTCGGCGCAGACAATGTCGGCGAGATTGCCGTGCGCGGCTGCAATGTCATGCTCGGTTATTACAACCAACCGGAAGCGACCGCCGAAGCAGTCAAAGACGGCTGGTTTTTCACAGGCGATCTAGGCTTCAAAGATCATGACGGCTATCTGTGGATTGTCGGACGCAAGAAAGAATTGATTATTCGCGGTGGCGCCAACATCTATCCCAAGGAAGTTGAAGATGTGATTGCGAAGCTGCCCGGTGTTCGTGAAGTTGCCGTCATCGGAGTGCCCGATCAATTCATGGGCGAACGCGTCAAGGCAGTGATTGCCAAAGGCGACGCAGTGCTCGATGAGGATACGGTCAAGCAACACTGCGAGAAGCATCTCGCCAACTATAAGGTGCCTAGAATCGTCGAATTCGTCCCCACGCTGCCGCGCAACTCAACAGGAAAAGTGCTCAAGCGCCTTCTGAAATAGCAAGCCCAACTGGACGCGGGTTTCGATCAGTGTAGCCGGCAGCAGTGCAATCTGCGACAGTAAATCGGCGTTCTGACTACTCGCTGGCGGCGGGCACGATGCGACCTTTGTCCATGTGCCGCGACACAAACCAGCCGACGATGAAGCACACTATTGCCGCGCCGATGGCATAGGCAAGAATCGTGGCACGGAACTCATTGGTGGTATTGGTACCAGCCTCGATCAATCCGCTATAAGTCGTGCCGACGGCGCACATCACAGCCGGCAAGAGCAGCATGATTTCGAATGGCGCTTTGCGTTCGTCGCGCATGAAAGCGGGACCGAGGACGGCAAAGATCGTGCCTGTAACGGCCGATACCACAAGCAGACTGCTGGTTGGCTCGGCGTGCAAATAGTAGTTTGATGCCACCGGTGCTATTGCGACTGTTCCCAACATAATGGCCGTCAGCAAGCGTTTATCTTTGACTTCGCGAATCATTAGCAACAGCGCGGCCATCAGCATCACGCCTGCATATTGAGCGGCGCCTGTGTAGGCATGCGTCAGGTTAATGCCGGTGACGTTCGAGTTATACGCCGTGATGAATACTTCCAGCAGCACACGCACGGGAAAATACAAGCTCAACAGCTGAGCCATGCTCAACTGTGGTGCCAGCAATGACAAAGGCGACAATGCCACCAATCCGAACATCCCCCAGAACCGCGTGGCGACCATGGTGAGCATTCCAATCACAATGAGCATTTTGATACCGTCGGTTGCGGACGATTTTTCATCCCTTCCCGCCAGATCCATATTCTTGAACAAATAGACGGCAAACATGCCGGCGCCTACAAGCAAGGCGAGCTTGGCCATGTCGGGGGCAAGGAGCAGCTTCGTAATTGCAATCAGCACCCCGAGGCCGCCGCTTGCCGAAAGGATAATACGCTTCAACAGCCATTTGTCGTCCTTCATGAATGGGCGTTGCATGATGCGCAAGATGAAGCACACTGAAATAATCGAAAGCAAAATCCCGTGCTGCAGGGGCATTTTGCTCTGATCTTCGAAGGTGCTCAGCCACATTACTCCAGCCAGCCACGAGAGAGGCGCAACCACGTCATCGAGTGCGCGATCGCCGGCGAGCAAAAGCACGTCGGCGACTTTGGCGACGAGCAACCCCATTGTGCATGCCGAGAGAGCGAGGATGCCACCGTCTTGAGGAACATGCATCGTCAGAGGCAAGGCCGCAGCAGTCAGCGCCACACCTCTAAGCTGCGGCGACAAACCAATTCTTGAGAGCACAAAAAACAAAAGTGCGGTGCCGACGAAGCAGGGAAGTGTAACGCTGACTTCTGCACCCAGGAAACCGGCAAAAGCGAACAGCGCGGCAAAGGGCAAAATCACGAGCGCGAAGGGTGCGGCGGCGGTAGACAAAGCTTTGACAGAAAGTTGCTTGTAGACTCCGTCTTTAAACAGCGGAAAGAAAAAAGCTAGGGCGGCTGCCAGAGCGAAGAGAACTAAAATGCTTGAGCCCGGATTGACCATGATTGCACTGTCCTCTTGCTTGGTAGCTCTGTCACTTGGTAGCGGCGGGCGAGAGCCCGCTTTCCGTGTGTTATGCTACACACTATATCCAAACTGTAGCATAGCCGATGTCCGCGAAATGGCGCCGCAAGCTAATCTTACGTAAAAGGCATGTTAGATGACTCGTTCTTTGCCGGCGCTTCTGTTCATTTTGATTCTCGGTGGCGGGGTGGTCTTTGCTTTCTTTAACGCCGCCAACTCGGACCCGGCCGATACCGCCAAGCAGTTTTTGCACTTTGTGCAGAACAATGACCATCGCGCCGCGCTCATGCAGTTCGGCGATAACAGCTGCCATTGTGCGCCAAAAGGTGGGTACGTAGCTTACCTGCGCTATGACACCGCTAATGATCCCAGCCTGGCATTTCTCTTCGGGCAGAAATTCGACATCGGGCAGGCTACAGTAAAGAAACTGCCGTACAACGGCGAGAAGTACATGATGCCATGGGATAAACCTGAGGACACCGTCGTCTTCCTGCCGATTACCTTTCCGGATCGAGCTTCGCAACCGTACTTCCTACCGCTCGACATGGGCTTTGGGCTGGACATGACAGAGGCTGATTTGAAGGCGTTCGACAACGCCCCGCAAAAAGACTGGGAGCGTGCTTTCACGCTCAGACTGCGACCGCGGCTGACAGCGGATGTAATCGAAAAGCAACCGCTGCCGCACCACGAGCAGCAATCAGAGGAAGAGCGAAAGCTGGCCGAAAGTCTTTTGCCCGCCGACTTGCTCAAATATCAACACCCTGGTGAAGCGGGCTCGATCAAACTTGCGTCGGGACAAACGGCGCCTGCTACCCAATTCGCATCGGAGGTTCCGCGACTGAAGTCTGTGCTTCTCGGCTTCAAAGTCGTGCGCGCCGGCGTCTGGCATCGCTGGTTGATTCATAAGCTCGGCGTGGCCCAGCCGGTGATTATCGTTGGCGACAAAGAGATCAAGCTCAGCGACAACGATGCGCATGAGTTCTGAACGACAATTGAGATGAGCCGTAGTGGCGCCGCACCGCGCCGCTCGTGCCCTAGAGCTGTCGAGATGAACTGTTTCCGGGCAACAGTTCGGGACCGCCGAATTGGACATAGTCTGGTTGTTCTATGTTGACGCGATAAATTGGTTTTCCGACGCCGTGGAATCTGAATTGGAAATCTACTGAATCCGGTGCGCCCTTCGGCATTGGAGCAAAAGGTGCCGCGTCCTCCACTGTTTTGAATGCTGCTTGATCTACAGCGGCAACACCGCTGGAACGGTCTAGCCGCAAATCGGAAAGCTTGCCGCCGGTATGAACTTTGAATACGACGACTACGCCGTTGTGTCCCAACTGTTTTGGAGGAAACCAATGTTTCTGAATACGGCGTTGTAGTCCGGACATGTATGGGCCGAAATCGACGTCGGCGTTGCCGGGCGCCGGCGGGGGAGACGGTGGCGGCGGTTCTGTCCAGTTGAAAGTAAGCACCACATCGAAGGGTTTTCCCGGCGGCGCCGTGTTTGACTCCAATACTTTGCGAATAACTGAATTGTCGGTCTTGACGGATGACTGGCGGTTTTGTACGTGAACAATAACCGGCGACCATTCCGGATGACCAGCCGCTTTCCATTTTTGAACAAGCTCATGAGCTATATGGTTTGCGTATGACTCTTGCTGCGGATCCGGTTGCGCCCCGCCAACTACTGTCGCGAAGGCATCGCCCGCTTGCGCTAAAGATGGGCGGGTTGCAATCGTACATAGACTGAACGCTGCCAGCGCCGAGATTAGTAAGTGTCGCAATGGAATTGCCTCGATGGACGCGAATATTGTCGGCCAATGAGAAGGATTTGTACATAGGCTTTTCCCCAGGAAGCCCGCTAATTGGCGATGCTGTAGTGGTCGCGGGAGACGAGTTCGGTGCGGTTGCCTTGTTCGCGAAGAAGTTCAACCACCATCTCGGACGGGGTACTGCGATCGACGATGCGTTGCAAATGTGCAGGATGGTATCCGTGCGGCTTCTTGCCCAATATGGAAACGGTAAGCGTAGTGTGGTTCCAGTCTGTAGCTATCTGTACCGGAAAGGGCAATGTGTTCTCGAACGTGAGATCTGCCTGCCCGTACCAAACGGTGGCATCGAGCCCAGGGGGGACGGTTTTGATCGTTCTCAAATGCGGAACCCGATTGTCTATTTGCAGACCCGACTCGAGCGCGAGCTGGTACAAGGCGGACGACAGCAAGCAGATGCCACCGCCGATGGTGGAGGGGCTTTCTGGTCCCAAGTAAGAGGGAGCAGGCCGATATCCGCGAATATCGGTGCGAGGACCGACAATGCGGTTGAACGAAAACTTCTCCCCTGGTTTGAGTATTGTCCCGTTCACTGCTTTCGCCGCAATTTCAATGTTCGACTTTTGAATCGGGCTGAGTATTGAGATCGAAAACGTCTTGCTGTCGAGGTTGTCGGCAAATGGATAGGTGACGAAAAACACGGCCGCCAGCATCAGCGGAAAGCTTATCAATCCCCAAATTAGCGGATTTTTCATGATTATTCCACCACCTTGAGTGCGTCGGCTTGCGAATACGCGCGCACTGACTTGCTGTACATGCCCTGCAGCGTAATCGGATTCATTTGGAAGGTACCTGGGATTTCCATGCGCACCATCTGATTGATTTCCGCCTTGCCTCGGCCGAAATCGGTGACGAAGAAAGCCAGGTGATCATCCATAACGTCCTGGTGCGTCCACCACATATTATAGGAAAACGGCGATTCTTCTTGATTGTTGTCATTGTTATTGCCGTCCTCTTTCGCATTGGCGCGCGAGTCGTTTTGCACAACCTCCGCGCCGCTGGGCAGTGGCGCTTCTAGGATGACATAAGGCAGCGATTCGGGCACGTCGACGGTCACTTTCATCAGGATGGTTTCCCCCGCCTTGATCGTTCTGTCCGCTAGCGGTTGCGCCGTGAAGTGAACATTGCCGTTGCTGTCCGGTGCGGACGGCACCATGCGGAAAAATTCGCGCGACATTTTCAAACCGTTGGGTTGTGATTTCTGAGCCACGTATTCGCCGGGCTTAATGCGCTTGTAATACGTGAGAACGGTCGAATAATATAGCCTGCCGTGACCTTGTTTGTGCAACGAGTATGCGCCGCTGGACTTGGGAGTAAGAATAATATCTTTCTCGTTCTCAAGCGCATTCAGCTTTGTGAACGACAGCGGGGAGACGGACGGCATATCGATTGAGGCTGTGAAATCGGTGTCGCCGCCAGCTTGTGCCGCATGCGATTCGACTTGCATCAGTGCTCTCAACACCTCGGCGGTCGTCTTGGTGTTCGCCCAACCATCCTTGTCGCGCTGCAAGAGAATCCAGCGCTTCACACTTTCTATGCGATCGAAATTGTCCGGCTCGAAAGTCGCCATCGCCTGGAGAGCGAGCGCTGTTGTTTCCACATCGGTGTAGCGATAGGAATACCAATAATAGTCGCCCTTCCGCCCAAGCTTAGTGAACATTTGTTTGCTCGGTGACCAATCAATACTGGCGCCGCCATCACTATTAGTCGTGTTCGCGAGTTCGTTGAGCCGGTCGTAGAACGCGCGCGCGGTCTCGGTATCACCCGAGTTTTGCAAGGCCATGGCAAAGTATGCCAAGGGTTCCGGCGTCATCAGATCTTTGCGTGCAAGCGCCCATTTGCGGGCATTCGGCGGCACCGGTTGTTTATACCGACTCAGTACGTACAATCCCCGGGACAGATCGATGGCTTTGTCAGCTTCGAGATATGTCTGCTTCATGAGGAGCGGATCGTTTAGCTGTTTTGTCAACGCCAGGCAACTTGATTTGAGCCAGGCTAATCCATTAGCTGACCGGTCGGCAGGGACGGCATACCCGGCATCCTTCAGCTGCTTGTAACCATCGAGCACCAGTGCAGTCAAGTAAATTTGACTGTTGTCGCTCTCCCACCATCCCCAACCGCCATCAGCGTGCTGGTACGAATTCAGCTTGTCCATCGACAGTTTGTAGACCTTGGCGAATTTGGCTTTGTCGGCTGCTGAAAGCGGTACACCCAGCGTCTGACTCAAGCGAACAGCAATCACGGACGGCATCAGCTTGCTCATCGTTTGCTCGGTGCAACCATAAGGATAATCGATGAGTGAGGAGAAATTGCCGACCATCGATCCGATTGTCGATGACGATAGATAAACGTGCAGCTTGCCGGAGCCCGGCATTGCGTCGGGCGGCAATTGAGCTGGAATGGTTGTCGTGTCTTCGTCGGCTGTGAGAATCCCAGCCTTCGCGATGAACGCGTCGACGCCAAGGGATCGAATCGGCAGCTTCACCTGCATAGCATCGCCGGCGGTGGCGCCCACTGCCTTGCAGCTAATTTGCGCCTCGCCAGAACCAGTGACGCTTACGGGCCAGCAATACCGTTTTGCCTTATCGGGCTCCACCATCAGTTTCTGATGCAGATCCTGTTTTACTTTGAATTCGCCGGAGGCGTTCAAGGTCAAATCGATAGATTGCCGCTGATCCGTATAGTTATGCACCACCGCCGTTATGACGCCTTCGTCGCCCTGGCTGAAGAAGCGTGGCAGCGCCAGTCGCAATATCAGATCTTGCGTGGCAATAACCTTTTGCCGTGCCATGCCGACTTCGGTAGCCATATTGATTCCCACTGCGGTGGCACGCCATGTCGTCAAGTTGTCCGGTAGCTTGACGGTGGCATGCGCGATGCCCTGATCGTCGGTGACAAGGGTTGGAATCCAAACGGCCGTATCTTTGAAATCTTTACGCACGCGTGGCTCGACCTTGTCCGGTCCGCCGGAATAATCCTCTGGGAAACTGCAGATTGTCGTCACCGAATTGCCGCGCTTATCATAGAAAAACGAGCGAATGTCAGCAGTCGTGTCGGGACGGACGGCATAGACACTTTCGTCAACAACACCGAGAGAAAGTTCAGTGTTCGGCGCCGGCTTGCCGTCGGCAAATTGCGCCTTCACGGTATAGGTGGCGGTTTCGCCCGGCTTGTATTTTGGTTTGTCCGACTCGATAGTCACCTGCAAGAAGTGATTCTTCGGCGAGACTTTGATCATTTGCGACTGTTGATAGAATTGCCTCTTCTTGCCGACGAAGGTGACGGCGGCATAGACGTTGGGTGCATATTCCGGCAGGATGGGAATTTCGACCATGGTGGCAGTCGCTTTCATGTCCACCAATTGATATTTGTAGAGTTTCGGGCCTTCGACCGTGACCAGTGCCTGGATGCCTTCTTTGCCGGTGACCGGTGCGACAATCATCACTTTCGCCGTATCACCCACGCGATACACATTCTTATCCAGCGTCACTTTCAGTGGCTCTTGGTTGGCTTGCTTGTCTTCCAAGGCATAAGGTGAGGTATCGCTGACTACCCAGACACTCGATTCATCCGCGATGATGTTGCGGTAGCTGTCCTCAGAAGTGGCCAAAATTTCGTAAGTGTCAGTAGGGTATTTCGGCTTGGTGGCAAATATTATCTTCGCCTTGCCGTCCTGGTCGGTGGACATCACCTTATCTTCGAAAACTTCAATGCCCTTGTAATCGTAGTGGACGCGATCGTACACGCGGCGATAGAGGCGCAGATGCACAGGTTGATTTGCCAACGGTTTGTGATCGTCGTACGACACCGCGCGCACCTCGGCTGAGATCGGTTCTCCAACCTTTGCTACGTACGAGTCAGGTTTGACGAAAACTTCGAAATCGCCATTAGTGACGCTCAGGCTGCCGTTGCCGATTACGCTCAGCCTGCTTATGTCGGTGACTTCGGCCTCGACGCGATATTTGTGGTCATAGCGATCGTAATCCCAGGGCTTCTCCATATTGAAGCTGGCCTTCCTGGTGTCAAATTCGACAGTCGCCTCCCCGTTGGCATCGGTGGTGGCATATCCCTCGCAGATGTAGTCGCCGTTATAGCTGCCGTCCACATAGCTGTCCTCGTTGTCCCAGCCGTCGAAATATGCGTAATAGTCGGGACGATCCATCAAGGCATAGCGCGTGGTCCAATCTATGCCCGAGAACACCGTGTACTTCACCTTGGCGTTAGCGACGGGAGCGCCGAAGTAATACGTTGCTTTGACACGCGCCTTCCCTTTGGCGCCGGCGGTAATGCGTGTCGAGCCTGGTATCACGTCCACCTGATATTCAGGTTTGCGATATTCCGCGACTTCGAACCTCTCGTAATCCTCACTGCCATTCGGATATTTGATATTGATCTGGTACGCCCCGGTTTTTCCGTCTTCCGGAATCTGGAACACGCCATTGAAAGTGCCGTGGTCGGTAGTTTTCAAATTGCCTGACCAAAGTTTGTTGTTATCCGGGTCTTCGACGTGCAAGGCCAGCTTCAAATTGCCGGGGTTCTTCATTGCTCCTTCGTCGATCTTGCGGCAAATTCCCTTGAAGTATACGGTTTGGCCAAGCCTGTATACCGGACGTTCGGTATAGAACATTGTCTTGTAGGCATTAGACTGGTCACCCGAGTAATAGTTGAGCCCGCCATAGGCATGAAGTACGCCTGCGGTTCCCATAACTATGAGATCGGATCCGTTGCCTAATTTTCCCGCGGTCAATTTGGCAAATCCGTCAGCATCCGTGGCTCCTTCAGCAAGAGGTTTGTCGCCGCCGGCACGGTCCAGCACCTTGATGTCCGCCCCGTTTACAGGTCGCAATGTGCGCAGATCAATTGCCCGCACGAGCGTTTGCGTCGGGTCCTGTTTAACGATCAACCCGAGATCCGTCACTGAAAACCAGGCTACGTTCCAGTCGCCTTTGTTTTGCATGTTTTTCGCTTCCGCCACTGCCATGTAATCGCCAGGCGGCAACGGATGCTCGAATTGAAATTCTTCGTGCGTGTATTCGTCTGATGTTATTTTGCGCGTCCATGAGCGCACAACTTGCTGCTGATCGAAAAACGCTTGCGCCTTTGCTTTATTGTGAGAATCGTATGGCTTGTAGCAGTTAAACTCTGGTGAAACTTCGAATCCATAGTCCTTGTTTGTGGTGGTACTGAGGGCAAGCGGGAGCATCTCGAGTTTATAAACGGTGAGCTTCGCTTCCGACGATCCGCTCAAGTTTACCCAGACGCGCGGCTTATCCTGCGTGGTGAATACGCGATGATAGCTGGGGATGCTGACGTTGGGTTCTTGCAGGTGCAGCATCACCGCACGTGGCAAACCCGTGTTCTTCCCTTCTTGCACAAAGATGCCACTGTCGTAGCTGGTGGCAAATCCGGGAACATGCACCTTAAGTTGGTACTCACCGACCGGCAGATTATCGATGCGGAACGTGCCGTCTTTGTTTACCCACACGCCACGTTCTTCTGATGGGCCCTCTCGCGGTCCGATGGCGATTGCATAGACGTGGTGCTGTTTCATATCGTACGTGTAGAGGTTGAACCCCTCTTGCTCGAGCGCCAATCGGCCGGATAGCGAGCCCACCGGTTTTGAGAGCAGCACCGCCAAAAGTGATAAAAGAAGTAATTTGAGAATGACAAATTCCCACGAAAGCAGTGGATTGTTCTTCTTGAGCGGAAAGCGATCTGCCGTGCTACTCATAAATTTCCGTCCTCAGGCGATAAAGCTGGCATGGTTCTCCGGGTTGGATTCCAGCTTTTAGTTTGCATTGAACAAGTTGGTAATGTGCATCGAGGGCCTCGCCGGGCAGCAGAACGCCCGCCTTGCCGCCAGACCGCACCAGTAACCCATCGGTAAGCGGGTTTTGAAAACGAATGCTCGTGATCGGATCTACCGATTGCACCACTGTTATTTGCGGCTTGAGCTGCTTCCATTCCCAGGATTCAATGGGCCGATATCGGTACTCTCTGGTAAGCGCGCCTATGGTGGCATATACGGTGGCTTGCGCTATCGAGCCTTGCTGAGGAAAAACATTGCCCCAGCACGCGCGTGATTTGCCGTTCTTTGAAAGCGTGACGAACACACCGGCGGGCTTGCGGAAACGCGAAGACACGGGCAGGTTTTTGGCGAACTCGGCGATGGACTCTTCTTTCAACTGCTTATCGCCGAAGTGAATGGCTTCGACACTACGGACAATTTCAGGCAGCGTCAGCTGCTTGGCCGAGTTTTCTGCGGCGCAGGCGAAAGGAGCGCTAAGAGCGGCAGCCAGCCCGGCTGCCGCGACAATTCGCGCACTTATGGGCTTGATCAGCTTAAATACCATCAACATATCTACTTGCTTTGCCCGCCCACGCGTTAAACTTGAAGATTCGGGAAATTAGGCTGGAGATGACTTCAGCCACTCTGATTGTGCGGCAAGACGGCAAGGCGCCGGTGAAGGTCGGGCAAGGCAAGTGTAAAACGTGCGCAAGAAAGACGTAAACGAAGAACAGCAAGGCAGAACCGTCGACCGACGAGGCTTTCTCAAGTCTTTCCTCGGGCTTAGCGCCGTCTCGGAGCACAGCGATGACGCGGAAGCGGCACCGGTGAAGTCGGGAGTGAGTTTTTTCTGGGCGAACTTGCAAAACGGACAAGTGGCCTTTCCTACTGGTATGAATGTTCCCAGTGGCGAGCCGGGATCCGTGATGAAGTTGATCACAGCATCGGCACTGCGCGAGTCCGGATGCTACACCAATGACCAGAAGATTGAATGCCGCGGCAACGTCGAAATCAACAAGCGCGTCTATAAATGCTTGTACGCGCACGGAAACGTTGATCTAGTCAGAGCGCTCGGACTTTCCTGCAATGTATTCTTCGCCACTGCGGCTCATGAGCACCTGAGCCGCACCGCGCTTGTCGAATACGCACGGCGGTTTGGGCTTGATCGCCCGGTTGCTGGTTTTCCTCCGAAGCGGTTTGCGGCCGAGGGCGGAGCCCCACCCGGACAACCCGGAAGCGACGTCGCTGAGTATGCGCTGGGACTTTCGCCCGAGCTTCTGCCTAACGCTCTACAACTGCTGCGCGTGGTGGCGCTTGTCGCGCTGAACGGCAAAATTCCGCCATTACATAACGCTGCTGAAGATCCTGCGGCAGAGCCGCCCTTCAGCTTGCAGCTCGAGGACGCTACCTGGCATGCCTTGCAGCAGGGCATGCGCATAGCAGAACGTGAAGGCACAGCCCATCGGCTCGATCCGCAGGATACGCTGAAAATTGCCGCGAAGACCGGCACGGCTCCTCATGGCAAGAGCTTCCAATCATGGATTGCCGGCTATTTCCCTTTCGATGCTCCGAGGTACGCCTTCTGCCTGCGGGCGCCTTCCGGCACGAGCCAGGAGGCGGCGGTTCCTGCAGCCCATAGTTTCCTGTTCGCCGCTCCCTGGCCATAACGGCACCGGCAGGGCCGTGCATGCATCGCCCCTACCAAGAAATTGCATCCTTATATATGCATGACAAGCGGAGGGCGACACACGGCGTCGCCCCCACAAACGCTCTCCTATATAATGCTGCATGCAGGATCATTGCCGGCGGGCGTGGGAGGTTCAGCGTGCTTTTGCGTAAATCCATGTGCATCGGTGCGGCATGGCTGTGTTTGCTCGGCGTCGGCCAGCTGACCAGTGCCCAGGCAGCCGGTTTTAGTGCCGGCTCGAGTGCGGATGCCGACAACGATCCCTGGGCGAAGTTTGACGATCGCCCGCTTTTTCCCGAGCCGCTGTTTCCGGATGATGACATGAAGACGGACGACATGCGCTCGGAGCTGGACAACGATATCAAGCAAATGCAAGCGCCGGCGAAGAAGGTGAGCATCGACTCCGGTGCCTCTTCTTCGAACGCGATCAGCAACTCCGCCGTCGATGATGAAATGCGCCGGCAGATGCGCTCCGTCGCGCACTGGCTGTATCGCTATTGCTTGCGAAATGGCAGCCGTTTTCCTGGCCCCGGCACAAGCAACGACATCATGTGGGCTGCTCAAACGCAGCTTACCGAACTGGTGCCCAACAATCCATACAATTATGGTCCGACACAAAACATGAATTGGGGAATTCCGGCCACCTTCAACCCCAATGGCAGCTTCGCCGCCGGCAGTCCAGTGTGGAACGATCAGTACCAGGAAGGTCTGGCTGCCAATCAGTATAATCGCGTGCAACTGCAGTTGGATTACGGCTTGAATCCAACCATGGCGGTGCAAGACGCAAGCACGCCGCCGCAAGACTGGAGCGCTGCGCCCGGAACTATCACAGCCGTCGGCAATAACCAGGGATTTTTCATTGTTTGGGGCGCGGATAAAAACGGCAAGCCTATCAGAAATCCAGTCAACGGCAAAACTTACATCATCACTGTCAGCACATCCGGCACCGTCAACGACACGGCATCGCCCAACGAAACATGACGACGGCGCCTGCCGAAAATCGCGTTGTTCTGGTGAATGGCGGCATAGCGCTGCTTTTATGGTTGGTGGCATTAGCCGTATTCGCGCTGACGGCCAGCTCCAGTCTCGGCTGTGATGAGCCCCAGACGGCTAATATCGTTCAGTATTCCTCGAGCTGGACAGATATGTTCCGCAACATCGTGCATGATGCGAATTCACCGCTTGTGTACATGATCTTGCGTGCTTGGACGACGGTTTTCGGCAGTGCTGATCAGTCGTTCAAGGCGTGCGTGATTCTGATCGCTTCGCTGATTCCGCCGTCGATTTATCTCGGCTTTCAGGAGAAGCTGGACAAACGGATTGCCATTCAAATTGCTCTGGCGACGGCACTATGTGCTTCTTTTGTTCATCACTCTCAGCTTGTGCGTTCCTATGGGCTCGTCATCTTGCTGGGTCTGCTGGCGACTTTCCAGTTGCAACGCATGCTGGAGCGTGCGCAAAGCAAGACAAATCTCGGTCTCTACGCACTGCTAATGGTGGCAATCCCTTACGCGCATCTTTCCGGGCTCGTTGTTTGGTGTGGGCACGTGGCCGTTGTTGCCTTCAAGTCTTGGCGCGGGCGCTTGGATCGGCAGGCGCGAGTTGGCTTTGTGATTTGTATTGCACTGGCGGCGGTGGCGGTGGTGCCGCTTTTCTTGCCGCCAATCAGCACCGTGCGGCAAGTGGGTATTGAACATGTATTGCGGCGCAGCGTCTGGCCGGCCGTGCTGCTCCTGATTTTGCCTCGCCTGGTGCTGCTGGCAGGGCAACACGCCAACTTGCCCCTGTCGCTGGCCGTAAGTGCTGCCGTTTTTTGGATCACTTACATGCTTGTGATCAAAGCTCGAAATTCAATGAAAGACCGATTCCCTCGATTCGATCTCGAGCTGTGGCTTGTCATGCTCGCGGGCATGATCTTGGCTGAGACCGTCGTCGCCACGCAGCTATTGCGCGAAACGTATGTCGTGCACTTCATCGTGCCGATGCTTTTGACGATTGTTCTCGGTTTTGAGATCGTCGGCACCCGGCTTCCCCGCTGGCTCGTCTGCGTAATGCCTTTTGTCGTTCTTTTGCCTCTCTGGCTGCCCCAACTGGCCGCTATGCACAACGAACGTCGCTTCGGGGCGGCGGTGGTGGCGGATATTCTCCATCAGCAGGCGGCATCCGGTAAGGCGGCTCCTTATCTTGTCATTACGCGCGAATGGTACTGCACCGGCATCGCACGCTACCTCGACGCGAATATCCCCTATGTGTGCTTGCTTAGCCTGGCGCCGAGCAAAATTATCGACTATATGCAGGTGCAGACGATGGACCCGCAGCCGAATATTGCCAAGCTCGAAAGTCTCATGTTCGATACTTTGGCGCAGAAGCGAACGGTGTTCCATTTATACGCGCGGCGCAAGACTAATGAGAGTGGGCAAGCGGACACGGAAGGCGGCGATTTCGAGCGAAAACAAGAGAAGAGTTCTGCTGAAATTGAAGCGTGGCTCTCCGCCCATGCGAAGCTGGTTGGACGAAGAGAACTGCCTGATTGCGCAGGGCCGATGCTGCTTTCAGAATACAGATGATGGGTCTGCTAAAATCTGGACAAGTTGCCTGCGCTGAGGGTGCTTCAGAATGAACCGAATTGTCGCCGCCCTGCTGATTGTCGTCGGGACGATTGCGCTCAGTCCGTTGGCTGCGCCTGCCAGTGATTACAACGACGGCATCGCGCTGTACAAGCAGAAAAACTATCGTGCCGCCGCCGCGAAGTTCGAGAAGGCGATGGCGGCCAGCCCGCGCGACGCCAACTTGATTTATTATTGCGCGCTATCTCAGCAATTGAGCAGCAATCGCAGCCGCGCCCGACAGCTTTACGAATACATCATTAGTAATTTCAGCAATTCACCAGTTGCATCTATGGCCCAGACGGGACTCTCGCAATTAGGTGGCGCCCCCTCTGCCGCCGGGCAGAGTAGTGCCGCCAGTGGTGGCACTAGCACCGTCACCAGCGCCGGCGGCGGACAAGCCGAGCCGGACTATCTGCGCAATCTGCCCGACGAAATGAAGGTGCCCAGGCTGCAACGTGGGCGCAGCAAGGGCGCCTATCTGGAAGTGCAGGTCAACGGCCGTCCCATGATGTTCCACCTCGATACCGGTGCTGCCGCCACCATGATTGGCGCCAACCAATTGCAGGCGGTCGGCATTACGAGGCCCGCGACCGCTCAGCGAGTGCAGATTGGTGGAGTGGGCGATCGGCAGGACGTAAAAGGTTGGCTTGACAAAGTCGATCTTAAGATCGGCAATATCTACCGCCGTGATTTTCCGGTGATCGTCATTGATGAGGACGAGGGCGAGCCGCTTCTTGGGCAGGATTTCCTGCGCGATTTCAACTTGACCATGGACGACTCGACGATTCTATTTCGCAAGAAAAACGCGCGTCCGCGCGCGGTCAGCCGCGGCACTTTCGAAATTCCATTTAAAGTCGCCCCGGACGGCAGGCACATGTTAGTCGATGCGTATATCAACAAAAAGCCGTACGTCATGATTTTCGACACCGGCGCCGACGGCTGCGCGTTTAGCTTCAAGGACTGCAAAAACCTTGGCATTGATCCTCCTTCTGGCGCGCCGACGGGCCGTTCGATCGGTGTCAAAGGTGAAACATCGACCTGGACGATGATGGTTGATTTGAAGGTCGGAAAGATTGCCAAAGAAGGTTTTACTGTCGGAGTCGTGGACAACTCCGACATGGATCATCCTTTGCTTGGGCAATCGTTTTTCGGGGGCTACAAAGTCAACGTCGATGTGCCGGCGAGGATGATTCGTCTTACCGACCCTGACCTTTAAGGGTAGACTGCGGGCTACGGACTGAGGGGACGACGGGGCGAGACTGTATTACCTCGCGCGTGGTATTCAAGCGTGGCCGGTTGGCGCTGGATGGGTAGACCCGAAATTGCAAACAGAGACCTGCGGAAGCGGCGGTTCTCCATGGTTTTCCTTATATAAATGTTGCGAAACGTTAAGATAACTTTCAGTTTGTGTGTTATCCGTGTAATTGTCATGGGCAAATTCAGATTGTGGGATACGCAAACAGATGAAGTACGTACTCTTCTTTACTCCGATTAAGGCATCCACTCCTACTCCTAAAGAGGTAATCACTCATGGCAACCAAGCCGCGCAGAGGTAGCGCTTTTACGCTTATCGAGTGCCTCGTTTGCGTAACGATTCTTGGAATCCTTGCCGCCATAGCATTACCCAACTTCCAAGGGGCTCACAAGAAGGCTGCCAACGCGCAAGTGAAATCGAATATGCATACATGCCAGGTAGCAGCAGAGTCTTACGCGACAGATTGTCTGGGGTATTACTCGTCCAATCAGAAGGGAATTCAGGCGTATTATCCCGGTGGTAGCATGGCGCCGCTTGGTTTTTCCGGCAACTTCCCGGCCAATCCATTTACAGGCGGCATAGATGCAGTGACAGTTGGAGCCAAGGTTACCAACGTCGCCTCCGCGCGCAGTCAAGCGGCGGGATCGCTTAGCGGAAGCAGAGGCAATGTTGAATACGATCCGATTGCTCAAGCCGGTGCCAGTATATTGGTGTCTTATGCGATTATCGGATTTGATGATTCGGGAAAATCCGTCGCCGGCAAATCAGACAAGCAACTAGTGCTATCCAACCAGTAGATCTTGCTGAACAGCTTGACGCGCCGCCTGCAGAGTCGCGACTAAACGTTCAACATCCTGCTCGTCAGTGCGGAAATTCGTAATGCACGCGCGCACGACGTTGATGCCTTGTCCCAGCCTCGTTGTCGATATCCAGGCATTTCCGGAATCGACAACTTGTTTGGCAATCGAGGAAAGGAATTCTGGACTGTTTTGTTTGATGTCCTTGCAGTTGAAACAAACGATCGGCAGCGTAGTGTCACTCACGATGTTCCACTCATCAGCAATCAAACGCTGCCGCAAAAGATCGCCCATCTGAGTTTGATGACGAATTGTATCTGCGTAGCCGGCCAGTCCGGCCACTGCCAGCGACATAAACACTTTCAATCCGATAAACCGGCGCGACCATTGCATGGAGCGCGCGTAGGGATCGGCCAGTGCCCCGTCTTGATCGTCTCTAGGCATGTAGTCGTTGGCTATTCTGAAAGTGCGGTCGAGGACATCGGTATGCCTTGTGATGAACGTGCCGGCCCCCATCGGCACCGACAGCCACTTATGGCAATCGAAGGTAATTGAGTCGGCACTGTCGATGCCGGAGAGCAGGCCGCGCATTTCAGGCACAATCGCCGCGGCACCGCCCCAGGCGGCGTCCACGTGAAACCAGCAGTGGTATTTGAGAGCCAGCTCTGACAGAGGCTGCAGCGGATCGATGGCCCCGCAGCTGGTAGTCCCGGCGGTGCCGACGATCATGACGGGCTCGTTGTGGCTTTTCTTATCGTCGGCAATGAAGCGCTCGAGAACTTTCAGGTCCAGTCGAAATTTACTGTCGACGGGAATTTCGCGCACGGCATCAGTGCCCAGTCCGCTAAGCCGCGCAGCTTTCATTATCGAATGATGCGCCTCAGCAGAAACGTAGACCACAGGTTGAGCGGACAAGCTGCGCACGCCTTTGTTTCTGAACTGCACAAAGCGATGGCTAAGCGCACAAACCAGCGCTGTGTGGTTGGCTTCGGCACCGCCAGTGGTGAACGTGCCGTCGATTCGGCCTTCGCTGAATCCCATCAGCTTGCCGAAGGTAGTAATCAGATGTTGCTCGACGGTAGTGGCGAACGGATTGTGACCAGCACCGGCCATCTGTGGATTAAAGGCTGCCACCATAGCATCGGCAAAAATCGACATGCTGGTTGGACATGGATTGAACAGTCCATAATAATGTCGCGATGGTGTGTGCACCTGATTGCGCGAAAGCTGCGACGCGGCAAACTCGATGATTTTTTCCGGCTCTACCGGTTGCTGGAAATCAAAACGCGCCACTTCCTCTTGGATTTTTGTCCAGGCATCCTGCGGGCTTACCGGGTAGCTGTCAACATCTGCGGCATATTGCTCCAATTGAGAGACGACCATATCCCAAAGCCGCTTCCGGGCTTCGTCTTCCAGCTTCAACATAGATTAGAACCAGACTGGTTGTAGGGGCGATGCCGTGCATCGTGTTGTGATGATACCAGGTCATGTAAAATTTGCGCATGACCAACGGCAAGCATCGCACACGCGGCAGATCATCAATTACATTCGTGCTGCTTCTGGCGGTATTGGTGGTCTTTTACTGGCCATGGTTGTCGGGACGAGGCTCTTTCTTCTACGAAGACACATGCAATGCCTATGAGCCTTTGTGCATGCTCATAGGCAAATCCGTAGCCACGATGCATTTTCCGCTGTGGGATCCGTTCGATTATTGCGGAATGTCGCTTGCCGCTCTGGCGGCGCCATCGGTGTTTTGCGTGCAGCACCTGGTATTTGCGTTTCTGCCGTACAACGCCGGTGTGGCGCTGATTCTGATTTTCAGCGAGCTTTTGTGTGCCTGGGGAGCATATTTGCTGATTCGCTCCATCGGCTGGGGCCGACTGCCTGCCTTACTCGCCGGTGCCACCGTCGGATTTTCCGGCTACATGTTTTCCTTCGTCAACAACTTCAGTTTGATCGAGACTGCCTCTTTCATTCCGTTGTGCTTGTTTTGCAGCAGGCGCATCGCCATCGCCGCTGAGCGTTCTGCCGTCAAATGGTGCCTTTTGCTGGCTCTTTGTATCGCCTTGATGATCCTGGGCGGGCGTCCGGAAATTTGTGGAGCCGGACTGGTTCTGGTTTGTCTGTTTGTCTGGGTGCAGCATTTTGGATTGGGGACGCGCGTCGCGCTGCGGCAACGAGTCGTCTTGCAAGTGAAGGGTATCGCCATGGGAGTGCTTCTGGCGATGCCTGAGATCATGCCGTCACTCGAGTGGCTGCCCTGGTCGCGGCGCGCCGGTGGCTTGACGCCCCGTGAGATTTTGCAGTTTAGCGCCAGCTGGTATCACATGATTGGATTGTTTGCCGGACAGCCGCTGGGTGATTTGCAAATCAATTCACACGGACTGCGCGCGCTTATTGAACCGAAAAACTTTCCTCCTTACTTCCAGACTGCGTTTGTGGGGCCGATTGCCGTCTGTCTGGCCGCTATGGGATTGCGCCCACGTGGAGCGCTGGTGTATTGGGGTGTAATCGTCGTATTCGTCGGCAGTGCCGCCCTGTCTCTGGGGCACAACGTGCCCTTCATGTCTGAACTGGTGTCGGCGCTGCCCTTTTTGTCCGCCGTTCGTTTTCCATCGAAGCTTATGTTCTTCGTAACCATGTGTCTGGCTTTCTTCGCCGCGAGAGGATTAAACAACTACGCTGAGCGTAAGGCGAGCCTGATACCGTATGCAGTGGCGGCCGCAATAGCGCTTCTCGGCGGCGGTGTATTGGTAGTGTGGCCGCATGTGCTCTTGCCGTTTGTCGCCGGCTCAAACACGTTGAAGCAGACAGCGCAAGTGAGCATCGGAGTGGCCATTATTCTCTGGGATTTGTTGGCGCTGGGTGGGCTGGCGATTTTGGTCGGCGGCGCCCGATCGGATCGCCGTGTCCAAGCTGCCGCGGTGACGACAGCGACGGCGATTCTCGCCGTCTTCGTCAATGCATGGAGTTGCTGTCGCCATTATGCGCCCGGGTCGTTTTTTGATCAGCCATCCTTAGCAGCTAAGAAGCTTGAGCAACTCGAGCCGGATGCGACGGCAAGATCAAGAACCATGATGCTCGCCATGGAAAATCTGTCGGTTCCTCCATTAGCAACGCCGGAAGACCCATTTTCGCATGCAGTAAGAATTTACGGTTACCAAAGAGATCTTCTCAAGCCATTCGCCAATGTCGATTTTGGCGTGCGCGGACCCTGGGGTTGGGACGGGCCCACCAGCGGCGAATACATCAACCTGATGCTCAATCTTTATCTGAAGTCGTCGCAGTCGATGAGTCCTAGTACTCCCGGTGCTGTAGCTTCCGATGAGCCGTTGTATCGATTGCTGCAAACCACTGCGACAAGATTCGTGATTACGCAAGCCTATCGATTCGTCTCTGCTGGCGGAAATCGAATGACCGGCGCAGTCTGGGCTAGCCCGGTGCCCCCGCTGTCGCCTCAATTTTTCAATTTGAAGGTGCAGTCGCCTGCAGCCAATATGCGCATTTACGAACTCAGCAATTGGATGCCGCGTGCCTATCTAAGTTACTCCTGGTCCTTGATTGAGCGAGACAAAGTGATCGACATGATTGCGGAGGCGCCGGCGGGAGGTTTTGATCCGCACAAAGTGACGCTGTTAGAGGAAGCTTCATCGGAAGCGCCCGCTTCAGTTCAATCGCCTCAACCGGCTGAGGCCGTCATTGTCGAAGAACGCCAACCGGAAGACATCCGCGTGCATGCCAGTGCAAAGGCGCCGTCTTTGCTGGTTCTTTGCGATCAGTTTTATCCTGGCTGGACTGCTGAGGTTGATGGTGTGCGGGCGCCAGTTTTACGAGCCAACGGATTCATGAAAGCAGTTGCGCTATCACAAGGCGATCACATTGTGAGATTTGAATTCCAGCCCAAAAGCCTGTTCACCGGAGTCATCCTGTTCGCGCTGGCGGTGCTGTGGGCGGCGTTGCTAGTTTGGCAGGATGCACGCAAGCGGCAGCTGACCAAAGAGAGTTCGGAAAACTGAGTGCACTGACAGCGGAAGTTAGAGCGTTTCGGCTTGTTTTTGCCGGCGCCGATAGCGGCGCTGCTGTTTGGCGTTGAGATCGCCTGGCGTTGTCACCTGTTGGGCAAGCTGCTGAGTTGCAAACCTGCAGGCATCGCTGCAGAAGTGCGTCTTGCCGTTGCCCGTGCAAAGGTTGTGACAGCGCTGAATATCCGGCACACCCGGTGCTTGTCCGGAAAGCGCAGCGATCTCCTCGCGCCACCGGCGCTCCATTTCCTCAGGGTAGTGGGCATCTACAGCCAGGACGATTTCGGCGGTGGTGCGAATCAGACCCTCACATCGCGACACCGTGGGTGATGCCTCGCCATCGAGCGTATCGCCGACGTATTGCGCGAATTGTATGAGCAAGGTGTCCTTCACGGCTCTGAGCAAGTCCGAGTCAATCATGCCTTTGACCCGGGCGCGAAACCGTGGCATCCGGCTGTCGGTGCCTTCTTGCGCGCCCTGATGATGCAGCAGACCGAGGCTTACCGTCTTCAATTGAGTATCAAGCCAGAGCAGATCGACCGGTTCGCTGAAGTGAAGGTTTGCCACTGAACGGCGCATGAAACCGAGCGCTTCGACGAAACTCTCGATTGTTCCATCGAGCAGGTGTGTGGGTCGACCGGCTAGTTCGTTGAACCAGCTCTGAAATTGGGCACGCGAGACCCAGCGCGTTTGTTCGTTAAGAACATCAACCCAAGCAAGCTTTCTTCTCATGGGCTTTTCCGAAACAAATTGTGAACGAAGACCTGGACGCCTCAACGCCGAGCAGGCGGCGTTTCTATATCTAATATAGCCCCGCAATGATCAGCGTGCAACTGCGAAAATTAGCTGCGCGACCGGAATCGGCCTAATTTTTCCAATTGCTGTGTTTACCGCTTGTACACGCAGACTGTTATCAGCCGGCTGGGGTCCGGGAGAAATCGCTCTTGTCGCGGGCTTGGCGACAATAGTTTCACAGACGGGACGACAAACTATGGATGCCAAAAAAGAGAACCAGACACAAATTTCGTCCGCACTCAAAACAGTTCGTATGAAAGCGGTGCAGCAAAAGCAGGTACGACTCAAGCGTACCGTTTCCGAAGAAGCGGCTGAGCCAAGAAGTTCCTGGCAGGGAATCAAGACGCTCAAGGCTAAGGTCGCTGAAGAAGAGCCGCTGGAGTCGGCACAGCCTTCAATTTTGGCCAAGATGTGGTCGAACTTCCAGGAAATGCTGGGCAACAAGTAGAGTCCGGACAGACAGCTCCCTCTACGGGGCGGCGCGCTGCGCCGCCCCGACCCGACGTGTGTCTGGGGATCGCAGCCTTCAGGGATGTTTGGTATAATTAATTAACCGAACGGTCGGCTAATGATTCAATATAGCTTGAACCGCCCGGCCGAACAGTCTTCAATGGAGTGTCATCATGGCAAGTCACAACGTCTCGGAAGCTGATATCAAGGCACCGCCAGAGAAATACGGACAAATGCCCGATCCTCAGCAATTGCTGTTGGATGCTGAGACGGCGCCCAAAATTACCGACAAGCTCAACATTTTTCCGTTGGACTGGCGGGTTGAAACGCCGCGGCTGATGGAAATTTACGACCAGTCAAGAGATCCAGGCTGGTCGCCTAACAAGTTGCCCTGGGATACTCTCGATCCTGAGAAGTTCACCCTCGATCAAAGATACGCCATTGCTTACTGGTGGGCGCTGCTTTCCGTGTTCGACGCGTCCGGACCCGCTGTTTTCGCGCGCGCCATGATTCACGCTTATGAAGTGCACGAAGAAGACGCGATTCGCAAATGCTTTTTCTCCGTCACGCGCGATGAGATGAACCACGAAGAAGTCTGCGGGCGCGCCCTGACGGCGATGACTCCGAATGGGCCGCTCGGTTATGAGCCGCAGACACTGCTGGGCAAATTGGCTCGCAATAATATTGAATGGCTTTATCACAATGGTGCCCGCTACTGGACCGGCTATAAGAAGGCCGTCGAGTATTATCCGATGCCGATCTTGTTCAGTTCATTCTTGTTTGGAGAAGTAGCCTCATCCACGCTTTTCCACAGTATGTATGAGTCCACTGATATCCCCGTCTTTAAAGAGGCCTTCAAAAATATCGGTCGGGATGAAGGAAGGCACCTCAGTTTTTGCCTGGCGCTTTTGAAGGAAGTGCTGCCGAAGATGACTGAGGAAGAACGGCAAACCGTAACCAAGCAGTTTAGAGCGGGGTTCGTTTTCCTCTCCGGAATTTTGTACGAGCCTCCGGCGGATTTTTGGAAATTGCCTCCGACGTTCTTGCCGGCTCAGCGCTTGTTGGAAGAGAAGGCCCGCGAAGCAGGGTTTGGAATTCTGACACTCGAAAAACGCCGTGAGAACTGGCGGACGGCCGTTGTGCGCCTGAAGACGATCGTCGAGCCGTATGGAATCAAATTCCCGGCGCTGCCTGAGATCGATGTCGACGGCGAAGACGTGGCCTTCGACGCGGACAAGATTGTTCCGATTTTCTAGACGGTTGTCACAGCTATGGTCAGACCGCGCGCAGAAAATTACGACGAGCGGCGCCGAGAGATACTCGATGGCGCCGCTTCGATGTTTGCCGAGCGCGGCTTCGACGGCACATCCATCGCCAACATCGCGCAATTTCTCGGCGTTTCGAAGGCGCTGCTCTATCACTACTACCAGTCAAAAGAAGCATTGTTGTACGACATGCTCTATTTGCACTGCCAGCTTTTGGTGGAAACGGCTACGTCGGCAGTGAAATTTGGGGACGGCCCGGAGGCCCAATTGGACTCACTTGTCAGGGCGCTCATGCGCTTGTATGTGAGTTCTCGAGATAAGCATGTGGTGCTCTTGAACAATCTCCATTGTCTGCCCGAGCCCCAGCAGAAACAGATAAAGAATCTGGAGAGGCGAGTCACGCAAGTGATAAAGGATCTGGTGGCAAAGCTATGTCCGGATCTCAACTCCACCAAACGCTCGGCGCTTGCCATGTATCTGATGGGAGCAGTGAACTGGACGTATACCTGGTTTGATGCGGCCGGTGCGTTGAGCGAAGAGCAGTTTGCCGACCTTGCCACGGCCACATTCTTGAGAGGCGTGAAGTCCTGACTAGTCAATTTATAGAGCCTGGAACTCCGACCGCCGCATATAGCGCATTGGGGTTATCACTGCTACGGCGGCTACCCGGTTAAAGGGGTATACACCGGAATTGCACACGCCGTCCGGAAACCCGTGATTGTATGTGGAAAACCATTAGATATTGTAACGAAACGTAAACGCCCTTTCGGGTGCTTTTTGTTACGGCGTAATTAGCTCCGGGCAAAAACCGTTTGTGGACAGGAAAAATCGTGTTGACTCAAAATGCATCCGCCCTCGCCACGAAAGAGTGCGGAAATAACTCGAAAGGGCCAACGTTGAGTCAAGCCTCACAACCATAATCACTCTCCAGGTGGAGTAGGAGTCGACCATGTTGAAACAAACAAGAACTGCTCAAGGGTTCACGCTCATCGAACTGCTCGTAGTCGTAGTTATCATCGGGATTCTGGCCGCGATTGCGCTGCCAAACTTCATTGGTGCTCAGAAGAAAGCCAAGGTTGCACAGGTGAAATCCAATATGCACACCTGCCAGCTAGCTTCTGAGTCGTATGCAACAGACACCGCTGGCGTATACGCCGCGACGGGTACGGCCCTGCAACCGTATTATCCGGGCGGCGGCAACTCGCCTACCGGCGCCGGTGGCAACTGGCCGGCCAACCCGTTCACGGGCGCTCCCGACCCGGTCGGAGTTGCATCCGTCACTAACGTCGCAGCCACGCGGTCGACTGCTCCAAGCGGCACAGGAACATCCGGCAACACCGCGTACTGCCCGATTGCCGATTCATCCGGCGTGAACAGCTCGTATGCAGTCATCGGATATGATGACGCCGGGCACCCTGTATCCGGAAACGCCGGCAAAGAGTTAGTGCTTTCCAACCAGTAATGCCTCTTAGCTAAGAACCAAATCTGACGCTTTCCAGCGGCCTCGCGCACGAGGTCACGTCACCACAGACCGAGTACGGCATCACCGTGCTCGGTTTGTTTTTTGGTTTTCATATAAAGGTGAGCACCGTTTCCGAGAGGATATCATTGCAGCGTCGTCCCTGCAGGAAGTAGCCAGTGCTGCTCCAGTCAGACGTTTTTATGTTTAACGATCAGCTCGAGCGGTTGCCGCGAGCTCAATTGCAAGAGTTGCAATTGAAGCGGCTGCAAGAACAGGTCGCTCGCGTCGGCAATCTCGTGCCGCATTACGGTCAGGCGCTTTTGGCGGCGGCGGTAAAAAGCAGCGACATCCGATCTCTTGCCGACCTCGAGCGCTTGCCGTTTACCTCCAAGCAAGATTTGCGCGACAACTATCCGCTTGGGCTGCTGGCTGTAGATAATGCCGATGTTCAGCGCATTCACGCTTCCTCGGGCACTCGCGGAAAGCCGACGATAGCCGCGTATACTAAAGGCGATCTCGAGGTGTGGTCGGAGCTGGTGGCGCGCTGTCTTGCTGCAGTGGGCGTCAAGCCGGGCGACATTTTGCAAAACGCATATGGCTATGGACTATTCACGGGAGGACTGGGACTGCACGCCGGTGCCGAACGGTACGGCGCGACGGTGGTGCCATCTTCCTCCGGGCGAACCCAACAGCAAGCGATGCTGCTCGAAGACTTAGGCGTGCGCGTCCTCTGCTGCACACCTTCGTACGCTCTCAACATTGCCGCCACCATGGCTGAGTCCAACATCAGCATCGACAAGCTCAAGCTGGAAATCGGCATTTTCGGCGCCGAGCCATGGTCGGCTGAATGTCGAAAGCAAATCGAACAGAATTTGAGAATAAAAGCATACGACATCTATGGGATTAGCGAAGTGATGGGGCCCGGGGTGGCCGTCGAATGCTTGGCTCAAGATGGTTTGCACGTGTTTGAAGATCATTTTATTTTCGAAGTGATTGATCCCGACACGAAAAAACCGTTGCCCGCCGGTGCCGATGGTGAGCTTGTGCTTACCACTTTGACAAAACAAGCCATGCCGTTGCTGCGCTATCGCACCGGCGACGTGTGCAGCATCATCGAGATGCCGTGCGATTGCGGGCGAACATCGCGGCGCATTTCGCGCATTCAGGGCCGAATGGACGACATGTTGATCGTTCGCGGGGTCAATGTCTATCCCTCGGAAATCGAGAGTGTTTTGTACACTATACCGGAGCTTTCCCCGCAGTACCAAATCGTTGTCGATCGCGTGCAAACTCTCGATCAGCTCAAGGTGAGGGCAGAGCTTGCAACGCATTGCCAGTCGAGGTGGGCCGCCGATGAGTCGAGTGAGCTGAAACGCCGCCAGTTGCAGACACGAATCGCCTCAGTGTTGCAGGAGAGACTGGGACTGACGGCAGTGATCGAAATTCTGGATGCGAACACGCTGCCGCGTAGCGAAGGCAAAGCGCACCATGTATTGGACATGAGACCCCGGTAGGAAAGACATGAAACCAGGATTGAAAAAAGGACAAACAGCCGAGTTAGATTTCGTCGTCACACAGGCAATGTTCGCGCAATTCGACGGCAAGGTGGTGCACGAGCTGCTTTCCACATCCGCACTCCTGCATCAGATGGAGTTTGCAGCGCGCAAAACAATTCTGCCTTATTTGGAAAATCACGAAGAGGGCATGGGCGCCCACACTGACGTCCACCATATGATGCTGACTCCGGAAGGCGTCTGCGTGCACGTCAAGGCAGAGGTGACGGAGATTCGTGATAACAAAGTCGAATGCGAAGTCGAAGCTTCCAACTTTCGCGGGAAAGTGGCCAAAGGCACCATCGTGCAAGCGATTGTCGATCGAGCCTGGTTGGACAAAAAGATGAAGGAAATGGAGCTTGTGGAGGGAATCATCCGCGAGACACGATCGTAGTGGTGGCGCAACCCGCCGCCGCAATAAAAGGAGAAGAACATGGTCAAATTCATTGCGCTCTACAAAAAGCCCGCCGATGTCGCTGAATTCGAAAAGCGCTATTTCGACGAGCATCTGCCTCTGGCTAAGAAAATGCCGGGGCTCAAGAAAGTGGAAATTTCACGCATCGTCGGATCACCGCGCGGCGAGTCCGAGTATTACCTCATGGCCGAGCTGTATTGGGATGACATGGAAGCCATGAAAGCCGGACTGGGCTCGCAAGAATCCAAAGATGCCGGCAAAGTGCTGATGAGCTTCGCCAAAGACATCACCACGATGATGTTTGCCGAGCCGGAAGCCAAACCGGTGCGCGCGTAATCGCGCCCAAGTGTATAGAGACGGCGGGCATAAGCCCGCTTCGATCGCAGACACAATCGGAGTAACCAACATGCCCAGTCAATTGGAAAAGAACCTTACAGGACTGCCCTCTGAAGAGTTCAGTTTTCAACGTATTCTGTATGACAAAACAGGCTACATTGCCCGAATCACAATCAATCGCCCCGAAGTATTGAACTGCTTCGACGTGATTACCTTGCGCGAGTTGTCCACCGCAATTCAAGATGCGGCCAATGACGATTCCATCGCCGTGGTCGTGTTTACAGGTGCCGGCGATAGAGCATTTTGCACAGGCGCCGACTTGAAAGAACAAGAAGAGCACATTCTCAATAAGTCGAATCAGTATTACAAGTGGATGTATGCATTCATCGAAATGCACGATCGCTTGCGCAATATCGGCAAGCCGACTATTGCCCGATTGAACGGCATGACGGTCGGCGGTGGCAATGAGCTTAATATGGCTTGCGATCTGGCTGTGGCGGCGGATCACGTAACCATCGGCCAGGTTGGGGCCGGACGGGGAAGCGTGGCAGCCGGCGGCGCCACGCAATTCTTGCCGCTGATCATCGGCGACCGCCGCGCTCGTGAAATGCTCCTCTTGTGCGAGCGCATCGACGCCTATACCGCGCTCGAGTGGGGATTGGTCAATCAAGTGGTGCCGATGTCGATGCTCGATAAGACTGTCGAAGAGATGGCGGCGAAATTGTATGCCAAGTTGCCCGAGTGTTTGCGGTATACCAAGCAACAGTTGAACTTCTGGCGTGATTTTTCCTGGTCGATGACTATCGGCCATGCCCGAGATTGGTTGACAGTCCATGCCGGCTCTCATGAGGTAGCTGATGGGCTGCGCGCATTCCGCCGCAAGGGAGAGATGCCCTACGAGGAAATTCGCCGTCGGGAAGCGGGACCATCCCCATTATTCAATGGGCAGGTCGATGTGAAGCAATGCCCGCAATGCAACAACAAAATGGCCACGCAATTTACCTTCTGCGGCAATTGCGGCCACAAGTTTTAACTCATCAAGGAGAGAAACATGATGACCCTCACTTACAAAAACATCCTGACTGCCAAAGAAGATCAGGTGGGGATTGTGACGCTCAATCGGCCCAACGTTCTTAATGCTCTCAGTCATGAACTCATGGCCGAGCTGGTGGCTGCCCTCGAGGAGATGGATCGCGATCAATCGGTAAGAGCGATCGTGCTCACCGGTAGCGAACGCGCCTTCGCCGCCGGTGCCGACATCAAGGAAATGTCCGATGAGTCCACTGTGTCCATTATGCTCAAAGATCAGTTTGCGACGTGGGACCGCGTCAAGAATATAAAAAAACCGATCATCGCCGCGGTCAGCGGCTTTGCGCTTGGCGGCGGTTGCGAGCTGGCGATGACCTGCGACATCATTGTCGCTTCGGAATCAGCACAGTTCGGTCAGCCGGAAATCAACATAGGCGTCATTCCCGGCGCCGGCGGAACGCAGCGTCTGAGTCGCTGCGTCGGCAAGTATAAGGCGATGGAAATGATTCTGAGCGGACGGCCGATTACTGCGGCCGAGGCGCATGCCTGGGGACTCGTGAACAAGGTGGTGCCGGTCGAACTGTACCTTGATGAAGCGAAGAATCTGGCCCGGGAAATAGCGAAAAAACCACCCCTGGCCGTGCAAATGGCCAAGGAAGCAGTGTTGAAAGCTTTCGACTCGCCGATAAGCGATGGCTTGATTTTTGAGCGCAAGAATTTCTACATGCTGTTCTCTTCGCAGGATCAAAAGGAAGGCATGCACGCCTTCATGGAAAAACGCCCGGCCAAGTACACAGGTAAGTAGGGGCGACGTCGCCCAATGAGCAGGCTTTCGGCCGCCGCTACCACAGAAAGGAATATAACAAAAATGTCCGAAGAGAAAATTCTTTTATACGACAAGAAAAACGGTTATGCCACCATTACGCTCAATCGTCCGGACAAGCTCAATGCGTTCAACGACGAGCTGTCTTTCCAACTGCAAGACGCCTTGAAAGAAGCGGAGAAAGATGCCGCTGTTCGAGCCGTTATTCTCACCGGCGCGGGGCGCGGTTTTTGCTCGGGACAGGACTTGCAAAATCGCAATTTCAGCGATGACAGCAAGCAGAAGCCGTCGCTGGCTGATTCCATTCGCCGGCGGTACAACCCGATTATCTTGCGTTTGCGCCGCATGGAAAAGCCGGTGATTGCCGCCATCAATGGTGTTGCGGCCGGTGCCGGAGCCAGTCTGGCCTTCGCCTGCGATCTGAGAATTGCTGCTGAGAATGCCAGCTTTGTACAGTCGTTCAGTCGTGTTGGTCTTGTGCCTGACTCCGGTGCCACATTTGTCTTACCGAGGCTTATAGGTTTGACGAAAGCGTATGAGTTGATGGTGACTGCGGACAAAATCGATGCCCAGCAGGCGCTGCAGCTGGGGCTGCTCAACAAGATTGTCCAGGGCGACCAGCTGATCAAGGAAGCAGAAGAGTGGGCGGCAAAATTGGCCAAAGGTCCGACCAGAGCTTTTGGTCTTACTAAGCGTGCCGTCAATCGAGCTGTCTATCCCGACCTCGAAGAACTGCTGGAAAACGAAGCATATCTGCAAGAGATTGCCGGACGCAGCGATGATTTCCAGGAGGGGGTGAAGGCTTTCTTGGAAAAACGCGAGCCGGCCTATACCGGGAAATAGCTACATTCTCAATCTAAAATCGGATTAGTGACGGCGCTCGCGCTGGAACATGCATCACTTGCCTCAAGTCTGGAACAGCAACCATTTAAGAGGCAAAGCTAATGTTCCGCGACCCCCGTGATGAAGAGAGAATCTGCCAGGTCTTGAAGGCGTATGTCGAGGAGTTCGGCCCGGAAAACGTGATCGTGGCTCTGCCGAAAGCGTGGAACAACCCGGACTATTCGCTGGGACCGACGAGACTCGAGTTTACGACCGACGGCACCATCGATGTCCGCGTGGATTACGGTCCGGTACAGCTGAGCTACCAGGTTCAACTAGCGGCCTGATGCAAATGAACTGCGGTCTGACAGGCTCGCGCCGGTGGACCTTTCACCGCGAAAGAAAACCCACAAAACACACAAATTATTACGGTTTTCCGACATACGCTTAGGGGTTTCGCTAGATATTTTCCTGGGCGGCGGATTCTATGATTCTTCTAGAAGGAATCCAGGAATCCATGGCTGACAATTATCTGCCTCAGAACGTTGGGCGACTAGTAGATAAGCACATTTACTCGGTATCGCAGCTCGAGACTTTATTGTTCTTGCGAAGATATCAGGACCGTAACTGGACCGCCCACGAAATCGGCAATGAGTTTCACACCAACGACAACGCTGCCATGGATATTCTCGGCAGGTTGGCCGAAGATGGGTTTGTAAAGCGATTTGACGCGGGGCGTGCGCCAGAGTTCGCTTATGTGCCAATGAGTGCCGACATGGAAGCCGACATCGAGGCATTGGCGGAGGCCTACCGCAATACTCGTCTACGAGTAGTGGATCGGATCTATAGAAAGCCAGAACCAGACAACTCTCTACGCTCGATTGCCGATTCGTTCCTCTGGCGGAGGGATCAAGAATGATGCAGGTCATGATCGGTTTGTGCATCGTGGTCAGCACCGTATGTGCCATCATGTTGTTGCGCGGGTTTGCTCAGCGCCGGATCAAATTACTCTTCTTGGTTGGGATGTGCTTTGTTGGGTTCGCCATTGAAAACGTACTGCTATTTCTCGACCTCATTGTGTTGCCCAAAGGCGTCGATATTTCGGCACTGAGGTTTGTCGCGGCATTGGCCGGAATGGTGTGCTTGAGTTTCGGCCTTTTTGAAAAGGTGACTGAACAATGATCGGTGATTACGCCAGTTCGCTGCAAACGCTGTTCTCTCACTGGGCTAATGGTGCCATCGCATTTGGGCTCTGGGTGGGCGCGTTGTTTTTCTTCAATGGTTACAGGCGAACGCGAGATCGCTTCTTCGTATTCTTAGCGGCCAGCTTCGTCGTTATGCTAATCGATCGGTTGATATGGGGGCTTTTCGGAAAGAGCTGGGACCAGGATGAACAGGTATCGCTGCGAATACTCGTTTATGCCATACGGTTGGTAGGCTTTTTAATCATCGCTTTCGGCGTCGTCGATAAGAATCGCCGAGCGGAGAAGGCGAAGTCATCTGACAATTACCTGAAATTGGTGCCGCCCGGCGGCCGCAAGAGTGCCTAAAACCCCGCGTCTTTGCTCGGTGGCGGCTGGGTTGTCTGCGGTTGTGCTTCGTCTTCTGCTTGTTGCCGCATGCTCGGTGAAGGTTTGATTTCTACCGGCGCTTCTTTCGGTTGCAGCTGTTGTTCGATCCATTGCATTCTGCGCATCACCGCTTTGGCCGTCGGGCTATTTTGATGAGCGCATCGGATTGCTGCTTGGTATTCTTTGAGCGCCGAGCTGAGATGGTGCTCTTGATCGAGAACTCCGGCAATCGCCAGGTGCGCGTCGTAAGAATCCGGATTTTGCTCCAGTGCCATGTGCCAGTGATCCAAGGCGCCTTGATGATCGCCGCGAGTGATCAGGCAGGTGCCCATGTTGTAATACAACTCTTCGAGATTCGGGTGCAGTAGCGGACCTTTTTCGAGAATGGTGCGATAGGTTTGCAGCGCGTCATTGAAGTGTTGTTGTTTCAGCTGGCAGCGACCTTTTCCCATCCAGGCTTCCGTGTAATGCGGTTTCTCTTCGATTGCCTCCTGGTAAAAACTTTCTGCTTCGCCAAAGCTGCCTTCTTTGCCACCACTCATGTCGGCCATCTTCTCGTCAATTTCACCTTGCGCATAGCGGAAGCGAGGACTAACTGCTGTCCCGACCGCATCACGTCCTGCCATTTCCACTTCTTTGCGCGCTTTGGCAAAGTCATTCATGGACATGTAGCATTCTGACTCTTCGATGTGTGCTTCGGGATCCTTTTCCGTCGCTTGCCCGAAATAGCTGCCGAATGCTTCCACCGCTTTCGGGTAATTGCGCGTCGCCTTATAGGATAGAGCCAGGTATTTATATCCCTGCGGATTGTATTGATTGCGCGAGAAATAGATCGCTTGCTTGAACGAATCGACGGCACCTTCGTAGTTGCCTTTGCGAATCATGAGCATCCCTTGCTTGAAGTTTTCTTCAGCCGGGTCGAGCGTGGCGGCACTGTGCGAGCGGGCAAAACACGCCGGCTGGAGCCCGGCGCTCCACAACAGCAAGCTTACGCTGCACAGCAGCAAGCCGGCCGGTAAACTAGTCCAGATTTTCCGTCTCGAATTCAATGCGTACGATTCCCGAAAGGTACACGAGGGTTGCAAGAGCCAAATAAAGCAGGCTGGACTGCCAGGCATTAATGAGCGGCAGCACGCCCACCGACGACATTACGGAGTTCCACGTCCACTGAATGCAGGCTATGGGCAAAAGTACGAGAATGCCCAGGGCGCCCATGCCAAGCACGGTGAAGATGACCGCCGCGCCGACTGCTGGTATCTGAATTCTCATTGGCTCTCTCCATCGCCGACCAGCTGCTTGAAAGCCGCCTCGTCAATTACAGTTATACCTAATTCCTGAGCTTTTGCCAGTTTAGAGCCGGCATTCTCGCCGGCCAGCACGTAATCTGTTTTCTTGGACACCGACGAGGAGATTTTGCCGCCGCGGGCTTTAATCAGCTTTTCGGCATCTGCACGGTCGAAAGTAGGCAGAGCGCCCGTAAGCACGAAGGTCTTGCCGGCAAGAGTTTGTTGTTCGGGCGGCAGGACTTTTCGTTGTTGCTGGCTGGAACGCATTTGCACACCGGCAAAAGCCAGGTCGTTAATTAGGCGGCGGTTTTCTTCATGTGAAAAGAACTCAGCTATTGCTTCTGCGATGGCGGGGCCGACGCCCTCCAATTGATCTAGATCGGTGGCTGCCATAAGTTCGTCGATGCCGCTGTAACGGTGGGCTAGCACCTCCGCCATTTGCGAACCGATGTGTCTGATGCCCAGCGCATTGATCAAATTGGACAGCGGACGCGTCTTCGAGGCTTGAATATTGGCGATCACCTTCTCGGCGCTTTTCTTGCCCATGCGCTCAAGGTTGACCAGTTGTTCTTCGGTGAGTTTGTAAAGGTCGGCGGGCGTGCTGACCAATCCCGATTCGAGAAGCTGTCCGATCAGCACCGCGCCGAGCCCTTCAATGTCCATGGCGTTGCGGCTCACCCAATGCTCGAGCCGGCGCTGGGTTTGCGCGGGACACAGCGCGTTCAAGCAGCGCAACGCCACCTCCGTGCCCACCCGTTCCAGTTGCGAATTGCACACCGGGCAGTGCTTCGGCTCGTGGATGGCAGCGGCATGCGGCGGGCGTTTGCTTTCAACAACCTGCACCACCTCGGGAATAATTTCGCCGGCCTTACGCACGATCACCGTATCGCCGACGCGGACGTCGAGGCGGCGTATTTGATCGAAGTTGTGCAAACTGGCTCTTTTGACAGTGGTGCCCGAGAGCTGCACGGGCTTCAGCAATGCCACAGGCGTCACGGCACCGGTTCGTCCGACGTCGAATTCTACGGCCTCAAGCAGTGTCTCCTCTTCATCGGGAGGATATTTAAAGGCAATTGCCCAGCGCGGGCTGTGAGCGGTAGTGCCGAGCTGATTCCACAAAGAGCGATCGTTCAGCTTGATTACGACGCCGTCGGTTTGATAGTCGAGATGGTGGCGCTTCTCGAACCAGTCGTCGCAGAAACGTTTGATCCCTTCGATTCCCTGGACAAGGGCGCGGTTGTCGTTCACCGGTAGTCCCAGTTGCTGCAAAAACTCCAGCGAGCCTTCATGGGTTGGCGGTTGTTTTACCTGTTCGTCTGTAATGTACAAAAAGTACGTCCACAGCGACAGCTTGCGGCGAGCGGTGATTTTTGGATCTTTCTGGCGCAGGGATCCGCTGGCGGCATTGCGTGGATTGGCGAAGGTCGGCTCATCGGCTTTGAGCAGAGAATTGTTGAGCTCCCTGAAGCTGCTGATCGGCATATAAACCTCGCCGCGCACTTCCAGCAGGCGGGGGATTTTTCCCGACTTCGGCACTTGCAGCTTTTGCGGGAGCGCGTCAATCGTTTTCAAGTTGAGCGTCACATCCTCGCCGACATCGCCACTGCCCCTGGTGGCACCGCGCACCAGGTAGCCGTTTTCATAGCGCAGCGAGATCGAGAGTCCGTCGATCTTCAATTCGCATACATGCTTGAGTTGTGTCGCTTGTGCCGGCTCTAAATCCAGTCCGCGCGCCAGGCGTTCGCCCCAGCGATCGAGATCATCTTGAGACATGGCATTGGACAGGCTAAGCATCGGAATTTCATGCTTCACCTGTTTGAATTCAGTACTTGGTTTGCCGCCGACTTTTTGGGTCGGACTATTGGGGGTGATCAGATGCGGATAACGGCCTTCCAGATCTTTCAGCTCGTTCCATTTGCGATCAAACTCGGCATCGGTTATTTCCGGCTTGTCGAGCACGTGATACAAGAAGCGATGATGCTCAATTTCACGGCGCAGCTCGTCAATGCGAGCTGCCGCCTCGTCTTGATCCATAATCGCCTTGTTCAACCTAGTTGAGGCCTTCTCTAGTCAGGATTACCGCGTCGCCTTGTCCGGTGCCCGAACAGATGGCCGCGGCACCGTATTTGGCGTCACGCAGTTCCATCTCGCGCGCCAGTGTCAAAAGAATGCGGGCGCCGCTGGCGCCAATTGGGTGTCCCAGTGCGACAGCGCCGCCGTTGACATTGACGCGATCTTCGTCGATGCCGAGCATGCGCATGGACGTCAGCGCCACTGCTGAGAAGGCTTCGTTGATCTCCATCAGCTCCAACTGCGATGCTTGCATGCCGGCCTTTTGCAGAGCTTTCTTGGTGGCCAGAGCCGGGGCGGTGGCAAGATATTGAACGTCTTGTCCAAGCGAGGCGTGGCTTATGATGCGCGCAATCGGCTTGAGACCAAGCTGTTGCGCTTTGCTTTTACTCATAATCACGAGCACGGCGGCCCCATCGTTAACGCCGGGTGCATTGCCGGCGGTGATGCTGCCTTTGTCGTAGAACACCGGCTTCAGATTGCTCAGTGCTTCGATGTTGGTGTCGGCGCGGGGCGATTCATCTTTGTCGATGGTGTTTGTTTTTCCTTTGCCGGCTGCTACTGTGACAGGCAGAATTTCTTTGGCAAAGCGGCCGTCGGAGCTTGCCTTAACGGCGCGCTGGTGAGAGCGGCAAGCCCATTTGTCCTGATCTTCGCGGCTCACTTTCAGCTCTTCTGCGACCTTGGCGCCGTGCACCGCCATGTGCACGAAGGTGATCGGGCACTCGAGCCCGTCGGCGAGCATTGCGTCTTTGAAAGGCGTGTGTCCCATGCGTTTGCCGAAGCGAGCCGAGTTGGCCTCTACCAGATAGGGAGCCTGGCTCATAGATTCCATGCCGCCGGCCACGATAATGTGTCCGTCACCGGCGCGGATGCGCAAGTCGCCCATTGTCACAGCACGCATTCCGGAGGCGCATACCTTATTGATGGTAGTCGACTCGCAGCTGCTCGGAAGTCCAGCCTTAAACAGTGCTTGGCGCGAAGGAATTTGACCGCAGCCGGCTTGCAGCACCTGTCCCAGAATTACCTCATCCACGTCCTCACCCTTGAGCTTGTTGCGCTCCATGAGTTGCTTGATGAGCGGTGCGGCCAGATCGACTGCCGGCAGGGAAGACAGGGCGCCGCCCAGCTTTCCGAAGGGTGTGCGCAAGCCATCGACAATTACTGTTTCTTCCATGCTCCAGATTCCTTTGAGTCATAACCAGCGGCGCTCGCGCCGCACTACCGCATTTAATCCTAACGCGTAGTGCGCATTGGAATTCGCTTCTTACTAAATGTTCAATCTTCGCTGTTGGCGCTTCCGCTTGTCAGCAGTCTGGCTGCAAGGAGGCACCCCATCCTATAGCGGCCGGCGCGCTGCTTGGAACCCGCAAAGCAGCCGAATGACTTATGATAATCATGGGTTGCACGTAGGAAGTAGCGACAACATGACTCGATCGTACGGCGGCGGGCCCGAACGCCAAAAGAAGAAGCAGCCCGACTTGAAGGAAGGCGATGCACCGGAGTGGCAAAGCAGGCTTGACAGCCCCAGCGTTTCATCGCCTGATGAGTCGCTGATAGAGCCCGTGCGCATCGATTTCGGCAAACGCATGGTGGCAGGCGTGATTGATTTTTTCTGCGCATACGGCGTAAACGTGGTTGTAGGATTGATTCCGTTGATCAATCAAATCATCTCGTTCCAGCTTGTGATGGTGCTGATTTTGATCGTTCGCGATTGGTTATACGAAGGCAGGGGAATTGGTAAAAACCTGATGGGACTGCAGGTTGTAGACGTCAGGACCGGGCAGCCTTGCACTCTAATCCAATCGATAAAACGCAACATCATCATGTTCGGGCCGCCGTTCGTCCTTTACATCGTCATCACCGTGTTGAACATTATGCGATTGTTCAAACTGCCGGGAGTGACGATGATAAGCGGTATCGGCATGGACGTCATCAACAATCTCGGCTTTCTTTATCTGCTGATTGTGATCCCCTCGGAAGCGTACCGCGCATACAATCGCCCGGACGGACGGCGTCTAGGCGATGAATTTGCCGGCACCACGATCGTCGAAGCACCAATGGACTTCGGAGCTCCGTTTCCCAGGCAATAAAAAGCGGGCTTCCGCGCGCTGCTACCAAAGCGATCGTGCCCCGTAAAGATTTGGAGCAAATGCTGCAAGCCGCTGACGATGGGCGTTTAACGTGTGCTATCTTTTGGGGACATTAATTTGGCAATCTCCCGGTGTCGCATAGGACTTGCATCCAGACCAAGTTCGGGTGGGATTTATGACTTATAAAACAGCCTATCTGTGGGGACCAGTATCAAGCTTTTCCGGCCAGTTGGCGGCCTTTCTTGTCCAAAAAGGGTGGCATGTGCACATTGCTACCAAGGGCGCTTTTCATATAGCGCTTTCGCCGCTGGATTTGCGATCGACCGCGCAGGAGTGCCTGGAGAAGGCGCTTGGCGGGCGAGAGAAATTCAAGATCTTCGAAGAGCGCGTGCGTTTTCTTGACGTCAATGACACGCCGCGAGGCACCAAATACGATGCCTTTGTTTTTTGTGGGCTGCCGCCGAATTTCGACGAAGCACGAGTATCGCGGGCGCCATGGGCCGCGCAGAATTTTCCGCATATCGTAAAACGATTCAAGGATGTTCCGGTTTTCATCGTTTCTTCTCTATGGGCCGCCGTTCAACATGACGGCGTTGTTCCTGAGGAAATCGAATGCGAGCGCCGCAAGCCGATTACTCAATACGAAGCCGTTGCGCAGCAGTACGAAAAAGCCTTATTGCGCAATCTGCACAATGATGAGAGCCGCTGGATATTGGTGCGCTTGCCGATGATGTCCGGCAGCACCAGCGACGGGCGTCTGGCTAATTTTTCCGGGCCGCTTACTCTGTTTGAGAAGCTGTGTCCCGCTGAAAAACCCAAAGAAAAGAGCCTGACGCTGTCGTACAACCCGGATGCCACCATGTGGTTTTTGCCGGTGGATGTGACGGTAAATCTATTCGGCAAGCTGCTGGAAGACGAGCAGCCGCCCCGCATTTGCAATCTGGTCAGTGCGCAATCAACGCTCAATCAAGAGTGGGTGCAACATCTATCAAAAGCGCTCGGTTACAAGAAAGCGATCAGCGCCGATAGTGACTCGTATAATTTGCCGGGATTTTTGCGCAAGGCGCTCACCGACAACGTGCTGGTCTCCACACGCAATCTGTTTGAAGTGGCGGGACGGTATCAGCAAGTGCCGGTGCACCTCAACGATGACTACTTCGTCAAAGAGATTGTCCACGGCAAAAATGAAAATTGGGGCAAGCTGCCGCAGCACACCAACGGAAAACATACTCCGCAATTCAGCGAAGATTGGGCGCGCCAGTACTTCACAGAGTTTATGCCTAAGCATGCTGACTTTCAGCTTGTGAAACACGCTGTTAACGGCGGCGTCGGCATCGGCTTTAAGGTAGAAGATGCCCACCACCTCCAATGGATGCTGACCACCGAAGATGGAAAGGCAGTGATGCGTCACCTGCAAGGGGAGCAGCCGGAGCCGAAAGTTTGGTTTGTCTTCACCGGCAAAGGTGTCGTCAACCTCGTCGAGCGCCGCGTCAGCCTCGAGCGCGCTCTGGTTTTGCGTGAGGCTCGTGTCGAGGGCAAGCCGATGGACGTGCTGCGTGCTTGCACGTTTTTGAAGCGATTCTTGAAAGACCATCCATTCAAGCAAGAGCCGCTGACGCTGCAAGCGACAGCCAAGCGCTAGCGGGCTTGCGTCCGCCGGCACAGCTCGTCAGCGGGCTGTAACTGGTTCGGTAATGCTCGAATGGATGGGATCAGTTGTGTACGGGCGATGCCAGGCGTTGCCCGTGAAGGAGCCACCATTATGCGCATCGCGGAAGACGTTTCACGCACTCTCGGCAATACGCCGTTGGTTCGCCTCAATACATTGTCGCAGGGATTGCCGGCGACGGTAGCGGTCAAACTCGAGTTCAAAAATCCGCTCAGTTCAGTCAAGGATCGCATCGGCGTTTCCATGATCGATGAAGCTGAAAAAGCCGGCTTAATCGAGAGAGGCACAACCACCATTATCGAACCGACATCCGGTAATACCGGCATCGCCCTGGCGTTCGTCGCCGCTTCGCGAAAGTACAAATGCATTCTTGTCATGCCGGATACCTGCTCGATCGAACGGCGCAAACTTCTGGTGCAGCTCGGTGCCCAAGTTGTGCTCACGCCCGGGCCCGAGGGCATGAATGCCGCCATCGCCAAAGCTCATGAACTGGCCGCAGGCATCGAGCACTCTTACGTGCCGCAGCAATTTAACAATCCGGCCAATCCGAAAATTCATCGCGAAACGACCGGCCCCGAAATTTGGAATGATACCGACGGGAAAGTCGATATTTTCGTAGCCGGCGTCGGCACGGGCGGCACCATCACCGGTGCGGGACAGTATTTGAAATCGAAAAACAAAAACATCCAAGTGGTGGCAGTAGAGCCTACCGACAGCCCCGTGATTACGCAAGCCCGTGCCGGACAGCCGCTGCAGCCGGCGCCGCATAAAATCCAGGGAATCGGCGCGGGTTTCATTCCGGAAATCTTGGATCTCAGCATCATCGATGATGTGGTTCTTGTGACCAACGACCAGGCTTTTGAGTATGCTAAAAAACTTGCCGTTGACGAGGGCATCCTGGCTGGAATCAGCAGTGGTGCCGCTGTCCACGGGGCCCTGCAAGTGGCGAAGCGCCCTGAGAACAAGGGAAAGCTAATCGTGGCCATTTTGCCGAGCACCGGTGAACGGTATATTTCCACGCCGTTATTTGCAGAAACATCCACACAGGCGACACCAGCCGCGGTGATTTGATTCTATGCCTACGAGAACAAAACCAGCAAAGTCCAGACCATTAACCAAGGCGGGCACACCGCGAAAACGAAAAGGTGTGAAGCTGACGCCGACGGAGCTCAAGTCAAAGGATTTGTTGGTTGACGATGTTCAACCGCCCGAGCGGGAATTAATCGAGCATGTTGAGGCTGACGGCGGTCAGGTGCTGGCCGTTTATCGCGAGCCGCTCGGCGGCAATGTGCAACTGTTTGTCGCGCTGCCCATCGACAAAATCGAGCCGACCCCGTTTCAGCGCGATGCTTCGGACTCCCACGTGCGCAAATTGACAGTAGCGATGGATCGCACCAGACGCTATCTGGATCCGATCATCGCCGTGCGCATTGACGGCACATATTACACGCCCAACGGCAATCACCGGCTCACCGCGATGAGGGAACTCGGCGCCAAGACAATTCTGGCGCTTCTCATCCCCGACTATAAAGTAGGCTATCAAATTTTGGCCCTCAACATTGAAAAGGCGCACAACTTGCGTGAGAAATCGTTGGAAGTGGCCCGCATGTATGATGAGTTGACCGAAGTTGACGCCGCGACCAAAGAGTCGGCATATTCGCTTGAGTTCGAGGAACCCCAGTTCATCACGCTCGGTTTTGCATACGAGCAAAGGCCGAGGCTGTCCGGCGGTGCCTATCAGCCGGTTTTGCGAAAGGTGGATGGATTTCTGGACAAACCGCTCTGGCAGTCCTTTAAGGAGCGTGAAAGGCGAGCGAAACTGGTGCTCGACTTTGATGATGCGGTGTCGGCCGTGGTGGCGAAGCTCAAAGCTAAAGGATTGGACAGCCCATACCTGAAGACATTTGTCGTGGCGCGAGTTAATCCTCTGCGTTTTATGAAGGGAGAGCCGCCGCCCTTTGATGATTTGCTGGAAACTATGACCCGGCGAGCGGATCGCATCGATACCGGACGCATCAATATTTCCGATCTCTCGCGCGCCGGCGGCGCGCCGGATGAAGATTAACTCTTGACAAACCTTAGCTTGGGTTTATTATTAGGTACGAACTCCGTTTAGTTCTCTTACTAGTCCGTCATCACGGCGCGGTATCCTCATCCGCACATTATCGAACGGCATTTGCCGCCAAGAAAGGAGACCACCCTTACTGGCGGTTCGGGTAGTGCCGTTGGAGGAGATTCTCATGGTCCATTCGCTTCGCACACGGCCCATTGTCATTGAAGAACTCACTTTTCCGGAGGTTGATTACCAAAGCCTGCGGAAGGATTACCAACCTCCCGAACAGATAGTCCTGCCGTACAATCCACCGGATGCACCGCCAGGCGGTAAAGACCAATCGCAACACGCACCCAAGCCCGCCCGCTTTGCCAAACTTCAGAAATGGACCGATCGCGCCGACAGAATCGAGCGCATCGCTCAATGGAGCATCTTCATTGCCGGCGCCGTCACCATGGCTCCGACTGTCCTTCGCCTGTTCCATTAGTCGCCCAAACAAAATAACCACTGCCAGGTCTTCGCCTACCCTCCCTCCCTCCTTCCCGCCTGGCATTGAGCTTGCGTCCATTGGGCGCAAGTTCTTTTTTCGTGGAGGAGCGCAGGCTGCCAGCCTGCCTTAGTGTCGAGCGGAGACCCTTGTGGGCGCTATAAAAAATTGCATGAGATGCAAATTTTCGTAGGCTCAGTGGGGATTTTCCGCATGCCAGGACGGCAGGGGCGTGTGACAATCGTTCTGCTGCTCGAGGGGACTACATGAAAGCGACCGCCATCGATCACGATCGCCTGCACGGCAATCATCTCGCATTCTTTGCTACGCATCGCGGCGAGGTCGTTCGCAATCGGTGTTGTCTTGCGGTGAAGAGCGAGAGACCGGAATATCAATGCGCGATGCTGAGAGCCGGATGCAACGTCGAGCACGCTAAGGACGAATCTGCCACCATTCATGTGTTACCCTCGGCGCTCGATCAAATTCCAGCATTGGAGCAACTCGGTTATAACCACGCCAGCGGATTTTCCTACATGGCTTTCGGCGCCGACACGTCGTCTTGGACCGTTCCATCGAACGTGCACGTCAAGAAAGCTGCAACACCCGCCGATATCGAAGACTTCTCGCGTATACAAGGGTTGGCGTTTGCTGGCGAAGAGCATTTCGCTGAGTGGCATCCATTTCTACACAAGTGGAACTCGAGAAATGCCGACAAACCAGAACACCGGTTCTATGTTGGTTACGTCGATGGTGACGCGGTGGGAACGTGTCTCGCTTTAATGCATGATCGTATAGTCGGTCTATATGCGGTGGGAACCTTGGTCAATCATCGCAAAAAAGGGATCGCAACCGTATTGATGAAACAAGCAGTCGACGATGCGCTCGCCGATGGATGTGAGATAGTTACACTGCAAGTGGTTACGGATTCCTATGCGGAGTCGTTCTACAAGAAGCTGGGATTCAATACCGAGTTCCAAGTACGAATTTTCAAACGAGGCTAAGCGCTACACTAATGTCTCCAGAGTTGGTAGCTATGATTGCGTTCGCGACGTTCGTTGCCGGCTTTGTGGTGGGGAAGGCAACCAGTAGCGATAACACCCTGCGTTTGCGCGACCAGGGCAATTTGATGCCACTACAGCCCCTGCCCGAGGACATCGAGCAACGAATACGGATGTTGGTCGATCGGCGAGAGAAGATCATGGCGATAAAGGAAGTCCGGCAACACACCGGATGTGGACTCAAGCAAGCCAAGGACATCGTCGAGGGAATGGAAAAAGGACGATCGTTCAAGGAACTGACGGACCGTGACATGCCGCCACGTTAGAGAAAGCTAGGCTTCGGGTCGGGGCTTTCAAGGTATGATCAATCGACCCTGATGCAGGCTGGCAGCCTGCGCTCACTGGCATGATTGAACTCTCGATTGGTCCCTATCGCAGTGGAAAAACCGGACGGCTCCTGCGCGAGCTGGTCGACTACAAACGCAGCCATCCGCTTGATGAATGTTTGATCTTGGTGCCTTCGATGCGCTACGGGCGCATGCTGCGGCGGCAGCTTGACGAGATTTTGATCGCGCAGTCGAGCAACGGCATCATGGGTGTGCAGGTTGCCACCATCTATCAGGCATGCCACCAGATTATGCGTGCGGCCGGCAACTCTGTTCGCGTGTTGCCGCGTGAGCTTTGCGTGCGAGCGATCACCGATGCTTTGCACGAGATGAATGACAATGGTCAATTGTCGCACCTGAAGTCGATACATGAATTGCCCGGCACCGCGAATGCGTTGTATCGACTGTTCGAAGAATTCGAACGCGCGGCGCTGAGTCCGGCGGACATTTTGCGCGCCGTACAGTCGACCGCAGCGGAAACGGCGCGGCATCAAGAGCTTGCCAGAATTTATCAGGCTTATTGGAATCGGCTCGATGCGCTGGAGTGCTTCGATCAAAAGCGGCTTGCATTGGCATGTCGCGAACTCCTGGCGAAGAAACAAATTTCCGGATTACGCTTGCGCTGGCTTCTCGTGGATGGCTTCGACCGTATAAGTCCGCTGCAAGCCGAAGTAATTGACGGCTTGTCCAGGCATGCTGCGGAAACGCGTATTGCTTTCGATTATGTTCTACCGGCCGATCGCGCCGAGCAAAATCCACAGGATGATGAATATTCCTGGAAGGACAGCAGCTACAACGAGTTGTACAAGCGCTTTCAGGTGAAGCCGATAGCAGTGGGTGTTCCCGGTGAGAATGCGCGCCCTCGTCAATTCGCTTTCACCACTCTTGATTGCTTTGCTGAAATGCAGGAGACCGCAAGGCGGTGTAAAGAAGCGATTATGGTGCGGGCGATCAAGCCCGGGCAAATACTCGTTTCCGCGCGCAACATAGACCAGTATGCTTGCGCGGCAAAGCTGGCATTCAACCAGGCGGGGCTGCCGTTTTTTATCGACGAGGCGAGGGAAATACTTTCCTTGCCCTGGATCAAAGTCGTAATGCAGCTAAGCAAGCTGGCGACTGAAGGTTTTCCTCGCCGGCCCGTCATTGAAGTTTTGCGGTCGCCTTACATAGACACCGAAGGGTGTGGTATCAAGGCCGGTGACATAGATCGCATCGACAAAAAGACTTACAAGGACGCAATTATCGGCGGGATGGATCAGTGGCAGCGAAGCTTGCAGGAAGATGATTCCTTGCGCGCACCATTAGTCGCTTTCCTCAGGGGGGTGACACCGCCGGAATCCGCGACGCTTACTGAGTACTGTCGCTGGCTCGAAGACATGCTCGACATGGTCACTGTTCGGTTCTCAATGCGCGAGCCTAATTCGAATGGACGCAAGCCCGCGCAAACGACTATGGTGCCACGGCACGACGAGATGCAGGCGCTTCAGAGTTTGCGCACGGCGTTGCGTACGCTGATTTCCGAGGAAAAACTATTCGGCAGCAGCAAGGTACTTTATTCGCATTTTTACAGCCGCGTCGGGAAACTGCTGGAGGCGGCCAACTTTCGACCGAGCGAACCGCCCGCGGATCATATCTACATTTGCTCTGCCGAGCATGCTCCCAATCGCCGCTTCGACGAAGTGTTCGTGGTCGGTGTGGCGGAAGGACAGTTTCCGAAGCATTCCGGCGAGTCCGGTTTCGTTAGCGCTGATGAACGCGCGCGTTGGCAAATGTACGGGCTGACGCTTAAAAATCCGCGGGAAGAAGTCGGCTACGAGAAAGCGTTGTTTCGCTCGCTCTTGGAACGCGCGCGCAAGAGCTTTTGGGCGTCATATCCGCAAGTCGATTTGGGCGGTGATGAAGTCTTCCAGTCGTTTTACTTCTCAGATGGCACCATTGATGCCGGCACGATTGAACGACCCGATTTCGCCAGGCAGGCAATGGTGCAACCAACGGCCGCGCGCGAAGCTGTTTTTGGCTGGCTCTGGAAGCAGCCGGGAATCAGCATCGCCGATCGTCTAACTGCGCAGCAGGACATAGACGAGTATTGGGGACAGACGGGGTCGATAGTATTCGGAGCATACGAGCGACATCACGGTGCCGTTGCCAGCACGTATAATGGCGATTTGACCGCTCTCGTCGATAACGGCTGGTTGAATTACGAATTGCCGAAGTCGTGGAGCGCATCAGCACTGAACAACTACGGACAGTGCCCATTCAAATTCTGGCTGAGCAATATGTTGAAGGTTGAGCCTCGCGAAGAACCTGAAACCGGAATCGATGTGAAACAGAAGGGCACGCTCTACCACCGAATACTCGAGCTGTACTACTCGAAGATGAATCAGCGCGGCGCTGGGTCATCCACTACTTCGATGGTAGCGGCGGCCGAAAGCCCGCTTGTCGACGAAAGCGTGTTACAGGACGCTCTGGCCACCGCTTTCGCGCAATTGGAAAAAAATCCGATGTTCCACCCCGACCCCTATTGGGGCAACGAGAAGAAAGAAATCGAATTTCGCCTGCGGCGTTTCCTCGAGTTCGATTTGCAACGTGCCATCAAACTCGGGGTTACGCCACATATGTTCGAGGCGAAGTTCGGCACGTACGATGCCTCTATGAAAGCGCTCGCTTGCACCACTGATCGCGGTGAAGTTAGCATAAAGGGCATCATCGATCGCATCGACGTCGAACGAGCGGAAGATGGATCCATCACTGGCGCTGTGGTTATCGATTACAAAACCGGCAGTTCACCGATTTCGATGGATGATGCACGAGCGGGAGCGAGTTTGCAGGTTCCCATCTACGCGATGGCCGTCGAGCAGATAATCTTACCGGGCAGCAAAGTGAAGTCCGGCTATTATCTCGGCGTCAACGCGGCGAAGATGACAGGCTCGATAAATTTCCAAAAGGAAACCAACGCCGACATCGTCTCCGTCGCCAAGGCGAACATCAATAGAATCGTGAACGGAGTGGGCTCCGGGCAATTCACAGTCAATCCGTACTCGTCCAAGGCTTGCAAAACCTGCGATCACAGCAGCGTTTGCCGCGTGGTTGATCTTAAGCAATTTGCGGAGGCTGGCGATTAATGCCGAAGCTTACCGACGATCAATTGAAGGCAGTTGAAAGCATCGATCATCACGTGCTTGTCTCCGCCGGCGCGGGTTGTGGAAAAACACTCGTACTGGTGGAACGCTACCTGGAAGTGTTGCGCAAGAACGCCGACGCCACTGTCAACGACATCATCGCGGTAACGTTCACTCGCAAAGCCGCTGAAGAGATGCGCACCAGACTGAAATCGCGTCTGAGAGAGCTGGCGGCTGAAGCGGGCTCGCGCCCGCCGGTACATAGGAGCGCAGGCGGCTCGCCTACGGGAGAGGAAGCTTGCCCGCACGATCGGTGGTCGCGGCTGCTTGCTGATGTGGACCGAGCGAGAATCGGAACCATACATTCTTTGTGCGAATCGATTTTGAAATCGCATCCTGCCGAAGCAGGGGTGGACCCGCAGTTCGAGGTGCTCGACGATCTCAGCCGCGCACAAATGCTCGAAGAGGCTGTCGATCAGGCGCTTCAGACGCTGCTTGAACGTTCTGACGCCGGCGGCATGTTGCTGCTGGAGTATCCGATTGATCGCCTCAAGGAATGGGTTGCTGCCCAATTATCGTCGGTTCCGCAGTATAAGGAAGCAAGAGCCGTGCTTGGCGGAGAGAAACTCGATAAACTGGTCACGGCAGCGGAGGCAGCAATCGCCCTCGTGCGTGACAGCCGTCTAATAGCGCTCGCTGAGTCGCGCGAGCTGCAGTCAGTGCATCAGTTTCTATCGTCGAATCCATTTGATCCGAAGAGTCCTCTCGAGGATACGAGAAAGGCGGTGGTTGGTTGCCTGAATGCTTTCCTGCGACATGCTCGGGAAGCGGACGCCGGCAAGATGACCGAAGCGCTTCGCACGCTGGCCGATATCCCTTCTCCGCGTACGACCGGTGGACCGAAGGGCAAACCGCTGCGCGATTCAATAAAAATAGCGCGAGAACTGGCCGGCGGCTTTGCCGAAGAATGCCCGCTCGCTTTGACTGAGCAAGACGAGCAGGCATTCTCGATGTTGCGTTCGTTGTTGCGGCTCATCGATATGGCTCTGCTGAATTTCGAAGCGGCAAAGCGGCAAGCGCAAAAACTCGATTACAACGATCTAATCACGAAGACATATTCTTTGGTGACTGCACCGGATTCGGTGGCACGCAGACAAATCAGCAGCGGTGTGCGTGCTGTGCTCGTCGATGAATTTCAAGACACCAATTCCAGGCAGGCGGAATTGTTGTCCTGCCTGTGCGGCGAAAAGTCGCGATTGTTTCTTATCGGCGATGACAAACAATCGATCTACAAATTCCAGGGTGCGGATGTATCCACATTCAACCAATGGAAAGAAAGAATTCGCACCCAGACTCACGGGCTTACCGGCGCCGCGCAATT
>Ga0134128_10000382_pt1 | contig 62029 bp, 50 predicted proteins | sample KB31754_FD_96462 | JGI IMG/M metagenome (GOLD analysis project Ga0134128, IMG submission 96462) | Terrestrial soil microbial communities with excess Nitrogen fertilizer from Kellogg Biological Station, Michigan, USA - KB3-175-4 | ecosystem: Environmental > Terrestrial > Soil > Unclassified ... | reverse complement strand
TTCAACGTCGATACCAATAGAAGCGAGCGTAGAACGCATACCAGCTACCATTGGAGCACTGTTTAGGTATAGACATCTATACCCTTCATCCAACTTACGCTGTATCATCACAGCTAAGAGAGGGAGTTTTTGAGATGGAGCACCTTCATAAATCAGGCATTGATGTCGAGATTCAGATTCCATACGCTTTATACTACAATTAAAATTAAAGTTACTATTATTTTAGATTGAAAGAAGAATGTCTATACATAAACAGTTCGTTTTTAACATAATTTTGAGTTATAAGAAATTAAAAACAGCCCACTGAACCGACTTTTTTCTTGCGAAAAAAGAACAAAGGCTTAAATCTCTATTTGACTTTGCTGTTACATTTGTTTTAGAGTTTCGCTTTTTTTGGTATAAAACCATGAAGTATATTCATATCAATTTAAGTTTTTAATTGCGCCTGATAATTTTTTGAAGAACGGTATTTCACAGATCAAAAGATGCCCGAATCGATAATGTTAAAGATCCCGTTATTGAAAAGGAAGACGACGCAAATTATTAAAGTAACATCCACGTTTAATATTTAGGCATAAATGTATAACACGCTTATTAGCTATCAAATAATAGATAGAATTTTCTTCCTTCTCTAAGATATACAGCCCTGTAAGATAACCAAATGCAGGAAGAATCAAATGTGTTTTGTTTAAGTAAAAACAAGGTAGTTTAATGGTTTGTTTTGCTGATCCGGTTAGTTTTAGCCCAGGGTGTACATGTCCGCAAATATTAAATTTTTTGTTTTCTTTTAAAGGGTGATGAGAAAAGATAAAATGGTCTTCTTCGATAATTTCTACTTTAAACAGATTTGAAATGTCATAAATATTTTCTTTTAAAACATCATGATTTCCTTCTACTAACATGAATGATACGATTGGATATTCCATCATAAAAGATTTGAACCACAACCATTCATTATTAAATTTACTATGAAAAAGATCTCCTAAAATAAGAACGGTATGCGGTTTCCATTTGTTCATTAAATAATGTAAAGTGTCTATGTCTTTTAAATGGCTTTCTTTCGGCATGGGAATGCCGTTTTTTCTAAAATGACTAGCTTTTCCTAAATGTATATCGCTTAGAATGAGTTGGTTTTTTATCGGACGATACATAGCCTTTTGTGGAAGCAAATAAAAGGGCTCTTCGAATAAGAATATTTCTTTATAGAGGTTGTCGATCATTCCTGTACAGATTTTAATATTTTATCAATACGTGTTTGAATATCTTCATTGCTAAATTTTTCACGTAAACTATCCACCAAGATAGGAAATGAAAAGGGGGTAGGTTTTTCAGGATGTGTGATTATAATTTTTTGTGAATAGATTCTTATAAAAGCGTTTTGCATACGTGTAATTTCCAGTTGAAAATCCATTACTTCGTCATAGGCCTGCCGCAAAAGAAGATTGTCTTTTTCATAGTCTTCAAATACTTTAAAAAATAATTGAGAAGAAGCTTGCAAATGTCTTGTTTTTTTTTGTTTACCCGGGTAGCCGATAAAAATGAGGCCTGCTATAGTAGCTATATCCCTAAATTTTCTCATGGCTGTTTCAGTTGCGTTAAGGCTTTTTAAAGCATCTTCGTATAAAAATTCAGGCGAAAATAAATTATTGTCTATCACACTTTGAATATCGATTTCTTTATCGCTTAATAATTCAAACCCATAGTCGTTCATGGCAATAGAAAATGTAAACGGTTCTATCAAACCGATTCGATATGCCAAAATGGAAGCCATGCCTTCGTGTACTAAACGGCCTTCAAACGGGTATATAAATAAATGATAACCTTCTTTCGTTTTGAATTGCTCAATCAATAATTCATCTTTAAAAGGCATGTATGATACTTTATTTTGCAAATCAAGCAAAGGCACCAGTTCTTTTAATTCTTCCGAATTTATCTGTCCGTTCTTATAATCATCAAATTGCTCCCTGATACTTGTTGAAAGTTGTGCAGACAATGGTAGCCGTCCTCCTAGCCAGGCAGGAACTTTGCCGGTTTTAGCGCTGCTTTTTCTCACACGAGCTTCCATATCTTTTACAAAAGCAAGTTCCAGGTTTTTTCCTCCGAACCAAAAAACATCCCCGGGTTTTAATCTTGAAATGAAATTTTCTTCTACAACACCTATTTTTTTTCCACCCATAAATTTAACCTGCATCATGCTATCGCTTACAATAGTACCAATACCTAATCGGTGGCGCATAGCAATTCCTTTATTAATAACCTTGTATAAGCCATCTTCCAGAATGACTTTATGGTATTCGTTATATGCTTTAAGGGAATTACCCCCCGATGTTATAAAACGAACACACCAATTAAATTCATCTTCCGTTATACTTTCAAAACAATGCGTGCTTTTTACTTCATTAAATAATTGCTGCGCGTTGAAGCCATCAGAAACAGCAAGCGTTACCATATATTGTATCAACACATCAAAGGAACGAATGTATGGAATGCGATTTTCAACTAATTGATGCTCAATAGCAAATCTTAATGCGCTGCCTTCAATAATTTCTAACGAATTAGTGGGAACAAAATATATTTTACTCAATGCCCCCGGTTGGTGACCGCTTCGTCCGGCACGTTGTATAAAACGTGCAATACCTTTAGCAGAGCCGATTTGTATAACAGTATCTACACTTCTGAAATCGACTCCAAGATCTAAACTTGATGTACATACTACTGCTTTAAGAGTACCGTTATGAAGACTTTCTTCTACCCATTTACGAATATTATCGCTCAACGAACCATGATGTAAAGCAATCTGACCGGCAAGTTGAGGCGCTTCATCCAATATTTTTTGATACCATATTTCTGCCTGCGATCGGACGTTGACAAAGATCAAAGTCGTTTCGCTTTTTTCAATAATAGGGATGATCTTAGGAAGTAGTTTAATTCCTAAGTGCCCAACCCATGAATATTTTTCAACTATTTCCGGAAAGATAGTTTCTATTTGAATATTCTTATCAAGGTTTGCCTTTATACTTGCTGCGTTAATACTATTTGAACCGAGTAAAATATTTTTTGCTTCTTCCAAATTTCCTATCGTAGCAGAAATGCCCCAGACTTTTAAATTTGGATTAAGACCTTTTAAGCGAGATAAGGCCAGCTCAACCTGAACTCCACGTTTACTGCCTAATAGTTCGTGCCACTCATCAACAATAACAAATTCTAAATTCTCAAAAAATTTAGCGTAGTCTTTGGATGCTAAAAGAACCTGGACACTTTCGGGGGTTGTAATAAGTGCGTTGGGAGATTTTTTTTTTTGCCTGGCACGTTCTGCAACTGTTGTATCGCCCGTCCGCAATTCTATTGTATAATCCAGATCGAGGTCTTTCGAAACTTGTTGCGTAGCCAATAAAATTTCTTTCGATAAAGCTCTTAAAGGTGTTATCCATAGGCAATGAAGATGTCTTTGCTTTTTATTTTCTTTTTGCGAATCATAAAACTGTTGCAGCACACCAAACCAAATAGCAAATGTTTTTCCGCTGCCTGTTGGAGAATTTAATAATCCGTCTTTTCCTTTTTTGATAGAATACCAGGTTTCTTGCTGAAACTTAAATGGTTTCCAGTGGTTTCGTTTGAACCATTGATCGGCTAAAGATATGTTCGTATTTTTTTTCAAACTTAAATCGAATGAAGTAACTGTAACAAATCAGCTTTTGTATTGATCTCTTCTTTCTTCTTATCTTTTCTCCAGCGTAAAATTCTTGGAAAACGAAGTGCGATGCCGCTTTTGTGGCGAGGGGAGGCATTGATCCCTTCAAATGCAATTTCAAAAACAAGCTCGGCTTTCACACTTCTTACAGGACCAAATTTTTCGATTGTATTTTTTTTGATCCAGCTATCTACCTCCAAAAGCTCTTTATCTGTAAGCCCGCTATACGCTTTAGCGAAAGGAACCAGTTCATTATTATCCCAAACGGCAAATGTATAATCAGTAAATAAATTTGCACGTCTTCCATGCCCAGATTGCGCATATATCAATACCGCATCAATGGTGTAGGGGTCAACTTTCCATTTCCACCATTTCCCTCTTCGACGACCGGTTTCATATGTACTGTCTTTATGCTTTAACATTAAACCTTCACAGCCTAATAATTTAGATTCGTTTCTAAGCACATTTAGATCTTTCCAATTATTGCAAGAGAGAATGGGCGATAGTTTAAAAACATTATAGGGTTGATGATTTATTAAATCTTCCAATAATTTTCTGCGCGTGCTTAAGGGTAACTGGCGAATATCTTTTCCTTCATATTCTAAAAGATCATAGCACATCATGCAAAGTGGAACATCTTGCAATGTTTTTTTTGAAACATTTTTTTTTCCAATTCTTTTTTGCATTTCATTAAAAGATAAAATCTTGTTGTCTTTAAATGGAAGTATCTCTCCATCTAAAACAGTGCCATTTGGAATTTTATCTTTTATAATTTCAAATTCGATAAATTTGTCAGTCATTAATTCTTCGCCTCTGCTCCAAACATGAACCGCATTATTTCTGACAATAATTTGCCCTCTGATACCATCATATTTTCTTTCTATCTGCCAGTCATTAATATTGCCAAGAATAGAAAAAGGAACATCTAACTGATAAGCCAGGTAAAACGGGTATGGTTTGGAATAATCTGAAGAATGATTTTCATCTAATAGTAATTCTTTAATGTCTGTATTTTGTGGAAGCCACGAACCCATTAATTTATGTGCTACTACTTTTTCATCAATCGTATAAGCCTTTGCCAATGCCTTAAATACCAACTGTTGAGAAACGCCTACACGAAAGCTTCCCATAATTAGTTTATTAAAAACAAACAGTTCATCTTTAGAAAAGGTCTTCCAGAAGTTATATAACCATTGTTTTTTTTCTACGTCAGGTTTATTGACCAATAAAATTATTTCCTGCATAACTTCACTTAACGAACTATCAGAATTGCTTTTATAGACAGGTACAAGTAAACTAATAGTTTCTGCAAGATCACCAACAACGTTATAAGATTCTTCAAAAAGCCAAAAAGGAATTTGTGCCAGTTCCGTTGCCCATTGCTCCATATCACTTGTACGAATAGGTCTTTTGGGTCTTCTTCCGGTTAATAGCGCAATAGCCCAAATGCAATCTTTAGCATTAGTATGTGTAAAATATGCAGCCATAGTATTTACTTTCTCGCTTGTCTTGGTTGTTTGATCTAACTCGGCGTATAAATTTGAAAAACTCTTCATGCAGCTTCATCCTCCTTATTCAAATTATTTTCAGAAGATTCGTTTTCTATGTTTTCTCCTTCGAATAGTGTTTCAACTTCTACTGCATTAAGCTTATAGTTATCTCTAAGCCAAGTTGAAAAAACAGATTTATATCCATGTGTAACATACACATTTTCTGCACCAGTTGCTAAAACTGCTTCATTCAATCCTTGCCAATCAGCATGATCACTCATAACAAACCCTTTATCGGCATTGCGCCTTCTCCTGGCACCGCGCAGCTGCATCCAACCACTACACATAGCGAGTTTGTAAGGTTCAAAACGTTTTAGCCAGGGCGAACCCATTGCAGAACCCGTTGCTAAGACTATGCCGGGATTTAATTGCTCCTTCTTAAATTCTTGTGTAAATTTTATATAATTAGAATTATCAAAACCTAGGGCATGATTTGTATTATAAATAGTTGAATGAAGCAATATCGGCCTATCAGTTTTTAAAGCATTTAAAATTCGTTGCGCTTTACCCAATGCATAGCCAATAATTATAGAGTTTAAACCTTGCAGTGTGTTTTCATCTACCCAATTATTTAATTGCAAATTAACTTCGTCTGCCTCTGGAAAATTGTAAATAGGCAATCCAAATGTGGATTCTGTTATGAAGTGTTGGCATTTTACAGGCTCGAAGGGAATCGTGTACCCATCTTTTTTAACTTTATAATCTCCTGATACAACCCAGATTTCACCTTGGTATTCTAATCTTACTTGAGCAGATCCGATAATATGCCCTGCAGGATGAAGGCTTATTGTAACACCATTAATAGTTATGATTTCATTGTAATTTAATGTTTGCAGAAGAATATTTCCAAGCCGGTATTTCAAAATAAGCTCTGAATCTTTATGTGCGAGATAGTGCTTGCTTCCAATTCTTGCATGATCAGAATGGGCATGTGTAATTATAGCTTTATCAACAGGTTTCCAGGGGTCTATGTATACATCTGCCTGCTTACAGTAAATGCCGCTTTTAGTAAATTGAATCAGCATTTTAAAGTTATATTATGGTCTTACTTTTAGGGTAATCAATTTATTTTGCTATTAATTTAGACAAAATCATATACCTTGAATTAGCATTCTTTTTTATTATCTCTGGGGGTTTCATTCCACAACATGAGGAACAATGTATTAAATGAATAATATATACGACTTGGGAATTAGAATGGATAAAATTTAAATTAACTGGCATGATTTTTTGTAATAAATAGTATAACCTAAATTTATATTGACGATAATTATCTATTCAATGTAACTTTAGGTTTTTTGCTTTATAATAACATATAATATATTGATAATGAACGATTTACGAAGGTTCCTTATAATCTCTTTGAAACTTAATTCTAACTCCGAAACTATACACCCAGAACAAAGCTTAGATAAATTTGCCCGCTACCTCTTTAACTTAAACCTTCAGAGCTAATTTAGTTTTTTAAGTAGCTTTTCAACGGCAGGACTATTCTTGGCCTTTAGATTAAACTTTTCTCTTGTTTTTTTAGGTGGATTCAAAGAGGTCTGAATGAATTCTGTAAATTCTGGATTATCATATTCTATCGTCCTCATTGCTTCTTCAGCGCCCGGATAATTTATTTTGAGTTGGGTAAATACTATTACTTGTAAAAACTTTGCGATCGTATATATTTTTCTACCCAAACGCAACAGAGGAATGTGATTTGCCTCACAGAAAGTCTTTAAAGATCTCATATCAGCATAGCCTAATAGTTCTTTGATATCCTCGACTTCAATCAAATCAAACTATTCGTCTAAACCTGGCCCAAAATTATTAGTTCTGTTAAACTCATTTAATTTTGACAATGCATCTTTGTAAAACTCTTCTTTTTCCATTCTAATCATAATAGTTAATTTTAACGGAGATAGCAGATTTTGGCGATTAATGAAAGTATAAGTTTCTAACGAAAAGATGTTGGATACAGTCATTTAATTGAATTATTGCGCTCAAATGGTGTGCAATTTCCCGTCCTGTGATGCAGCTTTTTGTATTTAAATGGTTGGTTTTGTTGATTCTTGAAAGGCTATGTGTAGCTTAAAATCCTGTGTCCTTAACAGACGTACGGGTTCAAGTCCCGTCCCGAGTACACAGCAAAAAGCCTCTCAGATATGAGAGGCTTTTTTTATTTACTTAACCACATTGGTTTAGTCTTGAGTATTTGTTTATGTATTTTACAGGTTGGTGAATGAGCTCCTTCTAAATATCCAATGCTCATTAAGAATTCATTTACAATTTCTCCGCCTGTAAATTTGAAAGTCTTTTTAAATAATTTTACCCATTCTTCTTTTGTTTTTGGATGATGGCTTTCCATCCATTTCTCAAACGAAGCATGTTCTTTTTGCAATTTGAGAATAGTTTTAGCATTTTCAATAGCTGCATTTACTTTCAGTCGGTTACGGATAATGCCGGGATCAGCTAAAAGCCTTTCTCTATCTTTCTCTGTATAAGCAGCAACTTTTTTAATATTGAAATTATGATATGCTTTTCTGAAAGTTGTTTCTTTTTTTAAAATTGTTTCCCAACTTAAACCCGCCTGGTTAATTTCAAGTACCAGTCGGCAAAATAATTCATTATCGTTGTGTATAGGGAAACCATACAACTTATCGTGATATGCTTTATGAATTTCTTTTCTGTCTCCCGACATATATTCTATTGCGTTACAGTATGACATGATCTATTAATTAAATGAATGTTTAAATTCTATTGGGGTGAGATTTGTTTTGCGTTTGAAAATTTTATTGAAAGATTGTGGATGCTCAAATCCTAATTGATAAGCTACTTCTGCGACCGACAAATCTTTTGTTGACAAAAGTTCTTTGGCTTTTTCAATTAACCTGTTATGTATATGTTGTTGTGCATTTTGACCCGTCAGCGAGCGAAGCATATCACTTAAATACCTTGGTGAAAGGTTCAATTGCTCTGCAAGATGCTGAACGGTTGGTAAACCAAAGGTCTTTTCATTGTCAAAATAATCATTTAACAGATTTTCTAATTTATCTACCAAATCACTATTAACCGCTTTTCGGGTTATAAATTGCCTCTTATAAAAACGATTGCTATAATTCAATAAAACTTCAATTTGTGCTATCATTACATCCTGGCTGAAATCATCTATTGTTGAAGTCAATTCCTGCTCGATATTATTAAAGATAGACAGAATGGTTTGCTTTTCTTTTTCCGAAAGATGCAAAGATTCATTAGCTGAGTAAGAAAAGAAACCAAAATTTTTAATACTTTTTCCCAACGGATAATTTCGGATAAAGTCAGGGTGAATAAGCAGGGTATAACCCAAATATTCTGTATCATCAGTAGTTGCCAGTAATTGATTAGGCGATGTAAATACCAAGCCGCCTTCATCAAAATCATAATAACTTTGCCCGTATCTTATTTTTCCCCGTAGTCCTTTTTTGTAAGAAACCTTATAAAAATTAAGCAAGAACGACGCCGGTAGTTGCTCTTTATCTATGGCTATTTGTGTATTATCTACCAAACTAATCAATGGATGCAAAGGCTTTGGTAATCCTAACACACGGTGCAGGTCAGATATAGAATGAAATGTATGCGGAATATTTTCTTTTTTCATTTTCTAAAAGAATTTAAAAGCAAGTAGATCTATGTTAGATCTACTTGCTTTATCAAAAGTAATTATTGTTGCTTACATTAAGATACCATTTGTTCCATTTGTTTCATAAATGCTTCATAGCCCACTTCTAAGCGTTGTGCATAAAGTGCTTTTGCGTCTTCACCCGCAACATATCTGAGCTTTTCTTTGCCATCTGTAGCGGCTTCATATACTACGGCAGTTATAAGATCTACATCGCTAAAATCATCTTCATTAATACCCGCGAACATTTTTTCTACCCATTTATTATAAGCAGGATGCGAAGACATATCGGCAGAGCGGCTTAAAAAATCTGTTTTAATACCTCCCGGAGAAACCGTTTTAATACCAACCCCGATTTTTTTAAGCTCAAAAGACATGCTTTCGCTCCAGCCTTCTAAGGCCCATTTTGTTGCATGATATACTGAACTAAAAGGGAAAGTAATCAGCCCGCCAATGGATGTAGTAGAGATGAATAACCCTGCTTTCTTTTCCCTGAAATAAGGAATGAATGCCTGTGTAACACGAATAACACCTAAAATATTTGTATTCAATTGCCGTACTAATTGTTCGTCTGAAGTAGACTCTAAAGGCCCCATCAAGCCATAACCGGCATTATTAAAAACCACATCTATATTGCCTAAAGCCATTGCTTTTTGTGTGGTTTCTTTTATCTGATCAAGATTGGTTACATCCAAGGGCAACAAGGTAATGTTGTCTATTTTATTTAATTCTGTTTCGTTTTCGGGCTTGCGCATAGTTGCAATAACCTTCCAGTCTTTTGCTGCAAATAATTTAGCCGTTGCTTTTCCTAAACCTGTTGAAGCGCCTGTAATAAAAATTGTTTTCATTTATTTGTTTATTGATTTGAATGCAAAAGTCATCCTTTAATAAAAGATGTATGTAGCCAAACAGGTATTTGTTGTAGCCAAAATGTACAAAACATAAAATATTTACTATTGAAAATAAGCTTCCTGTAAGGTGTAAATAAAAACAAGCCTTTCTGAAATTTTAACACATAAACTAAAACTAAGTTCTCTAAATTAAAAATTAAATTTTTACCTAACAGCATTTCTAATAGGAACTTAAGTAAATTTGTGTTTTCAAAATGGAAATTTAAAAATCATTAATCAATATCGCCGTGAAATATAAAATATTAGGTAATACCGGTTTAAAAGTATCTGAATTATGTTTAGGAACAATGACCTTTGGAGGTGGAGAAGGAATCTGGAGAGCAATAGGCGCACTTGAGCAAAAAGAAGTAGATGATTTGGTTAAAACCTCAATTGACGGAGGAATAAACTTCATAGATACAGCCAATGTATATTCAGAAGGGATTTCTGAAATGATGACGGGAAAATCTATCAAGAATTTAGGCTTAAAAAGAGAGGATTTAGTGATCGCTACTAAAGTAAGAGGTAAAATGAGCGATAGCCCAAATGGTACAGGATTAAGCCGGAAACACATTTTGCATCAGATAGATGAAAGTTTAAAGCGCTTAAATATGGATTACATAGACTTATACCAGATCCACGGTTATGATGAATTAACTCCATTGGAAGAGATCATTGATACGATGGACACCTTAGTAAAGTCAGGAAAGGTGAGGTATATTGGTTGCAGCAATCTTACCGCCTGGCAGATAATGAAGGCAAACTCGTATTCGCAATATAACCGCCTTGCAAAATTTGTTTCACTTCAGGCCTATTATACTATTGCCGGTAGAGATTTAGAGCGCGAGATTATTCCTATGCTAAAGGATCAAAGCATGGGCTTAATGGTATGGAGCCCTTTGGCAGGTGGATTCTTAAGCGGCAAATTTAAAAGGAACGATACTGCAGATAATAACGCAAGAAGAGTAAATTTTGATTTCCCGCCGGTAAATAAAGAAAAAGCATTTGATATCATTGATGTTTTAGACCTGATGGCCAAAGAAAAAAAATGTTCTGTGGCTCAATTAGCTTTGGCTTGGTTATTAAATAACCCTACAGTTACTTCAGTAATTATCGGCGCGAAAAAAACTCCTCAGTTAGAGGATAATCTTAAATCAATAGATATAACTTTTACTGCAGCTGAATTACAAAGATTAGATGAAGTAAGCAAACTTACACCTGAATATCCGGGATGGATGTTAGAACGCCAAGGAGGTGATCGCAAAAAGTAGCCAAATATAAATTCTCAATTGATCTAAAAAAGAATAAGCAATAAATAGAATGTCAATAACAAAAGAAGCCGAACTGATCGGCATGAAAAAAGCAAGTGAAGCTGTTGCGTATACTTTGAAGGCAATGAGGAATTATGCTCAACTAGGCATGACAACTAAAGAATTAGACAATTATGGTGCAACCATACTTTCGGGTTTTGGAGCAAAATCAGCGCCGTATTTAACTTACGGTTTTCCAGGTTGGACCTGCATAAGTGTGAACAATGAATTTTGTCATGGGATTCCGTCTAACAGCAGGATACTGAAAGAAGGCGATTTAGTTAACATTGACGTTTCTGCCGAGCTTAATGGTTTTTGGTCTGACAACGGAGGCTCTTTTGTGCTGGGTAAAGACATCAATCAACATCAAAAACTCATAGAAGCCTCAAAACAAATTTTACATAAAGCAATTTACAATATAAAAGGCGGAGTCCGCATTTCTGATATTGGACATTTGATAGAAACAGAAGCAAAAAAACAAGGCTTCAAAGTCATCAAAAATCTTACCGGACATGGAATAGGGAAGAGCCTTCACGAAGAGCCAAGCGAAATAGCGAATTACAGAGACCGATTTAACCTGACAAGATTTAAGAAAAATTCTGTTGTTGCAATTGAAACGTTTATATCAACCACATCAACCTATGCCGAAACATTAAACGATGGCTGGACTATGGTTGGAAATAAAGGTGGCTTTATGGCACAGCATGAACACACCATTGTAGTTACCGATGGAAAACCGATGGTGCTGACAGAGATGAATGAAATTTGGAATTGATAGCAGAAAAGTAACGAGCGCAAAAAATAGTAAGAACTGAATAACAGCTAATGCAAAATAAAAAAAGAAGCCTCTGGATTATTGTAGGCATTACCGTGCTGAATGCTATCGGTATGACGATTGTCTTACCGCTCTTTCCATTTCTGTTAGAGAAATATGTACCTGCTGCAGATGTAGCAGTTGTAATGAGCGCACTTGTGTCGGTGTTTGCTATCTGCACATTTTTTGCTGCGCCGGTATTTGGCGCGCTCAGTGACCGGTACGGACGTAAATCAATTTTACTTGTCAGCTTGCTTGGCTCCGCTATAGGATATATATTGCTTGGCATGGGTGGGGCGCTTTGGATACTTTTTATGGGAAGGATAATTGACGGGCTTACTGCCGGAAATCAAAGCGCGCTGTTTGCATACATAACCGATATTACAGAGCCAAATGAAAGAGGCAAATGGTTTGGATACATAGGCGGAGCTATTGGCCTTGGATTTATGATTGGCCCTACCATTGGTGGCTTGTTTGGCGCCGCTTCTATTACCTTGCCTTTTTTTATTACAGCAGGAATTACAGCTGTATCCATGATTTGTATCACATTGCTTTTGCCGGAATCACTTCCTGCAGAGAAACGTACACAGCATCTTACGCTAAAAAGTTTCAATACATTTTCTCATTTCAAGGAAATCTTTTCTATAAAAGAAGCACGCGCATTGCTTATCATGGGCGCATTTTTTTACGTTGGGCTTAATATATGGCAGTTCAATGCAAGTATCTTTTTAAAGGATGTATTCATGTGGGGGCCTTCTTTTATTGGTGGAGTCTTTGTACTTGTTGGTATATGCGATATTTTATCCAGGGTGATCCTGCTGCCACAGCTTCTTAAAATTTGGAGTGAACCAACTGTTGGCATCATTGGCCTATGCGGGCTTGTTGTCGGGCTTGGACTCATATTCCTCAGTGCTTATGTTCCCTCTGTATTTATTATCATAGCAGCTGTAGCCTGTATTGTATTGGGTGAAGGTTTATTTGATCCTTCCTATAATGCAAGGCTTTCCGTTTCCGTTGATGAAAGTAAACAAGGCTTGCTTCAAGGGACAAATCAAAGCCTCCAGGCTTTATACCGCGTTATTGTTCCTCTTGGGGCCGCTGCTATTTATACTTATAGCCATAACGCTGTTTTTGGAATTGCTGCCATATTAATGATTTGCGGACTTGTGATGTTCATAAGGCTAAAGGCAAAATAAAATCACGATCTGAGTAAGTAAGTTTTATAAATCAGCAAGCTGCCATAGCCACTTAGCTTTATTTTCATTCAAGAAAGGAACCTGCATCATCATCAGGTTGAAACCTTTTTTACTCATAAGCCAGTCGATATGCAGGCTGCCTGAACTTGTATCAAATACATATATTTGTTTAAAATGATGCTTGCTGTCAATACCAACCAGCGAACATATCTGCAGCGATTTTTGCAAAGCTTCCAATAAAATTTCAGGAGAGATATTTCCGGCCACCTTTAAATGTTTCATCGAATATGTAAGCCGGGAATTGTGGATGGCTTCTTCAAATTCATTTGACGAAAACTCAAATTTTGCGGTGTGGGTTATAGCATGTGTTTTCATTGGTTATTTGATTACAGGGTTGATTTTAATTGCTCAAATAATTCTTTTTGTTTGCTGCTTAATTTATCAGGGATGCGGACCTGCAATTGTATATACATATCACCAAACGAACCGCTTTTGCCATACACAGGCATGCCTTTTCCTTTCAGGCGTATGGTTTTTCCATTTTGTGTTCCTTCTATAATTTTTATTTTCACTTGTCCCTGCAAAGTGTTTATGATCGCTTCGCCGCCCAAAACCGCCGTATACAAATCTATTTCATGTGATTGGTACAGGTCATCTTCTTTTCGCATAAAATGAGGATTTGACGCTACTTTTATGCGCACAAATAAATCTCCGTTGTTTTCAGGTATATTTCCTTTAGCCCCTTTGCCTTTTATACGAAGTAACTGATCGGTATAAGCACCGGGCTTAGTAGTTATTTTAAGTTTTTCATTTTCAACCTGGATAATACGGCTAGTTCCATTGTAAGCCTCTTCCAGGGTGATTTCCATTTCAGTTTCATAATCACTTGCTTTCCTGTTTTGTGTTCTCTTACCTGCACTTTCTCTTCCCCTGAAGAATTGCTCAAAAAAATCAGAAAAATCAGATGCCCCATCTGTGCCAAAAGCATCGTTTCCCTCATAATAATAGCGCCCACCACTGTTTTCAAAAGGGTTAGCAGCCTGGCCACGTTCATATTGTTGCCAGTTCTCGCCTAACTCATCATATTTTTTTCTTTTTTCGGGGTCGCCCAGCACTTCATTTGCTTCGTTGGCAGCTTTAAATTTTTCTTCCGCTTCTTTATTACCCGGGTTTTTATCAGGATGGTATTTAACGGCAAGTTTTCGGTATGCCTTCTTTATATCATCCTGCGATGCTTTTTTGTCAATTCCAAGGGCCTTATAATAATCTTTATAATCCATATGCTTTTTTCATTCGGTTGCTTGCACATTTCATACCTAAGTTAACCGATGGAAAAACCGGCCACAAGTTATATTATGTTAAAGCTGTGGCATGAAGTTTTTAAGCAAAAAAATCCACTCAACCATTTGTTGTATAAATGATTTAGAGAAACTGCCTAAAGGGAAGCAGTTAAGAAGAATGCAATAGGCTAATTAAATTTTTGGAAAGCGCCTGCTTAAGCCCTTCATTTAAATAATTCCGGATGACTTTATTTTTAGTCTCCGTAACTTCATTTTTCAGGTTCTCACAACATGCATGGAAGGTTAATTCGCCTCCATTGAAGTTAATTTCAATTTTGTGCTTGTGTTCATGACAGGTTATCTGTTCAATCTCTCTCTTTATCTCCTTTACTAATTCTGACATATGACCACAAAATTAAATAGATACCCGCATATAAAAAAATGCAATTTTTTGAAAAATATTACATAGGAGATTTAAATTTTTATTTTGAGTTTAAATTCTATTTAAAAAATTAAAAAATGATGTAAGTAGTGGCATAGTATTTAATTGAAGTAAGAAAAGCCGGTAAGATGAAAGGAACGATCATGGAAATTAACAGGACAAGAGGCAGGGTTGCTGTAGGCTCAGAAAAGAATAGTTCTTTTTCGGTGTTCGAAATGCTGGCAAATACAAATTTCCAGGTGGGTGACGAACTGAGCTGGCAGGATGAAAGCTCTTTTGGTAAATATCAGATAAAAAATATTACACAAAATGAATATGCTGAAGTATTGTTTCAGGAACATGGCATTTCGTTGAGCAATTTGTCAAAGCAAATGTTGTATTAAGGGCTGTATCACTGCAGATTCTCTGGCACAATTGTTTTAAGTGACATATAAAAGGAATTTCAAAAATCTTCGACTCTATAATCTAAAAATTAATATCATGAAAACTCCCGATTCAAAACCAAATCAAGAAACGCAGGATACTTCTGAAAATATTTCAGAAAAAAATGAAACTCCAACAGAAGTAAAGGAAAATGCCCCGGATGAAGAATTAAGAATAGTTGATGAGAAAAATATGATTGGCCAACCTATGGGTAACCATGTCCAGAATAGCAATTATAAGCATCAAACTCCAAAAGATAGAGTCAACGAGAAAAATTTCTCTGAAGGAGACAACAATTCAATGAAGGAGCAACAACAGGCGCAAACTCCACCGATAGATGTTATTCAATCGATTAAAGATTCATCAGGCAAACCTCAATCAGATATATAGCTAGCAAAATGTAGTTTAACCATGTGCTTTCCTGTTTTTAAATAGCTTTGTAACAGAGATGTAAAAAATTGCTATTGGTAGAGCTAATACGGTGGCGCTTATAATTAAAGCAATACCAAGCCCGATTAAATTTTTCTCGTTTATGATGTTCTCTCTAAACTGATGAAGCATTATTATTTTTTTTGAAAAACACGAAAATTTATACCAATAATGACTTTTAAATAAAATGCAATTAATAATATTTGATGTACAACGGAAGTAGAAAAAAATCCTCAATTTTTTAGAGTTTTGTGGCCTCTTTGCAAAGTAAATTTTGGTATAATATTTACAAAAGTGGCGTGATAATTACAATTATCTATGAAAACCACACAAATAAGTACAGTATCAGGTATCAGTCGCAATGAGTTTAAAGAAAAATACCTTCTCCATTCGAAACCTGTTGTTATAAAGGGACTTACGATGTTTTGTTCCGCACAAGAAAAATGGACAATAGAATATATAAAAGAAGTTTGCGGCGAAGTAACAGTAGACATTTTTGATAATTCAAAAGATAATAAAGCATCTGCCTTTACAAAGCCTGATACGAAAATGAAATTTGCCGATTACGTTAAAATCCTTCTTGAAAATAAACCTTCACCCTTGCGCATATTCTTGTTTAACATGTTTAAAGAAAAGCCACAGTTGCGTAAAGATTTTCCATGCCCCGGGATATTTAAAGGAATTTTAGGGAGAGTTGGCTTTATGTTTTTTGGCGCTAAAAACATTAAGGTTCGTATTCACCAGGATATTGATATGAGCAATGTGTTATTGACCCAGTTTCATGGGAAAAAGAAAGTGGTTCTGATCGCTCCTGAGTATTCAAGCCTGCTTTATAAATTGCCATTTAATACTTTTTCACTTATAAACCTGGATAACCCTGATTATGAAAAGTATCCCGGGCTTATGTATATCAAAACGCAGGAATGTGTTTTAGAACCTGGCGATTCCCTGTTTATTCCAAGCGGCTACTGGCACTACATCACATATCTTGAAGGAGGTTTTTCTGTTAGCTATAGGAAGTTAGCCTGTAGTTTTAAAGATAGGTTAACCGGCTTGTTGAATCTTTGTGTGTACATGCCAATTGATAAATTAATGGTGAGTTTATCGGGTGAAAAATGGCTTAACAAAAAAGAAAAAATAGCAGAGGAAAGAGCTAACAAAGCAATTAAAATATTGACTGAAGAGTTCAATAATTCAGAAGAAATAGATATGCAATTACAAATGAACTGATTTCCGGCTTTTGAGATTTGGTATGAATTTTCAGAATTTGATACATAAATAAAAACACAAATGGAAACCATAAAACAAACATTTCGCATTCACCATATACCCGAGGAGGCAAAAAGTTTAGCTCTTATTGTTGATGATCCCGATGCTCCAAAAGGAACTTTTACACACTGGGTAATGTGGAATATACCGCCGCAGGAAATCATTGAAGAAAATACTGATCCTGGCGATGTTGGTTTGAACGGCAAAGGAGAAAATAAGTATACAGGCCCATGTCCGCCAAATGGCACTCATCGTTATCACTTTAAAGTATATGCTTTAGACACGTTTTTAAATTTAGATAAAAGCTCAGATAAAGAAGATTTATTAAAAGCGATGGAACATCATATTTTATCGCAGGGAGAATTAACAGGAAAATACAGCAAAGAATAAGTTTTAGAACTTTCTTGTTGTTTTCTGTGTTTGTTTTTCAATTTCTTTTTGACCGTTTTCTTTTTTGTCTTTATACCATGTGTAAATTTTTCCACCAAGCATCGCTAAAGGAATACCGATAACAGCTTTGGTTATATTGAACCATGCGGGAGTATGTTTCCATAAAAGTATAATGCCTAGTAGCCACATGATCGCTTCTTTTGTCCCTAAAATAAAAACAGCTTTTTTGGCTTTTTCTTCCGCTATTTTGGCTGTAATAAAAGCGCCTATTATAGCATATAAACTGTGGTAAAACAGATCAATCAATAATAATTTAGTATCAAACATAGGCTTTCTGGGCGCAGGAAAGAGGCCTGCCAGATGCAAAATTTCATGCGTAAGGAAAGACAATACAGTAGCTGTTATCAAACCTGCAATTACCGAAATGATCAGCCTGACAGGCAACTTACCGATGAGCGTATGTAATTTATTTGGTAATTTCATAGGTTTGAATTTGCTGATGAATAATTGTTTAAAGCTCAGGAAACCTACTGAGTTTTTTTCTTAGCAGCTTTTTTAAAGTAGTGCCTTAGTAAAAAACTATGTTGTGCAGCAACCAGATCTTTATTCAGGTTTTGAGAACTACTGTCCAGGTTTCTGAATGCAGATTTTAAGTTAGAGCCTGCAGTTTCATCGTGTAGCAGCACCCCGATAGGAGTTGCAGAGTTTCTGCTGGCGGAGTTTAAATTAGAAATAAATGCAGAGGCTGTATCTGTGATTTTATTTAGCTGTGTTGCTGATCTTTTAATTGAAATGAAAATACTTGTATCTGTTACTAAATCATTTGCTAATGTTCCTTTTTTATTCAATTTAGAGCCAAAGGTAGAAAGAGAGCTCATCAGATTTTCTGCATTTCCAGAAGCGTTTTTAAGCGAAGCGCCTGCCATAGAAATATTATTGTATAGAGATTCATCATTTAGTAATTTACCAATACTTCCATGCCCGTCAACTAAATTTTTGCTGATCGTTTTAAAATCATTTGTAATGACTAAGAGGTTTTTATTGTTTTCCTGTAAGGTGTTCATGATGTCTTCGGTAGAAAACGTTTTTTCCACACCTAATGTGTCATTTTGTGCAACCTCGTCAGCTTTAAAGCTTCCTCCATAAATAACCAATATTTTATTTCCGATAAAGCCATCCGAACTGATCTTTACCTTGGCATCTTTCCGGATATATTTTTTTGCGCTTGCGTCAATATTCATGATTACTTTGACTTGCGATTTACCAAAGAATTCAATTTTTTTGACGGTGCCTATTTTAACTCCTGAAAACCAGATGTTATTACCCTTTTGCAGGCCGTTTACATCATCAAACACAGTTGTAACCTGCAGTTTGGTGGAAAAAGTTTGGTGCAAATTTCCAATGGTTAATATACCTGCTACCAGAAATATAATTCCCAATAAAACAAAAACACCTACAATTATTGCGCGCTTATTTGGTGATTCTTTCATAGCCTATTTTATAAAATTATAATTAAAAAAACTTTGTACTCTTTCTTCATCGGTTGCGAATACTTCATCAAATGTGCCGACTTTTAAAAATTTTCCATCAAGCAACATAGCAACTCTGTCGCCAGTTTCTTTAGCGCATGTCAAATCGTGTGTTATAATAATGGAGCTTGTTTTGTATTTTGTTTGCACTTCATTGATCAGCTCATTAATTTCAATGCAGGTGATAGGGTCAAGTCCTGAAGTGGGCTCATCGTATAGCATAATTTCGGGCTTAAGAATTAAGGTGCGAGCAATACCGATTCGTTTTCTTTGTCCACCTGAAAGATCGGAAGGCATCTGATTTATTTTGTTTTTAAGTCCAACAGCGTCAAGCACTTCTTCAACGGCATTGTCTATCTCTTTTTTAGTAAGATTTTTAAAATTCATACGCAGAGGAAATTCAAGATTTTGACGTATATCCATACTGTCATACAAAGCACTGTTTTGAAAAGAAAAGCCAACCTTTAAACGTAAAGCATCCAAATCTTTTCCTTTCAAGGCAGGAACATCTTTTCCAAGCACACAAACATTTCCTTTATCTGGCTTTAATAAGCCTACTAAAATCTTTATAAGCACAGACTTACCGGTGCCTGAACGGCCAAGCACTACAACATTTTCTCCTTTAAAAACATCCAGGTCAATTCCTTTTAAAACATCTAAAGTGCCAAAAGACTTATAGAGCCCTCTTATGGAAATTACAGGCTCGCTTATATGCTGTATATTTTGATCTGTTGCTTGCATAATTAATATAAACGGATCCAATTACTTACCTGTACAATAACAACTTCTTCTATAAAAACTAAAAACATAGAGAGCACTACTGCCTGGTTAGCAGCTCTTCCAACGCCTTGTGTGCCCTGTGAAGCATTATAACCTTTGTAACAACCAACCATTCCGATGGTAAAGCCAAAGAATATTGATTTTGTTACTGAAGTGAAAAGATCAAGGAAGGTGATGGATTCAAAGCCATATTCAAAGAAACTTATAAAGCTGGTTGATTCATGCATGCTGACATTTACAAAAGATCCCAAAAGCGCTACAAACCCGCAATAAAGTCCAAGTACAGGGATTGTAATAGTTGTTGCCAATACCCTTGAAACTACCAAATATTTATAGGGGTTGATAGCAGATACTTCCATGGCGTCAATTTGTTCGGTCACTTTCATAGAACCCAGTTCGGCACCAATACTTGAGCCAATCTTGCCTGCACATATTAAGGCTGTTATTAAAGACCCTAAAGCTCTAACAATAGCAATGGAGATTAAAGACGGAAGCCATGAAGTAGCGCCAAAAGTTTCCAGCGAAGGCCTGGATTGTTTAGTGAATACCATCCCTGTAATAAATCCTGTTAACGAAATCAGGGGTAGCGACTTTAAACCAACTTCATAACACTGATTTGTAACTTCTTTAATATGAAACGGTGGTTTAAAGACCTGCTTAAAGAAAAGACTTACAAATTTAAAGGCATTATTAATGCCGATAAAGTAATCGTCAATATTTTTAGAAAATAAATTTTTATCAGATTTGGTATCTATCATAAATTTTTAAAAGCTCTTATAACGGTACTGATAAGAATGTGATACCATGCCTTTAATTGTATAAATGGGGATTTTAATACCCAATAGTTAAATGACTGTTAAAAGAAAATGATCTTGTTTAGCTTTCCTGTTCCAGGATCTTCATCAGTATTTTTTCTTCACAACTTAAATCCTCGTGACTGCTTGTTTTTAGTTTGTCTAATTCTTCAAAATAACCTTGCAATTTTTTAGTTTCATACAGGGAAATAATTAGCGGATGTACATAATATTTTTTACATACTGTCCTTGTATTTCCCAGGTGTTTGGCCACTGTATCAAGTGTTGTTACGATGTTTTTCTTTATATCATTTTCTTTGTCGCAAATGCCTAAGCTTTTAAAAGCTATCAAAGAATGGACTGTTCCTGCCCAAGTCCTAAAATCTTTAGCAGTAAAATCTTCGCCGCTAATGGATTTTAAATAATGATTTACCATTCCCGAGTCAATGCATTTATGATCTCCGTTTTCATCTATATATTGAAATAACTCTTTGCCCGGAATATCCTTGCATTTCTTTACAATATCAGCCAGCCGTTTGCTTTTGATGCTGATGTCATGCAATACTCCTTTTTTACCCTTAAAAGAAAAGCGTATGTTTTTTCCATTAATATTTACATGTTTATCTTTAAGCGTGGTCAGACCGTATGAATCGTTTAACTTTTCATACATATTATTCCCAACCCGGATATTTGTTTTTTCCATTAATAAGACAACCGTTGCCAAAACTTTTTCTAAGGGCAAGCCAGTTCGGTGCATATCTTTTTCTAATTGCCGTCTTATAACCGGGATCGATTTTCCAAATTGATGCAAACGGTAAAATTTAGTATGATTGCGCAAAGAGTTCCAAAGCGGATGATATCTGTATTGTTTTCTGTGTTTTGCATCCAGGCCTGTAGCCTGCAAGTGGCCATTCTCTAAACTGCAGATCCAGACATTTTCCCAGGCTGGTGGAATAACCAACTTTTTAATCCTGCTTAAGGAAGCTTCATCTTTTATTTTTTTCTGCCCGAGCACATACGTGAAGTTCTTTCCGCGTTTAATTCTTTTGATGCCAGGTTGGTTGTCTTGCATGTATACAAGCTTGACAGCTTCCGCACTTTTTTTGCCGTCATGAAAAATAGCTTCAATTTTTTTATTTGATAAATGAATGTTTTCTGAAAGGGTTAACATATAGATGCTGAACTTGTTTTTATATTAATAACAAAATGTTATACCAAGTTGTTAAGCATATAAATTTTTAATTATGCCATTTGTTTATAGCGAAACTATAAAATTTACAAAATAATTGCGGGGCATAGCTGCATTGTAGTATCTCCCGCCAATAGCATTCAGGTCGTTGCCTAAGCTATAACGCTGATTTAATAAATTATCTACACCACCGTTAATTTCAAAAGCAATTGTTTTTTTGACAATGAATTTGTAGCCCACTTTTAACAGGATTAAATGATACTCATTAGCATAAGTAGTATTGGCGTCATTAAGCGCTATAGCCGAAGTATAATTATATTGGCCGAACAGATAGATGTTCAGAGGGAAATTTACAGTAAGCCCTGTAACAGAAACATGCTTTGGTATCCCGGTAACATTATTACCCGAATAATTATCCAAGCCATTTACGTAGTTTCTAAATGTAAACAGGTTTAATGTATAACTGTTTCTCAATTCAATTTGCCGGATAAAATGCGTGGTATTTTGTTTAATTACCTGAATAACTATTTGAGATTCAATTCCGGGCTGGTTAGTTCCTCCTGAATTGATAAAATACTCATTCCCATTTACATCTATTCTGTCAACAATAGCATGATCTAACCTGTAATAGAACGCCGATACATCCCACCATAAAGAATTATTTAATGTCCTTAATCTTAATCCTATTTCGTAATTCCAACCGCTTTCAGGTTGCAACGAAGTATTTATTATATTGTTAGAAGAGCGGATTTCATCCAATGTTGGCGGAGAATACCCGCGGCTAATAATACCTCGCAAAGAAATTGTTTTATTAATGCAATAAGACGCACTTAACCTTGGCATTAATTGTGGTCTGAAAATGATATTGTTTTTTGGGATCGGGTTGGGCTGTATGTGTGTAAAATCTAAACGATTATAATTGTAACTAAGCGAAGCATCTATCAGCCATACATTGTTAATGTCAGTAGAAAGCCTTGTAAAAGCAAAGGCTTGTGTAGCAATTAATTTGTCGGCAGCCTGAACAGTATCTTTATTTCCAAGATAATTACCATAATTAAAGATAGATGAGTGGGTTTGTTGAGCCTCTATGCCTAAATCCCATTTTAATTTTATACGGAGATCTGCTCTGTTATTTACTTCCAGCCAAGTCCTTGTACCGGCGTTTGTTTCATTTCGTGTTTCATAATTTGTAATAAATGGATTTTCGAAAAAAGTCTGCGAGCCAAACACGGATGCAACATACCGTACTTTTTCATTTATTTTTATATCCTCAGAAATGCCGCCGAATAAAGTTTTGTCTCTTACGGCAGCACACTGCTGTATTGCACTCGGTAATGTTTTTGTGGCAGGCCTTGCAGCTCGTGGGTTTTGTTCAAATTCGCTTTGTGTTAGTCCGCCGGGTGTTTGATAATTCAAATCAGAATAAAAGAAAAAGAAACGTAATTGCGCATTGCTTTTATAGTTAAACCTGTCTGCAAGCTGAATGTACTTTCTGTCGAGGGCACTGTTTTGCCTATATCCGTCTGAGCGTTGCCATGCCTCGCTAACCGATAGAACATTTTTATCAATACATTGTTGTACATTAATATTTTCACGGAACAAGCCAAAAGAACCTGCTCCCGTTGCTATAGAAACAAAAGAACTATCCCGGTGTAAATTGTTAGGGCTTATTCTCACAACGCCGCCTGAATTGGCTCCAAAAAGGCTGCCGTCGGGGCCTTTCAACACTTCAATATTATTAATGCCGCTAAAGTCAAGTAGATTTAAATAAGTATCTCCACCTCCGTTTGTTAGGGGAAATTCGTCTATATATACTTTTATATTTCTCACCCCAAAAGGAGAACGTAATAAACTTCCTCTGATAGATAAACGATAACTCCCGGGAGAGCGCTCTTCCATCCGAACGCCGGGAACCGTGTTCAGCATAGGCAATAAAGATTGGCCGCTCTGCTTGCTTATCTGTGTGCTGTCAACAACTGCAACCGACGCGGGAGCCCGCAACATAGGACGTTCGCTTAAATAAGAAGAGATAACTACATCTTTGAATTGGACAGTATCTTGTGCGAAAAAGTGAAAGCCAATACCAATAAAAAGAAAACTTAATTGTTTGCGATGCATATAATATAACGTGCGAATTATTTTGAATGACTCACACGCCAAACCATATTCCCGGCATCATCAGCTACAAGCAGTGAACCGTCATTCATCAATGTAACACCAACCGGCCTTCCATATACTTCATTCTTTTTTTCATCAGCCATAAAACCAGTTAAGAAATCTTCCATTGCACCGGGCTTTTTGTTGGTAAAGGGCACAAAAACTACTTTGTAGCCGGTAGGAATTTCCCTGTTCCATGAACCATGTTGACCTATAAAAGCGCCGTTAGAATATTTTGCAGGAAAAGATTTTTTATTATAGAAGCATAAGCCAAGCGAAGCTGTATGCGCTCCGAGTTCAACATCCGGAACAATTGCTTTTTGAACCAAATCAGGACGCTGATCTTTTTCCTTGATGCGTGGATCTAAATGTTGACCATAGTAGGAGTAAGGCCAGCCATAAAAACCACCGTCTTTAACTGAGGTTAAATAATCAGGGACCAAGTCATCGCCTAATTCATCTCTTTCGTTAACTGCAGTCCATAAAGTAGAAGTTCCGGGCATCCAAGCCATACCCGCGGGGTTACGCAACCCGCTTGCATAAACTCTTTCTCCTGAGCCATCCGGGTTGATCTCCAAAATACAAGCATGCATGGCTTCTTTCTCAATGCCATCATCAGCTACATTGGTAGTAGAACCAACACTGATGTAAATTTTAGAGCCGTCAGCATTTGCAAGAAGCCCTCTGGTCCAATGCCTGCCTTGCATCGGTAAGGCAATTATTTTTTTTCCGGGTGATGTAATGTGTGTTTCCCCTGTTTTATAATTAAAACACCAGAGTGTATCCGTACAGGCAACATAAAACTTGTCTTTGATTAAAAGCATGCCAAAAGGCATATTTAAACCAGATAAAAAAACTTCCTGCGTTTCAACTATTCCATCGTTATTTTTATCACGCAAAAGAATAATATCATTCATATTATCTTTTCTGCTTTCAGATTTGGTTTGTCCCGAAACGACCGCAATGACTTTTTTCGGCCCTTTCTGTTCTTTTTTGGTTTGCGCAACTAAAACATCTCCATTGGGCAATACATAGATCCAACGAGGACTTTTAAGATTTTTCCCAAAACTGTCTACTTTAAATCCTTCAGGGGCTTGGGGTTTTGTGCCATGCCATCCTATAACCTTGCTTAAATTTATATGCGATTTGGTAGCATAAGGTGCAGGTAAATTTACCTTATCAACAGATGTTTGCTGCGAATCCGCAGGAGTAATTTCTGCTGCTTTTTCACTTTTTTTCTCTTGTCCGTTACAACAGACAAACAAATTAACTAAGCCAAATAGAATTAAAGAGTTTATTTTTTTCATGTTTTATTGGAATTATTCCGGTTTTTAATGTGATACGTATTCAGATCTATTCACAAAACCAAATTTCATTCCCGGAAATGTTTAACTCTGAATAGAAGTATAAGAGAAGGCTTTAAGCGAGTGTGGAATAATTTCTACGTATAATTCCTTAAACTTCTAGCTGGCAGTTAACTAACAGACTCTATGGATGGGTCTTCAAGCTCTAGTGGCGTTAACTTGCTTTTCTTTTTTAAATTATTTGTAACCAAAAACGGTAAAAACAGAATGGCAATAACTATGGCTGCAATGCCCTGAAACAATAAGGTATTAGGCGCTCCAATATAATGCGATACGGCACCTACTAATAACCCACCTAAGGGCTGCATGCCAAAAAATGCCATGGCAAAATAGCTGATTACCCTACCGCGCATATTAGGAGCGACAGTTGTTTGAATGATGGTGTTGCTTATTGTTGTTTGCGACATCATTCCGAAACCTGCAGCTACCACAAAAATCATGGCAAGAGAGAAGTTTGCCATGTGCGAAAATAAAATCAATCCTGCACCAAAGACGAGTGTGTTGATGAACAATATTTTTCTAAGGTCACTCCCCGGTTTTAGTGAAGCCAGAAAAAAGGTTCCTCCAATCGCTCCTAAACCGATAAAACTATTTAAGTACCCAAAGGTCGACGCATTTCCTTTGAAAATGACGGCTGCATAAACGGGCAATAAAGTAATGAAGGGTAATACTAAAAAACTGGTGCAAGCAAGAAAGATAATTACAAAAGCAATAGAAGGTGTTAATTTTAAATAGGCATATCCTTCTTTTAATTCAACAACCACTTTCTTGGTGTGTTGTTTGATAATGTAAGTCGGGAGCCTCATGCATAAAAGAGATATAATAACGGCTAAAAAGCTTACGGCGTTTATTGAAAAACATACGCCTGCTCCAAATTTATCCAAAGCAATGCCTGACAAGGCCGGCCCAATTAATCGAGCCAAATTTACCATAGAAGAGTTTAATGCAATGGCATTAGGTAGATCAGCTTTGTCATCAACCATATCATAGATCATAGATTGCCTGGCGGGTACATCAAATGCATTTATAATTCCCAATAAAACACTTAAGGTTAAAATTTCCCATACAGCATACGCATGGAATAATACTAACAAGGCAAGCAATGATGCCTGTATCATAGAGGCTACCTGAGTAATCAATAAAACGCGATATTTATTATACCTATCTGATATCACCCCTCCATAAAGTGAAAATAAGAAAGAAGGGAATTGTGTCGCAAACACAGTTACACCAAGCATAAACGACGAATGGGTTAATGTATATATTACCCAGTATACAGCAGTCCTCTGCATCCACGTTCCAATAAGGGAAAGCGATTGCCCTGAAAAATAGAGTTTATAATTGCGGCTTTTTAGTGCCCTAAAAGTATTTATGTTCATGGTTCAATATCATCACGTGGAAAATTATTATAAGTTGTTTAACGAAAACGCTTAGGGTTTTCTTTGAGTAGTAGGGGGCTATGATGAATGTGATTGTCCATGATTGCTTTAAAAAATGTGATACTGATTATTTTCAGGCTGCAATTATAAATGTTTAAAATTGAGGAGTCTTATTAAAAAAAGATAAATAAACATAAATTAACTAATGTTTGATAAATGCGCCTGTTTCATCATCAGTTCAACGAGTTTAATTAAACACACATAAAAACAGAAAACCTGAATATCAATGTATTTCACATTAATATTCAGGTTTGACTAGAATAATAAATTGGGTTTTATTTAAAACAACAGGCTGTGATTTCTACTCTGCGATTTGCCATGCTACTACTTGCTGTATTTTCTATCGGAGCCTCGCTGCCATACCATCTTGTTAAAAGATTATCAGGGTTGACTCCTTTATTAACCAAGTATGCTTTTACAGCGTTAGCTCTGTCTTCCGATAATTTTGTATTAACGTTTTCAGTGCCTGTTTTATCGGTATATCCGTCAACATAAACGGTTAAGTTTGGGTATGTTTTCAAGAAAGAAGCTAAAGCATCAAGTTCTGTAAAAGATTCAGGTAATATGACAGCTTTATATGTTTCAAAATTCAAGTTTTTAAGTTTAAAACATCCGCTTCTAAAAGCCATGTCTTTTGTCGTATCTGCATTTACATCAGGAGTAACAGATATATCGTCAATATAATAATAAGCTTTACGCGAGTTGTTTGTAAAATCAGGAATTACTTTTTCAACGACCATATATTCAGAAAAGGCCCCGAAGATTAAGTACTGTTCACCGCCTTCGGCAGCGTAGCTTCCTTCTATTGTTTCCCAATTTCCGCTTTTTGCAATATTCATAGAAACCATATCAGGCTCTATTGCCATATAAGCATTGTTATCTACGGCAAATTTTTCTTTGCTCATAACAATCCCTAAACCACTTACGGCATAAGCACTTTGCCCGGCTAAAGAAATCTTTAATTTTATATCGTATGTTTTACCGGCAACTAACGGTTGAGTAAGTTCTACCTGCAAATATTCGGTGTAACTGTCATATCCCGGCTTATCTATATTGCCGATTCCGGTTTCATCGCCATAGAAAGCAACAATGCCGGCGTAGTTTGATCCGCTTGAAGCTGCTTGTGAACCCATATAGTTATCAGGAACTTTAACCATGCAATTTTTCGCATCAGCACTAAACAAGTCTACAGTTGTTAAGTTAGCACTACTCATACCAATAGACTTGCAAATAAGCCCGGGTGCCATAGGTTTTTTGGTTATTGCTTCAAAAGATCCGTTAGAAGCTAAATTTGATTCGGTTTGTGCGCCTGCTAAAAAAGGCAAAGCAGCTAACGCGTAAAATATATTTTTCATTTTGTTTTAGTTTTATTGTTATAAGCTCATAAACAAATATTGTGCAATTCAATTTGACAGTTGAAAAGCACAGTTGAACTGAAAAGCTGAGCATTTAATTTCCCAACATGAGTAGTAGTAAGGGAAATAGAATTGATGCAGATAGAAATTGATATATCAAATTATCAATAAATCAGATGTGAAAACTTTACTTTTTAAGAACATCTAATCCTCTATTGAAAGATTATATAGAGTTGAAAATTAAATGCACCGGTATCTTGCAAATTTTGTTTGCAGAACCGATGCATCATTTTAATGATTGACTTGTATATTGAGATAAAGATTATTGACTTTTTTTTGCCGCACTGTCCGCTCGGTTGTTTTTGACCTGTGTAGTACTATCTGTGTTGTTTCTGTGAGCTGTTGCGGTATCTACTTGCATATTGCCTCCCGGAGTTATTGTGCTGGTGGGATCATTATCTTTTGGATTTTCCGTACAGCTTGTGAAGCTTAAATTTATGGCTAATGAGCTTATTATAATGATTCCCAATTTTGTTTTCATGATTATTTTTTATTTTGATTATGTATTTCAATTTGCATGCCATTGGTTGTAACTTTGCAATAAGTTGAAAATGCCTAAACTTTATTTCAATAATCAACGTTATGCCGACCTTCCGTTACATTATGGAAAGGTCCCGCCATGGCTTGCCGAGAGAATGAGCAAACTTGGAGGCGCAATTATAGAAGCAGTTATTTTAGAATATGGCAAATCCGAAGCTTTGAATAAATTAAGCGATCCGTTGTGGTTTCAGGCTTTCGGCTGTGTGCTGGGCATGGACTGGCATTCATCGGGTATTACAACTTCGGTTATGGGAGCGCTCAAAAAAGCATTGAACCCTAAATTTAATGAGCTTGGCATTTACATTTGCGGCGGTAAAGGAAAATACTCCAGGCAAACACCCAACGAACTAATTTTGTTGTCTGAACGTACAGGCCTGAACGGAGATGATTTGGTTCGTTCAAGTAAACTTAGTGCAAAAGTAGATAATACGGCTATCCAGGATGGATTTCAACTATACCTGCATACCTTTATCGTATCGGATGAAGGAGAATGGGCTGTTGTGCAGCAAGGTATGAATGACAATAATGGGATGGCAAGAAGATATCACTGGCATTCCAAGCAATTGGCATCTTTTATAAAAGAGCCTCACACCTTTATTTATGGACAGAACCAGGGACAAATATTAAACCTGACAGATGCACTTGCTGATACAACAAAAACAGGAATACTGGATTTAGTGAAACAAGGCCCAAGATCTATTGTGCCTGAAATAACCAAGATCAGCATGCCCTCGCATCACGATGTACGGGCAGAAGATGTAGACCTGAAAAGATTAGGAAGTGTTTTGGCGCTAGCTCATGAAAAAGAGTTGAAAGATTTTGAATCACTTTTGCTAATGGAAGGCGTTGGACCAAGAACTATTCAGTCGCTTACATTAGTCAGTGAAATTATACACGGCACACCTTCCCGTTTTACAGATCCTGCACGTTTTTCATTCGCTCATGGTGGGAAAGACGGGCATCCTTTTCCTGTGCCTACAAAAGTTTATGACGAAAGTATCAACCTGTTAAGACAGGCGGTAGATAAAGCCAAGCTTGGAGATACCGATAAGCAGCAGGCTATTAAAAACCTGACAATTGCTGCTCAACTGATAGAAAAGGACTTTGTGCCTAATGCCAATTTTTACAACATCATAGAAAAAGAAAAACGGGAATCTTATAAGCATGGAGGGAGAACGGTATTCGGCAAAAGCAAAGCTCCCAAAAATGATCCAGATCAACTGGACTTATTTAAATAAAAGAACCGTTGTGGGACAAAAATTCCTCATTATTACATTGATAGAATTTCTTAGTTGCAGATTTTAATCTAAAACCAAAGGTTGTTGCTGGCATATTTTTAGATTTTTAAGAATATGGAAATTATCAATGTTAAATATTCCATTCATCATTATCAGTTATGGGATAATGGTGTTTTTCCCAATAGTCATTTAGACGTGTTGGTATATAAAAATGTACTCGATTTGCCTTTGCTATTTGCGCCCAAAGCGATAAAAAACCTTTTTGAAAGAAACAATTGGCGGAACAGCTGGAAAGACGGCGTTTATACGTATCATCATTATCACAGTATCACACATGAAGTTTTAGGCGTTTACGAAGGAAAGTCGATTATTGAATTTGGAGGAGAGACGGGCGTGAAAGTTGAGATAGAAAAAGGAGATGTAGTGATCATTCCTGCAGGCGTAGCTCATAAAAATATGGGCGAAAAAGACCAGGTGAAATGTGTGGGAGCTTACCCGGAAGGAAGAGATTATGATATGAATTACGGAAAGCCAAGTGAAAGAATAAAAGCAGACGAAAATATTAAAAAATTACCTGTGCCTGCTTTAGATCCGGTATTTGGCAGTCACGGCGAATTGCAACGATATTGGAAAAGTAAAAACAACATATATGCCTAAAATTAAAATGTTACTCAAAGATTTATGGAGCATCACCAAAAAATCGGCTATAGCCTGGAACGAGGCTGATCCTTTTAGGCAAAGTGCCGTAGTAGCATATTATGCCATTTTTTCTATGCCTGCTTTATTGGTTATACTTATTGCCTGTGCTGGATTTTTTTTCGGGCAGGAAGCTGTTAGAGGCGAGATAGCAGGGCAGATTGCTTCTGTGATGGGTAAAGATACTGCGGTTCAGATCCAGGATATGATTGCTAAAGCAACTAATCACAAGAATACGGTTTTGGCTGCTATAATAAGTATTGGTACACTCATACTGGGTTGCACCGGGGTTTTCGAAGAACTGCAGGTTTCATTAAACCAGATATGGGAAGTAAAAGTGGTAGCTAAAAAAAAATGGCTTAAATCATTAAAAGACAGGTTGTTTTCTTTTGGGTTAATTTTATCTATTGGCTTCTTATTGCTTGTTTCACTGGTGCTTACAACCATACTTACTGCGTTAAGCGGTTGGATAAAAAATCACCTGCCTGATTTTGTATTAACGATATTCCATGCTTTAGATTTTGTTATATCCTTCGGAGTAATTACGGTATTATTTGCCTTGATGTTTAAGATATTGCCCGATGCAAAAGTCAAATGGAAAAATGTATGGATAGGCGCCATTGTAACGGCGCTGCTTTTTATTGTGGGTAAATTCGGTTTAGGAATTTATTTTGGAAAAACACAACCGGCTTCAGCTTATGGTGCTGCAGGTTCAATTATATTGGTTATGCTATGGGTATCTTATTCTTGCATGATCGTATTTTTTGGTGCCGAGTTTACAAAGCAGTTTACATTTCATTATGGCGGAAAGATTGAACCCACAAAAGATGCAGAACACATTGAAACCAGTGAAGAAGAACAACTGGTAAAAGATAAGAAAGAAGCCGTAAAGCAAGTGAAAAATTAATCTTCCTTACAAAATCAACTAGATACACCTAGATATACTACAAGCGTTCATGGCAATAAATTTATAAGATTTAGTAAAATAAAAATGGCAGCTATCTGATAGCTGCCATTTTTATTTTGGTTTTAACCCTCTTAACTTTCATATTCATATGTCGCTTCCTGATCAATTAAATCAAAAGCTTCATCGTTAATGTGTTTGGCAATGTGGGTTAAATCCGAATCGGCATTTTCTTCTTCTTCCAATGTTCTGTCAAGAATATCGGCAATTTTGTGATATCCTAACACATCAGCTAATTCGCATAAAGATCCATAAGAAGCAATTTCATGATGCTCCACTTTTTGCGCACTGATAATTAAGGCTGCATCTCTTACAGCGCCCTCTTCAAAATCTTCTGCTGTTTTTTTTCCTTCTTTGATAAGGCTTTCCATAACGCTGCATTTTTTTATATCATTCTTATCAATATCTAATTTTGAAAATATTTTTTCAAGACGTTCAGCGTGGCGTTTGGTTTCCTGCAAATGACTGTTAATTGCATCCTGCAGGTCTTCACTGTCTGCTGCTTTTGCCATCTCCGGTAAAGCCTCTATTAGCTGCGTTTCCGCACTATAAATAGCTTTTAAGCCGTTTTTAAAAACACATTCTAATGTTTTTTCCTTTTTGTCGCTTCCTTTCTTAAAAGATGCTCCGTTTGTTTTAACAGCATTTTTCGCTGTGCTATCTAATTTTTCCATTGATTTAAGTTTAATTTGTTAAGCAACAAAATCGGCGAATAAAATCCACCGATTTTTTTCATCTTGCCGGGTTGATTTATTTTCTGCGACGGCTATAATTATTTTCTCTTCCGCTGCTGTTATCTTTCAAGTTGGAGTTCCTGCGAGAACTTCTGTTTCCTTGTGAGGTAAAGTCGTAAGAATGGCTGCGGCCTCCATCATGAGAAGCTCTTCCTCCCATACGTGCAATTTCACGCACTTTATCACGACTCATAGAAGCAAATCCATGCCCGTTTCCATTTTCATAATTTCTGCTTGAATTTCTGGTATTATAAAGAGAGTTTGTTCTTCTTCTTGAATAATTATCATTGTTATCTGAATAATAATTATTGCCTGAATAAGGCTGTTGATATGAACCATAATTGTAAGCACTGCCGCGCGACCTGTTCGAATTACCATAATTGTTATTGTAATAACCGCCATACGTGTAATTATTGCTGTTGTTTCTTGGACGGTGTGATGTATAGTCTATATCATTATAATTGTTTTGATAAGAACCGTAGCCGCTTCCGTTTGAATAACGTCCATAAGAAGAATAATAATCAGGATTGTTATAATAATCGCCACCATTATAACAGCCGTTTTCACCCTCAATGGTTCTTCCATTGCGGTTCATTTGGTAGCCGTAGCCTGAACCATAGCCCGTCTGATATCCTGTACGCCCGGCTGAACGGCCTCTTTCTTTATTGGCATACAAATGATGATCGTAATCATTTTGAAAATCATCATCATCATCGTAGTTGCGGTCATAATCATTACTGTAATCATCGTCGTAATCATTATAATTTGCAGTGCGGTCAAAAGGACGATCATCTTCATCGTCTACGTCATAATAGTTTTCATCATAATCAGGGGTGTAGCCACTTTGCCCTTCATAATTACGTCGGTTTTGGTTTTCTGTAAACCTGCCTTCCGAATTTCTTTCCCCCGAGCGAGAATTTTTTTGTGTTGTTACCATAATAATTTTAAGTTTTAATTGTTTTTTGCTAACTATTTAGCAGTCCTGAAAATTTAATTTGTATGCCAATTTTTTTTGATGTTTGAGAGGAACTTTTGCCGCGAAAACGCAGAAAAATGTATAATAAATTTCACATTGAAATAATAAACTATTTGCTCCAAAAGCCTTGTCATCATTAAGAAAAAATTAAATTAATGCTAAGTAATGTGTGTCTAAAATCCTTAATTTATTTGCACTTTGTTTTTTAATTTATTTGTGATTTTTTAAGAAATCTATTTAATAGATAATCCCTAAAATTGTAAGTATGATGCAAAAAATAATTACTTTTTTTCTAATAGACGACGACCTGGATGACCAGGAGTTTTTTATGCTGGCCTTGCGGGATATTAATCCGGAAATTAAATGCATAATGGCTAAAGATGGCTGCGAAGCTTTGGAAATCATTAAAAAGAACAAAGATTTTATCCCCGACTTTATTTTTTTAGACTTAAACATGCCACGTGTCAATGGGAAAGAATGTTTGGTCGAAATGAAAAAAATAGAGCAATTAAAAAACACGCCTATTTATATTTATTCTACATCCTCAACCAATAGAGATAAGATAGAGATGGCGGAGTTGGGAGCAAAAAGCTGCATAAAAAAGCCATGCACAATCAAAGAGCTTGTATCCGTACTTTCCCAAGTTATTTCAGCAACCGATACACAACTTGTATCCAAAAAGCTTTAAAGGAGGAAATTTTTCTGCAAATTTTGCAGCAATTCACGTGTTTTTAATGGAACGGATATTGAATTGGGAATAATACGAAAGATAAAGCGGAATTCGAACATCAGTTTTGATCTGGAATTGGTTCCGCTTTGTTTTTCGCCTAATTTAATTACCATGAAAACATTTGGTACATGTTCAGGTTGTTCAAAAGAGCACTATTGGAGGGAGATAGATTACGATAACATGCTTTATATAAGTAGCAACAATGCTATTTGTGTTACTTTATGTCCTTCATGCATGAATAATTTTTTACAAAAGCCGCATAATAAGCATTCCATTTCGATTCATAAAGATAAGATCACAAATATCTTAAAGGGGAAATCAAAGCCTGTATTCGATTTCAATTTAGGAAAGCAAGAAAACTTATCCCTTTGGCCTCTGCACTTTTAATAGAATTGAGCCATTAATTACAAATCGTCCAAACTCAATTAAGAGTAATTCTGTTTCGTAATAAAACAGAAATGTAATTTCCTTATCAGCCCAGATTTTCTTAACGAATTTTAAGTATTCAGTTGGCTTTTAAGTAGGCTCTGCATTGGCATAATAATGTATTAGCTGAATAAAGTAATTGCAACATTTCTGTCGCCGGCATATCTCCGCACGATGATTTTCTAAAACAGATGTTGCATAAAATTAATAGTTAATGGAAACAAAAGTTAAAAAAACACTCAACGATGTAGAGTTAGACAAACTCGCCGTAAACACCATACGTTTTTTATCGGTAGATGCTGTACAAAAAGCCAACAGCGGCCATCCGGGCTTACCCCTGGGCGCTGCGCCTATGGCTTATGTTCTTTGGACGAAATTTCTCAAACACAACCCGTCAAATCCGAAATGGTTTAACAGGGATCGTTTTGTCTTATCTGCAGGCCATGGTTCAATGCTGTTATATAGTCTGCTTCATTTAACAGGCTATGATCTGCCTTTGGATGAAATTAAAAAATTCCGTCAATGGGGCAGTAAAACCCCCGGGCATCCTGAACTTGGAATAACACCCGGAGTTGAAACCACCACAGGTCCTTTGGGACAAGGCTTTGCTAACGGCGTGGGCATGGCCATAGCCGAAGCTTATTTAGCTGAAACATATAATAAACCCGATTGTGAAATTATTAATCATTATACATACGGCCTAGTCAGTGATGGCGACTTAATGGAAGGTGTATCCGCAGAAGCGGCGCCTCTTGCAGGCCATTTAAAATTAGGTAAACTAATTTATCTGTATGATAACAACCATATTACACTATCTTCAGCAACGCCGGTTACCTTTACCGAAGATCATGAACAAAGATTCAGGGCTTATGGCTGGCACACGCAATCTATAGAAGACGGCAATGATCTAGCAGCTATAGAACAAGCCATACGTAATGCCCAGGAAGAAACAGAAAGGCCTTCTTTAATTCTTGTCAGGACACATATTGGATTTGGCTCTCCAAACAAGCAAGATACTTGTGCGGCTCATGGTTCTCCTTTAGGGGATGATGAAGTTAAATTAACAAAACAGAATTTGGGTTGGCCTGTCGAACCTGATTTCTTAATTCCTGAGGAAGCTTCCGAACATTTTCGCAAAGCCATTAAAAATGGGGAAAAAGAAGAAACAAAATGGGGAAATAATTTCTCAAAATACAAAGAGCTATATCCTGAGTTGGTGACAGAACTCCTCAATTCCATAAACGGAACATTGCCGGAAAAATGGGATAAAGACATCCCACAATTTCCTGCAGATAAAAAAGGGATGGCTACACGAGTTGCCTCAGGAAAAGTGATGAATGCTTTTAGTCCATTTTTGAAAGGCTTTATTGGCGGCTCCGCCGACCTGAATACATCTACGCATACCGAGCTCAAAGATGCCGGGAATTTTGAACACCCTTCTATGGCTGTTGGAGATCTGCAGGGCGCAGCAAAAGGTGTATGGAGCTACGCCGGGAAAAATTTACAATACGGAGTGCGTGAGCATGGGATGGCTTCCATCTCAAATGGGATGGCTGCACACGGAGGAATTATTCCTTTCACCGCAACCTTTCTTACTTTTTCAGATTATATGCGGCCTGCAATCAGGCTTGGCTCATTAATGGAACTAAATGTTGTTTATGTTTTTACACACGACAGCATTGCCTTGGGAGAAGACGGCCCAACACACCAATCAATTGAGCATGTAGCAAGCCTTCGGGCAATTCCGCGCCTGGTAGTTATTCGTCCGGCTGATGCAAACGAAACAGCTGTTGCGTGGCGCGTTGCTATCGAATCTAAAAAAGCACCGGTAGCTTTAATTTTAACAAGACAAGATATTCCGACACTGGATAGAAAGAAATTTGCTGATGCTGAAAAGCTTCGCTTGGGTGCCTATATTCTTTTAGATACGCCAAATCCTGATGTGATTATTATAGCAACAGGTTCTGAGGTCAATTTAATTGTAGAAGCACAAGAAAAATTAAGCAAACAAAATATTGCTGCACGTCTTGTTTCGATGCCCAGCTGGGAATTATTTGAAGAACAAAGCGAAGAATATAAAAACGCAGTACTTCCTCCGTCTGTAAAAACAAGAATAGTTGTAGAAGCCGGCGTGTCGCAGGGATGGCATCGTTACATAGGTGACAAAGGAGATACTATTTGTGTAGATACTTTTGGAGCCTCTGCACCCGGGGATGTTGTCATGCATGAATATGGTTTCAATGTAGAGAATGTTTGCAACCGCGTTGTTGCTTTACTAAAAAAGAACGGTCATGCTTAAGATTGGTATAGCCGCAGACCATGCAGGTTTTGAATTGAAAAAATATTTAATAGAAAGGCTGCATGCAAACGGATACGAAGTAGTTGATTTTGGTAATACTCAATTAGATTTTAATGATGATTACCCGGATTATGTTGTGCCTCTTGCAAAAGCTATCGTAAATAAGAATGTTACACACGGCATAGCTGTCTGTGGAAGCGGTGTAGGGGCTTGTATAGTGGCGAATAAAATTTCCGGTATCAGGGCTTGTTTGATTCATGAAAGATTTTCTGCTAAACAGGGCGTTGAAGACGATGATATGAATATGATTTGCCTGGGCGGTAGGGTAGTAGATAATGCTTTGGCATGGGAATTAACTGAGATTTTTATCAATGCAAAATATACAGGTGCTGAAAGGCACGAACGCAGGCTGGCAAAGATGAGGACAATAGAAAACGATAAAAAATAAATGTATGAAAATAGATCCTTTAGCAGGTAAACCGGCAGAACAAAGTATATTGGTAAATATCCCAAAGCTTATTACCTCTTATTATACTAACAAACCTGACGTTTCTGTTTCTGCTCAACGCGTGGCTTTTGGTACTTCGGGGCACAGAGGTTCTTCCTTTGATACTTCTTTTAATGAAAACCATATCCTTGCTATTACACAAGCTATTTGTTTTTATAGAAAAGAACAAAAAATTAACGGGCCGCTCTACTTGGGCTTTGATACGCATGCGCTTTCATCTCCTGCTTTTACAACTACGATGGAAGTATTGGCAGCTAACGAAGTCGAAACAATTATTGCCGATAAAGATGAATACACACCAACGCCAGTCATTTCCCATGCAATTTTAAAATACAATAAGGAACGAAAAACAGGCCTGGCAGATGGTATTATAATCACACCTTCTCACAACCCCCCGGATAACGGTGGTTTTAAATACAATCCTCCCAATGGCGGTCCCGCAGGAACAGATGTTACAAAATGGATCGAAGCTAAAGCAAATGAACTGCTGAAAAATAACCTGAAAGACGTTAAAAGAATTTCGATTGAAAAAGCGATGCAGGCTGCTACAGCACACCGTTATGATTATATAAACAATTACGTTAATGATCTTGAAAATATTATTGACTTGGGCATTATCCGCAACTCTAAAATAAAAATAGGAGTAGATCCTTTGGGCGGCGCGGGTGTTAACTATTGGCAGCCGATAGCAGAACGTTATAAAATAGATCTTACTGTTGTCAATAAAACAGTTGATCCCACTTTTAGTTTTATGTCGGTTGATTGGGATGGCAAAATCCGTATGGACCCTTCATCCCCGTATGCTATGCAAAAACTGATCGATATGAAAGATCGTTTTGATATTTCTTTTGCCTGTGATACAGATCACGACCGTCATGGCATCGTTACAAAATCAGCCGGTTTATTAAACCCAAATCATTATTTATCAGTCGCTGTATTTTATTTGTTGCAAAACCGTCTGCAATGGAATAATCTTTCTGCCATTGGAAAAACAGTTGTAAGCAGCCAGATGATCGACCGTGTTACAGAAAAATTAAACAGGAAACTTTATGAGGTGCCTGTAGGTTTTAAATGGTTTGTAGACGGCTTGCTGGATAAATCTCTTTGCTTTGGAGGCGAAGAAAGTGCAGGTGCATCTTTTTCAAGAATGGATGGCAGTGTGTGGACTACAGATAAAGACGGCTTTATACCTGCGTTGCTCTCTGCAGAAATCACTGCTAAATTGGGTAAAGATCCCGGAACTATTTATAAGGAGCTCACCAAAGAATTCGGTGAGCCTTTTTATGACAGGATAGAAGCAAAGGCAAACCCTCAGCAAAAAGAAAAGTTGAAAAAACTTTCAACTGAGCAAATAAAAAATACAGAAATGGCAGGCGAAAAAATAAAAAGCATTTTAACCCATGCGCCTGGAAATAAAGCTCCTATCGACGGGTTAAAAGTTTCAACTGAGAACGGTTGGTTTGCAGCACGCCCCTCGGGAACAGAAGATATTTATAAGATTTATGCAGAGAGTTTTTTAGGCAAAGATCATTTAGAAAAAATTACCCGTGAGGCTCAAAGTATTGTTGATGCTGCATTAGACACTAAAAAAGAAACTGTATGAAAATAATACCTGCGGCACATGAGCTGATATCTAATATGCGGAGTTTTTTTCAACCGAAAAATTCTAAACGCAATTATGTCAATGAAGAACCCCTGCGGGCTGAACTATTCAGTTCAGATCAAATGGAACGCTTTGCTAAAACACTTGCCTCTACGCACCAGTTAAGCACAACACCTGCAAAAGATCATTTACTAAAAAGACTGGCAGATAATGAAGATATTTTACATGTTGTACGCAAGCTACTTACTGATTCCATAAAAAGAAAATACCAGATCACACCAGCAGGCGAATGGCTTATTGATAATTTTTACCTGGTTGAAGAACATATCCGAAATGCTAAAATACATTTTCCGAAAGATTACAGCGAGGATCTCCCGCAGCTTGCCAGTGGCTCATCCAAAGGACTTACACGAATTTATGATATTGTTCTTCAAATAATTTCACATACCGATGGGCGCATTGATATAGAAAGCCTGAGCGGTTTTATCAATGCATACCAAAGTGTAACCAATTTAAAATTAGGAGAGCTTTGGGCTATTCCTATTATGCTTCGCCTTGCGCTTATTGAAAATTTAAGACGTGTTTCTTCCCGCATTGCCATCGACAGGGTAGACAGCAACCTGGCTGATTACTGGGCCAAACAAATGATCGATACAGCGGATAAAAATCCAAAAGACCTGATATTGGTAATTGCCGATATGGCCAGGTCTAATCCACCTATGGAAAGTGCATTTGTTTCTGAGCTCACACGCCAGTTGCGTGGCAAAGGTCCTGATTTAGCTTTATCGCTCAATTGGATAGAACAACAGTTATCTGAGAATGGATTAACCGGTACAGAATTGGTTAATGCGGAAATTCAAAAACAGGCTGCCGACCAAGTGTCTATGAGCAACAGCATTGGAAGCTTGCGTTTTTTAGGTGCAATGGATTGGCGTGACTTTGTTGAAAAACACAGCATTGTTGAACAAACACTCAGAGAAGATGCAAACGGAATTTACAGTGATATGGATTTTTCTACGCGTGATAGGTATCGCCATGTGGTAGAACATATTGCTAAAAAAAGCAAGCTTACGGAACATGAAGTAGCGCGTATTGCCATCCGGCTTGCTCAAAACAGCAAAGATAACCGTGCTTCGCATGTAGGCTATTACCTGATTGGAGAAGGAGTGAGCCAAACAAAAAAAATCGCTAACTCTTTCAGGTCTGATGCACAGCGCCTCCGCGAATTTTTTAAGCGAAATGCTTTTCCTGTATACATGTTTTTTATTTTGCTGATCACGCTTGCCATAAGCTCAGGCATTTTGTTAAGGGTGCATGCTGATACAAGAAACACCTGGCTTATGATAGCCATTGCTATTCTTTCCATTTTGTGTGCAAGCCAGCTTGCCATATCTATTGTCAATTTTTTTGCTACACTTTGGGTAAAGCCGCACATATTGCCCCGCATGGATTTTTCAAAAGAAATTCCTTCCCAGTTCCGCACCTTGGTTATTGTGCCTGTTATGCTAACCAATACCGAAGAAATAGATACGCTTGTTGAAGCACTGGAAGTACGCTTCCTGGCAAACAGAAATGACCGATTGCACTTTGGCTTGTTAACTGATTTTACAGATGCCGAAAATGAAACCATGCCCGAAGACGAACGGCTGATTGCTTTTGCCAAACAAAAAATTGACGCACTGAATAAAAAATATAACCGCGATAAAAATGATTTGTTCTTTCTCTTTCACCGTCCCCGTTGTTGGAACCCACAAGAAAATGCCTGGATGGGATATGAAAGAAAACGCGGTAAGCTGGCCCAGCTTAATCTATTATTAAGAGGAAGCTCAGAACAATGCTTTTCATTAATTGTAGGAGACAGATCTGTGTTCCCGCAAATAAAATACGTTATTACGTTGGATGCAGATACGCAATTGCCTTTGGGGTCTGCATGGAAACTGATCGGCACCATGGCGCATCCGTTGAACAGGCCGGTGTATGATGAAAAACAAAAACGCGTAACAAAAGGTTATGGCATTCTTCAGCCAAGGGTAACAGTGAGCCTGCCGGATATTACAGGTTCCTGGTATGCACGCATGCATGGCAACGAGCCGGGTATCGATCCATATACGCGTGCATCTTCGGATGTTTACCAGGATTTGTTTGAAGAAGGCTCTTTTATCGGTAAAGGGATTTACGATGTAGATACTTTTATTGAAGTGCTGGAAGGAAGATTTTCTGAAAACAGCATTCTTAGCCATGATTTATTGGAGGGCTGTTATGTGCGCTCGGGTTTGTTAAGCGATGTACAATTATTTGAAAAATATCCTACAACCTACCGTGCTGATATGAAAAGGCGTGCTCGCTGGATACGCGGAGACTGGCAGATTTTTGCCTGGTTTTTACCTCTTGTTCCTGATGGAAACAGGCATTGGCATAAAAACCCGGTATCGGGCTTATCGCGCTGGAAAATATTTGATAACATCAGGCGTAGCTTGGTGCCTTTGGCGCTTACCTCCTTATTGTTATTAGGATGGCTAACATTACCATCTTCTTTATACTGGACTGTATTAGTATCTTCCATCATTATCATCCCGATTGTTATCACATCCCTTTGGAATACGATTAACAAACCAAAAGATGTGATCTTGATGCATCACATAAAAAATTCATTGCGCAACATTGCAGATGTTTCTGTAAAAACATTATTTACCTTAATATGCCTGCCTTTTGAAGCCTATGTAAATTTTATGGCTATCATCCGCACCTTATGGAGAACCACTATTACAAGAAAAAAACTACTCGAATGGAACCCATCGGCTAATGAAGAGCGTGTCAACCAATCAAGCGTGTTAGGCTCTTATTTTTTAATGTGGATAGAACCTTTGCTTGCTATTGTTGTAAGCGGCTACCTGGCTGTTCATTTTTCTGATGAGTTTAAAATTGCAGGTCCTATATTATTATTGTGGATCGTTGCGCCTTTTGTTACCTGGCAATTAAGCCAGCCTTTAAAAAAACAGGTATCCACACTTTCCCAGGATCAAACCATATTTCTTCACATGCTGGCCCGCAAAACCTGGGGCTTTTTCGAGCACTTTGTTACACCCGGCGATAATTGGCTTCCACCCGATAATTACCAGGAACAGCCAACCGAACAAATTGCACACCGCACATCGCCTACTAACATAGGGCTTGCATTATTGGCAAATATATCTGCCAACGATTTTGGTTATATAAGCACCAAAGAACTTTTTGAGCGCACTGCAAACACCTTAAACTCCATGCAAAAAATGGAACGTTATAAAGGGCATTTCTATAATTGGTACGATACAGAAACGCTGCAGCCATTGCTGCCTAAATATATCTCTACGGTAGATAGCGGAAATCTTGTAGGGCATTTATTGGTTGCAAAACAAGGCTTGCTGGCTGTCCTTCATAAAAAAACAGAAAGTAAAAAACTACTGGAAGGTTTGCGCGATACGCTTTATGTTTTGAATGATACGCTGGAAGATAAAAGCATACTAAAGCAAACCTTAACCGATATTACTGCTAAATGCAATGTACAGGAGTTAACGCTTCCCGAAGTAAAGCAGCACATTGATCTGCTTACAAAAAAAATACTGCCTGTGCTTGAAAGCGGAGCCAACACCTATAAAAATGATACTTATTGGTGGAAACAATTATTCATTAAACAATTAGAACAGGCACAAAACGAATTTCGTCTTTTTGAACCATGGGCTTTGTTATATACCGTGCCGGCTAAATTCACAACACTTACACCTCCTGCTGATTTTTGTTTGACCGAATTATTGAAGAACGCTTATGAGCTAAGAGCTAAAGCAGATGCTTGTCAATCGGGAAACAATACTACGGCAGAAAATACCTGGCTCGAAACATTTAAAACTGCTTTATTTGTATCCATACGTGATGCGGAAGAATTAATTACATCAGCCAACCTTCTTACAAAACAATGCGATGAGTTTACGGATATAGAATGGGATTTTCTGTTTGATAAAACCAGCAATCTTTTCACCATTGGCTATAATGTGCAAGAGCACCGTGCAGACGCAAGTTTTTATGACCTGCTGGCATCCGAAGCCAGGTTATCGGCTTTTATTTGTATAGCGCAGGGCAAGCTTCCGGAAGAGAGCTGGTTTGCCTTAGGCCGTTTGCTTACCAATGTAAAAGGGCATTCCATTCTTCTGTCATGGAGCGGCTCTATGTTTGAATACCTTATGCCGCTTTTGGTAATGCCTACTTATGATAATACCTTATTAGACCAAACCTATAAAGCTGCCGTAAAATGGCAGATTGAATATGGCAGACAAACCAACATGCCATGGGGTATTTCAGAGTCGGGCTTTAATATGGTAAATGCCAATTCTAATTATCAATACCGTGCATTTGGCGCGCCGGGCTTAGGCTTAAAACGCGGGCTGGAAGAAGATACCGTTATTGCTCCTTATGCCTCTGCACTTGCCTTAATGGTAGAGCCCGACGAGGCTTGCAAAAACCTGCAACACCTTCATGATAATGGATTTGAAGGCAGATACGGATTATACGAAGCCATAGATTATACCCCATCGAGATTAGCGCCCGGCCAATCAAGCGCGGTAGTTTATTCTTTTATGGCGCATCACCAGGGCATGAGCTTATTGTCTTTGGCATATCTGCTGTTGGATAAGCCTATGCAAAAATTATTTGAAGCCGAACCACAATTTAAAGCAACGCTTTTATTGTTGCAGGAACGAATTCCTAAAGCAACTACATACTATGCACACACAACTGATATAGCCGATATTAACTACACGCCAAGCGGTACAGAAACAAGAGTGGTTAATACACCTAATACAACTATTCCTGAGGTACAGTTGTTATCAAACGGTAAATATCATGTAATGGTTACTAACGCCGGCTCGGGCTACAGCAAATGGAAAGGGCTTGCCGTTACACGCTGGCGCGAAGATGTTACCCGCGATAACTGGGGCACTTTCTGCTATATAAAAGATCTAGACAGCAAAGAATATTGGTCGAACACCTTTCAGCCTGCGCTTAAAAAAGAAGATAAGTACGAAGCAGCCTTCTCGCAGGGGCGCGTAGATTTCAGAACCACCAATAAAGATATTGAAACACATACCGAAATTGTTGTATCGCCCGAGGATGATATTGAAATGAGAAGGGTGCGCATTACCAATATTTCCAATATACGCAGAACCATCGAGGTAACCAGCTATGCAGAGGTAGTGCTTGCTCATGCTGATTCGGATCTGATGCAACCTGCCTTTAGTAACCTTTTTGTACAAACAGAAATTATCCCCAACCAGCACGCTATTGTTTGCACCCGCAGGCCACGTTCTGCCGGAGAGCAGGCACCGTGGATGTTTCACTTAATGGCCATGCACGGAAAAAACCCGGAAGAGATTTCGTATGAAACAGATCGTATGGAATTTATAGGACGCGGAAACAGCAGCGTAAATCCTAAAGCCATGAGCAGTGCAGGTGCATTATCAGGCAGTCAGGGTTCTGTATTAGACCCAATTGTTTCCATACGTTATAAAATAGTTCTAGAGCCCGAAGAAACAGTTAGTGTAGATATGATCATCGGTATTGCCGAAACAAAAGATACCTGCACCGGCCTGATTGATAAATACCAGGATAAGAGCCATAAAGACCGTGTGTTTGAACTGGCATGGACACACAGTCAGGTGGTATTAAGACAAATCAACGCTACTGAAGTTGAAGCGCAATTATACAACAGCATAGCAAGCTCTATCTTATTTACCAACTCGGCCTTCCGCGCAGAGCCTTCTATCATTATCAATAACCACCGCGGGCAATCGGGCTTATGGGGTTATTCTATCTCAGGCGATCTGCCTATTGTTCTTTTAAAAATTGAAAGGCAAGATAACATCCAGCTGATAAAACAATTTATACAGGCACATGCCTACTGGCGCTTAAAAGGTATTGCCGTCGACCTGGTTATCTGGAATGAAGACCACGGAGGTTATCGCCAGGTTTTTCAAAATGAAATTCATGCGCTTATACCGGGCGAGCTGGCAGATAAACCGGGCGGTATTTTTGTAAGAGCATCCGACCAGATATCGAATGAAGACCGCGTTCTTTTTGAAACCGTTGCACGCATCAATATATCCGATAACGGGGGCACGCTGGCAGATCACGCTAAACGCAAGCCACTGGGCAAAACTAAAATTCCGCGCATAACGCCTACACAAACCTACACGCCTGTTGTAACCCCTGTTTTGGCGCCGGGCAGCTTAACCTTTAACAATGGCTTAGGTGGTTTTTCGGCCGATGGAAGCGAATACATTATTACGGTAAAAGACGGCAACAAAACACCTGCCCCTTGGGTAAATGTATTGGCTAATCCTAATTTTGGAACCGTTGTTTCTGAAAGCGGGTCGGCTTATACCTGGACTGAAAACGCACACGAATACCGATTAACACCCTGGAACAACGACCCCGTAAGCGATTCGAGCGGAGAAGCTTTTTATATACGAGATGAAGAAACCGGGCACTATTGGTCTACTACGCTTTTACCAACCGGTGGACAAGCTACCTATGTTACGCGCCATGGTTTTGGCTATAGTATTTTTGAGCATATAGAAGATGGCATTCATTCTGAAATGCTGGTGTATGTTGATTTGGATGCGGCGGTAAAATTTACCGTGCTTAAAATAAAAAACAACTCGGGCAAAGCACGCAAGCTTTCTGCAACAGGTTATACCGAGTGGGTGCTTGGCAATAATCGCACTAAAACCGCTATGCACATTCATACCGAGGTTGACCCTAACAGCGGCGCACTGTTTGCCAAAAACCCATACAGCACCGAGTTCTCAAGCCGTGTTGCTTTTTTTGATGTAGATTATCTCAAAAAATCATTTACATCCGATCGCACAGAATTTATAGGCCGCAACGGCAACCTGAAAAACCCCGACGCCATGTCGCGCATAAAACTTTCGGGCAAAGTAGGCCTTGCCTTAGACCCCTGCGCTGCGCTGCAGGTTCCGTTTGATTTGGCAGACGGCGAGGAACATGAAATTATTTTCAGGCTGGGTGCCGGCAAAGATGTTAACGAAGCAAGCTCGCTGGCGCAAAAATTTCGTGGCAGCACGGTTGCCTGCGACTCTCTTGAAAAAGTAAAAAATTACTGGAAACAAACCTTAGGCACCATTCAGGTAGAAACTCCCGATGTTGCCATTAACCTTATTGCAAACGGATGGCTCACGTATCAAACGCTTGCATCCAGGCTATGGGGCCGCAGTGGCTATTACCAATCGGGTGGTGCTTTTGGCTTCAGAGATCAACTGCAGGATGTGTTATCGCTTATGCATGCAACGCCGCAATTGGCACGCAACCAAATATTACTTTCTGCATCGCGCCAGTTTAAAGAAGGCGATGTGCAGCATTGGTGGCATCCGCCTGTAGGCAGAGGTGTGCGCACCCGTTGTTCAGACGATTTCTTGTGGCTTCCGCTTGTAACCGCGCTGTATGTTTCATACACCGGCGATGTTTCGATACTGGAAGAATCGGCTCCTTACTTGGAAGGCAGGCAGCTTAACTTCGGCGAAGAATCATACTATGACCTGCCCGTTCAATCGGCCACCAGCGCTAAATTGTATGAGCACTGCGTGCAGGCTATTAAACATGGCTTTACCTACGGCGAACACGGCTTGCCTTTAATTGGCACCGGAGACTGGAATGACGGCTATGATAAGGTTGGCGAAAAAGGAAAAGGAGAAAGTGTATGGCTTGGCTTTTTCTTTTATGAAATACTGAACAAGTTTGCCGATGTGGCACGCCTGCAAAATGATTCTGTATTTGCCGAGAAATGTATTAGCGAAGCACAAAAACTGAAAGATAATATTGATAAACATGCCTGGGATGGCAAATGGTATAAACGCGCCTGGTTTGATGATGGCACTCCGCTTGGATCGGCTGCCAATGAAGAATGCCGTATAGATTCCATTACGCAAAGCTGGGCTGTGTTATCGGGGGCAGGAAATAAAGACCGTATAAACACCGCCATGGGATCTGCTTATGAAAATTTAGTGCATCGCGATGCGCAAATTATCCAGTTGCTTGAACCTCCTTTTGATAAATCGGCTTTAAATCCCGGCTATATTAAAGGCTATGTGCCTGGAGTGCGCGAAAATGGCGGACAATATACACATGCAGCTGTATGGTTAATTACTGCCTTTGCCAAACTGGGAGATAACAAGCGCGTGTGGGAATTATTGAATATGATAAACCCTGTTAACCACGGCAAAACCGATAAAGATATTGCAGTGTATAAAGCCGAGCCTTATGTGTTGGCTGCCGATGTGTATGCGCGTGCTCCTCACGCAGGCCGTGGCGGCTGGACCTGGTATACGGGTTCTGCCAGCTGGATGTATCGCCTTATAACCGAATCTTTTTTAGGTATGCAGCAGGTAGGAGATAAATTAAAAATTACGCCTTGTGTGCCTAAGGAATGGAATTCTTTTAAAATACGTTACCGGTATAAAAGCACGGTTTATCGCATAACGGTTATGCAAAACAATCCTATCAACGAAATGATCCTGGCAGTTGACGGAACGGAGCAGCGCGATAAAATAATTACGCTGACAGATGACGGGCTTGAACATAGTGTTGACATAATGCTGTAAGTAATTGGATAACTGCCTGTTTTTTAGCATGGAAGCTTGTTTAAAATGTGTTTTTAACCTGAAAGAACCAGTTTCTGAATGATTTTTGCAAGTTCCCGAATGATCCAGACAATTTGCTGAATGTTAAAGGAACTTGCCTTAAAGCTTAAGAAGCTTTTTCTGAAAAGTTACGGAACCTTCCGCTAACATGGAGGAACTTTCTCGGGCGTTTGCGTAAACATCCGTAAAGCCTAAAACCTTTCTCTAAAAAAATAAGGAACTTTCCTGTAACATTCAGCAAATTATCTGAATATTTCCGGAGACATCCCTGAAACTTTCGGAAACTCATTTTTTTAGATGAATAAGTATAATTGGAAAGTGTTTAGCCGTTTTTTAAGAAAGCAAAAGTCTTAAAAATGCTTTATACATCTAATAAAGAAGCGGCATCTTTATCTGTAAACCAGTAAAGATCTCCGTGCCTGGGTTTTATAAGCTGCGCAGGATATTTATCAGGCTGCTGGGCTTCGGTTAAAACTGTTTTTAAAATAGAAGCTTTCTTTTGGCCGCTTACTAAAAAAAGAATATGACGGGCTTCATTAATTAAAGGGGCTGTCATGGTTATACGGCAAATCTGTTCATCGTCCACATAAACCGTTCGTATACCCGGGTTTTTTTCGGTAAGCACATTTGTATACGGAAATAAAGAAGCCGTGTGACCGTTTGTACCAAGGCCAAGCAATACAAGGTCAAACTGAGCCGGTTCTCCTCCAAAAAAAGAGTTAAGCTCTTTTTCGTAGCTGATGGCAGCCTCCTTATGCCGCAAATTAACCGGCATAAAGTGTATGTTAACGCTGGGTATATTTACTTTATTCAGTAAAATAGATCTTGCCTGGTGCGAATTGTTACGTTGGTCATCCAGCGGCACGCAACGTTCATCTCCCCAAAAAACATGGGTTTTTTTCCACATTATTTGTTCCCTGAACGGAAGCCCGGATAATAGCTCATAAACCGCATAGGGTGTTTCTCCGCCCGAGAGGCATATCGTAAAACGCCCCCTTGCTTCAATGGCCTCAATAGCTTTATCCGCAATGAACTCGGCAGCCGCATAGGTAAACGCATCTGTTGTATTGAATACTCTTAAATGATATGTTTTAGTGTCTATCAAAGCTCATAGATTTTAGAAGTTTGTTGCAAAACTTTTGCATGCAATAACCTCACTATAAAAAAGATTGCCAGATCGTATGCCACTGAGGCACAAGATGTTTTTAAAAATTAACGGTGCTCAACTACTATAACCTCGCGATGATGGCGGTGGTGGCGTGGATGGCCCGCGACTACCACGCAAGAGCTTAGCAGTGTAAGGCAGGTTATTATAAAAAGAAAAACAGCTGGCGATAGTATTTTGCGCATGCCTGTTTTTTTAAGGGTGTCTTTAATGCTTTTTGTATTAAAGAAGATTGTTTCTTTTAGCGTTTTCATAAGAGATAGTATTTACACTATCACCTTAAATTAACGTGCCACCTCGGTTGCTGCGGGTTGTATCGTAAAATCTACGGTTACAATATAAATAGATATAGCTATTAAAATAATAACCACACCAACCCATACGAGCCAGTCTTTGTGCATGCGTTTATAATAAGGGCCATGATGCTTGTTGAAATTTTTGCCACTTTCTAAGTGATGTTCGGGTTTGTGTAAGGTTTCCATTTGCCTGTTATTTACGTTAAGAATTATTTTATGTTAGCTGTATGTTTTTAAACAAAAAGTGGGCTTCCGGATCAAAAAACAATACGTGTTTTTTACGAAGTCAAATGTAGATCAAATAAAATGATAAATTACAAATCTATTTTTTTGCCTGCGGCGGCATCACCATCCAGCTGTGCCCGTCTTTTGCAATAAGCGCTTCGGCATCTTCGGGCCCCTGCATGCCGGCTTCGTAATTAGGAAAGTTTACGGAAGGGTTTGCTTCCCATGCATTAAGGATAGGCATCATGGCTTTCCAGGCAGCTTCGATCTGGTCGGCACGCATAAACAAAGTTGAATCTCCTTCCATAATATCCAGCAATAGTGTTTCATAGGCTTCGGGAGTTCCCGAGGTATATGATTCATCATAATTAAACTGCATATCAACCGGGTGCAGAACCATTTTCAACCCCGGGCGTTTTGCCTGGAAACGCATGCGAATGCCCATGTGCGGCTGTATGTTTAAAACAAGCCGGTTTGGCTGCCAGTTGCCTGTAGCCTCGGGTGGAAACGATTGGTGCGGTACCGGGCGGAATTGTATGGTGATGACAGAAGCTGTTTCGTTCATGCGCTTGCCCGTGCGCAGATAAAAAGGCACGCCCTGCCAGCGCCAGTTATCTATAAATAATTTTACGGCGGCAAATGTTTCTTTGGCAGATGTTTTACTTACATCTGGCTCTTGCCGGTAACCTTTTACCTTTTTGCCTTGTATCCATCCGGCGCCATACTGACCGCGTACAGCGTATTGGTGTACTTCTTCGGGACGGATTTTTCTAAGCGCATTCAGCACATCTACTTTACGGTTGCGTACTTCATCCGATTCAAAAGATACCGGGGGCTCCATGGTAATTAAACACAAAAGTTGCAGTAAATGGTTTTGTATCATATCTCTTAGTGCGCCGGCAGTTTCATAATAATTGCCACGGTTTTCAACCCCCAGCTGCTCGGATACGGTTATCTGCACATGGTCGATATAATTGCGGTTCCAGGTTGGCTCAAACAAAGCATTTGCAAAACGAAAGGCAAGAATGTTCTGCACGGTTTCTTTGCCCAGGTAATGATCTATGCGATAGATCTGTGTTTCATCAAAAATGGTGTGCAATAAATTGTTGAGGTATCTGGCGCTTTCTAAATCATGTCCAAAAGGTTTTTCGATAACAATGCGTGTTAGCTGCTTGTTTTCTGCCAGGCCCGAAGAGCTGATATGCATGGCAATTTCTTCAAAAGCGTTTGGCGGAACGGCTAAATAAAAAATGCGGGTAGGAGCAACCTTCCATTTTTTCTCGAAAGCTTTTAGTTGTTTTTCGATATGCGCATAGGTAGACAGCACATTAAACTCGCCTTTTAAATAAGTAAGGCATTTTGAAAATTTATCCCACTCGCTTTTTTTAGATCTGCCCCTGCGCGAAAATTTATCTACTCCCTCATGAAAATGTTTATGAAATTCTTTGTCAGACATTTTGTTGTGCGACACGCCTATCACCGCAAAATCATCGGGTGTTTTTTGGTCGAGGTAAAGGTTATATACGGCCGGGATTAGTTTACGCCAGGCTAAGTCGCCGGTAGCGCCCAATATAATTAATACGGTTGGATTTGGTTTGGTTTCCATCTATGCTTGTTTTTGATCCCACGCGGTGTGAAAAGTGCCGGGCCTGTCGGTGCGCTCGTAGGTATGTGCGCCAAAATAATCGCGCTGCGCCTGTAATAAATTTGCCGGAAGCCATCCGCTACGATAACTATCGTAATAAGCAAGCGAGCTCATCATGGCAGGAAAAGGAATGCCTGCATCAACAGCTGTTTTAATTATTTTACGCATGGCTTTTTGCGCGCCAACCAAACGGTAGGATAAATTTTTATTCAATAAAATATTGGGCAGGTTAGGCTGTTCGGTATAGGCGGTATAAATATCTTCCAGCACACTTGCCCGTATAATGCAGCCACCCCGCCATATCTTGGCAATATCTGCCAGGTTGAGGTTGTATGTATATTCTTTAGATGCCTTGCAAAGCAGCGCCATGCCTTGTGCATAGGTAGTTAGCATGGAAAAATACAAAGCTTGTTCAAGCTGAGCCAGCAGCTCGGTTTTATCTTCCAGCAAAGTCAGCATAGGGCCATCCAGCTTTTGCTGTGCAGCCTCGCGGTCTTTTTTATAAGCCGATAAGTCGCGCATGGAAACAGCCACATCAATGGCAGGTATAGGCACTTGTAATTTCATGGCATCTTCGGATGTCCAGCCACCGGTACCTTTTTGATGAGCGCTATCCAGTATCATATCTACCAGGCTGTTGTCTGTAAGGGTATCTTTGCGGGCAAAAATATCTGCCGTAATTTCTATGAGATAAGAATGTAGTATGCCATCGTTCCATTTTGAGAACACAGTATGCAACTCATCGTTATGCATGCCACCCGCTACTTTTAAAAGATGATAGGCTTCTGAGATAAGCTGCATTAATGCATACTCAATGCCGTTATGCACCATTTTTACATAGTGCCCGGCAGAGCCTTCTCCCATATAGGTTACACAGGGCTCTTTATTTACTTTGGCAGCAATGGCCCGCAGCATTTTATCTACGCGCTCATACACTTTTTTTGATCCGCCTGGCATAATGCTAGGTCCTTTGCGTGCACCGGCTTCTCCGCCTGAAACACCTACACCCATAAAATGAATAGAAGAATCTTTCAGTTTTTCTATGCGTGCATTGGTATCTGTAAAATGAGAGTTGCCGCAATCCATCAATAAATCATTTTCTGACAGCAGGGGCTTTAATTCATCAATTACTTCATCTACAATTTTACCGGCAGGCACTAATAGTATAATTACCCTTGGCGCTTTTAATGATTGAATGAATTCTTTAAGATCAGAGGTTGCAGACACATTTTTATCGCCTGCTTCTTTCTTTAAGGTGTCAACCTGCTTGGTGTCTTTATCAAAGCCAGCCACGCTATACCCATGGTCGTTTATATTAAAAGCAAGATTGCGCCCCATGGTGCCTAGCCCTATGACTCCGTAATCAAAATTTTTATCTGCCATAATGATGTTAGTTTAATGAAAGCCCAAATTTTTTCAGTTCATCTTTTGCACCGGGTAACCCTTTATAATGAATTCCATTCATACCCAATGATTTTGCAATGTCAACAAACATCAATCTGTCGTCAACGTATATCGAGTTTTTAGGTTCTGTTTGCGAAATATCAATGGCCATGCGAAATATATCCTCATCAGGTTTCCTAAAATGAACAAAGGATGAAGCAACAATGGCATCGAACAATTCGTTTAGCTTAAATTGCTTAATGCGGTATTGTGTAAGCTCGCGGCCTTCGTTGCTGACCGCAATGACTTTAAGGCTGAACTTTTTTTTGAGGTCTTTGAAAAAATCAATGCTGTCCTGGTAAGGAAGGGATTGTGAGTACATAAATTTTATAAAATCCCCGCTTGAGAAATTTCTTTTTTCGTAAAAAACGGTCCTGTTGAGGTATTCTTCTAAACTAAGCTTGCCCTCTTCGTAGGTATCAAACGTGAGGTGATGACGTTCGTTAAGCTCTTCGCTATCTAACTTAAAATGAGCAATGGCATTGTTGCGCTGTTTGGATCCCCAACCGTTTGTAAGCAGTACTTCGCCTATATCAAGAAATAATGTGGTGATCTTGTTTTTCATTTCTTGAATGGTGATTTTTTATTTTATTGATTGATATAGTTTGTCGAGCCCGGCATCTATATCTTTTCCTAAATGAATTCGTATTACGCGCCGCCCTTTATTATCCAGCGAACGAAAATCGCCCAATGCCTGTGCACGATGTAAGGTGGCAAAACCAAATTTTTCATTAGGGATAGGAAGCTCTTTTTCTTCGTCACAAACCAGTAGAAAGTATAAACCTGTATCAGGCCCGCCTTTATGCAACTGCCCGGTTGAGTGCAGGTAGCGTGGGCCGTTGAGCAGGGTAGTGGCCGTTTTTAGTTCGTCTCTCATTTTCTGGCGCCACTCCTGTAAAATTTTAGTGCGTGAGTCGGTCATTAAAAAATAAGGTAATAAGGCAATGTAATTATTTGTTGCTGCCTGTTTGGTAAAAGCATCAATAAAATCAGCAATTGAGCTGTGATGAGCTGAAGCTACAGATTCTGTTTTTTTGCTTCCATAAATGGAAATGCCATCCATATTAATTAAAGGATCAGATTTTTTAAAAGATCCGTCTTTCACCCAGTCTTCCAGAATATCGCTTGTGTTTTTTTTACTTTCTTCTACATTGGGCTGATCAAAAGGATTGATATCTATTATTAATCCTGCAATTGCTGTGGCAATTTCCCAGCGATAATATTCTCCGCCTAAAGCAAGTTTATCTGCCAGGCAAATTCTCACAACAGGATGGCCTGCTTTTTCAAGCGCCTCCAATTTTTTTTCATCTGCTTTATTATTATCAGAGGTAAGGTACATGTGGATGAAAACCCTGTCGTTTCCATAAACATCAGGCGAGCCTGGCTCTTCGCCGTTTATAGGAATTAACCCGCGTCCTTCTTTCCCGGTGCTTTCGGCTAATAGTTGTTCAACCCAATATCCAAAAGACTTGATAGAAGATGATAACACAAAAGTTACTTTATCTTTTTTGCGTTTTTGACACACGCCTAATAAAACGCCTAACTCAACACCGGGATTAGTAGCTGCATCTTCATGTTTGCAGCTTATTTCCATTTGCTTGGCGCTTGCCAATAATGCGGCAATGTCCACTCCCATCAGGGCCATAGGCACCAAACCAAAATCAGATAAAACAGAATATCTGCCACCAAGGTCGGGCTGATTTAAAAAAGTTTTTTTGAAATTATATTGCTTAGCCAGTTTTACCAAAGGTGTTCCATCATCTGTAATAGCGATGAAATTATTACCTGGATTATTGAATTTTTTATCTTCTAATTTTTTGTAGAAATAATGAAAAAAGCTTAGAGTTTCTTCTGTATTGCCCGATTTGCTGGCAGCAATAAAAAGAGTTTTATCAATGTTTATTTTTTTTTCTAAAGCTGAAATGGCTTCGGTAGATGTGTTGTCGAGCACTAATAATTCAGGATAACCTTTGCGCGAGCCAAACGTTTGAACCGCGACTTCAGAACATAAGCTGCTTCCGCCCATACCAAGCAATATAGCATTTGTAAAACCTTCTTCTTTAACCTGCGTAGCAAAAGAAGTAAGGTCTTTAACTTTTTGTTCGTAATGATCGGGCAAGGTAAGCCAACCTAAACGCAGGCTTATTTCTTTTGTTTGTTTTTCGTCTTTATTCCAAAGGCTTGCGTCTTTTTTGAAAAGAAGGTTAACTATATTTTTTTTAGTAATTGAGGCGTATGTACTATTTATTTCTGTGTCCAGTTTGCCACAACTAATTTGCTGCGTAGAAATTTCATCGGCTAACGATCCCATAAATTAATCTTTAGATAAGCTTGCCAAAAAGAACATTTTTATTTTCAAGTCTTCTTCCCTGTATAATTGTCTTTTTTGCTGTTCGTACTCGTATATGGTTATTTCTCCGGCATCATACCTACCTTGTAAAAGGTCATGGGGAGTTTTAGTGCTTTTGTTTGAGATAAAACGGCGAAATGCAAAAAATGAAGCTAATAATACCACCCCGATTGCCCACATCATATAAAAACTGTATTCCATTTTGTTTTTTGTTATCCGGTTAAACTTAATTTTTGTTAACCTTAAAACTATGTTTAGAGGATAATCAAATCAATAAACATAGTTTTAGGTTATCGGTACTATTTATAAAACCTTATGCCAGAGAGAAAATTGTCGGAAATAGTTACGGAAAGTTAAAAAAGCAATTTATGGGTATAAACTTCCCCTTTCAGCCTAATCGTTAGGATTTACCCTTTTTGTTAAAGGTTCAAATAAAAGTGAAAGCGATTGGCGATGTGTGAAATATTTGTAGATCCAGTTAATAAACACGATCAATTTATTTTTAAATCCTATCAGTAAAAAAAGGTGTAAAGTCATCCAAAGGAACCAGGCAAAAAATCCCTGAAAACTAAGAGCAGGTTTAGCAAGATCTACTACTGCTTTATTTCGGCCAACGGTAGCCATCGTGCCTTTATTTACATAATGAAAGGGCTTCAGTCCTTTTCCCTTGGTAGACCGTTTAAAATTATCGGCTACGTTTTTAGCCTGGTCAATAGCTACGTTAGCCAGTTGAGGAAAACCTTTCGGGTGACTTTCGGTTTCTACCAGTGCAATGTCGCCTACAGCATAAACATTTGTAAGCGATACTACTTTATTATAAATATCTGTTTTAACCCGGTTTGATTTAGAGATAAGAGCTGGGTTAATCCCATTAGGAATATTTCCTTTTACGCCGGCAGCCCATATTACAAAAGCCGACGGAATAGTTGAGCCGTCTTTTAAAAGCACGCAGGTGCCGTCGTATTCTTTTACCATCGTGCTTGTTTTCACAATCACCCCTAATTCTTCCAGATACGCTTTTGATTTCTTAGAAGAAGCTTCGCTCATGCTGCCTAACAATTTAGAGCTTCCTTCTAAAAGATAAACTTTCATTTTATTGAAATCTAATTCGGGATAATCAATTGGAAGGGAGTCGCGTTTCATTTCTGCCAGGGCACCACTTAGTTCCACACCTGTGGGGCCTCCACCAACAATAACAACAGATAGCAATTGTTCGTTTTTTAATTTGTGTGAAACTGCGTTTTCAAAATGTTTGAGCAAGGTATTGCGTATCTGTAAAGCTTCCCAGGTTGTTTTCATTGGGAATGATTTCTCCTGTATCGAAGCATTCCCAAAATAATTAGTGGTTGCACCGGTTGCTATTACTAAATAATCGTAATCAAAAGTTCCTGAGGTAGTTTCAATATTGTTTTTATCTGTGTTGATGTTTAACACAGTTGTTACCCGGATGCGTACATTTTTACTTTTTTTAAAAATGCTGCGTAATGGAAAAGATATATTACTGGCATCTAAATTAGCCATGGCCACCTGGTAAAAAAGCGGCTGAAACTGGTGATAGTTGTTTTTATCAATTAAGGTTATGGTGTAATCCGGATGGTTATTAAGCGTTCTTGCTAATTTAAGTCCGGCAAAACCCGCGCCAATTATAATAATATGTTTACCCGGCATTTTTGTTTAATTGATGAGACAGGCTTGAAGATGTAAAAAGCATGCCATGCCATTTAAGCAAGATGCACAACGGCCATTTTAACTAAGTAGAAAAAAATCCTCGTTTAGTGTTTGTGTAAATTAACCAGGACCAGAGCTTATTCCTTTTTTTCTTTTTTTTGATCCGATTCTTTTCGGTTTTTCGCAAGCTCCTCTAAACGCTTTTTGCCATATGCAATTTTAGTAATGACCACAAATAATACCGGGACAATAAATACGGCTAAGGACGATGCGGCAATCATTCCACCCAAAACCGTAACGCCGATTGTTTTACGGGCTACTGCACCGGCTCCTGTTGCCAATACCAAAGGCATTACACCTAAAATAAATGCAAGCGATGTCATAATAATAGGCCGCAACCTTAAGCTTACCGCATCGATCGTTGATTGAATTAAATCTTCGCCACTGTCAACTCTTACTTTTGCATACTCAACAATTAATATGGCATTTTTAGCGGCCAGTCCTATCAATGTGATAAGCCCTATCTGCGCGTAAATATTATTGCTGAGGCTGGGTATACAAGTAAGCGTGAGTATGGCTCCAAAAGCACTTATAGGGACAGATAGCATCACGGAAAAAGGCACAGCCCAGCTTTCATACAAGGCGGCAAGAAAAAGAAAAACAAATGTGAGTGAGAACATGAATATATAAATGGTTTGAGAGCCGGCCACAATTTCTTCGTAACTCAACCCGGAAAAATCATAACCGTATCCCTCAGGTAAAACTTTATCCGCAATTTCTTTTAGCGCATCAATGGATTGGCCGCTGCTATACCCTTCCGGTGAACCTCCATCAACTTCAGCAGACCTGAAAATATTAAAGTGCGATAAAAGCGGGGCTGTTTCTGTAGGTTTATATGTGATCAGTGAACTAAGCGGCAGCATAGCCCCCGAATCATTGCGCACATAATACTTATCCATATCTGTTACCAGCTTCCTGAAAACAGTATCTGCCTGCACAACTACGTGATAGGTTCTGTTATAAAGTGTAAAGTCATTAACATAAGAACTTCCCATGTACGATTGTATGGTTGTAAATACATTGGAAATGTTTACGCCCATTTTTTTGCATTTTTCTCTGTTTACAGTGAGGTCGTAGCTGGGTGTGTGTGCCGAATAATAGCTAAAGGCATGAGCGATAGCAGGGTTTTTATTTGCCTGTGAAACAAACCTGTTGACCACTTTTTCAAATGCATGTACATCATCATTGGTGTTGCGCTGTTCTATCTGGAAACTAAAACCGGCCGATTGGCCAATGCCGGGAATAGGTGCAGGTTGTATAACGACTACCTTGGCATTTTTTATTCCTGCTTGTGCAATGCGCTTTGTCATTACATCAATAAGTTGCGGAACCTGTTGCGATGGCTCGCTGCGCTCATCCCAAGGCTTAAGCTGGCAAAAGATAGTTCCGCTGTTAGACTTGATGGCCCCCGTGCTTACGTTCAACCCGGATAGAGCTGCATAATTGGCAATACCCGGAGTTTCACTCACCACCTTCATTAATTTTGTAATAAGATCAACCGATTGGATGGTAGAAGAAGCTTCCGGCATTTCGTAAGTAATTTGTACACGGCCCAAATCTTCATTGGGAATAAAACCGGAAGGTTTAAACTTAAACAAGAAGAAAGTGGCTACTCCGATACAAACTAATAAAATGATAATGTATTTAGATGACTTAATTCCTTTTTTTACGCCATTAGAATAGGATACAGTAAACTTGCCAAAATGTTTATTGAACCAAAAGAAAAATTTATTTATACCTCTTGATTTTTCGTCTATAACGTGAGGTTTCAATAAAAGTGTACATAATGCGGGTGTTAATGATAACGCAATGAAGGCAGAGATCATAATGGAAACGGCTATCGTAATAGCAAACTGCTGGTATAACCTTCCTACAATTCCCGGGATAAAAGCAACCGGCACAAATACAGAAGCGAGTATCAGCGCAACCGCAATAACCGGTGCTGTAATATCTTTCATGGCACTTATAGTTGCTTCTTTGGCAGACATTTTTTCTTCGTTGATATAATGTTGTACGGCCTCTACAACAATAATAGCATCATCTACTACAATACCGATAGCCAATACAAAACCAAACATGGTTAATGTGTTTATAGTAAAGCCCAGGGGAACGAAAAAAATAAACGTACCTAAAATTGAAACGGGGATTGCTAATAAAGGAATGATTGTTGTGCGCCAGTTTTGTAAAAACAAAAAAACCACAAAGGCTACTAGACACAGAGCGATAATTAATGTTTGCACTACTTCCTTAATGGAAACTTTTACAATGGTAACGGCTTCAAAAGGAACTTTATATTCGATGTCTTCCGGAAATGATTTTTTTAATTTTTCAAGCTCTGCGTATACACCTTTTGCTACATCTAAGGCATTGCTTATTGGTGCTTGGTAAATCATTAAGTAAGAAGCACGTTTTCCATTTACATACGAATTACTTGAATAGGTAAATTTGCCCAATTCCACTCTTCCAAGATCTTTCAGGTAGACCATTTCACCTAAAGCAGGTATGGTTTTTACCACTACTTTTTCAAAATCAGCAACTCTGTTTAACCTTCCATTTACGAGGATGCTTAATTCGTATGCCTGTGTTTTTTGCTGTGGAGGTGCGCCCACTGAGCCTGCTGCTACCTGTACGTTCTGTTCATTCAAAGCTGCTATAACATCCTGAGGGGTTATGGAATACGAAGCCATCTTTTCCGGGTTGAGCCATACACGCATGCTGAAATTATCGGCCCGTGTTGTAATATCGCCTACGCCCGGAACACGCAACAGAGCATCCATCAAATGAATATTGGTATAGTTGTCTAAAAAAGTAATGTTGTGAGTTCCCTTAGGGGAATAAAGCGCGACAAGCATTAATGCACTTGTGTTTTTTGCACGTACTGTAATTCCTAAACGGCTGACAGATGAAGGTAATAAAGGCGTGGCTATGCCTACGCGGTTCTGCACATCAAGCGTAGCTATATCTATGTTAGTGCCAACTTTAAACGTTGTGTTGATAGACACCAGGCCGGAAGCTGTGCTATTGCTTTGAATATACTCCATGCCATGCACACCATTAATAGCTTCTTCTATCGGAGTTGCAACTGTTTGTTCGACTGTGATCGCATCTGCACCCGTGTATGTTGCTGAAACCGAAACGGCCGGCGGAGTAATATTGGGGTATTGGTTTATAGGTAATGTAAATACACATATAACGCCTAGTATAACAATCACAAGCGATATGGCCATGGCTGTGATGGGCCGTTTTATAAACGTGTCGGCTATCATGGCTGTTTACTGTCTGGTTCCTCAGGTTTACGTTCCTCCGGCGAATCTTTTTTGTCTTTCGATTCTTCTTCCTGGCCTTCTTTTTTATTTTCTCCCGGGGAATCTTTCTTTTCTTTTGGTTCTTCTTCTCCTTTTTTATCGTCTTTATGTTGAGCCAGGTATTCAAGCTCCTTTTTTCCGTAAGCAATTTTTACAATCACTACAAAAAGCACCGGTACTATAAATATAGCCAACGTAGATGCTGCCAGCATTCCGCCTAACACGGTAACACCGATTGTCCTGCGGGCAACAGCACCTGCACCGCTTGCAAATACTAAAGGCAATACACCTAAAATAAACGCTAATGAAGTCATTATGATGGGGCGTAACCTTAAGCTTACGGCATCTATTGTTGATTGTATGAGATCTTCGCCACTATCTACACGCACTTTTGCGTATTCAACAATTAATATGGCATTTTTTGCTGCCAACCCTATTAAAGTAATTAACCCTATCTGCGCATAAATATTATCTGTGAGGCTGGGGATAAAAGTAAGCGTAAGTATGGCTCCGAAAGCTCCTACAGGAACCGCAAGCAATACAGAGAAAGGTACAGACCAGCTTTCATATAAGGATGCAAGAAAAAGAAAAACAAATGTTAGCGAAAGAATAAAAATATAAATCGTCATTGAACCTGCCTGTATCTCTTCGTAACTCAGCCCGGAAAAATCATAGCCATACCCTTGGGGTAAAACTTTATCTGCAATTTCTTTAAGTGCATCGATGGATTCGCTGCTGCTGTAACCATCTCCTGAACCTCCGTCAATCTCGGCAGAACGGAAAATATTAAAGTGAGATTGCAGAGGTGCTGTTTCGGTAGGTTTATAAGTTATGAACGAGCTTAGGGGCAACATTTCTCCGATCTGATTTTTTACATAATATTTATCCATGTTGCCAATCATTTTCCGGAATGTAGTATCTGCCTGCACTACTACATGGAATGTACGGTTGTATAAAGTAAAATCATTTACGTAAATGCTGCCCATATAGGTTTGGATAGCGGTAAATACATCCGAAATTAAAACGCCCATTTTTTTACATTTTTCTCTGTCAACAGTAAGGTTGAAACTCGGCGAATGGGCAGAGTAATAACTAAAGGCATTAGAGATAGCCGGATTTTTATTGGCTTCGTCTACAAAATTCTTAACTACCTTTTCAAAAGCGTGTGTATCATCGTTGGTGTTTTGTTGTTCTATCTGAAAGCTAAAGCCTGCTGTTTGCCCGATGCCCGGAATTGGTGCAGGTGGAATAACCACGATGTTTGCATTCTTTATGTTTTCTTCAGCAATACGCTTGCGAATCACATCCATAATTTTTGGAATCTTTTCATCCGATTTTTTACGGTCATCCCAGTGTTTAAGCTGGCAATAAATAGTACCGCTGTTGGATTTTGTAGCCCCGTTAATGACATTAAATCCTGCAAGGGCCGCATAATGATCAACTCCTTCGGTAGAAGAAACAATGTTCATTAATTTTTTCATTACATCTACCGATTGAGCTGTTGCAGATGCTTCGGGAAGTTCATATGTAACATATATAAGCCCGTCGTCTTCGCTTGGTATAAAACCAGAAGATTTATTTTTAAATAAAAAGAATGCAGCAACGCCAATACATACCAATAAAATAATTACATATTTTGATTTATTGATCCCGCTTTGTACTCCTTTAGTATATTTTTCTGTTAGTTTGCCAAACCAATTGTTAAACTTAAAAAAGAACTTGTTTAAGCCGGTTGCATGCTCATCAATCTCGTGCGGTTTCAATAATAAAGTACATAAAGCAGGTGTTAGTGATAAAGCTATGAAGGCAGAAAGAACAATAGATACCGCAATGGTTATGGCAAACTGCTGGTACAGCCTTCCAACGATGCCTGGTATAAAACCAACGGGTACAAATACAGATGCCAATATCAATGCAATGGCAATTACGGGTGCAGAAATATCCTGCATGGCCTTTTCAGTTGCTTCTTTAACCGGTATTTTTTCTTTATCAATATAGTGTTGTACGGCTTCTACTACAATAATAGCATCATCCACCACAATACCAATGGCCAATACAAAACCAAACATGGTAAGTGTGTTAATGGTAAACCCTAGGGGAATAAAAAAAGCAAACGTGCCTAATATAGAAACGGGTATTGCTAATATAGGAATAAGCGTAGCACGCCAGTTTTGAAGAAATAAAAATACCACAATAGCTACCAACAGAAGGGCTATCAATAAGGTTTGCACTACTTCATGCATAGAAACTTTAACAACGGTTACTGTTTCAAACGGAATTTTGTAATCTATGTCAGCCGGAAAAGATTTTTTCAAAGTCTCCAGTTGTTTTGTTATACCGGCAGCGGTCTCTAAAGCGTTACTTCCCGGGGTTTGATAAATATTAAGAATGGATGCCCGTTTATCATCTACATAAGAATTGTTTGAATAGGTGAATTTGCCTAATTCTACCCGGGCTACATCTTTCAGATAAACCAT
>Ga0134128_10000381_pt1 | contig 62204 bp, 58 predicted proteins | sample KB31754_FD_96462 | JGI IMG/M metagenome (GOLD analysis project Ga0134128, IMG submission 96462) | Terrestrial soil microbial communities with excess Nitrogen fertilizer from Kellogg Biological Station, Michigan, USA - KB3-175-4 | ecosystem: Environmental > Terrestrial > Soil > Unclassified ... | reverse complement strand
TGGTTCATTCTTGAGGCGTGACGCGGCGAAGGGTGAGATTGATGCGGCCGCCGCCGGGGATCAGCGATGAGCTGCCGGGCCGGATACGGTCGATGCCGTGATAGGCGCGGCGTGCGGGGCCGCCAAACATCACCACATCGCCGGACGCGAGATCGATGCTGTGGGTCGCGCCGCGCCGTGTGCCACCGCCAATGCGGAAGCGGGCGTCGTCGCCTAGCGACACCGACACCACCGGCGCTAACAATGCGCGTTCGTCCTTGTCTTGGTGCAGGCCCATGCGGGCTTCGCCGCGATAGAGATTGACCAGGCAACATTCCACGTCGGGCGCGTCGGCGATCTCGCGCCACAAATCGATCAACGCCTTGGGAATGGCCGGCCATGTTTTACCCGTGACGGGATGCATCGGTTGATAGCGATAGCCCTCTTTGTCCGACACCCAGCCCAGCGATCCGAAATTGCTCTCCTGCACCGAGAAGGGCTTGCCCGATCCCGGCATGGTGGGCCGGTAAAGCGGCGCTTCCTCGAGTCGGGTCAGCACATCGTCCAGCAGCTGTTGTTGCGCGGCTTTGGAAAATCGTTCCCGCCACAGAATGACACCGGGCGCGATCGCTAATCGCGTCACCATTGAAACGGGCTGCGGGTGGGGACCAGAAAGATGCCGCCATGGGTGTCGGCCATGCCGCGGCTCTGAAGCCAGGCTGCTAGCCGCTCGGGCGTGTAATGTTCGGCGATCCAGGCCGCCAGCGGCAAGCCGCTCGCATCTTCGGCGGCGAAATCCAGAAATAGCTTCAGCCAGCGCTGTTGCTTCTTGGGAAAGTGCAGATAGGGAAAGCGCGCATATTGGGCGCGCGCCTCAGCCATCGCGGACCACCCATCGCGATGAATGAGATAAAGCGCGGCGGCAAAACTGGTGCGATCCTGGCCGCCGGAGCATTTGAGGACAAAGGGGTGTGGCGCGCTGTCGAAAGCTTCGATCAGCCGCGCCAGCATGGGGCGCGTGGGCAGCTTGCGGGAATCCAGCATGGCGTCGAAATGGGCGATGCCGCGCAGGTCCGCCGCCTTGGTCTCGTTCTTCCACCAGGAAAGATCGTCGTTGCGGCCGCGTAGATTGATGAGGGCCTTGATGCCGCGCCTTTCCAGGAAAGGCCCCACGCCGCCGGCCCAGGCCTGGGCCATGCGGGCGCAATCGCCCGTCACCACCCAATGGAAATTGTAGAGAATATCGCCGGCGGACCGCATAATGCGGCGGCTTATAGCAGAGTGGGAACGGGGATGCGCATCTCGAAATCCGCGCTGGAACGCGGCTGGGCCTGGTCGACAGGCCTGGGGCTGATCGTGTTCCTGGCTCTGGCGGGCATGGATCTTTGGCTCAAAAAGCTGACCGGCGTTTCCACCACCGATCTTCAGGGCCTTTCCAGCGCGGTGCAGTATCGCCTGGCTTTTCACGCCTGGGCGCCGGAGCCCTATGCCGCGCGCGCCGGCTTCAATCTCGGCCTCGATTATCTTTTGATGCCGCTTTATGCGGCGAGTTTCTTTTTCTCCGGCGTGATTGCGGCGGAGAATTTCACGCCGGGCAAAAGCGCGTTCCGCCGCTATGTGCTGATGGCGGCGATGGTGGCGCCGGTGGCAGCCCTTCTGGACGCGGTCGAAAACGGGCTTGAACTGAATATGCTTCTGGGCGGGGCGACAGACGACATGGCGCGGATCGCCTTTACCGTCTCCAACGCCAAGACAGTAGCATTGACCATCGGCATGGTGCTTCTGATCGCGGCCGTGGTGGCCAAGGTGGGCATGCGAAAGGCGCGAGCCCGCCCTAAGATCGAGCCTTGAATTTGAGGTCCGAAAGACCTGCAATATCCGAGGCTTGACCGGTCAACTTCTTTCCGTATAGTGCGCCGCTCTCCGGAGACCCCGTGTTTCCGGAAAATCTTTTTATTTCAAGGAATTAGACCATGTACGCGGTCGTCCGCACCGGCGGAAAACAGTATCGGGTTGCCAAGGATTCCATCTTGAAGGTGGAAAGCCTGAAGGGCGATGTCGGCTCCAAGCTGGTTCTGGGCGATGTGCTGATGCTGGGCGGCGACAAGCCCAAGCTGGGCGCGCCGCTGGTTGCGGGTGCGTCGGTCGAGTGCGAAATCCTCGAGCACGGCCAGGGCGAGAAAGTCATCGCCTTCAAGAAAAAGCGCCGCAAGAACACCCATCGCAAACGCGGTCACCGTCAGCACTTCACCAAGGTGAAGGTGCTCGGCATCTCCGCGGGCAAGGAATAAGCCATGGCGCACAAGAAAGCAGGCGGTTCATCGCGTAACGGTCGTGACTCGGCCGGCCAGCGCCTGGGCGTGAAGTTGTTCGGCGGCGAGAAGATCGTCGGCGGCAATGTGATCGTGCGTCAGCGCGGCACCAAATTCTGGCCCGGCGAGAATGTCGGCATGGGCAAGGATCATACGCTTTTTGCCCTGTGCGACGGCGCTGTGTCGTTCAAGACCGGCTTCAAGCGTCGCACTTTCGTATCCGTGATTGCCGCCGCGCAAAACCCGGCGACGAAGATCGCGGCAGAATAGGCGGCTGAAGACATAGGCCGCCACCAGATGGCGGCCCAAGCATGCGAGGGAGATGGTCCGCCATCTCCCTTTTTTGTTTCCCTCGCACGAGAAAAAAATGCACGGGGAAACGCCATGTCTATTTTGGAGAGTGAAAGGCTGATATTGCGGCCGCCCAGGCCCACCGACATCCAGGCGATGACGGTCTGGCTGGGCGATTTTTCGGTGTCGCGCAATCTGGCGAAGGTGCCGCATCCTTATTCGGAAGGCGATGCGGAAGAGTTCGTGAACCGCAATGCGCGTCATGGGGACGGGCACCATAATTTCGTCATCGCACGCAAGGCGGATGGCATTTTTCTGGGCGGGATCGGGCTCAATCTGGGCGATACGGGCTATGAATTCGGCTATTGGCTGGGCAAGCCCTTCTGGGGCCAGGGCTTCGCCAGCGAGGCCGCGCGCGGTCTGGTCAAGTTCGCGTTCGACCGACTGGATGCGCCGACCGTCTGGGCGGGCTGGTTTCACGACAATCCGGCTTCGGGCAATGTGCTGATGAAGCTGGGCGCTCGACACAATGGCAGCCGGATGCGCGATTGCCTGGCGCGCGGCCACAAGGTCCTGTGCCATGAGATGCTGTTGACGCGGGAAGCGTTCCTCTTGAAAAAGGCAGCGTAGGGAGCATCGGCCCCGCGAAGTTGGAGACTTCGCGTCAGGCCGTGCGACCCTCAAAGTAGGGAGCATCGGCCCCGCGAAGTTGGAGACTTTGCGAGCGGCGCCGGAGGGCGCCCATTGAATAATCGGGCGCATCCGCGCCCGGGTCGTGCGACTATCAAAAGGGTTTTCAATGAAGTTTCTCGATATCGCAAAAGTCTATGCCGCCAGCGGGGCTGGTGGTAATGGCTGCATTGCGTTTCGGCGCGAGAAATTCATCGAGTATGGCGGCCCCTATGGCGGCGACGGCGGCAAGGGCGGCGATGTCTGGGTCGAGGCGGTCGAGAATCTCAACACCCTGATCGATTATCGCTACCAGCAGCATGTGAAAGCCAAGAATGGCGAGGGCGGCAAAGGCAAGCTGATGACCGGCGCCAATGGCGACGACGCCCTGATGAAGGTGCCAGTGGGCACGCAGATCTATGAGGAAGACGGCGAAACGCTGGTGGCCGACCTGGCCGAAAGCGGTCAACGCGTAAAGCTGTTGCGCGGTGGCAATGGCGGCTTCGGGAACGCGCATTTCAAAAGCCCCACCAACCAGGCACCACGCCACGCCAATCCGGGCCAGCCGGGCGAAGAGACGATCTTTATCCTGAAGCTCAAGCTGATTGCCGATGCGGGGTTGATCGGCATGCCCAATGCCGGCAAGAGCACCTTCCTGTCACGCGTCTCCGCGGCGCGGCCCAAGATCGCGGATTATCCTTTCACCACGCTCGAACCGCAGCTGGGCATGGTGAAGATCGACGAATCCGATTTCGTGCTGGCGGATCTGCCCGGCCTGATCGAAGGCGCGCATGAAGGCGTCGGCTTGGGTGACCGTTTCCTGGGCCATGCCGAACGCTGCAGCGTCATCTTGCATCTGGTGGATGGCACCGGCGATGCGGTGGGCGCAACCTACAAGACCATACGCGGCGAATTGGACGCTTACGGTCACGGCTTGAGCGACAAGCCGGAGATCGTGGCGCTCAACAAGATCGACGCGATACCCAAGGCGGCGTTGACCAAAAAGAAAGCGGCACTGGAAAAAGCTTGCGGGCATTCCGTGCATCTTCTGTCCGGTGTTTCCGGCAAAGGCGTGGACGAGGTGTTGCGCGCGTTGGTCAAGGAAATACGCAAGCGCCGGCCCGCCACAGCCAGATCTCAGGCCAAGAAGGCCAAGCCCGCGAAGGCCGTCAAGACCGCCAAAGAGAAATGGGCGCCATGAGCGGCCTGTTCGCCAACGCCAGGCTGGTCGTGGTGAAGGTCGGCTCTTCGCTGCTTGTCGATGGCAAAAGTGGCCAGCTGCGGCGCGAGTGGCTGGTGTCGCTCTGCGCCGATGTGGCGGCGCTGCGCAAACAGGGCGCGAAGGTCATTCTGGTTTCGTCGGGTTCCATCGCGTTGGGGCGCAATCTTCTGAAACTGCCCTCGGGTGCGCTCAAGCTGGAGGAAGGCCAAGCTTCGGCCGCGGCGGGCCAGGTGCGGCTGGCACAGGCCTATTCGGATTTCCTCGCCAATGTCGATCTGGTGGCGGCGCAGATTCTGCTCACCTTGGGCGATACCGAGGAACGCCACCGTTATCTCAATGCCCGGGCCACCTTGAACACCTTGCTCGATCTGGGCGCGGTGCCGGTGATCAATGAAAACGACACGGTGGCGACCGCGGAAATCCGCTTCGGCGACAATGACCGGCTGGGCGCGCGCGTCGCGTCCATGATGGGCGCGGACAAATTGATCCTGCTGTCGGATGTGGACGGACTTTATACAGCCAACCCGGCGCGCGATCCTTCTGCCATGCACATTCCCGATGTCGCAGCCATCACGGCGGAGATCGAAGCGATGGGCGGCGGCAGTGTTTCCGGCCTCGGCCGTGGCGGCATGACTTCCAAGCTGATCGCCGCCAAGATCGCCACCGGCGCGGGCTGCGACGTGATCATCGCGAAGGGCGAAAGTCTCAATCCCGTGGCTGCCATCGCCAATGGCGCGCGCCACACCATCTTCCGCGCCAGCCTGTCGCCCACCCTGGCGCGTAAGCGCTGGATCGCGGGCGGGCTCAAACCTGAAGGTGTCCTCGTGATCGACGAAGGCGCGGTCAAAGCGTTGAATGAAGGCCGGAGTCTGCTGCCAGCCGGCATCCGGCAGATCGACGGGCGCTTCGTCCGGGGCGACATGGTGCTGGTCAAGGACCGCCAGGGCCGCGAAATCGCCCGCGGTCTTGCAGCCTATAATGCATCGGACGCGGAGCGGATCGCCGGCAAGCGCACGGTCGAAATCGAGGCCATTCTGGGCTATCGTGGCCGTGACGAGATGATCCATCGCGACGATCTGGCAATGACGGAAAAGTTATGACGCTGCATGACAAGACCGATGCACTCCTTGGTAAGGAAGGTTTGGCAGCCGAGATGCTGGCGATCGGGGCGGCGGCCCGCGATGCGGCCCGCGCCGTGCGCGAAGCGGATGACGCCACCAAAACAAAAGCGCTCCGCGAAGCCGCGCGCGCCATTCGCGCCGCCAAGGCCGAAATCCTCGTCGCGAATGCGCGCGACCTGGAAGTGGCGAAGGCTGGTGGCATGGCGGCAGCGATGCAAGATCGTCTGGCGCTCAATGATGCACGCGTCGAGGCTATGGCCAAGGGCGTAGAAGATGTGGCTGCCCAGGCCGATCCCAATGGCCGCGAGTTGGCGCGCTGGACCCGGCCCAACGGTCTCGATATCGCACGGGTGGCGACGCCCATCGGCGTGATCGGCATCATCTATGAATCGCGGCCCAATGTGACGGCGGACGCGGGCGCCATCGCGCTCAAGGCCGGCAATGTCGCCATCCTGCGCGGTGGTTCGGATTCGCTTCATTCCGCCAGCGCCATTCACAAGGCGATGGTCGAGGGTCTGAAAGCAACCGGCCTACCGGAGGCTGCCATCCAATATATTCGCAACACCGACCGCGCCGCGGTGGGCCTGATGCTGGAAGGCTTGGGTGGCGCCATCGATCTGATCATTCCGCGCGGCGGCAAAGGCCTCACCGGCCGAGTGATGCGCGAAGCACGCGTGCCGGTCTTGGCGCATCTCGAAGGCCTTTGCCACGTCTATGTGCACGAGAAAGCCGATCTTGAGATGGCGCGGAAGGTGGCACTGAACGCCAAGATGCGTCGCACCTCGATCTGCGGCGCTGCGGAGACGTTGCTGCTGGATCGCGCCGTGTTGAAGAGCCACGGACTTCCCATCCTAGACGATCTGGCCAAGGCCGGCTGCGAAATCCGGGGTGACGAAGCGGTGCGCGCCGTCTTTGCCGCCGCCAAACCCGCCACCGAGGAAGATTGGCGCACCGAATATCTCGACGCCATCATCGCCGTGCGCGTGGTGGACGGGTTGGAAGATGCCATCGGGCATATCGAGCATTATGGCTCGCATCATACCGACTCCATTCTCACCGACGATGAAGCGGCGGCGGAGACTTTCCTCAATGCGCTCGACAGCGCCATCGTGCTCTGGAACGCCTCGACTCAGTTCGCCGATGGCGGTGAATTCGGCATGGGCGCGGAAATCGGCATCGGTACCGGCAAACTGCATGCCCGCGGGCCCGTGGGCGTGGAGCAGCTCACCACTTTCAAATATGTGGTGCGCGGCACGGGCCAGACGCGCCCATGAACCTGGCCGGCTGATGGTTTGTCCTTGAGCTGGATCGTTCCTCCTGGGCCGGCGGCTAACGGTCTTCGCATCGGCCTTCTGGGCGGCTCCTTCAATCCCGCCCATGCCGGACATCTCTATGTCAGCGAGACGGCGCTGAAACGCTTGCATCTCGATTCGGTCTGGTGGCTGGTGAGCCCTGGCAACCCGTTGAAGGATGGCGCCCACATGGCGCCGCTGGCGGCGCGTCTTCAAAGCGCGCGGCGGATCGCGGCGCACGAACCGCGCGTCCATGTGAGCGCGCTGGAAACGGCGCTTCACACGATTTACACAATCGATACCGTGAAAGCTCTGCGCCGGCGTTTTCCCAAGATTGAATTCGTCTGGTTGATGGGCAGCGACAATCTTCAACAGTTCAGCCGCTGGCGCAGCTGGCAGGCCTTGGCGCGCCTGATTCCGATCGCCGTGGTGCAGCGCCCGGGCACGATTCTGGCCGCGCTTAACGCGCCTCTGGTGCGCCGGTTCGGCATGCGGCGCGACATGCCTGTGGTTGGCAAACCGCCTTCGGTGATGGTTCTGGACGGCGCGCGGAACCGCGAAAGCGCCACACGGCTGCGCGCTTTGAGCTCTTGGGGCGGCCGATAGCCCATGCTAGATTCCTATTCGCAGCCGGAGACACGCCCCTGACCAAAAAAGCCACGCCCGCGAAAAAGACCAAGAAAGCCATCAAGGCTTCGTCCCCGAAAACCGCGATCAAGAAAAGCGCCAAACCAAAAAGCCGCAAAGCCGCGCCAAAAGTAGGCAGCGCGCCGAAAGCGCGCAAACCCGTGCCGCAAAGCGATCTTTTGAAGCGCATCGTCACATCCTTGGAAGACGACAAGGCGGAAGCTATCGTCACCATCAACCTGGAAGGCCGCTCATCCCTTTGCGACGCCGCCGTGATCGCCAGCGGCCGCTCGTCGCGCCATGTCATGTCCATCGCCGAACATCTGGCGCGCCGCCTGAAGGAGCAGGGTTATGGTACCCGTCCCGTCACCGGCGCGGCCCAGGGCGATTGGGTGTTGGTGGATGCGGGTGACATCATCGTGCATGTCTTCCGGCCTGAGGTGCGCGACTATTACGATCTCGAAGGCATGTGGAACGTTGCCGCGCCTAATCGGGCCTGAGCGGCATGCGTCTTACCATTTTGGCTGTCGGGCACGGTCGCGGTTCCGCCGAAGGCGCGCTGTGCGACGAATTTCGGGACCGCGCCGTCAAAATGGGCCGCAACATGGGTTTCCATGCCGTGACGGTGGAAGAATTGTCCGCCGGCAAGGCGCGCGACACCGCCGCCCGCATGGCTGACGAGGCCGCGCGCCTGGCTGCGAAGGTACCGGACGGCGCGCATATCGTGCTGCTGGATGCGCGCGGCAAAGGCATGACGTCGGAAGACTTTGCGGAAATGCTGGCAAGCTTGCGGGATGTGGGCACCAAGGATCTGGCTTTCGTGATTGGCGGGCCGGACGGGTTGGCGCCGCTTCCCGGCAAGAAGGCGGGGCGCAGCCTGGCCTTCGGCCCCCAAACCTGGCCGCATCTGCTGGCCCGGGCGCTTTTGCTGGAGCAGATCTATCGCGCCATGACCATCCTGGCCGGTCATCCTTATCACCGCGCCTAACCAGACCGGCTAGTCTTGGTCGAAGCTTTCTCCCCCCGCATGGCAAAGCCATTGGCGGGGGATTGAGGCTTGCGGCCAAGCAAGCCGAACGTCTACTAGCGTTCGGCCGAAAAAAGCTCCCCCGGAGCTTTTGTTTCCGGCCTCACTACCCGCGTGGCGGACAGATGGGGGCGATTAAGGAATGCAAGTCTTTCTTAACCATGATCGGCGATGCTGCCTCGTCGCGGTGGGACTTCACGCCCATGGAAATCAAAAGCACCGGTCGTGTTGAGTCTGGCGTCGTTCGACGCAAGCAGGTGACCGGCAATGCCAGTGGCGGTTTCACCGTCGCCGATCCGCCCGAAACCCATGCCCAGATCGTGGCCGGTCCCGGACCTATTGCGGCACTCGATTCCATTCTGGCGCTGCAGGATATGGGCGATGCGTCCGACGGGCGCTCCAAAGGCCTGGCGCATGGCGAGCAGCTGCTCGACATTCTGGATTCGGTGCGCGACGGGCTGCTGGCAGGCGGCATTCCGCGCGCTACCTTGAACCGGCTCGCGGTCGCGGTTACACGCCGCCACGACGTGTTCGCCGATCCCAAGCTTCAGGACGTGCTGGACCAGATCGAGCTTCGCGCGCATGTCGAGCTTGCGAAGTTGGAAGTGTTGGACAAACGCGTCGCCTGACGCTCTGCTGCGTCAAAGTCCCAGGAACGGCACGAACCCACCAAAAATCATGCGCTTGCCGTCAAACGGCAGGCCCCGGGTGAACTGCTGAAGGCGCGGATCTTCGATGGCTTTCTTGCTGACGGCTTTGCGCGCGTCCGGCGAGTCGTAGACGATCCAGGAAAAGATCACGACTTCGTCTTCCTTGGCCTGGACCGCGCGAGGGAAGGAGGTCATTTCGCCATAGGGCGTGTCGTCGCCGATGCATTCGACATAATCGCGAGCGCCATATTCGCGCCAGACCGGCTCGCAGACGCGCGCCATCTCTTTGTAGTCTTCCAGCTTGTCCTTGGGCACGGCGATCACAAAACCTTCGACATAGGCCATGATGTCTCTCCTGGATTTGAGCGGCGGGACTTCGAGCTTAGCACCGGACAAACAAAAAGGGCGGCCATTGGCCGCCCTTTTGCGTTTACACAGGCCCGCCTCCCCTGCGCGCGCGAAGCGCGCCGGTGGGGGAGGTGGTCGTAGCTGGCACTCGGGCCAGCGAAGACCGGAGGGGAACTAAACGTCCAGCAACAAGCGTTCGGGATCTTCCAGATTTTCCTTCACCCGCACCAGGAAGGTGACGGCTTCGCGGCCGTCCACCATGCGGTGGTCGTAAGACAGCGCCAGATACATCATGGGCCGGATCTCGACCTTGCCGTCGATCGCCATGGGGCGGGGTTGGATTTTGTGCATGCCCAGGATGCCGGATTGGGGGGAATTGAGGATCGGCGTGGACATCAAGGAGCCGAACACGCCGCCATTGGTGATGGAGAAGGTGCCGCCTTGCAGCTCTTCAAGCTTCAGCTTGTTGTCGCGGGCGCGCAGGCCGAAATCCATCACGGCTTTTTCGATGCCCGCCAGCGAAAGCTGGTCGGCGTCGCGCACCACCGGCACGACCAAACCGCGCTCGGTCGAAACCGCGACGCCGAGGTCGTAATAATTCTTGTAGATGATGTTGTCGCCTTCGATCTCGGCATTGATGTTGGGAATTTCCTTCAGCGCGGCGACGCAGGCCTTGGCGAAGAAGCCCATAAAGCCCAAGCGCACGCCATGCTTCTTCTCGAAGCTATCCTTGTAGGTGCTGCGCAGCGCCATCACACGTGTCATATCGACTTCGTTGAAGGTGGTGAGCTGGGCGGCGGTGTTCTGGCTTTCCTTCAGGCGCAGCGCGATGGTCTTGCGCAGGCGGGTCATCGCCACTTTTTCTTCGCGCTCGGCATGAGAGCGGGGACCGCTCGGCGCGGCAGCGGCCGGCGCGGCGGGCCGGGTGGCGCGGGATTCCAAGGCGCCCAGCATGTCGCCCTTGGTCACGCGGCCATCGCGGCCGGTGCCAGCGACAGAGGCGGTGGGAATGCCGGATTCTTCCGAGATGCGACGGGCGGCGGGCATGGCCGGCGCTTCAGCTTTGGGAGTCACCGGCGCAGGAGCCGGTGCAGCTGCGGCAGGAGCGGGTTTGGGCGCTTCGGTTTTCGGTGCTTCGGCCTTGGCGGTGGCACCCGCCTTGCCTTCGGCGATGGAGCCCAAAATGGTGCCCACTTGAACCGTGGCGCCGGCCTGGACCGAAATGGATTCAATCGAACCGGCGGCGGGCGCGGGTACTTCCACCGTCACTTTATCGGTTTCCAGCTCCAGAATTGGCTCGTCACGGGCGACGCTTTCACCTTCCTTCTTGAACCAGCGCGCGACAGTCGCTTCGGTGACGGATTCGCCCATCGCGGGCACTTTGATCTCGATGCTCATACTATCCTCTTCGAAGGCGTGCGCGAGATGCCGCCCAATCACAATGCCAAAGCGTCGTTCAGGAAGGCGGCCAGCTCCGCCAGATGCTGCTTCATCAGGCCCGCCGCGGTGGAGGCATATTCCGGCCGTCCGGTGTAGCGGGCCTTCTTGCCCAGCAACTCCTCCAGGCGCGGCGCCACAAAGCTCCACGCGCCCTGGTTCTTGGGTTCTTCCTGGCACCAGACCAGTTCGGCCTTGGGGAAACGCTTCATCTCTTCCGCCAACACATTATCGGGGAAGGGATAGAGCTGTTCCAGGCGCAGGATCTGGATGCGGTTCTCGCCGCGCTTCTCGCGCTCTTCCATCAAATCGAAATAGACCTTGCCGGAGCAGAGGACCACCCGCTTGATGTTGGCGTCCGCGACCAGCGTGACGGTGGTGGCGCCGGGCACCACTTCGGCTTGGTCGCGTAGCACGCGATGGAAGGAGTTGGTCGACTCCATGTCGCTGAGGAAAGAAACGGCCCGTTTGTGGCGCAACAGCGACTTGGGCGTCATCACCACCAGAGGCTTTCGGAACGGGCGGTGCATCTGCCGGCGCAGCATGTGGAAATAATTGGCCGGCGTGGTGGGCACGCAGACCTGCATATTGTCCTGGGCGCAGAGTTGCAGATAACGCTCCAGCCGGGCCGAAGAATGTTCCGGCCCCTGGCCCTCATAACCATGAGGCAAAAGCAGGACCAGGCCCGACATGCGCAGCCATTTCATCTCGCCTGACGAGATGAATTGATCCATCACCACCTGGGCGCCGTTGGCGAAATCGCCGAACTGGGCTTCCCACAACACCAGCGATTTGGGGTCCGCGGTGGTGTAGCCATATTCGAAGCCCAGGACCGCTTCTTCCGACAAAAGCGTGTCCACGACTTCGAACTCGCCTTGGCCTTCGCGGATGTGATTGAGCGGCAAATAGCGCTCCTCATTCTCCTGATCGACCAGGGCGGAATGGCGCTGGGAGAAGGTGCCGCGCGAGGCGTCCTGGCCTGACAAGCGCACATTCATGCCTTCGTCCAGCAGCGTGCCGAAGGCCAGCGCTTCGGCGGTGGCCCAGTCGAAGCCCTTGCCGGTCTCGAACATCTGCGCCTTGGCGTCCAGCTGGCGCGCGATGGTCTTATGCAGGTGGAAACCCTGTGGCGCGGTCACCAGCGCCTTGCCGACCTTCTTCAGCAGATCGGCAGGCACACCGGTTTCGCCACGGCGGTCGCTATTCTTTGGCGCGGCGGCAAGCCCCGCCCAGGCGCCGTCCAGCCAGTCGGCCCGGTTGGGCAGATGCGATTTGGAGGCGTTGAACTCTTCGTCCAGCCTTTGGTTGAAGCTCGCCTGCATCTGGCCGACTTCGGCGTCGCTGACCGTGCCTTCGCCGACCAGCTTCTTGCTGTAGATCTGAAGCGTTGTCGGCTGATCCTTGATCACCCGGTACATGTGCGGCTGGGTGAAGGCCGGCTCGTCAGACTCATTGTGACCGAATCTGCGATAGCAGATCATGTCGATCACCACATCCTTGTGGAACAGCTGGCGGAATTCGGTGGCGATGCGCGCGGCATGGACAACGGCTTCCGGATTGTCGCCATTCACATGGAAGATCGGCGCCTGCACCATCAAGGCCACATCGGTGCAATAGGGCGAGGAGCGCGAATAGATCGGCGCGGTGGTGAAGCCGATCTGGTTGTTGATGATAAAATGGATGGTGCCGCCGGTGCGGAAGCCCTTGGTGCCTGAGGCGGCGAAACATTCCGCCACCACGCCCTGGCCGGAGAAGGCGGCGTCGCCATGGATCAGCAATGGCAGCACCGACGCGCGGCTCTGCATGTCGCCCAGTTGGCGCTGCTTGGCGCGGGCTTTGCCCAGCACCACCGGATTGACGATTTCCAGATGGGAGGGGTTCGGCGTCAGCGACAGATGAACCTGGCGGCCGTCGAATTCGCGGTCCGATGACGCGCCCAGATGGTATTTCACGTCGCCGGAGCCTTCGACTTCCGAAGGATTGGCGCCGCCGCCCTGGAATTCGTGGAAGAGCTGGCGATAGGGTTTGCCCAACACATTGACCAGCACATTGAGGCGGCCGCGATGGGCCATGCCCAAAACGATCTCCTTCACGCCCAGCTGGCCGCCGCGCTTGATGATCTGCTCCAGCGCCGGAATGGTGGATTCCGCGCCGTCCAGGCCGAAGCGCTTGGTGCCGACGAAGCGGTTGGCGGCGAATTTCTCGAAGCCTTCGCCTTCAATTAGCTTGTTGAGGATCGCCTTCTTGCCCTCCGGCGTGAAGGCGATGTCCTTGTCGGGCCCTTCGATGCGGCGCTGCAACCAGTCTTTCTGCTCCGCATCGGTGATGTGCATGAACTCATAGCCGATCTGGCCGCAATAGGTGCGCTTCAGCAGATCCTGGATCTGGCGCGGGCTGGCGCTTTCCATGCCCAGCACGCCGTCGATGAAGATAGGCTTGTCCATCTCCGCGTCATGGAAGCCATAGAAGGCGGGATCGAGTTGGGGATGCGGCTGATGCTTGGTGATCTTGAGCGGATCGAGATCGGCTTCCAGATGGCCGATGATGCGATAGGCGCGCACCAGCTGGATGGCGCGGATGGAGTCCTGCGCCACGGCGCGGGCACTGGGGCCTTCAGCGGCGGGAGCGCTCTTGCCGCCCGGCTTGGCCGGTTTGGGCAGAGGCGCGGTCTGGCCCGAAAGCGCGCCGGTCAGATCGTCGCCAGGGACGTTCGCCTTCTGGTCGCGTCGCCAATTGGGACCGCGGCCAAGCTGGGTGGGGGAAAGTCCCCGCTCGCCCAGGCCCGCGAAATAGGCCTGCCATTCGGGGTCTACCGAGGCCGGATTGGCGAGATACTGGTCGTAAAGCGCCTCCAGGAAGGCGGCGTTGGTGCCGGACAGAAAGCTGGTCGCGTCGAAAATGTCGTTCGAGGCGCGATTGATTCGATCTGCTGGAGATTGTTCAGTCATTTCAGATGCTTAAGGGTCAGCTTGTTAGGCTTGAGCCTGTCCTGGGGCCGCCGGGTTCGCGGGCTGTCTGAGTGGTGGGGTCCTACCCTCTTTGTCTCGCCAATTCAACGGCGATTGCAGTTAATATGGGGTCAAAACCCAGCAATTGCGATGCAAAAACCCCGCGCCAGCTTGGCTGACGCGGGGGTGGCTGAATTGCAGAATCCAGGCAGGTGCTGGTCACTTGCCCGAGAGCAGTTCCAACATGGTGGTACCCAGCGCCGCCGGGTTGGGCGAGACACGGATGCCGGCCGCCTTCATCGCCTCGATCTTGCTGTCGGCGCCGCCTTTGCCGCCCGAGATGATGGCGCCGGCATGACCCATGCGGCGGCCCGGCGGCGCGGTGACGCCGGCGATAAAGCCCACCATCGGTTTCTTCACCTTGGAATGGCGGATGAAGTCGGCGGCGTCTTCCTCGGCGCTGCCGCCGATCTCGCCGATCATGATGATGCTTTTCGTTTCCGGGTCCGCCAGCAACATTTCCAGCACTTCGAGATGCTCGGTGCCTTTGACCGGATCGCCGCCAATGCCGACGCAGGTGGTTTGGCCCAGGCCCGCCACCGTGGTCTGCAGCACCGCTTCATAGGTAAGCGTGCCGGAGCGGGAAACGATGCCCACCGTGCCGCGGCGATGAATGTGGCCGGGCATGATGCCGATCTTGCATTCGCCGGGCGTGATCACGCCGGGGCAGTTGGGTCCGATCAGCCGCGATTTGGAGCCGCAAAGCGCCCGCTTCACTTTCACCATGTCGAGCACCGGAATGCCTTCGGTGATGCAGACAATCAGCGGCACTTCTGCGTCAATGGCTTCCAGAATGGCGTCGGCGGCGAAAGGCGGCGGCACATAGATGGCGGATGCGTCCGCGCCCACTTTCTCTTTGGCTTCGCGCACCGTGTCGAACACGGGTAGGCCCAGATGCGTCTGGCCGCCTTTGCCCGGCGTGGTGCCGCCCACCATCTTGGTGCCGTAAGCGATGGCCTGCTCGGAATGGAAGGTGCCTTGAGCGCCGGTGAAGCCCTGGCAGATGACCTTGGTGTTCTTGTCGACGAGAATGGACATGCGGTTCTCTCTATTGGCCGGTCGGCGTATCGGTTTGCGGGGACGCGCCAGAGGAAAGGCGCAATCTGGTCGGCACGATAAAGCTGAGCACGCTCGACTTAGCGTCACGCCTCATCGCTATCTCATTCAGGGCTCCGGATGCTGCAAGAGCCGGAAGGTCGGGGCTGTTCTGGGGGACGCGCACATGGACGCCATTCTCTACGCGCCAAGTATAACCAGTAAGGCCAGTGGCAGGATCGAATACGGAATCGACACCGGCAAAAGCAGCGACTGATTTCTCTAAATCGGCCTCGGCCGCGGGTAGCGAGGCCAGAAGGCAGTAGTCTGCTGTGAAAGTGTCCGAAGGCAGGCTTTTGTGCGCTACCAGCAAAAACTTGGTTCCGTCGGGGGCGGAGGTCATGCGGCCTTGCGCGCTCGCCAGCCTATAGTTGTTGCGGAGAAACTGCAGCATGGCGTCAGGAATCACCTTCCAGCCCATCTTGCCGGCAGTCGCGAGAGCGCGTTCAAGATTGCCATGCGCATCGACGCAGGTGCTGCGGAACATGTCGAACGTTTCTCCGGCGTGAGTCGGACCGGTGAGCGCGAACAACGCGAGAAAGGTTGCTGACGCCAGACGCTGCATGTCAGCCCTTCACCGCTTTCACGACTTTTTCGGCCGCGTCGGCGAGATTGTCGGCGGAGGTGATGGCAAGGCCGGATTTGGCCAGGATTTGCTTGCCCAATTCGACATTGGTGCCTTCGAGCCGCACCACCAGCGGCACTTTCAGCGAGATCTCTTTCGCGGCGGCGATGATGCCTTCGGCGATGATGTCGCATTTCATGATGCCGCCGAAGATATTCACCAAAATCCCTTTCACATTGGGATCGCTGACGATGATCTTGAAAGCCGCGGTCACTTTTTCCTTCGAGGCGCCGCCGCCCACATCCAGGAAGTTGGCCGGCTCACTGCCATAGAGCTTGATGATGTCCATGGTGGCCATGGCTAGGCCCGCGCCGTTCACCATGCAGCCGATCTCGCCGTCCAGCTTCACATAAGAGAGGTCATATTTCGACGCTTCGACCTCCATTGGGTCTTCCTCGTCCAGATCGCGCAGCGCCTGGATGTCCTTGTGGCGGTAAAGCGCGTTGTCGTCGAAATTGATCTTGGCATCCAGGCAGACGATTTTTCCGTCCTTGGTCACCACCAGAGGATTGATTTCGAGCAGGCTCATGTCTTTGGCGACGAAGGCGTCGTAAAGGCTTTTGACCACCTGGCCGATCTGCTTGGCGGCCTCGCCCTTGAGATTCAGCGCTGTGGCAATCTCGTTGCCGACATAGGGCGAGTAACCGACGGCCGGTTCGATCTGGAAGGTCTGAATCTTGTCCGGCGTCTTGTGCGCCACTTCCTCGATGTCCATGCCGCCTTCGGTGGAGACGATGAAAGCGATGCGGCTCGTGGCGCGATCCACCAGCGCCGACAGGTAAAGTTCGCGGTCGATCGCGGAGCCGTCCTCGATATAAAGCCGCTTGACGAGCCGGCCATGCGGGCCGGTCTGGTGCGTGACCAAGGTCATACCCAGCATGCGCTCGGCTTCTGTCTTCACGTCGGCAATCGATTTGACCACCTTGACGCCACCGCCTTTGCCGCGACCGCCGGCATGGATCTGCGCCTTCACCACCCAGACCGGACCGGGCAGGCTTTCGGCGGCTTTGACGGCTTCTTCCACCGTGAAGGCGGGCTTGCCGTTGGGGACCGGTGCGCCGAAGCCGCGCAAAACGTCCTTGGCCTGATATTCGTGAATATTCATGGGGGTTCCTTGAGGCGGGCAGGCGAAGAGTGCGCCGCACAATAGCAGCCGAAAATCGTCATGCAAGGCAAGGAATTCAGGCTTGGGCGCGACGCGCTGTCATCACCAGCAAGGCCAAAATCGCAAACGGCGCCAGCAGGATATGCGTCGCCGAGGCCAGACCCCGCGCCGCCCATGGCAGAAGCCATAGAAAAACCAGCAGCGACAATTCGAAAGGCTGAAAACCCTGTCTTTTGCCTTCGGCCGCGAGAAGCAGCAGGGCGGGCGCGAGCAACATCAGGTCGTAATCCAGCAAGTAAGGCGTCACAAGCAGGGTCGCCAGGCAAAGGGCCGCGCCGCGCACGCCGAAGCTGGTCGGCCGCCGCCACAGCCGCACGAGAAGAAAAGCAGCCAGCAGGGCGATGGCGCCTTGCGCCGCGTAGGCCAATGTCACCGGGCCGCCCAGAAAACGGACCTGAGAAAACAATGTCTGGATCTTCTCAAAGCCCGTGTTGCCCTGCTCCAGAATTATGGTGCGGGTGAAATGGGTGGACGCCAGAAAAGCGGGCCAGACTTCGGCGCCAAACAGCATGGTCACCAGCAGCGCCAATCCCAGAATTGTGAAACAAGCGGCGGCAAAGCTTCGCCAGTAACCACCTGCCGCCAGCGCCAAGGGAATCATCACACCGAATTGCGGCTTGTAGACCAGAAGGCCGAACAACAGACCCGTGAGCCAAGGCCGCTTGTCCAAGAGCGCCAGGCCGCCCGCGAACAGCGCAGCCGTCAGAAAGCCGTTATGCCCGTGGATCAAATTGACGAAGACAGCAGTGAAGGCCAGCGCCGGTGCAATCCAGCGATAATCTTGAGCCCATTGCGGCATCGCGCTGCGGTGGATCAGGGCCGACAGGGACCAGACATAAAGCGCCAGCGTCGCGATTTGCCACAGCGCAAGCGCCAGGGGATAAGGAATAAGCGCCAAAGGTGCGGCGACCAGAAGAAAGAAGGGCGGATAGTGCCAGCCGTAAAGCGGCGTCGCGCCCCCGAAAATCGCCTTTTCCTGCGCCCATTGGCGCATGATGTCGAAAGGCGCGGCGGGCTCGCCTTTCAGGGCAGCGACCCCGGCGGCATAGACGTTTGAGAAATCGGTTCCCAGCGGACGGCCGTCATAATCGTTCAGCCCGTGCGCCGTCGCGATCAGAGCGACGACCCCGACGGCGGAGGCGGCGAGGATCAAAAGCGGATAGAAGGCAAGACGCTCTGCTGTGAGAAAGCGCCCGTCTCGAAGGGTGGCAAAAAACGCGCTCAAAATTTGTGATCTTCCGCCAAGGTGGCCCGACTATCGCGCCCGCCCGTTTAAGGAGCGGTGTAACTGTCCCGCGCTGAGACCAAGGCAAGATTCGGCCTTTGAAGGTGGCGTGGCTCCTGACCCGTCCGGCAAGATTCTGTTTACCAAGTTTTCCGCAGAGATGCTCGATCCGAACGTCGTTTTGAGGGCGGTGTGTACGTCTGGCACGCCTCCTGCTGAGTTCCCCACCAATCGTCCTGCGCCCGTTCCGTTCCGGGGCATGGATGTCGAGGATTTGTGGGGCCATGAAGCATAAGAATTCACATCTGCTGGTGGGCTATTGGAGCCGCCTTCGGGCCGGGCGCGAAGTGCCCGATCAGACCGACATCGATCCGCGTTCCTTGAAGCGCCTTCTGTCCTACACCTTCATCCTGGATTGCGAAAATCCGGCCCGCCCCGTTTATCGCCTGGCCGGCACGGCGCTTTGTGAGCGCTTCGGGTTCGAACTCAAGAGCACGGGTTTTCTGGCGAATTGGGAGGCGCAATCGAGTCTTTCGCTGGCGCCTCTGCTGAGACAAGCGCTCAAGATGCGCCAGCCGGTGTGCCTGTCTTCCATCGCCGCCACCGCCGACAATGGCATGGTCGAACTCGAGACCGTGCTGACGCCGGTGAGTTTTAATGGCGGCGAAGCACGCCGCTTTTTCGGTCTGGTGCAGATGCTTTCCGATCCCACACCGCTACTGGGCCGCACCATCGCATATCAAAGACTGATCGCCTCCCAGTTGATACGGGAAGACGAGCCAGTGCCGAATTACGATCAAGGCACTCTGCCTCCGCCGCCACCGCCTCCGCCTGGGCCCGCGCTCAGAAGCCATGCCAAAGCGCCTTATCTTCGCCTGGTGATCAGCCGCGACAATACCCATCTCAACGCCTTCGGCGCGGGCGATCTCTTGCAGAAAATGTTCGAGTTCGTCGGTGGCATGCGTGCCGCCAACAATGATGAGCAGCCGCGCGTCGGACTCTAAAATCGCCATATTCCAGGAGCGTCGACCAGCAGCCAGTAGCGACAGCGTACTGGCGCGAAGCGTCGACACGCTATTGCTATCGACTGCATCCGGCCGCGCGACCAAAAATTAAGGTTGCGGCACCGGCGGCTGCCGGTTGGGATCCTGCGACTGCCCCTGCGGATTGCGCGTTGCCGGATTATCAATCGGATCATTGTGCATGATGTCGCGATTGATCGAGAGCTCCCGCTGCTGCTGCTGAAGATAGGGCACTTCATAACGCTCGATCTGGGCGCGATAATCCTCGAAGTTTTTCTCATCCTCCGGCGTGCGCTTATCGCAGCGCGTAGCGGGCAGATGCGCTTGCTCTTGACACCAGAGATCGAAATTCATGGTCTTGACGTCGTAATTCTTTCCGGTCTGGGCCGAGGCCACCGGCACAAAAAAAGCTGCCGCCAGGGCAGCCATCGGTAAAATGCGCGAAAACATCATTCTTGTCATAACGTGGAGCTTAGGCTGTTTGTTGCAAGTCTTGGTAGCCCCCATCTGTCTCTTTTGCGCAAGCGCTGCTACCCCATCTCTCCCCCGTTATGCGCTTCGTACAATAGGGAGGACAGATCGCGACCAAGTTTTCGCAAGTGCTAGGGCGTCTGGATCGAGACTTTCTTCTCCGTGAGGCAGATAAGCGAAAGCTCCAGTGGAGCTTTCGCCGGCCGAACGCCCGCGTAGCGGGCAGCTAGGCGAAGCCGCTGGCGGGGGAAGACAGATGGAGGCAACAACTAAGGCAGAATCGCGATAATCGCCCGCCGGTTTTTGGCTTCCTTCACGCCATCGGGTGTTGGGACAGCGAGATCGGTTTCACCCACGCCCGACGCCTGGATGGCGGCGCGGCGCGCGCCCATATCCACCAGTGCCTCCACCACCACATTCGCCCGGTGGACCGACAGGCGCTTGTTGTGGGCGGTCGAGCCGGACGTATCGGTATGGCCGACCACAGTGATGCGCGATTGGCCGCCGGCACGGGCGGTGTTGATCACATTGGTGATGACGGCGAGGTCTTCCGCCGTGAGGGTCCAGGAATCGAGATCGAAATAGACCGTGTAATCGGCGGGCGGCGGCGCTGCGACGGGCGCGCTGGCAATCGGGGCAGGCCGGGGCGGTGGCGCCGGGCGCGAAGCATTTTCCAATGCCACCAGCGAATTGTTGAGCGCCGCACGACAGGCCTGGGCTTCGGTCTGAAGGTTGGACGCGCCAGAATCTAGAACCCAGCAATCATAGTCGGCTTGGGCGCGGGCGGCTTCTTCGGGGAATTGATCCTTGCCCTGGGCGATGCCGCGGACCAGGCGCGCACGCAAGCCCTGCGCTATGGCGTCGGCGGGTGCGGCTTCCGGCGCCGGTTCGCTGCCCGTGGCGGCACGGCCGGCTTTGGCCCGGAACAGGTCGGCGACCGCGTCTGCCGGATTGTCGGGACCGCTGTCGAACACGCCCAAAAGGTCGCCGAAGAAGCCGCGGTCATTATCGGCTGCCTGGGGCGGTGGTGCGCTAGCCGCCTGGGCAGCGAGATCGGTGTAATCCTTGAACAGCGCCTGGCTGAAAGGCGAACCGGTGGCGGCCACTTCTTCGTCCGCCATGCAACCTGCGAGTGCCAATCCCGCGCATAAGGCCGACAGGGAAACCAGACGGCGCGGGCCGCCAAACCGGGCTAAAAGGCGCATCAGATACTCCCCCAAACGGCCTTTTGGCCGGCCAGACACCAGAATGGCACATATAGCGTGCGTCCTGGACTTCGTTAAGACCAGGCTTTCAGGGGTGCCCCAATGATTGCTGAAATTGCGGTCCGGTAACCATCTATTGACCTCAACCACCTAAAAAGGGCGGACCGTTCGAGGAATCGGACCCATATCCGGGTGCTGGCAATGACAGAAAGCGAGCCCACCGTTGTGAAAGCGCGCCCCGAGCGGCGGCGCTTCCGGCGCGTGCGTGTGGACCTGCCCGGACGGCTTTTCACGCCGGCCGACGGCAAGGAAGCGCGTTGCCAGATCTGCGACTTATCGCCGGGCGGCGCCGCCATCACTTGCGAGCTGATGCCGGCCGAGGGCACCCAGGTTGTACTCTATGTCGACGGTTTCGGGCGCTTCGAAGGTCAAGTGACGCGGCTGGAGGATTCCAGTTTCGGGGTGCATTTTTCCTGCACCGCGCTGAAGCGCGAACGCACTGCCGAACAGCTCACTTTGTTCCTGAACAAATCCCTGGTGGATGAAAGTGTGTTGCGCCGTCATGAGCGCACCAGCCACAAGGGCTTCACCAAATTCACCCGCGCTGACGGTCAGATCGTGCATTGCGAAGTGATGGATATCTCGGCCAGCGGCGTTTCGCTCAAAACCGATATCCGTCCCGCCATCGGCGAATTCGTGCTGATCGCGCAGATGGCCGGCCGCATCGCCCGCCATCATGAGCAAGGCATCGGCATCGAATTTGTCGGCCAGGAAAAAGCGCCAAATGTCGAGCCGGTGGCGAGACTGAATCTGGTCCGTTAGCTTAACCCCTCTGCCCTTCGCAGCTTATTTTTGCGCGTCGGCTGATGCCGCCGCACAATAAGCGCTGCTACGGGCATCTCCCCCGCCAGCATGCCTCGCATGCGCGGGGGAGGCGGGCCTGAGTTGTTTCGACAAGCGCTCTATCGCCTAGGCTGAGAATTTCTTCCCCGTGAGGTCGATCAGCAAAAGCTCCAGTGGAGCTTTTGCCGGCCGAACGCCCGCGTAGCGGGCAGCGACGCGAAGCCGCTGGCGGGGGATTGAGGCTTGCGGCCAAGCAAGCCGAGCGTCTTCCGATGACTTGCCTGAGGAAGACAGATGGGGGCAATCAAATATCAGCCAGCTTATGTATCTGACTGTTCGCGAGCGTCAGTTTCGCGATCGACAATTCGCCCGTGGTTTCCAGTGCGCCCAGGAAGGAGCGGGTGCGTTCCAGAGCTTCGGCCTGCAACGCAGACCAGTCGCCCAGCGCCTTCAAAGCATCGGCCGCGCCGGCGGTCGTGGGCAGCTTCGCCAGGAGTGACTGCGACAAGGCGCGCTGGGCCGCGAACAAATCATCCACCAGACGCCGGATGGCGAGCCGGTCCCAATGTTCGGATGCTGTGATGCGCGCCGCCAGAAGACGCAACCGGTCCCGGCCCAGCCGCGCACCTACGCCAAAATAAAGCGCCGCCACCGGTGCGAATTCGTGGCCGGTGGTACGCGCCAATTGCGCGATCTCGGGCGCCACGCCCAGAATCGGCAAAAGCCCGATGTCCTGCGCCAGATCGTCGGGCACGCCCGGCGCGGTGAAGCGCGCGACGCGGGCCTGGAATTCCTGGCTTTGTTCCTGAGAGATGAGGTCTTTGTGGCCGCGGCGGAGCGCCTCGACGCCGGCACGGTAAAGCGCGATGGCGCTGGCCAGATCGTCGCGAGCGGTGACATGGGTGAGGAACCACAGGCCCAGGCGACGCAAGATCTCCGCGATTTCGGTATAAAGCCTAATCTGCATCTGCGCTTCGACCTTGCCGTCCAGGGCGTCGATCCGGCTCTTGAGCGCCTCCAATCCGAAGGCGCCTTCGGCCACGGCAAAGACGCGCGCCACTTCCGCGCCGCTGGCGCCCGACATTTCCTTCATGCGGGCGACAAACACCGGGCCTGCCAGGTTGACGATGCGGTTGGCGATGCTAGTGGAAATGATCTCGCGCTTCAGGCGGTGTTGTGGCAGCTCCGCCGCGAAATCCGCCATCGCCCGCTTGGGGAAATAAGACACCAGCGTGACGGTGAAGGCCTTGTCGTCGGGCAGGGTGCTGTTGAGAATCTCCGCATCTAGATCGAGCTTGGCATAGGCCATCAGCACCGCCAGTTCCGGGCGGGTGAAGCCTTTCTTGTCATTTTCCAGCTTCTGGATGTCGGCGTCATTGGGCAGGAATTCCACGGCGCGGTCGAGCTTGCCCTTGGCTTCCAGCACACGGATGAAGCGCGCGCCTGCGTCGATGTCGCGAGTCGCGGCGGCTTCGGCCACCGAAAGCGCCAATGTCTGGTCGTAATTATCGGCCAGAACAAGCCCCGCGACCTCGTCGGTCATGTCGGCCAGGAGCGCATCGCGCTTTTGGGAATCGATCTCGCTGCGGCGATAGGGGCCGCTGAGCAGAATCTTCAGATTCACTTCGTGATCCGACGTATCGACACCCGCCGAATTGTCCACCGCATCGGTGTCGATGCGCCCGCCCGCCTTGGCATATTCGATGCGGCCGAGCTGGGTGACGCCGAGATTGGCGCCTTCGCCTACCACCTTGGCGCCGATTTCGCCGCCATTGATGCGCAAGGCGTCATTGGCGCGATCGCCGGCATCCGAGTTGGATTGGCTGGCGGATTTGACGTAGGTGCCGATGCCGCCGAACCACAGAAGGTCCGTCTTTGCTTTCAACAGCGCTTTTATCAGCGCCTGGGGCGAAAGCTTGGCATCGCTGGTTCCGATGAGCGCCTGCACTTCCGGCGTCAAGGCAATCTCTTTCAGCGAGCGGGCGAAGATGCCGCCGCCGGGGCCTAGAAGATCGCGGTTGTAATCATCCCAGCTGGAGCGCGGCAGGTCGAACAGGCGTTGGCGCTCGGCGAACCCCTTCGCCGCGTCGGCATTGGGGTCGAGGAAGATATGGCGGTGATCGAACGCCGCCACCAGCCTGATATGTTTGGACAGCAGCATGCCGTTGCCGAACACGTCGCCCGACATGTCGCCCACGCCGATGACGGTGAAATCCTCCTTCTGGATGTCGCGGCCCATCTCGCGGAAATGACGCTTGACGGCTTCCCAGGCGCCGCGCGCCGTAATGGCCATTTTCTTGTGGTCATAGCCATGGCTGCCGCCGGACGCGAACGCGTCGCCCAGCCAGAAACCGCGGCCTTCGGCGATACCGTTGGCGATGTCGGAGAAAGTGGCCGTGCCCTTGTCGGCGGCGACCACCAGATAGGGATCGTCCTCGTCATGGCGCACCACATCGGGCGGCGGCACCACCGCGCCATCGGCCTTGAGATTGTCGGTCACGTCCAGAAGCGCGTTGATGAACATTTTGTAGGCGGCTACGCCAATGTTCATGAACTGGTCGCGGGTGGGATTGGCCGGCATGGTCTTGGGATAGAAACCGCCCTTGGCGCCCACCGGCACGATCACGGCATTTTTGACTTGCTGCGCTTTGACCAGGCCCAACACTTCGGTGCGGAAATCCTCCCGCCGATCCGACCAGCGCAGGCCGCCGCGCGCCACTTTGCCGAAGCGCAGATGCACGCCTTCCATCTGGGGCGAATAGACGAAGATCTCGCGCCACGGGCGGGGCGCGGGCAGCTCATCGAGCTTTCCGGAATCGAGCTTGACCGCGATGGTGGCCGCGCTTTGCTGATAATAATTGGTGCGCAGAATATTGGCGACCACGTTGCGGAAGCGGCGGATGATGCGGTCGTCATCCAGACTGGGCACGTCGGCCAGCGCGGCCTCTATCGCTTCGACAAGGCGTGTCGCTTCGGCATCGGAATGCGCATTTGGGTCAAGCCGGGCATGAAACAATCCGGTGATCAGCGCGGCGATCTGCGGATTTCGCACCAGGGCCTGTTCCATATAGTCCTGGCTGAAAGGGAAGGCGGCTTGGCGCAAATATTTCGCCGCCAACCTGATGATCATCACGTCGCGCCAGTCGAGGCCGGCGCCGATCACTAGCCGATTGAAGCCATCGCTTTCCGCCCGTCCGCTCAAGACGGCATGGAATACGTCCTCGAGAGGTTTGCGGATCTCGTCCAGGGCTGCGGCGTGGCCGTCGGCCCGCTCCATCAGAAAGTCGAGAATGGCGCCTTCCTCGGTCCAGCCATCGTCGCGCTTGAAATGCAGCGGGAAAGCATCCTCGGCGATCACGCGAAGGCCCAGATTCTCGAATATCGGCAGTGAAACCGATAGGGGCAGCACATCGCCCAGCACATAGAGCTTGAGGCGCAGCGCGCTATGCTCGTCATCGGGCTTGCGATAGGCGCGGGCTTCGACCTTCAGCCCGTCCTGGCGCGATGCCAGCGTCTCCAATATTTCCATGTCGACCGCCGCCTGCTGGGGCGAGAAGACACTGCGATAGCCCGGCGTGAATTGCGCCCCGCGCGCGTTCAGGCGGCGCAATCCGTCCGCACGGCCATAGCGGGCGGAAAGCGCCTCCAGCAGAGCGTCGTCCCAGGTCCGGATGGCGTCGGCGATCTGGCGCTCCAGCACCCGCACATCGGCATGCGGACGCGGGCCCGGATTGCGCCCGATGATGTAATGGATGCGGACCAGATTGCTTTCCTCGATGGCGGGGATCGCGGCCGACAAGCGGCCGTTGAAAGCCTTTGCCAATATGGTGTGGATCTTCCCGCGCAACTCGCCATTTATCGTGTCGCGCGGCGCGAATAGGAGCGCGGAAACGAAACGGTCGAAGCGGTCGAAGCGCAGGAAGAGTTTGATCTTCGGACGACCGCCCAGCCGCAGGATCCCCATAGCGGTCTCGAACAATTCGTCCTCGGAAATTTGGAAGAGTTCGTCGCGCGGGAGGGAATCCAGGATATGCGCCAGCGCCTTGCCGTCATGGCTGGCGGGGGCGAGGCCCGCGCGGGTCATCACCGCCGCGCATTTCTTGCGCAGGAGCGGGATCTCGCGCGGCGAAAGATTATAGACGCCGGAGGTGAACAGGCCGACAAAGCGCCGCTCGCCATTGAAGCGGCCGTCCGCGTCGAAAGTCTTGACGCCGACATAGTCCATATGGGCGCGGCGATGCACTAGGCTGCGAGCGTTGGATTTGGTGACGATCAAAGGCTCCGGCTGATCGAGGTAGGCGCGGACTTCACGGGTGAGGGCGGGGCGCTCCGCGCTTTGGCGGATCACGCGTGCTTCTTCGTCGGAAAGCGCCCCCAATCCGCTTCCCGGCACCGGATCGACGCGGCCATGATCGCCGTCCGGCGCAAGCGCGTAATCGCGCGCGCCCAGAAAAGTGAAATGATTGTCGCCCAGCCAGTCCACGAACGCGAGATCTTCGGTAATATCGGCGCCGCGAGGCGGCTGCGCGGCAAGACCGGCGCGCGCCTCTTTCAAGCGTGCCAGCATCGCTTTCCAGTCGCGCACCGCATCGCGGCCCTGCACAAAGCTGAGGCTGAGATTATCCACCAGCGCGGTTTGCGCGGGCTCGCCCAGGACCGCGTCCAACACCAGGACGATCACGCTGGTGGGCTTACCTGTGATGTCGAGAATGGGATGGAAGGCGGCACGCACGCGCGCGCCTGCCGCGATGACAGCGGCCAATGCGGAATCGAACAGGAACGGGCGATCGTCATTGACCGCGACCATCACACTCTCGGGATCCTGGATATCGTTGCCGGGCAGAAGCGCGATCTGGATATCGCCGGCCTTGTGCTTCTTGGCTTCGCCCCAGGCCTGCCGCGCCAAAGCCGCTAGGCTCGATGCATTGCCGCGCGTGATGTCTTCGCTGGAGGCGCCGCCGAACAGAGCATCGAAGAAGCGCTGTTCCGCATCGTCCTTCAGAAGGGCGCGCGCCTCTTTGAGCAAAGTTTCGGCGGCTTCGTCTTCGGAATGGATCGAGGGATTGATAGTCATGGCGTCTCTCGTGTGCGGGGAAAGGTTAGGGGAACCCGATTATGCTTCTGCGACATTCATCGGGCCGCATGAATTCAGCGCCATCAAGGCGCCCCATTGAGCGCCCTCTGCTCAGCGTAAAGCAAGGCCCGCGGGGAGCTGGGTGCGGCGGCGCAAAAAAACCGCCAGGAACAGGCTGGCCTGCAAAGGGGGGATCAAAATTGCGTCCAGGGACGCATCGGGCCAGGACCGCGCAAAGGCCGCATAAATCGTCCAAGCGCCGGCCGGTGCCGAGAAGGCCAAAAGGCTGCCCATATCCTTGAGCATCAAGGCTATAAGCAAAGTGGGAATTAGCGCGAACAGGATCGCTTGATAGGCAGGAACCTGTGCGGGCACCGCCAAAAAGGCGCCCGCGCCCCAGGCAAGCCCTATATAGAAATGGATCCGCCGCAAATTACGCGCCGCTTCCGAAACCGGGGCGCGATCGAACACAGCCGCCGTGTTGCGGATATAGGAATAAAGAAGGGCTGCGACACCCAGAAGGATCAGCACCGCCCAAGAGAAATTGTGCGCGAAACTCAAGCCGCCGCCCATCAAGAGCAAGCAGGTCCCCATCAACATGAAGACGGACGCGACATGGACGGAGCTTCGCAAGAACAGCGTCAAACGGCTGGCCTCGCTGGTTTCTGTATGCAGACGCGCAAGCTGCTCCAGCGCGGCCATGGGAAGGACTGGCAGCGGCTGGGACCGATAATCGGCGTTGCTGTCTTTGGTGCGTGCCACGCTTCCCCACAAGCGTTGAAAAGCCAGCTACAGGCTCGACGGACCCGGTTAACAAGACCTTAACATCGGGTGATATATGATTCGATCTATCGGTTCTATGACAGTCCGTCAGCTTACCATTTTCGATCTGGAGTTCACCGCCTGGGAAGGCTCGCTGGCGAGCCACTGGCTCGCGCCAGGCGAGTTCAAGGAAGTGGTGCAGATCGGCGCCGTGCGTTTCCACGGCCAGGGCGGCGTGCTTCAGGAAAGTTTCGACTGTCTTGTTCGTCCGCGCGTCAATCCTCACCTTTCGGATTATTTCACCGCCCTTACGGGCATAAGCAACGATCGCGTGGCAAAGGAGGGCGTGGATTTTGAAAGCGCCTATCGGCGCTTTCTGGCCTTTGCCGGGGATAGCCTCATCGCCGCCTTTGGGCGTGACGATTGGGTGCTGGAAGAAAATGCCCGTCTGTGCGGATTGAAAGACACTGCGCCCCTGCCACGCTTTTTGAATTTGCGCGACTGGTTCGATGCGCAGGGCTTCGATACCAACCGGCTTCATTCCTGCGATATCGGTCCGCTTCTGGGCGTGCCGTTCGAGGGGCGTAAACACGATGCTCTATGCGACGCCCGCTCCATAGCAGAAGGGATGAGAGTGCTGATAAATCGGGGAGCTAAACTCCCGTGAAACCCGCACCGGCTTTCTTCCCCCGCTAGCGGAGCGACAGCGGGGGAAGATGTCTCTGAGCGCTTGCGCGAAAGAGACAGATGGGGCAACTAACCAGGTTCCGGCACCGCAAGAATTTTCCCCAAAGCCAATGTGATGGCGCGGGACGAGGCGCGGCCGCTGGCACCGGCGCTGGGCACGAAACTCACCAGCAAGGTGCGACCGGATATGGCGATGGTGGGCTTGTCGCCTTCCACGATGCGCACGGCATCGAAGCGCTTTGTGAAGGCCGTGCGCCCCGCCGGCGTTGCGATCAGCCGCTCGATCCCCAGCGCGCTGTTGACTAGCGCGTCGAAGGCATAGGCTCTGACATCGTCGCTGTCCTTCAGGATGGCGGCGTCGGCGGAAAAATGCAGCTTCAGCTTCTGAGCGTAGGAAAGATGGCTTTCCTCGTCATTGAACGCGGCGGTGAGATTGGCGGCGCTGACCGCGAACCGGGGCGGCGCCAGCGCGTCGCCGGTGCGGGTGGCGGGGACGCCGCCAGGTGCGTCCTGGGTATAAAGTGTGACGCCGCCCCAGACCGATATCTTCAGCGCCAGCGCGCCGGTATCGTAGCGCAGTTCACGCCCGCCTAGCGCCACCCGGTCGCTGGCGAGGACGAAATTCTCCGGACTGTCGTCGAACCGCAGCAGATATTTGTCGCCGCCATACGGGAGGATGGTGAAGTTGATGTCCTCGGCGGCGGTATAGTCGCCCACCGCCACGTCGCTGACCCGCTCGGCCGAAAGGCGCGCGGCCATGGGATCGGAAGGCTCCTGCGCCATCGCGCCGTTGGCGCCCCAAAGCGCCAGACCAAAATGCGTCAGGCCGAGAAGAATCGAAATCGCGCGCGCGTTCATCGTTCTTGTGCTTCGCCCCACTGCGCGGCCGCGCAGCCCTCGTCCACATCAGGCCACGGGAATTGGGCGATTTTAAGCCTCAAAACGCCAAGAACCCGCCAAACCCGCTATCTTTTGGCAGGGATTTTGACTAAATCCGGCGCAGCCGAAGCAAATCAAAAGGCGCCCCCCGTGACGACTCATCCCGACAGTTTCAAATGCCGCCGCACCCTGAAAGTGGGAAGCAAAAGTTATGTCTATTTCAGCCTGCCGGAGGCTGAGAAGCGCGGCCTTAAGGGGGCCTCCAAGCTGCCCTTCTCGATGAAGGTGCTTTTGGAGAATTTGCTGCGTTACGAAGACGGCCACACCGTCACCAAGGAAGACATCCAGGCGGTTGTGGGCTGGCTCAAGACCAAGACCTCGGATCGCGAGATCGCCTTTCGCCCGGCGCGCGTGCTGATGCAGGACCTGACGGGCGTGCCCGCTGTGGTCGATCTCGCCGCCATGCGCGATGCGATGAAGAAGCTGGGCGGCAATCCCGAGAAGATCAATCCGCTGGCCGAAGTCGATCTCGTCATCGACCATAGCGTGATGGTGGACAATTTCGGGGCTAAGGATTCCTTCAAGAAGAACGTCGAGATCGAATATCAGCGCAATGCCGAGCGCTATCAATTTCTGCGTTGGGGCCAACAGGCTTTCGCCAATTTCCGTGTGGTGCCGCCGGGCACCGGCATCTGCCATCAGGTCAATCTGGAATATCTGGCCGAGACGGTCTGGACGCGCAAAGCCAAGGACGGAAAGAAAGCCGTCGAAATGGCCTTCCCTGACACGGTGGTGGGCACCGATAGCCACACCACCATGATCAATGGCCTGGCGGTTCTGGGCTGGGGCGTTGGCGGCATCGAGGCGGAAGCGGCCATGCTGGGCCAACCCATCTCGATGCTGATCCCTGAGATTGTCGGCTTCAGGCTGACCGGCAAACTGCGCGAAGGCGTCACCGCCACAGATCTGGTGCTGACCGTCACTCAGATGCTGCGCAAGAAGGGCGTGGTAGGCAAGTTCGTGGAATATTACGGCCCGGGCCTGGACGAGTTATCGCTGGAAGACCGCGCCACGATCGCCAACATGGCGCCGGAATATGGCGCCACCTGCGGCTTCTTCCCAGTGGATGGCGAGACCGTTCGCTTCCTGAAGAACACGGCGCGCAAGGCGCCGCGTGTGGCGCTGGTGGAGAAATACGCCAAGGCGCAAGGTCTCTACCGCACCAAGAAGAGCCCTGATCCGGTCTTCACCGACACGCTGTCGCTGGACATGAACACGGTGGAGCCCTCCATGGCCGGTCCGATGCGGCCGCAGGATCGCGTGCCGTTGTCGGGCATTGCCGGCAATTTCGCGGAAAATCTGATCAATACGTTCAAGAAAGAAGACAGCGCCAACAAGCGCGCCAGGCTGGAAGGCTCGGAAGCCTCCATCGGTCATGGCGATGTGGTCATCGCCGCTATCACCTCTTGCACCAACACCTCCAATCCGTCGGTGATGGTGGGCGCGGGCCTTGTGGCGCAGAAGGCGATCAAACGCGGCCTGAAAACCCGGCCCTGGGTGAAGACCTCGCTCGCCCCGGGCTCGCAGGTGGTCACCGATTATCTCAAGAAGGCCGGCCTCGATAAGGCGCTCGACAAACTGGGCTTCACCTTGGCCGGTTATGGCTGCACCACCTGCATCGGCAATTCCGGCCCGCTTCCCGATCCCGTCACCAAAGCGATCACCGAAAGTGACCTGGTCGCCGCCGCGGTGATTTCCGGCAACCGTAATTTCGAAGGCCGCGTGCATCCTCTGGTACGCGCCAATTACCTGGCATCGCCCATGCTGGTGGTCGCCTACGCGCTGGCCGGCTCGATCAATATGGATCTCACCAAGGAGCCCGTTGGTTATGACAAGAACAATGAGCCGGTCTACCTGAAAGAGATCTGGCCCAGCCCCAAGGAAATCGCCGCCACCATCCGCAAGGCGGTCAAGGCTTCCAACTTCAAGAAGCGCTATGGCGATGTCTTCAAGGGCGACGCCAATTGGCGCAAGGTCAAGCTGGTCAAGGGCCAGACCTATCAGTGGGACATGGGTTCGACCTATGTGCAGAATCCGCCCTATTTCGACGGCATGAAGATCGAGCCTGCGCCGGTGAAAGAGGTGAAGGGCGCGCGCGTGTTGGCGCTGTTCGGCGATTCCATCACCACCGATCACATCTCGCCCGCAGGCAACATCAAGGCCACCGCGCCTGCCGGGGTCTATCTGCAAGAGCGTCAAGTCGCCCAGAAGGATTTCAATTCCTATGGCTCGCGCCGCGGCAATCACGAAGTGATGGAGCGCGGCACCTTCGCCAATATCCGCATCCGCAACGAGATGATGGGCGGCAAGGAAGGCGGCAACACGGTCTATTATCGAGACGTCAATGGCGACGGTCAGCAAATGTCCATCTTCGACGCGGCGCAGGCTTACAAGAAGGACGGCCTGGATACGGTCGTGGTGGGCGGCAAGGAATATGGCACCGGCTCTTCCCGCGACTGGGCAGCGAAAGGGCCGAAGCTGCTGGGCGTGCGCGCCGTGATCACCGAAAGCTTCGAGCGCATCCATCGCTCCAATCTGATCGGTATGGGCGTCGCGCCCTTCTGTTTCGAGGCGGGCAAGACACGCAAGGATTACGGCTTCACCGGCCGCGAAGTGATCGACATTCCGGGCCTCTCCGGCAACATCAAGCCTCGCATGAAGGTGGAAGCCACCATCCATCGCCCCGACGGCAGCACGCAGGAATTGCCGCTGGTGCTGATGATCCTGACCGCCGACGAAGTCGCCTATTTCAAGAACGGCGGAATTCTGCCGTATGTGCTGCGGAACCTCGTCGCCGCTTAAATAGCGGATTCAAAAAAGCCATGTGGTGTGCATACTCGCAGCCCACATGGTCTTTTTGTTTGATTCGCTTTGTGCCGCCATTCTGTTCGTCGCTGCCATCCTGTCCTGGTGGATGGCAGAGAAAACTGCTCCCACCGCACGGATCCATCTGCGTTTCGCGGCCCTGATGCTGGCGGCGCTGTCCATCGCGCGGGTGATGCCGAGCGCCGATCTCACCTATGCGGTGGCGCTTGTGGCGCCCAACCTCGCGGTGGGCGCTTCGTTCCTGGCGCTGTCATTTCCGCGCCGTGCCTCGCTCTGGCTTTCCTGCCTGATCTTGATTGCGGCGCTGGCGGCGGGCTTGATCGCGGCGCTTCAAAGGGCGCCGGTTCTGGCGCCGGCTTACCAAGCGGGCGCCGCACTCGCGATGTTCGGATGGGCATTGTCGCGGTTCGACGAGAGGCCGTATCCGGCGATGCTGGCCGGTCTGGCGGCGACATCGCTTCTTTTCGGCGCGATGACGATCATGGACCGATCGCTCGGTCAGGCGATGTTGTTCTTGGCCGCTTTTATTCTGCTGACGACGCGCGCGTCACAGACGGCGATCGAAGAGGCGCGCGCGCCTGGGCGATTGCTGATAGGCGGCAAGCGCGCCTGAGAAGGGCCTGGCAGGATCGGGCATGGCCTGGCCGAGAAGCTGTGCGACAAAGCCCGCGTCAAGACGCGGCGCCAACGCGCTGTTCCGGAATGGCACATCCGTCTCTGCACCGCGGCGGGACAGGTTCTGGGAACGACAGGCATTGCGTGAATCGTTGCAGTTGGGATCGGACTCACCCCCGCTTCCACGTAACCCAATGATCGAAATACCGTTTTCCGAAGAATTGGCTTTCCCGCGCGCTTTGCGACGGGTCTCGATGATCAGTCTATGTCCAACGCCGGCAGGGCTCATGGACTAGGAGGAAGGCAAGTTTCGCACCGCCGCCTGACAGCCTGCCGTTACCCCTTCTTAAGCCGTGCTGACGATACTTGCAGGTCGGGGAAAGGCCGGAGAAACCGGTCAGGACGGTGGTTTTGCTCCAGCAATCGCTTCAGAGAGGAACCGAGGCCCGCGCAGCGATCGGTGCGGCGCACGACAATGCGCGCATGCGGCTGGCGTCGCAGGCGGCGCGTGTGGTGGTGCTCGATTGGGTGATCGCGGAGGAGCGCATCCATTGGGATGGCGCCACCGATATTCTTCCCTTCCCGCTCAATGGCGGCAGTCCCCAGGCGCTGTTGGAAGCCGTGACGCGCATGGGACGTGATGCGCTGGCGGGCTTGCTGGAAAGCAATTCGCCCTATTCCTCGCAATTCGAACTCAATCTCGAAATGGCCTCAGCGCTTGGCGCGGTGGGTTTCACGTTTGCCGGCACCCGCGTGCCCGACACGGAAGGCCGCACCGAAAGGCTGATCGGTCTTTTGCGCGAAAGCACCGAAAAACAACGCGAGATGCAGCGGCTGAATTATCTCGCCACCCGCGACGAACTGACCGGGCATCTCAACCGCAATGCGCTGCGCACGGAATTGCAGCTTGCCATTACCCGCGCCAAGGACGAGAACCGGCATTGCGCCTTCCTGGTGGCCTCGATCGACCGGCTGGCGATGATCAATGACGGCTATGGCTTCGACGCCGGCGATGAAGTGATCGTGGGCGTGGGCGAGCGGCTGGCGAAATCGCTACGCGTCAGCGACATCATTGGCCGCACTGCCGGCAACAAATTCGGCGTGCTGCTGAGAAACTGCAAGGAAAGTGAAATCGCCGTGGTCGCCGCCCGGTTGAAGCGCGCGGTGCGCGATCATGCGATCGAGACGCGCGCGGGCACGGTCGCCGCCACCACCTCGGTCGGCGCGGTGTGGCTGCCGCTGGCCGCCGCCAACAGCCAGGAAGCCATGCTGCGCGCCGAGCAGGCGCTGGAGCGTGCCCGTATCAATGGCCGCGACGGCTTTGCTGTTTACGCGGAATCGCCCCAGCGCGACACGGCGCGCCTGCGCCAGATGAGCATCGCCGACGAGGTCACAGAGGCCTTGAAGGACAATCGCATTCGGCTCGCCTATCAGCCCATCATCGACGCCAAGAGCCGGAAGCCCGTCCATTATGAATGCCTGCTGCGTCTGATCCGCCCGGACGGCCAGGAAGCCACCGCCGGCTATTTCGTGCCCGCCGCCGAGCAGATGGGCATCGTGCATCTGATTGACCGTCTCGCGCTGGAAACCGCGATCAAGGATCTCAGGCGGCATGACGAGCTTGTGCTGGGGGTCAATGTCTCCGGCACCGCCGCGCTCGATACGCCCTGGCTGCAGAGCTTTGTCGACCATGTCCGTGACAATCGCAGCGTGGCGAACCGGCTGGTGGTGGAGTTGACGGAAACCGCCTCGCTCCACCAATTCGAAGAGAATGCCCGCTTTGTTTCGCAATTGCGCGAATTGGGCGTCAGAGTAGCAATCGACGATTTCGGCGCGGGTTATACCTCGTTCCGCAATCTGCAGATGATGCATGTCGATGTGGTCAAGATCGACGGTTCCTATATCAAGAACCTATCCGCCAGCCCAGAAAATCAGATGTTTGTGCGCACGCTCACGGGGCTCGCCAAGAATTTCGACATGCGTGTGGTGGCGGAATGGGTCGGCTCCGATGAGGACGCCGCCTTGCTGGAAAGCTTCGGCGTGGATTATTTCCAGGGCTTCCATTTCGGCCAGCCCACACTCGAACCGGAGTGGATGGCGCGCTGACTTTTTTTACCCCCTCCGCCCTGCGCAGCTTACTTTTGCGCATCGGCTCACGCCGCTGCGCAATAAGCGCTGCTACGGGCATCTCCCCCATCAGCGTGCTTCGCACGCATGGGGGAGACCGGCCTCCGTAGGCTTCGACAAGCGTTAGAGAGTCTTGGTCTCGGCTGTTCGGGCGATCTGGCCATCGCCCTCAATCCCCCGCATGGCAAAGCCGTTGGCTGGGGAGTTCGATAGCGACAGCGTATCGAACGTCCGCTAGTGGGCTTGCCCGCGCGCAGGCGTGAGCCGAAGCGCCAAGCAAAGCTGGCGGACAGATGGGGTCATGCTTTAGGCATCAAAAGCGTGGCTTTAAAGCCTTTGCCGGTGCCGCTTTCAATCTCAAGCTTTCCCTTGTGCAGATCCGCGAACGCATTCACCAGGGTCAGGCCCAGACCCGCGCCGTTGGCGTGATCCTGTGCCCGGCCCGCATGCTCGAACGGCTCTAGGATGCGCGCCAAATCCTGCTCGGCGACGCCGGGACCGTTGTCGGCGACCGTGATGGCGAATTGATCGCCCTTGGGCGCCACGGAAAGCCAGACTTGACCGCCTTCCGGCGTGAAGGTGAGCGCATTGTCGACCAGGGCATTGATCATGGCGCCGAACACATTTTCGTCCGCATCGATCACCGCGCCGCGCGGGCAATTTTCGGCATCGATGTCGATATGTTTGGCCTGGGCGCGGGTGGAGAAGCCTTCCCGCGCCTGCCACAGCACGCTGCCGGCATCGACACGCACCTTGCGCAAATCATAACGTCCCGCCGAGACCTTGGTGAGATCCATGATCTGGTTGACCATCTTGAGCAGATTGGCGCCGCCCTGGTGGATCAGGCCGGCATATTCGCGGACCTGGGCAGCGGTGAGCGTGTCGGACAAGGCGTTAATCAGGTCGGAAAAGCCCAGAATGGCGTTCAACGGCGTCTTGAGCTCATGGCTCATGGTGCGCAGAAGCATGGTCTTGGCGCTGTCCGCTTGCTGGGTGGCGAAGTCGAGCCGTCTTGTGACGTCGGCCAGATAGCCGGTCTGGCGGCGGGCCTCGTCGCGGCTGCTCTCTAGCGCCGATTGCGCTTGGACCAGCGCGGTCTCGGCACGGGTCTTCTCGGTGATATCGGTGAAGACCACGGCGCGGCCGCCATCCGGGGTCGCATGGTCGCGCACCAGATAGGCGGTGCCGCGCACGGTCTGCAACGTGTCGGCCGACGTGGCTGCGCGGTGGCCGCGCAGGCGGCGTTGAATCCAGTCCTGCGGCGTCACGTCCAGCGCCAGGCGACCACTGTTGGCTACTTCGGTGATGATTTTCTCGAACGTGCAGCCGCGCAACTCATCTAGGGAGAAGCCAGCAAGCTGGGCATATTGCTGATTGCCTGTCAGGAAACGGTCCTGGGCGTCGAAGAAGGCGAAAGCGTCGGCGGACAATTTTATGGCTTCGTGAAGGCGGCTCATCTGGTGGCGGGCGGATGTGACGTCGGCCCAGAGCAGAATGGAATTTCCGTTGGGCGCGCGCCGCGCTTTGATCTCGATGATGCGCCCGTCGGCCAGGGGAATATCGCGCGGTTCCCAAGCACGCGGCCCAAGTTGGCTCAAGCGCGTGGCGATGAAGGCTTCGGTTCCACCCGCCAGCGCCGAGGGCGCGATTTCCGGCAATTCCAGCGCGATCAGTTCTTCATAGAATTTTCCGGTGAGGCTTTGCACCGGCGGCAATTTGCGGAAAATGTGATTGAGATGGGCGCTGGCGAAGACCAGCCTAGCGTCGTCGTCGAAAATCGTCACGGCGACACGCAGACAATGCAGGGTCTCGAGCAAGGTCGCGGCGCCCTGCTCGACGGCGTTCTCGCCCCACTCCTCCGCCGCCACGCCCTGCACGCAACCCCCATTTGGTGTGGCGATTTTGGCCTAGCGGCAGTTGCAGAATGGTTAGAAGGGCCGGTTTTGAAGGAAAATTGCGCGCTTGTGCTGGGTCGGCGTGCGCCATCGCCAGGCGACAGGAAGGGGCGAATCACGCCACTTTCCTAACGGCCGGTTAACCGTAGCGCAGGGAATGCTTTCCAAATTGCGAACGAAATTTCCGCCGATTCAAGATTCGTTAAATCTTGGACGGCGAAACTGGCGAGGAAATATGGTGAATGGCTCGTAAAGCGTGATCGGTTTCGTCAAGCCTGCCTGCCTTTCCGATGCACGGCGCCTTTTTGCGCTGGTGCAAGGTGGCAAGGCGCTGGTTGGCGCGATCCTGGGCGTGGGGTTTGTGCTGGTCGCGGGCCGGCCCGATCTGTTCGAGAGTTTGGCGATCGCGGGATTGACCGCCCCCGCGCTTCTGGCGCTAGCGGCATGGACGCCGTTGAACCTGGCTTTGCTGGAACAGGTGGGCCTTGCAGGGTTCGCGATCCTGATCGGCTTTCTGGCGGCGCTGACAGGCGGCCTTCAGTCGCCGCTGCTCGTCTGGCTGGTGTTGGTCCCTGCCGAGGCGGCGCTGGCCGGCGGACGCCGCGCCGTGACGGAAGCCGGCATTGGTGCGGCCGCCGTCCTGGTGCTTCTGACGTTGGTGGCGTTGATGGGCCAATTGCCCATCAGCCGCTTGCCGGAGACGGGAGGTCTTATCGCCGCTGCTGCGATCCTGGCGGCGCTCGTCCAGGCAGGACTGATCGCCGCCGCGGCGCAGGAAAAGAAACGCGCCGCCGACCGCCAAGCGGAACAAGGCTTCGCCATGTATCAGCTCCTGGCGGACAATGCGGTGGACCTGATCACGCGCCATGCGCCGGACGGGCGCATTCGTTTTGCAAGCCCGGCGTCGCGCACCCTCTTGGGCGAAGCGCCGTCCCAGCTGGAAGGTAAGATGCTAACGGCGCTGGCCCATCCCGACGATGCCGCGCTGATCGAAACCGCGTTCCTGGAATCCGCGTATTTCAACCGCGAAGGCGCCGCACAGATAAGATTGTGCCGCGGCTCCAACCATGTCTGGGCGGAAATACGCTGCCGTCCGGTCGGGCCCAGGCCCAAGGGGCAGCCGGCCGAGATCGTGGCGGTGACGCGCGACATTTCCGAACGCAAGACGCAGGAGCAGGCGCTGATCGAGGCGCGCGACGCGGCGATGAGCGCGTCCCGCGCCAAATCCACCTTCCTGGCCAATATGAGCCACGAGCTGCGCACGCCGCTGAACGCAATCATCGGTTTCTCGGAACTGATGACGCGGGAGATTTTTGGTCCGCTAGGCAATGGGCGCTATCAGGAATATGCCGGGCTGATCCATGATTCTGGCGGCCATCTTCTGGAGTTGATCAACGGCGTGCTGGACATGTCCAAGATCGAAGCCGGCAAGTTTGAGCTCTATGAAGAGATATTCGAGCTTCAGGATGTGGTGTCGCCCGCGCTCAGGTTTGTCGCCCTGGCGGCGGAACGAGCCGGCGTGGCGCTGGAAAGCGAGATCTCGCCGCAAACCACCCGGATCTTCGCCGACCGGCGCGCCATCAAGCAGATTCTGGTCAATCTTCTCAGCAATGGTATCAAATTCACGCCCAAGGGCGGCGAAGTGCGGCTTACCGCAAAGCTGGCGGACAAGGGCGTGGAAATCCAAGTCCGGGATACAGGCGTCGGTATCTCGAAGGCCGATCTGGAGCGGCTGGGCAAGCCGTTCGAACAGGCCGACGGCGCCTTGACCAGGGCCAAGGAAGGCACCGGCTTGGGCCTGGCATTGGTCAAATCGCTGACGGCGATGCATGGCGGCGAGGCGGTACTGGAATCCGCGCTGGGCGTCGGCACCAGCGTCACTTTGCGGCTGCCTTATGCGGCCGTCACCGCCGACGGCAGCCGCGTGAAGGCCGAGGCCAAGATCCTGCCGTTCCGCGGCGCCGCCTGATACAAGCGGGCCATGGCATTCGCTCCCAGATTGAAGGCGGGGATCTTTGTGCGTGCGCTCTTGCGCCGCGCCGAAGTTGCGGGCGCCTCGGCCTTCATCGTGCGCAAGGGGGCGGAAGAAGCGGGCGCCGTCATTCTCGCGGTGTCGCGCCTGGACGGAACCTGCCTGCTGCTCAACCAGGCGCGCGACGGACAAGGCAACCTGGTGTGGGCGCGGCCGCTGGGCGATTGGGGCGAGGACGCGAAAGCGCGCATCTGGCTCGATAAGCAGATTAAATTCGATCCAGATTTGTGGATCGTCGAGATCGAGGATCGCGAAGGCCGCGCTTTCGTGGACGAAGCGATCGTGTAAGCTTCGAGGCCCTGAGCCAAAGGTCCCTCATGCCGCAGACCCAAGCGAATACGCTGAGCTATGTCATTCCGCTTCTGGTCATTCTGCCGCTGCTCTATTTCCGGCTGCGGAAGATGATGCGGCCGCAGCCTTTGAAATTGAACCGGCTGTGGATCCGCCCCGTAATCATTCTGGCGCTGGGTCTGAGCGCATTGGGCGCGGCATTGCCGCCGCCAGCCGACCTGCCTTGGTTTGCCGCGGCGGCCGCCGTAGGAGGTGCGCTGGGTTGGCAATGGGGCAGGCTGATGGCGATCCACATCGATCCGGAGAAGGGAACCTTGATGACACGGGGTTCGCAAGCGGCCTTGATTGTGATGATCCTGCTGTTGGCGCTTCGGGTGGGACTGCGCGCGGGCCTCAAGCTGGAAGCCGCGGCCTGGCATCTGGACGCGGTGCTGGTCACCGACGGCTTCATCATCTTCACCGCTTTTCTGTTCGGCGTGCGGGGGCTGGAAATGTATCTGCGTGCGCGCCGGGTGTTGGCGGAGGGCGTTGCGGACGCGACGGGATAGGCCGTCCCGCGGTTCAGGTTGCCGTTATCGGCCACCTCTGCTACCCCCCGCGCACTATGAGCCAGACCCCTGCCAGCGAAGCGGTGCCTTTGCCCAATAGTCCCGCCGCGCAAGCGCGGCGGCGGCGCACCTTCGCCATCATTTCCCATCCCGACGCCGGCAAGACCACCTTGACCGAGCATCTGTTGCTGCTGGGTGGGGCGATCCATGCCGCGGGCCGCGTCAAGGCGCGGGGCGAGGCCAGGCGCGCCAAATCCGACTGGATGAAGATCGAACAGGAACGCGGCATCTCGGTCACCAGCGCGGTGATGACGTTCGAATATCAGGATGCGGTGTTCAATCTTCTGGACACGCCGGGCCATGAAGATTTTTCGGAAGATACTTATCGCACCCTGACCGCGGCCGACAGCGCGGTGATGGTGATTGACGCCGCCAAGGGCATCGAGGCCCAGACCCGCAAACTGTTCGAAGTCTGCCGCCTTCGCGACATTCCGATCATGACCTTCATCAACAAGATGGACCGCGAGGCGCGCGACCCCTTCGAATTGTTGGACGAATTGTCCGACCAGTTGAAGATCGAAACCACGCCCATGGTCTGGCCGGCCGGCATGGGCCTGAACTTCAAGGGCGTGCTGGATCTGGCGACGGACGAGTTCGTGCCTTTCGGGGGCGGCAGCCGTATCGGCCACAATGGCGTGGCGGCCCTGCTCGATCCCGATCTCAAGGCCAAGCTGGGCGAAGAGGTGATGCTGGCGCGGGACGGCCTGCCGCGCTTCGACTTGACCACCTATCGCGAAGGCCATCTCTCGCCGGTCTATTTCGGTTCGGCGCTCAAGAATTTCGGGGTGGCGGAGCTTTTGAGCTCGCTGGCGGCGCATGCGCCCAGCCCACGCGACCAGGCAGCGGTCGGGCGCATGGTGCATCCGGCGGATGACGAAGTCAGCGGCTTTGTCTTCAAGGTCCAGGCCAATATGGATCCCAATCACCGCGACCGGGTGGCGTTCCTGCGCCTGGCGTCGGGGCGTTTTCGCCGCAACATGAAGCTCAAACAATCCGGCACCGGCAAATCCATCGGCGTGCACAATCCCATTCTGTTTTTCGCCTCCGAACGCGAAACCGTGGACGAGGCCTGGCCGGGCGACATTATCGGCATTCCCAATCATGGCGTTTTGCGCGTGGGCGACACGCTGTCGGAGACGGGCCAAGTGGTTTTCACCGGCATTCCCAATTTCGCGCCGGAAATTCTGCGCCGCGTGCGGCTGTCCGATCCCATGAAGCAGAAGCATCTGGCGCGCGCGCTGGAAAGCCTGGCGGAAGAGGGCGTGACGCAGCTGTTCAAGCCTCAGATCGGCTCGCAATGGATCGTGGGCGTGGTGGGCATGCTGCAACTCGATGTGCTGAAGTCGCGGCTGGTGGCCGAATATGGCTTGGAAGCGGACCTGGAGACGGCGCCCTTCGACTCGGCGCGCTGGCTCAAAGGCAGCGAAGCGGAGCTGGAGAAATTCACCGCCGCCAATCGCGGCGGCATGGCGGCGGATCGCGACGGCGCGCCGGTGTTCTTGGCCAAGAGCGCCTGGGAGCTGGGCTATGTGGCGGAGAAATTCCCGAAAGTGACTTTTCTGAAAACGAGAGAACGCCACGAGGTCCATGCGGAGAGCTAGACCGAATTGCGCGGTCTTGCGACCGCGCGCTCGTCACTGAATTTGGTCCACTGGACCAAATTCTTCATGCGCTCCGGCGCATGAACCGCTCCTCACTCTTGAAGACACGCGAACGTCACGAAGTTCACGCCGAGAACTAAAGTAATTCACGCGGCGTGCTGCACGGCGCTGTTGATGCGCCAATCCTGCAATTGTCGCACGGCATCCGGCGTCTCCACCGCGTCGTAGCGGTCGAGCCTGTGATAGTCGGGTTGATCTTTGCCGCCCGTCAGCACCGCCAGCGTCGAATAGGTGACGCGCGACAGTCTCAGCCCCTTGCAGATCACGGCCAACGCATGGCCGCTGGAGTCAGAAAGAATTTCCTCCACGCGCGTGAGCGGCAGATTGAGCGCTTGCGCCAATGGCGCGCGAATATCTTCGCCTTTCCGGGCGGCGGCGATGAGATCGTTGCTCACCGCTTCGTTGCGTGGCAGGACACGCGCCGCCAAAGCCGGATCGGCGTGCAAGCGCACCCAAAGGCGGGCGCGGATTTTTGTATCCACTTCGCGGGCCGCGCGCGCCAGCAAGGCTTCGCAGGCGCCGCGCATTTCCTTGGGGCAGTCGGCAGGCCAATCGATCAGAAGTTCCGCCACTTCTTCGGCCAAAGCAGCGCGAAGGGCGGGGCCTTTTTCCGCGAGTTCCAGGAGATGGGCCAGGCGTGCGGTTGCGTTCATGCCCCCATCCTGCCCGGTTCTTCTTAAGGATTGGTTGGCGGAATGGCCCGGATTTCAGAGTTAATACCTTGTTAAATCAAGGAGTTCTGGCTTTTCATTTGGTACCTTGCGCTGCATGGTACTATGCGTTATAAGGGTCCCATGTCTGAGTCCCTGCAAGTCCAACTCAAAAAAGGCGTATTGGAAATGTGCGTTCTGGCGCTCCTCTCCAAAGGCGACAATTACGCCTACGAGATCGCGTCCCAGATGGCGGCGGCGGTTGGCATGGGCGAAGGCACAATCTACCCCCTGATGCGGCGCATGCAGAATGACGACCTGGTTTCGACCTATCTGCAGGAATCCGCCAGCGGGCCACCGCGCAAATATTACAAACTGACCAAGGCGGGCGCCGCCGCTCTCCAGGCGCAGCGCGCCGAATGGGATGCGTTCGAGACCGCTGTCGCCAAACTTCTGGGAGACGCGCCATGAACCGCGCCATGTTCTTGTCCGAACTGCGCATGGGCCTTTCGGGCATGCCGCCCAAGGACATCGACGAGACCATCGCCGACTATGAATCCCATTTCAGCGAAGGCTTGGCGGCGGGCCGCAGCGAGGCGGCCATCGCCACCGCGCTGGGCGATCCGGCGCGGCTGGCGCGCGAGTTGAAGGCGGAAGCCGGTTTCAAGCGCTGGGAGAGCGAGCGCAGCGCCGGCAGCCTGATGGGCGCGGTGATCGCGCTTCTGGGGCTCGCGACCATCGACCTGATCTTCCTGATCCCGTTCGTCTGCGTCGTGGCCGCCATCCTGATTTCCATGTTCGCGGTCTCCGTCGCTTTGTTCTTCGCGGGCGGTGCGGTGTGGCTCTTGGCCATCTTCCCGGGCCTGATGATCTTCGGATCCACCGGCGTTCTGGGCAGCGCGGCGGCGCTGTGGCTCGCGGGGCTGGGCTTGATCGCCGCCGCTGTCGGCTTGATGGCGCTCACCTGGCTGCTACTCGACATTTTCGGCCGCGGCCTGGTCCATTATGCCCGGCTGCATTTCCGTCTGCTGGATTCCACGAATTCTGAACCTGCCCCTGCAAGGAGAGACTGATGCGCACCAAACTCGCGATCGTCGCCATATCCGGATTCGCCGTCTCCGCCGTCTGCCTGGGAGGCGCCTATGCGCTGGGCGGCAACAGCATCGGCGATGCCGTGTTCGATTTCGAGGGCTTCGACCTGCCGCGTTGCGACACGACGGCGGAGAACCGGGCGACAGTGGACACGCGCGCACTCGCCTGGGACAATTCCGACCGCGCCGCCATCGCGTTGCCTGCCAACACCCATTACCAAGCCGGCACCGGCGATCAACTGGTGCTCAAGGGCGATCCCCTGCTGATTTCCCATATTCGCGTCAAGAACGGCGTGGTGGGGCCGGACTGCCGTGGCGGCGCCTTTTTCGGCCATGGCAACCGCATCGACGTCACATTGCCGGGCAAGCGCACCTTCCGGACCTTTGAAGTGATGGGGACCGGGACCATGGATCTCGCAGGCCTGTCGCAATCCGAAGTGGCGCTCAAGGTCGCCGGCGCCGGGACGATTACGGCAGACGCCAAAGTGGCCAAACTCGACATGGATGTGAGTGGCGATGGCACGGTGGAAGCCAAGGGCCAGACCGACAAGCTCAATGTCGATGTCAGCGGCTCGGGCAAAATCAGGGCCGGCGCGCTCCAGACCAATGACGCCAATCTCGATGTTTCTGGACTGGGTCATATCGAAGTGGCGCCGGAAGGTGCACTGAGCGTCGACATGTCCGGCGCGGGCACCATCTATCTGAAAAAGGAGCCGCGCAGCATCCAGTCCGACATCAGCGGCGCCGGGCAGATCATCCATCCCGACGGCGAGAGCCAGGGCGGTTCGCGCCACATGCGCCATGCCCGCACGGATGTCGATATGGTCGTCCAGCAGGCCCTGGCGAATGCGGGACGCGAGACAGATAGAAATCGCTTTGCCGACGACAAGGCGCAGCCGGATCGGGATGAGCTCGATGCGGCTGGCGAGCGGATGAGCGCGCGGATCCGCGCCGAAGTGGCGCGCGAATTGGACAAAGAATTGGACAAAGGGGAGTGGCGCTGATGCATGCCCGGCTTGGACTGATCGCTGTTTCCGCTTTCGCGATTTCCGCAATCTGCCTTGGCGGCGCCTTCGCCTTGAGTGGCGGGAGTGGCCCCGGTGGTGTCGCCCTCAATCTCGGCGGCTTAGGCCTGCCGGCTTGCGGGCCTGCGAGTTCCCCCGCCACCAGCCGCACCTTGCCCTGGCAGGGCGGGGATAGCGTCGCCGTCGCGCTGGCCGCCAACAGCTATTACCGCCCCGGCAGCGGAGATCAGCTGGTGATCAAAGGCGATCCCAGGATCATTTCGCATGTCACAGTCCGCGACGGCGTGGTGCGGCTGGATTGCAATCCTGGCTTGTTCTTCGGTCATTCGGACCGGGTCGAGATTACGCTGCCTGGCCGCGCCTTCCGCAGCTTCGAGCAGCGCGGCAGCGGCGACATGCAGCTTTCCGGTCTGTCACAGCCGGAAGCGCAGATTTCGATCAAGGGTTCCGGGGATATCGAAGCCGAGGGCAAGATCGATCGCTTGTCGCTTCTGGTTGCGGGCTCCGGTGATCTCACGGCCAAAGGTGTCAGCGACGCGCTGGATCTGGATATCAGCGGCTCGGGCAACGCCAAACTGAACGGGCTCACCGTCAAGAGCGCCGATGTCAGGATCAACGGCAGCGGCGACGCCACCATCGCGCCCCGGGATGCCGGCCATGTCTCCATTATCGGCAATGGTTCGGGCGACGTCGAGGCGGAAGGCTCAACCACTGACCTCAAGCTCGACATGCATGGCTCGGGCAATGCCAATCTGGGCCGGCTCGCCGCCAGGAACGCGGATGTGAACATCGTGGGAAGCGGCGAGGCCGATGTCGCGCCCGCCGATAAGCTCAATGTCGGTATTACCGGCTCGGGCGATGTCCGCCTGCGGACGGAACCGAAATCGATCGACATTTCCATCCGGGGGAGCGGTGAAGTCATCCATGCGGACGGACGGACCGAGGATCGGCATCGCGGCTATGAACGTCATGCCCAGGCCGAGGATCGGGTGATCCGCGCCGCCGTTCGCGATGCCATCACCGCTGATCATGACGGCAGCGATGAGGCGCTGGATCAGGCCAAATCCAGGCTGGAGGCTCGCATCAAGGCGCGGGTGGCCCGCGAACTGGATCGCGCCGATGTCGAGCGGAATACTGATTAGTCTTCCACAATCGCCCAGCTGTCGGGGTAATAGCCGTTGAAGGGCGAGCGCGAGGACACGGTATAGGCGCCCATGGCGTCGAACAGGACAAAATCGCCATCGGCGATCGTATCGGGCAGCATCTGTGGCCTGGGCAGCACGTCGGCGGAGTCGCAAGTCGGGCCATAAACCCGGAACGGCCGCTTGTCGCCGCTAAGGGTCTTAATCTGTCCCTTGGCGTCCAGCCGGTAAGCGGTGGGCGGATAATTCTCGTCGAAGCTGGCGAAGCGCTGTTCGTCGAAGCTGCCATAGATCCCGTCATTGAGATAAAGCCGGTCGCCACGGCGCATCACCAACTGTGTTACCAGCGCGATGCCGCCCGCGACCAGGGCGCGTCCCGGCTCGCACATCACTTGGATGTTGGGCTGGCTGAGATTGGCGAGCGCTTCCTTGATCATGTCGAAATACCAGTGGGACGGCGGCGGTTCTTCTCCCGCATAGGCGGCGGGAAAGCCGCCGCCTAAATCCAGCGCCGCGATCTCGACGCCGGAAAGCGTGATGGTGCGCTGGGCGATCTCGATCGCCTGGGCATAGGAGAAGGGCGACAGGCATTGCGATCCGACATGGAAAGTGAGACAGGGCTGCGCACCGGACGCTTTCACCCGCTTGAGCAGCTTGGCGGCCTCTTCCGGCCGGCAGCCATATTTGCTGGACATCTCCAGCAGCGCGCCGCCCAACTGCGCCACCAGCCGGACGAAGACGCGGATCTTCTTCGGTTCGCCGGTTTCCGCCAAGAGCTTGTCCAGTTCGGAGTCGCTGTCCACGACATAATCGGTGACGCCATGGCGCGCGAACGCTGCTTTGGCCTGGCCCGCCAGTCTTACGGGCGCCATGAAATGGCAGATGGCGTCGGGCAAAACGGATTTCACGCCCTCGATCTCGCCCAGCGAGGCAGTGTCGAAATGGCGGATGCCCGCCGCCCATAATTGTCCCAGCACGATGGGATGCGGGTTGGCCTTCACGGCATAGAGCACGTCGCCGGGAAAGCCATCCAGGAACTGTTTCGCGGCAGCGGCGAATTTTTTCGGCTGCACCAGATAGACCGGCTCGCTTGGCCTCAGGCTTTCGATGGCTTTCTCGGCGCTGGTGAAATGCGGCAGCGTATCGAAGCGGACGGGAGCGTTCATCGCCGGTCATCCTGAGTTGGTTCGCGCCTCTTAAAACCAAGGGGAGGCGGGGGCAAGAAAAAAGGGCCCCGCCACCGGCAAGGCCCTTTGTGCAATCTTTGTGACGGCTATTGCGGCGGCGGAGGCGGTGGGTGGTCACCCATCTCCATGGGCGGACGCCGGAACTGCTCGGGATCCATCATCATTCCGCCGGCCATCATGCGGTGATGGGGCGACAAGTCCTCGCGCTGATCCGGCGAAAGAGCGTTGTAGAGGGCAGCCAGGACCGGCCGCTCTGCGTCAAGATCAGCCAGGCGCTTCTTCAACATCTCCTCTTCGCGACCCATCCGGTCCACCAGGCTCGGCTCCTTGCGATCCCGTTGCGCCACACGCTGGCCGCAATCGGCGCTGCGGCGCTTGGCGATATCCAGGGAAACGTCCTTCCAGCGCGCGAACAGAGGTTGCTCGGCCGGAGTCAATTTCAGCCGTGTTTCCAGATAAGCCATGCGGCCCACTTCGCGGGCATAATGATCCTCGCACATCCGCTTCATGTGGGCGGCCATGTCCGCGGGCAGGCGCATGTCGCGCATCTCGCGCCCCGGCGCCGGGCTGTTTTGCGCCAGCATGGTGCCGGGCGCGACCAGGGCCACCATCACGGGCTTCCTTGTGTTGGTCTGGGCGGCGCGAGCATTGGTGGCGACCAGGGCGGCGGTGGCCGCACCGCATAGGACGAGCGAGGCCAGCATGGGGACAAGGGCTTTGCGCATAGAATATCCGTTATGAAATGCGAGCCGCAATTTACGGGCGCGGGCCTTTCAAATCCGCTGAATAAATGGCGAAAAATATGAAATTTCCGCCATTCATCTGCGGTTCAGCAAAGGGCGCGTCCGGTTTCAAACAATCCTGTCGCCGCGGAAGCTTGCGATGGTCCGGCGCCCATCGGCGGAGGGTTGGTAGACTTCCCTGATTTCGGACAAGGCGCGCTGAAAGGCCTTCGCGGTGAAGCTCGGCGGCACCTCCCAAGCGTCGAAGCCCACCCGCCGCTGATAAGCGATCTGATCGTAAAGGACATCGCCCACGGCGCGGATTTCGCCTCGAAAGCCAAGCCGGGTGCGCAACAGCCTCGCCCAAGAGAATGGGCGGCCGTCGCGGAATTTGGGAAATTCCAGCGCCACCAGGGCGAGGCGATGAACATCGCCGCCCAAATGCTCCGGCGACTGGTCGGATCTCAACCGGACGCCGATGGGCGCATTGCGGGCGATCATCAGGTCGCGGTCGCGGCGAAAGCGTTCCAGCGACACGATCGCGCCAGCCTCCGGCAAAAGCGCATCGTCGGCAAGCGTGACGAAACAGTCGGGCCTCAAGCCGTCAACCGTTATAAGCGGCATCCATCTGTTCCTGATAAGCGATGTGCTTGAACGGCTCCATGCCCACCCGCCGATAGGTATCGAGAAACCGTTCGCCCGGCGCGCGCGCTTTGAGATAGTGATCGACCACCCGTTCCACCGCGTCGGTGACCTCATAGGCGGCGAAGCCCGGCCCCATGATCTGGCCGATGCTGGCGTCTTGCGCGCCCGAGCCGCCCAAGACCAGCTGGTAATATTCGACGCCCTTCTTGTCGACGCCCAGGATGCCGATATGGCCGGCATGATGATGGCCGCAGGCATTGATGCAGCCGGAAATCTTGATCTTGAGTTCGCCGATATCGTGCTGGCGCGTGAGATCGGCGAAGCGTTTGGCGATGGCCTGGGCCACCGGAATAGAACGGGCATTGGCAAGGTCGCAATAATCCAGGCCCGGACACGCGATGATGTCGCTGATCAGGCCGGCATTGGGCGTGGCGAGCCCGATGGCTTTCAGCCGCGCGAAGAGTGCCGGCAGGTCCTTTTGGCGGACATGCGGTAGCACCAAATTCTGTTCATGGCTGACGCGGATCTCGCCAAGGCCGAATTCGTCCATCAGGTCGGCCAGCGCCTCCATCTGGTCGGCGCTGGCGTCGCCCGGTATCTGGCCAATGGCTTTGAGCGCGATGGTGACGATGGCATAGCCCGGCACGCGATGGCGATGGATGTTGGATTTCTTCCACGCCTCGAAATCTGTGTCGCCTGAAGACATCGCGTCGGGCAGATTTTCGAAAGCGGGCGGCGCGAAATAGGCCGCGATACGCGCCAATTCCTCCGCCGGAAGCTGCAAGGAACCGGCGCGCTTGATCTCGTCGAATTCGCGCTTCACCCGCGCCTGCATCTGCGCGAGGCCGATAGCGTTGACCAGAATCTTGATGCGCTGCTTGTGGAGATTGTCGCGGCGGCTGTCCTGGTTATAGACCCGCATCACGGCTTCGAGATAAGCCAGGATGTCTTCGCGTTCGACGAACGTGTTGATCACCTGGGCGAGATAAGGCGTGCGCCCCATCCCGCCGCCAACCCAGACCTTGTAACCGATGCGGCCCTCATCGTTGCGCACGATCTCCACCGCCATATCGTGGAACTGAAGCGCGGCGCGATCGCGCGTCGAGGCGCCAACCGCGATCTTGAACTTGCGGGCGAGAAAGCTGAATTCCGGATGCAAGCTCGACCATTGGCGGATGATCTCGGCCAGGGGCCTGGGATCCTCGATTTCGTCCTCAGCCGCGCCGGCGAAATGGTCGGCGGTGACATTGCGGATGCAATTGCCCGAGGTCTGGATGCAATGCATCTCCACCTCGGCCAATCCCGCCAGGATGTCGGGCACGTCCGTGAGCTTGATCCAATTGAACTGGAGGTTGGTACGGGTGGTGAAGTGGCCGAAGCCTTTGTCAAATTTGCGCGCGATATGGGCGAGCTTGCGCAATTGCCGGCCCGACAGCGTGCCGTAGGGAATGGCGACGCGCAGCATATAGGCATGAAGCTGGAGATAGAGACCGTTCATGAGCCGCAGCGGCTTGAACTGATCTTCGGTCAGTTCGCCGGAAAGACGGCGCTCCACCTGATGACGGAATTGCGCCACGCGTTCCGCCACAAAGCGGGCGTCGAATTCGTCATACCGATACATGATCGGCCTGCTTGCATGTGTCGGGCCTGATGCTGGGCCCCAGGCTGCGGATACTCTCGCGTTCCTCGATGGGACGAGGACCCGCTTTGTCCTCACGGACCTCGAACAGATAGGGCGAGACCACCTGGTTAGCGGTCACGAAAACCTGTGCGGTGGCCAATGCGGCATCGGCTTGCCAAGCATCAGAGAAAAGTTCGGCGCGGTCGAAGCCTTCGACCCAGTTGCCCTCTCGCCAATACAGCACCTCGCCGGTTTTCAGCCGGTTGGCGGTGAGAATTTGCAGGATCGGCAAAGGCATGGCCGCTAAATCACATTTCGCGGCTGCAAAATCAATACTTCAACACCTGACATGTGTATTTCAAATGATTATACAGTTTACTCTCGTTATTTCTGCTGTTGAAGGGCGCTTTCGTGCCAGCGGTGCAGCAGCGCCCATTCCAGCAGGGAAAAGGCGGCGAAGATGGCAATTCCCAGCAGCGCCAGCAGAAGCAGGGCCGCAAACATGGTGGCGATTTCCAGCCGATTGCCGGCCTCCACGATGCGCCAGGCTAGACCCGTTGCCGTGCCGGAGCCTGCGACGAATTCCGCCACCACGGCGCCGATCAGGGCCAGACCGCCAGCAATCTTCATTGCGCTCAGAAGATAAGGCAGCGCCGCCGGCAAGCGCAGCCGCCACAGAATCTGCCAGCGCGTGGCGCCATAAAGGCGCATCAGATCCACAAGATTGAAGTCGGCCGATTTCAGTCCCAGCGTGGTGTTGGAAAGAATGGGAAAGAAAGCGACCAGGGCCGCGATCAAGGCCAATGCGGCGTTGATGTGCTCGAAGCCCACCCAAATGAGGATAAGCGGCGCGATCGCCACCACGGGCGTCACCTGCAGCACCACGGCATAGGGATAGAGCGCGCGTTCGATCATTCGGCTGTGGCTGAAGACGATGGCCAGCGCCACGCCCACGATCAGCGCCGCCGCGAAGCCTTCCAGGGTCACCGTGAGCGTGGACCAGAGCGATAACATCAGCGACAGAAAATTGTCGGCAAGCGCACCTGCGATAGAGGACGGCGCGGGCAGCACATAGGGCGGGATGTGCCGTGCCGACACAACTCCTTCCCAAAGGGCGAGAAGCGCAACAGCCAGGACCAACGGCACCAGAAGGTTGAGCGCGCGTCTCATGCTGGCTCCAGCATGGCGCCCGCCACGCGCTTCTGATTTTCGGCAAAGGCGGCAGAAAGCCGGTCGCGCGGACCGGGCGGCAGGGCAATGTCGGCCTTGATGCGGCCGGGGCGGGGCGCCATCACCAGCACGCGGTCTGAAAGATAACTCGCCTCCATCACGCTATGGGTGACAAAGATCACGGTCATGCCGTCTTCCCGCGCCAGGCGCAGGAGGTCATCGTTCAAGGCCTGCCGCGTGGGCTCGTCCAGCGCCGCGAAAGGCTCGTCCATCAAAAGCAGCTTGGGGCGCGCCGCCAAAGCGCGGGCAATGGAAACGCGCATCTTCATGCCGCCCGACAATTCGCGGGGATAAGCGGCGGCGAAATCCCGGAGGCCTAGCCGCGTCAGCGCCGCTATTGCGCGATCATCTGCTTGCGTCCGCGCCACGCCTTTCAAGTCCAGTGGCAGGCGCACATTGGCGCGTGCATCGGTCCAAGGCATCAGCGTCGGCTCTTGGAAGACAAAGCCTAGTTCGGGCCGCGCCTTGTTCCAGACGATGGTCCCATGATCGGGTGCAAGGAGGTCGGCAATCAGGCGCAATACGGTGGATTTGCCGCAGCCGCTGGGACCCAGCAAAGAAACAAACTCGCCATCGCGAATTGCAAAGCTCAAACCGGACAGAGCTTCGGTGCCATTGTCGAAGCGTTTGCCGACATGGTCCACCGAAAGCAGCATCATTTGAAATTCTGGAAGGCGCGCCGCATGAAAGTGAGATCATAGGCTTTGGTGTAATCCAGGCCCTTGGGATAAAGCCCCTCGCTCTGCATCGTCTGATAGAATTCGTGCCAGCGCTTCTGCGTCATGCCGCCCACGCCGAAGGCGGGTGCGTCACCCCCCGACACCAGCTTATAATTTTTCATCTTGTCGATCGCCTGGGCGATGATGGCGTCGGTCATGTCGGGATTGTCGCGCTTGATCAGCCGATTGCCGGGGCCGGGATCGCGATTGAGATAATCCAGCCAGCCGTCGCGGCTGGCGTCATAAAAGGCCTGCACCGCTTTGGGGTTGGTGTCGATCCATTTCTGCGGCACCAGCACCATGTTTGCGTAGCCGGGATAGCCATAATCGGCCAATAGAAACACTTTCGGCTTGAAATGCGCCTGTTGCTCGATGGTGAAAGGTTCGCTGGTGAGATAGCCCTCTTGAATGGCGTTGGGATCGACCAGGAAGGGCGCCAGGTTGAAGGTGTATTTGCGGATCTGGCTGTCGCTGAATTTCCAACGCGCCTTCAGCCAGGGCCAGAAGCTGGCCATGGCGCCGTCGGAAATCAGGATCGGGCGGCCGCGCATTTCCTCCAGCGACGTCAAATCGCGACGGGGATGGCTGATCAGGACTTGCGGGTCCTTCTGGAACACCGCCATCACGACGCGCAGCGGCACGCCCTGCTTCACCAGGTTGAGGGTGATGAAGCTGTTCGAGCCGATACCGAAATCCGCCGCGCCGCCGGCCAGCAATTGCGGCACATTCACCTGCGGTCCGCCGGCACGGATGGTCACGTCCAATCCGCGCTTGGCATAGAAGCCCTCCGCTAGTGCTTCATAGAAGCCGCCATGTTCGGCCTGGGCCTTCCAGTCGGTGACGAAGGTGATGTGGGTGCGTGGCGTATCCGCTGCCGACGCCGCTGAGATTGTCAGAACAGAAAATAAGACTGCCAACACGATGCGCATGCCACGCTTATAGCATGCGCTCTCTCAACGCGAAGTCTCACAGCACACAAAGCCAGCTGCGCAGGGCGGAGGGGTCAGTGAGAAGGAGGCGGCGGCGGCCGCCTGTCCTCATCATCGCCGAAGATCCAACCCAGGAAGCGGCCAATAGCGCCAGGGCGGTTTCTCTCTTCCCTTTCGCGCTGCGACGGCTCGGCGCGCGCCATGGCGGTGGCGGCTTCATCGTCGCCGAGAAGAGCGGGCGGCGAGGAGGAGCCCGACGCCAGCACGTCCTCGGGCACATTGGGGGCTTGTGGCGGCGAGCGGTTGAGCGCCTTGAGCGGCAGACCTTTTTCCGCCGTCAGCATGGCGGCCTTCCAGATTTGCGCCGGAAGCGTGCCGCCGGTGACGCCGCGGGTGGGCGAATTGTCGTCATTGCCCACCCATGCCGCCGCCACATAATCGGTGGTGAAGCCCACGAACCAGGCGTCCTGGGAATTCTGTGTCGTACCGGTCTTGCCCGCCGCCTCGCGTGGACTGAGCGAAGCGCTGCCACCCGTTCCTGCCGCAATCACGTTCCACAGCATCGCCAGCATGTCGCGATTGACGGAAGCATCGATCACCCGGTGCGGCGGCGGCGCAGTGCGGCGGTAATAGACTTTGCCATTCGTGTCATCGACCTCGGTGACGAAATAAGGATAGACGCGAAAGCCGCCATTGGCGAAGGCGGCGTATGCCGTGGTCAGTTCCAACGGCGTCACTTCACTCGTACCAAGCGGAAGCGACGGATTGGCTTCCAGCGGCGAGGTGATGCCAAGCCGCTGGGCGGCGGCGACCACTTTCTTCACGCCCACTTCCTGCGCCAAATTCACCGTGATGGTGTTGACGGAATGGGCCAGCGCATCCGCCAAGGTCAGCGTGCCGTAGAAATGGCCGCCGAAATTCTGCGGCTGGTAGCCATTGATGTCGACCGCTTCGTCGTCGCGCTCGTCCCAGGGCGAAATGCCGTCTTCCAGCGCCGCCAGATAGACGAAAGGCTTGAAAGCCGAGCCAGGTTGGCGTTTTGCCTGCACCGCGCGGTTGAACACGGACGACTGATAATCGATGCCGCCTAACAGCGCCGAGACCGCGCCGTCGAGCTTCATCATCACCACGGCGGCTTCTTGCACCTTGTCATGCTTGCCGGACTTGCCGATCACGTGGGTGGCGGCGAGCCGCGCGCCTTCCTGCAAGCGCGGTTCCAGCGTGGTGTGCACGATCAGATCGGCGTTGGGCTTGGCGCCCCCTTGCGCCGCCAGTTGTTTGGCCTGGTCGGCGGCGGTGTCGAGGAAATAATTGCGCGCATCCAGGATGGTGTTGTCGGAAATGATGGCGGGATGGGCGCGAGCGTCATCCGCGGCGGCCTGACTGATGGCGTTGTTCTCCACCATGGCGTCCAGCACCAAGCTGGCGCGCTGCTGCGCCTTCAGAAGATCGCGGCGCGGCGAGAAGACGGAAGGCGCGCGGGTGAGTGTCGCCAGCATCGCGGCCTGCGCCAGATTGAGATTGCGCGCCGAGGTGCCGAAATAGACATGGGCGGCGCCGTCCACGCCGTAAGCCGCCGAGCCCAGATAGATGCGGTTGAGATAAAGCTCCAGGATCTGCTTCTTGGTAAGCGATTTCTCCAGCCCCGCCGCGTCCATCAGCTCGGTGAGCTTGCGCGACATGGTGCGTTCCTGGTTGGTGTAGACGATTTTGGCGGTCTGCTGGGAAATGGTCGAGCCGCCCGCCACCAGATGACGCGCGCGAATATCCGCGAGCATGGCGCGCAGAAGTCCGCGCGGATCGATGCCGTTGTGGGAATAGAAGCGGCGGTCCTCCATGGCGATGAAAGCGGCCGGCAAATAGGGCGGCATGTCTTCCAGCTTCAACCGCTCACCCACCACCGCGCCGCGATGGCCAGCGATGTTGCCGTCCATGTCGAGAAAGGTGAACGCCATCGGCCGGTTCACGGCATAGAGATCGATGGAGGGATCAAGCGCCGGCGCGAACAGACCCAGGAACGACGGCAGCAGATAGAGCAGCGACGCGGGCACCGCGATGCAGGTGATGATGATGGTGAAGGTGGGGACCAGTCGGTCCAGCATGCGCAGGATTTCGCGCATCACATCCTGTGGCGACGGCTGGCCCTGGCTGTCTGACATGATGCGGATCAAGCACTTATAACTGCGGCAGTTTCAAGGCTTTGCTTGTTTGTTTACCCCCTCTGCCCGTCGCAGCTTACTTTTGCGCGCCGGCTGACGTCGCCGCGCAATAAGCGCTGCTATGGGCATCTCCCCCGTCAGCATGCTTACGCATGCGCGGGGGAGGCGGGTCACGACCTGCTTCAACAAACGTTCGCCTTGGCTCAGGCTTTCTTCCTCCGTTGGGCGAAGCCCATGACGGGGGATTGAGGCTTGCGGCCAAGCAAGCCGAACGTTTTCCGATGGCTTGCCTGAGGAAGACGTTGGGGGAAACAAAAAAGTAATGAAAAACCCGCGCCTCGGGAGAAGCGCGGGCTTTTCCTTGACAGCCTAGAACCCTGTGGGGAGGGGCATACCACGGGTTCTATGCCCAAGCTCTACGTCCGAATTTTCATCAAATCCGGAATTCTCCGAGGAAGGCGCCTGTATAGGGGTTCACTTCCACAAGCACGGTGCGGCCGAAGGGATTGACGGTGCGCACCACATAATGGCTGCCGACAAAATAAGGGGCGCCGATCCGGCGATAGTGATGGAAGCGCAGCGTGTCATAGACGCGGACGCGTTCCACGATCGGGCGATGGAAGTCGCGATGCAATGTTTGGCGGACCACCGGGCTATGATCGTAGCGGAGATCCCTCATGTGACTGTCAAAGGGAGCGGCGTTCGCCGAGCCCGCAAGGCTCGTGACCGCCAGCGCCGCGGCTGTCAAAAGAATTTTGCTATCCAACATTGTCATCTCCTTTAACCGTCCGGACAGGAGCGATCCCGTCCATGGGGCGTAACCTAGGAGGCCGAGGCTGAACGGGCTCTGGCGGCCACGTTCATTTGAGGTTCATTTGAAAAAGGCTAAAAAGCGGCCATGCGCCTGGGCTTTGTTCTTCTGGTAGCGGCTTTGGCCATCGGTCTTTCGGGACCGGCTCTGGCCCAGGCTCCCCGTGCGCCAGGCGTGCAACCTCTGGATCGTATCCTGCCCGAAGTGCGCCGCTCCCACCCCGGGGAATTTTATGACGCCGACGGCCCCACGCCGGGCCCGGGCGGCTCCGAACATTATCATCTCAAATGGATGAACCCCGACGGCCGCATCGAATGGCTGGACACCGACGCGCGCACCGGACGCGTGCTGGGCAGATCGCCGGGCCGCGACACGTTTGACGGGCCGGGCGCGCGGCGTGAGTTCGCGCCGGCGCCTTCCATGCCGCCGCCGCCGCAGCAGCAGCAATTCGAGCGCGAACGTTTCGGCGGCTATGGATCCCCGCCCGGTGGCGGTTATGGTGGCCGTGGCGGATTCGAAGGCCGCGGTGGTTTTGGCGGCCGCGGAGATTTCGGCGGGCGCGGAGATTTTGACCGCGGCGGCCGTGGCGGATTTGGTGGCGGCGGAGGCTGGCGCCACGGGCGCTAGAGGGTCAATGCGCATTCTCTTGGTAGAAGACGACAAAGATCTTCAGCGTCTTTTGAAGAAGGCGTTGAGTGAGGCCGGTTATGTGGTGGATGTCGCCGCCGATGGCCAGGAAGGCCATTTCCTGGGCGATACCGAACCCTATGATGCGGTGGTGCTGGATCTGGGCCTGCCCAAACTCGACGGCGTGCGCGTGCTGGAAAAATGGCGCAAGGCCGGCAAGACTATGCCGGTTCTGATCCTCACCGCCCGCGACCGCTGGAGCGATAAGGTGGCCGGCTTTGATGCCGGCGCCGACGATTATCTCGCCAAGCCTTTTTATACCGAGGAATTGCTGGCCCGGTTGCGTGCTCTTCTGCGCCGTGCCGCCGGTTTCGCCACCGCCGATATCGATATCGGTCCGCTGCATATCGATACCCGCGCCAGCCGCGTCACCTTGGACGGCAATCCGGTCAAGCTCACCAGCCTGGAATATCGGCTGTTGGCCTACCTCGCCTATCATCGCGGCAAAGTGGTGTCGCGCACAGAGCTGGTGGAACATCTCTATGACCAGGATTTCGACCGGGACTCCAACACCATCGAGGTGTTTGTCGGTCGCCTGCGCAAGAAGCTGGACGCGAACTTGATCCAGACCGTGCGCGGCTTGGGTTATAGCCTGGAAGATCCCGCGGTGGGGACCGGTCCTGTTCAGGATTAACTCGCTTGCCGCGCGCCTGATCGCGGCCGCCGCCATCTGGACCATGGTCGGGCTGGTGGTGGGCGGCGTCATTCTGTCCAACACATTTCGCAAAGCCGCGGAAGACAGTTTCGATGCCCGTCTTTCCACCGACATGGATGGGTTGATCGCAGCGGCCGAGCCCGACACGGAAGGCGGCGTGCTGCTGCAGGATCGCTTCGTCAACCACCAGTTCGATCGCGTTTATTCTGGCCTTTATTATCAGATCAAGCCGGTTGTGCCGGGTCCGGGTGGGCAGATTTCCCGTTCCCTGTTCGACCAGGTGCTCAATGTGGGCGGCAATGAGAAGCACGGCGCTATCTCTTACGGCTTCGCCATGGGGCCGGAAAATCAGCATCTGCGGGTTCTGTCGCGCCGGGTGGAATTTCCCATCAGCGCCACGCCCGAGACCAACGACACACGCGCCTATACCTTCTTGGTGGCTGGCGATCTGTCGGTGGTGGATGCGGAAAGCGCCGCCTTCAACGGCACGCTGTTCTGGTCCTTCCTGCTTTTGGGATTGGGTCTGGTGGCGGCGGTATTTCTCCAGGTGCGCGTCGGCCTCCTGCCGCTTGGGCGCTTGAAGGAAGCCTTGGCGCGCATCCGCGACGGCAGCGCGCAGACGCTGGAAGGTGATTTTCCCGCCGAGATCGCGCCGCTCGCCACCGAATTGAATTCCCTGATCGAACACAGCAACGAAGTGGTGGGCCGCGCCCGCACCCATGTCTCCAATCTGGCGCATTTCCTCAAAACGCCTTTGAGCGTGTTGGCCAGCGAGGCAGAGATGGAAAAGACGCCGCTGTCCGACCAAGTGCGCCGCCAGGTGGAGACGATGCGCCGCCAGGTGGACCATTATCTCGCCCGCGCCCGCGCCGCCGGCAGCGTCAATGTGCTGGGCAACCGCACGCCGGTGGCGCCGGTCCTGTCCGATCTCGCCCGCGTGTTGACCCGCATTCATGCCGAGCGCGCGATCAATATCGAATGGGCTTGTCCGCCCGATCTTCATTTCCGGGGCGAGCGCCAGGACCTAGAGGAGATGGCGGGCAATCTGATGGACAATGCCTGCAAATGGGCGGCCGGTCAGGTCGAGGTGCGGGCCGAACGGGACGGCGCGCGCTTCACTCTGATCGTGGCCGATGACGGTCCCGGCCTATCGCCCGAAGACCGGGCCCGGGTGGGGACCAGGGGCGAGCGCCTGGACGAAAGTGTGCCGGGCTCGGGCCTGGGCCTGGCGATCGTGCGGGATATTTCCAAGCTTTATGCGGGTTTTCTGGCGTTGGACGCGGCCAGACTGGGCGGCCTCGAGGCGCGGCTGACTCTGCCTGCAATCCAGTAACAGGCAAGGCCGCGTTAACGCTGTCGCCGCTAATGTCGCCAAGCGAAACGCCACTGTTTTTCGATGATTCCAACTGATCATAAGTCCCTCCTGCTGAACGGTTTTCTGGGCAATCTGCCGGAGGCCGCCGCGGGCAAGCTGGCGCAGGCCGTCGAAGTCGACCGGCTGATGGACGGTCATGGTCTGCCGCATGACGCCATTCTCTCGGGCTTACGTCCGGCCTTGCGCTATTCGGCGCGCACCCAGACGCCGCTGCGTCTGTTCTGTCAGCCGTTCGAAGATCTGCTGGTCTCTACGCCGCGCAAGGAAAAACAAAAGGCGGTGATTTTGCGCGCCAGTGTCGTGCCGGTGTGGAACTGGCTCAGCACCGATCTTCTGCCCGCCGAAGCGCAAGCCTATTTCCGCGATGCCAAGACGCTGATCCTTTCCGGCAAGCTCGACGCGGCGCAAGATCGCGCCCGCGCCTTCTGGCTTGTGGCGGGCGCTGGCATGCGCGAAGCGCTGGCGGGCGAGCCGGGCCTTTCCGCCGCCGGCAAGAAGTTGAAAAAAGACGAGATCGCGGATGCCCGCGAAATCGCGCTTCTGCTTCTGGAAGCCGATGAGATGCTCAAGATCCAGGAGCGGCTGCCCAAGCCCGTGCCGCACCTGACCGAAGAAATTCTCTGGCAATTGCGTGAAAGCTATGACGCGTTGATCGCGCGCAACCCCGATGTTGCGCCTTTTGTTGCCGTGGTGACGATGAACCGTTTGCAGCGGCCCTGGGAAGCGTTGCGCCTGCCCTTGATGGTGTCGCGTCAGACGGGAGACGTGCTGATCTCCAAGACCGACATGGGCCTGGTGGGTGAAATCCTCTTGGCCCGCATGGATGCGATGAAAGCCGTGATCCTGGCCGCCCGCCACCCCGTTTTCGAAGCCGGGGCCTTGATCGAGCAGGTTTCCGCCTTTGCCGGCATATCCAGCGCGCTGGTCAAGGAAGTCGAGATGCGCCGCGACGGCGAATGGGGTCAGCGGTTGCTGAAGGATCGTTCCGCCATCGGTGCGGTCATGGACGGTTTCATGGAACGCGCGATCAAGGAAATCGTGCAGGCCTTACCCATGCACAAAGGCACGGCCGATTTCTCCCGCCCCACACTCAACGAGAAGCGTGTCTTGGCGCTCAATTATGCCAAGCTGGTGGCGGGGACACGGCATTTCGCGGCCGCCGGCTCGTTCGCAGCCAAGCAGAGCTTGGCGTTGGAGGAGGCCGGCAATCACTTACGCCGCTATATCGAGAATGCCATTCGCGATATGCGCGGCAGCAGCGGTGAAAAACGCGCGACCGTGGAATCGCAATTGCAATATTGCGCCGAAGTCGCGGCATTGCTGTTCGGCGGAGAGGAAGCCGAACTGGTCCGCCGCAGGGCGAAGGCCGCCCAGGGCGCAGCCGCTTAATTTTTTTGAACCCCTCCGGCCTACGCAACCTCGAGAGGTTGCTACGGCCACCTCCCCTTCCAGGCGCTTCGCGCCGAAGGAGAGGCGGACTTCGGCTGTTGCAAGGTGCGCGACATCTGAATTTGCGTCACCTGAACGGCGGATGAACAAGTCAATCGGAACCAGAAACTTTTATAATTTTCATGCTTGCGATTGCGGCTTGAACGGCCGCACAATCCCTTTATCTGGAAGGGGCAATTCCCGAGAGGAATGGAAATGATCCGTACACCGATTTTGGCGGCGTTGACGCTGGCGCTGACAAGCGCCTCCGCGCTCGCCCAGGCCGACGCGCCAAACGCGCCGCCGGCCCAACTCTCCGATCCCAACGGCCCGCCGCCTAACGCCGGCGCCAACAATGCGCCCCCGCCGGCGAGCGCGCAGGACCGGCGGTCGCGCGACCTCTTCTGCCGCCGCGATGCCGCGGCTCGCACCGGCTATGTCACCCCGGGCCAAGCCGCCAATCATGAGCAGACCAATGGCACCATCTTCGGCACCCTGGGCGGTGCCGCGTTGGGCGCGGCCATTGGTGCAGCTGCCGGCAATGCCGGGGCGGGTGCTGCGATCGGCGCGGGCGCCGGGCTGATTGGTGGTACCGCCGTGGGCGCCGACAATGCCCGGGCCGCCGCCGCCGATGTCCAGCGCAACTATGCCAATGCCTATTATGCCTGCATGGGCGAGGCCGCCAATTACGGGCCTGACGATGACGATTATGCCTCTGGCCCGCCGCCTCCAGGTGCTTATCCGCCGCCTGCGGCCTATCCATACCCGCCGCCGGCTTACTATTACGGGCCGGGCTATTATCCCTATCCATACCCTTATTACGGGCCTGGGATCGGATTCAGCTTTGGATTCGGTGGCCATCGCGGTTTCCACCGGCACTGGTAGGACGATCTGACTGCTTTTGCGGGGCACGGCCGGGCTGTATGGTCCGGCCGTTCTCATTTTTTGGGCCTGCCTGCATGCCGCCGAAGATCAATCCCGCCAAGCTCAACCCGCTGCAGCTGCGCACGCTGACGCTGCTTCAGGCCATCGCACGCCTGCCGGGCGCCGCCAGCATCATGCCCAATGGCGACATCGCCATCACCCAGTTCCCGCATGCTCATGGCGATCATTTTCACCTGGGCGACGCCACCGTCTCCGGCCGCGACGCGACGGGGCTTGAGAACCAGGCGGTGTGGAATGCGCTGACCCGCAAAGGCATGATCAACTCGGAATGGCCGCACCAGATCGCCTTGACACCCGAGGGCTTCAGCTATGACACCGGCCTTGCCGATCAGATCCTGCACCGTAGCAGCCACTGAGCGATGAACGCCCAAAGATGAATATGAAGAAGCGCCGCCGTCTCTATTTCGCTGCCGCTCTAGTCGTGGCGGGCGGGGTGTTGGCCACAGCGATCGTCTATGAGCTGGGCAACAATGTTCTTTATTTCTACAGCCCCAGCGATGTGGCGGCCAAACATGTGGGGTCGGGCGTCGCATTTCGGATAGGCGGCTTGGTGGAAAAAGCCAGCGTGCATCACGGCGGGGGCGCGGATGTGCGCTTTACGGTCACCGATGGCGCGCGCGCCGTGCCGATCGCATTCAATGGCGTGCTGCCGGCTTTGTTCCGCGAGGGGCAGGGCGTGGTGGCGACCGGCGCGCTCAGTCCTGACGGCACCTTCAATGCCACCGAAGTCCTGGCAAAGCATGATGAGAAATACATGCCGCCCGAAGTGGTGGCGGCACTGAAACGTTCCGGCCGCTGGAAGGAAGGCGAGTAGCATGCTGGGTGAGCTGGGACAGCTCGCGCTTTGTTTCGCGCTCGCTTTGTCGCTGGTGATGGCGATTTCCGGCTTGCTGGGCACGGGCGCCGATCAGCCCAATGCGCTGATCGCGCGCCGCATCGCCTCGGCGTCCACACTGGGCATGATGGTTTTCGTGGTGCTGGCCTTCGGCACGCTGGTCACGGCGTTTGTGAGTTCGGACTTCTCCATCGCCGACGTCGCCAACAATTCCCACACCTTGAAGCCCTTGATCTACAAGATCACCGGCGTATGGGGAAATCACGAAGGCTCCATGCTGTTGTGGGTGCTGGTGCTGTCGCTTTATGCCGGCGCGGTGGCGGGCCTTGGACGGGGCGGCGAGCGGCTGACCAGCGGTGCTTTGGGCGTCCAGGGTCTGTTGGCGGCCGCGTTCCTGCTCTTCATTCTTTTTACGTCCAATCCATTTTTGCGGCTGGATCCGGCGCCATTTGAAGGAGCGGGCCTTAATCCGCTGTTGCAGGATCCCGGTCTCGCCATCCATCCGCCCATGCTGTACGCGGGCTATGTCGGGCTTTCCGCGTCTTTCTCTTATGCCGCCGCTGCTTTGATTGTGGGCGAAGATGGCTGGGCGCGCGCGGCGCGTCCTTTCATGCTGATCGCCTGGATCGCGCTCACCTGCGGCATCGCGCTGGGGAGCTGGTGGGCCTATTATGAATTGGGCTGGGGCGGCTTCTGGTTCTGGGATCCGGTGGAGAATGCCTCGCTAATGCCCTGGCTGATCGCCACCGCCTTGCTGCATTCGGCCCTGGCGACGGAAAGAAGCGGCGCCTTCCGCACCTGGACGTTGCTGCTGGCGATCGGTGGTTTTTCGCTGAGCTTGATCGGCACCTTCCTGGTGCGCTCGGGCGTGCTGTCGTCGGTGCATGCCTTTGCCTCCGATCCCACGCGCGGTTTCTTCATTATGGTGCTGATCCTGTGCGCCATCGGCGGCGCGCTGGGGCTGTTCGCCTGGCGCGCGCCCACGCTCAAAGGCGGCGCGACGTTCGATACGGTTAGCCGCGAAAGCGCGCTTCTGCTCAACAATGTGTTTCTGGTGGGCAGCTGCGCCGCCGTGTTCGTGGGCACGCTTTATCCGCTGGTGCTGGATGCGCTCAGTCACGGCCAGCAGAAGATTTCGGTCGGTCCGCCTTATTACGCGCTGACCTTCGCGCCGATCTTTTTCGCGTTGCTGCTGGT
>Ga0134128_10000380_pt1 | contig 62315 bp, 60 predicted proteins | sample KB31754_FD_96462 | JGI IMG/M metagenome (GOLD analysis project Ga0134128, IMG submission 96462) | Terrestrial soil microbial communities with excess Nitrogen fertilizer from Kellogg Biological Station, Michigan, USA - KB3-175-4 | ecosystem: Environmental > Terrestrial > Soil > Unclassified ... | reverse complement strand
TGCCGACATTTTTCGGCACCTCAACAACAGCACCAAGTCTGCCGGCAGTCTAAACGTGACGGCGAAATGAGAATGGTAACGGCGGGCGAAAGCCCGCCGTTTTGTTCTTTTTAAGTTTGGAACCAATCACAAATCCACCCGTCGGCCCGCCCGGAGAAGCCCGCAGAAGGAGACGGGCTGGTTGAAGCGTGAGAGGAATCCTGGATGAAGTTCGATGTTCGAGAAAACAAAATTTTGGCTCATGGGGCGCTGATCTCGGCAATTTCACTAACCGGCATCCTAATAGCTCAGGGGTTCAATAAGCTAACCAAGTCGCAGGCTGCGATTACGCAGTCCACGATTACGCAGACCGCGATTACACCGTCGGCGCTGCCGTCGTCCGCCCGAACTCAGCCTTCGGGTCACGGAAAGATTGTGCAATGGTTCACCAGATACGATGCCATACGGCGCCAAGCACAGATGACTCCGGAAGAAAAAATGACTAGTGGTAAGTTGATGACTGAAATGTTCACCGGAGCCGGCAGTGGCGATAAAGCCGAAGGCAAAGCTCTGCTGTCGAAGATGGTCAGCCGCTACACGGTCGCCACCAAACAGCTCAACAGTTTGCCGCCGACCCCGCAAACTGTCGAACTGCAGAAAGGGTACGTCGATTACTTCACCACCGGGCGAGCGTTCTTCAGCAAATATCTGCATGCTCTTGATAGCAATCAGTCCGATAACGCGATGGACAACCTGCGAGTCGATCGCCTGCGCATGGCTTCTCTCGATATGTCCAATAAATCGTTGGACAAAAAATTGCGCGCCCAATTCGGGATCAGCCCGTATACGTATTACTAATCACGCTCATTCAGTTTGCTGCCCACTGCCGGAAACAGAAGGAAATCCGGCCCAACCGCTCAGCGCCTGCCCGAGCGCTTGCCCGTCCGGCACCCAATTTCCCGAGCGCGAAGGATGTCCGGGAAGCATAACGAAACGCAAATGATCGTTGGGCGCCGTGCGCAATAAATTGAATGCCTGCATCTGATCGAAATCGCTGAGGTCCGTAGCGACATTCGAGTGGATAATTTCGAGCAGTCTGGGAATGTGAGGCCAGCTACTCGGGTTCAGCAACTTTTGCGAAACAGCACGCATGAAAATTTGCTGGCGCTGGATGCGTCCGATATCACCCATTTCATCATGACGAAATCGCACGAATCCCATGGCTTGATTGCCGGTCAAAGTATGCATGCCGGGCTCCAAATCGATCTTGAGCTTTGCAGTCCAGTCCATGTATGCCATTCGTTTCGGCACTGCCACCGTGATGCCGCCTAATTCGTTTACGGCTTCGACAAGCCCTCGCAAATTGAGTAGAAAATAGTGATCAACCGGCACACCGATCAGGTCGGAAACGGCTGCTTCCGCCAATGACGGACCACCGATGGCGTTAGCGGCATTTATTTTTTGGTGACCATGTCCGGGAATCTTAGTGACGGTATCACGAGGAATTTGCAGAGCAGTTACCGACATCGCGGCCGGATCAATGCGCAACAGCATCATCGTGTCCGAACGGCCTTTGAAGCTGTCATCATTGGGTAGTTGGCGCTGTCCGTCCTGAGTGTAGGAAACGTCATCACCCATGAAGAGCACGGTATAGGGGCGAGAAGGCAATCCAAACTTGGCCAAAGCGGCGTTCATGCCACCGTGTGCAATGCCGGAATTCGTTTGCCACCGCGTTTGGTGCCACACGAAGCTCGCGCATCCGACCAGCACCAGAAGCAACAAAAAAGCCGCCACTAGCGGCGCATTGTAAGGTTTAGTTTGCATTTCAATTTAAGAGCCGACTTCGCGATTGAGACCGACGAGCGCATGTTGTGCCGGTTCCACAACCTTCAAGCTTTATAACCAATGGTCGCCAACCTCAGCCAAAGCGTAATATGGGGGCATGCACGAGGCTGAACCATCAGCAAGAGATGCCAGGCAGCAACCGGAGCCCTCATCCCAGGCGGCGGCCAGTAAAGGCGAAATCATCGCCTGGGCTTCTTATGACGTGGCTAATTCCACCTACGCAACGGTGGTTGCTACTGCCGTTTACAACGCCTACTTCGTCAAAGTAATCGCCCCCGGTGCCGGGCTCAGTCACGCCGCCGGCACATTGCTGTTGACTGTGATGATTGCCGTGAGCGCTCTCATGGTTGTGATTACCGCGCCTATCTTAGGGACCATCGGCGACGCAACCGCCGGCAAAAAATACTTGCTGTTTGGGTCCACAGGCTGCTGCATCATCGCTACTTTTATGCTCAGTTGGGTAAGCCCGGGACAATATGTGGCAGGCATGATTTTGCTCATCATCGCCAACTTCGCTTTCGGAACAGGCGAAAATTTTATTGCTTCGTTTCTTCCAGAGCTTACCACCAAGGACAAGATGGGGCGCATCTCAGCCATTGGTTGGGGGGCCGGATATATCGGCGGACTCTTTTCCCTGAGCGCGGCTTTCGCCTACGTCGACTGGGCACAGAAAAACCAGGTGCCAAACACGCAATACGTGCCCCAAATCGTGGCCTCAGTTGCTGTTCTTTTCGGCATCCTGGCGTTGCCCACTTTCATTTGGCTGAAAGAACGAGCGACTCCGGATAAAACTATCAGCGCCGCAGATTATCTCGGCGTCGCTTTCTCGCGACTGAAAGTTACCTTTACGCACTCGCTTTACTATCGCGATCTATTCAATATCCTGCTGGCAATTTGCATTTACTCGTGCGGCACAGGCACGGTAGTGCATCTGGCAAGCGTATACGCGGCCGATGTGCTGCATTTTTCGCCCAAGGAATTGTTGGGAATGATTCTGGTTGTAGACGTCACCGCCGCGATCGGCGCCTTTGCTTTCGGCTACATCCAGGACAAAATCGGCTCTGTGCGCACACTTACAATTGCACTGTTCATCTGGAGTTTAGCTGTGCTGCTCGCTGCGGTCGCTCAGCAAAAATGGCAGCTGTGGCTGGCCGGCAACTTCATCGGCATCGCCATGGGCTCTGCCGGCTCGGCAGGACGCGCGCTGGTAGGCCGCTTCTCGCCGCATGGGCGTTCCGGTGAATTTCTCGGACTCTGGGGATTATCAATGAAAGCGGCAACAGCAATCGGCGTGCTCGCGTTCGGAGTGCTAACCTACATCACACGAGATCTGCGACTGGCGCTTTTAAGCATGCTTGTCTTTTTTATAGCCGGCATCTTTCTTGTGTTGCGCGTCGATGAGCAGCGCGGCATGGCTGCAGCGGAGCATGAGGCTCCGCAGTAAGCGCTGACGCCTGCCGCTACGGTTCGATTTTTCCATGCGGGCGGAACACGCACGTCGCACCGTAGCGTCCGCCGAGAACCAGCTTCTGCACGTGATCACTGGCTTCAAGATTGTCGCCGAGATAGACGGCAATGTGTCCGTAAGGATGGGCGCGCGAGCGGCCGTGGACGAGAATGTCGCCTTTGCGCAAGCCCTTTAGCGGTACCATGCAAAAACGCGGATCTTTGCACAACTGAGACTTGGCCAGATAAGCAGCAGAACCGTTCAGGCAGACGCCGACACGATTGAGTGCGCGTTTTACACCGCGATAGCAGAATCCGACACTGGACATTGATTCGGCCTGCACGCGGGCACGGTTGGCGATGGCATCGGCAAGTGAGACGTAGGAGGCATTGCGCTGGCTGTATGCCGGGTTCGGGTGGATGGGCAGCACGGCAAATGCTGTAGTCTGCGTAGTGGTAAGAAGTAAGAGAAGCGCTACCGGCGCAGCAAAACACAGGCGTTTCAGCATGGAAACTCCATCTTGCGGGACAACACCTTCCTTCTAACACAGCGGAAGAGGCATGTGCTGGCGTTTTCCATTACTCATCTGTGTGCCGATTTACGACAAAAGCCCTGAAAGGCAATCACCGCAACGTATTGCGGATGTAAGACGCGTGTTAAGGCAATGTTAAACCCGCTGGGGAATTCCGTATTACGCCTGCAGTAAAGCAGTGCTTCTTAAAGCAACATCTGGCATCCACTCCACGTCAAAACGAGTGAACCAATCCAATGAGAGAGAGGTGCGTATGTCCTTCATTTCGCCTGCACTGATTGCCCGCATTTACCACGCCCTTGGCCAAAACAGAGGCAGCGATGCGGTTCTTTTGCTGCGTCAACATTCGCTGTGCTCGAATTGCTGTCCGGATGCGCAGCTGATGTCTGAAGTAGTTAAGCTCGCTAATGAAAACATGAACAGCGGCGATTTGGACAGAGCCGAAGAACACTACGAACTGGCTCTGGCTCTCTATGAATCATGCTTCCCGACCATGCACGCAGAAGCACTGCGCGCCGTGGCAGGCTTGATTAGTCTGTCCGAGCAAGCGAATGATGTGTGCCGTGTGCGAGATTTGATCCAAGAAGCGGAAACAGTGACGCACTGTCTGCGTGATCAATACACAAAGCCCAGGGCAATCGCGGTTTAGCGCAGCTTCCTTAAAAGGGCCGCTGCGCTAATTCCGTGCGTATTCAATTGGGCCCGCTATGGTAGCGGCGTGCCGTTAGTTGTTGCCCGGGCTTCAGCCGTGGCCAGCAACTTTGACGGCGCGATTCCCATGGCCGCGGCCAATTTGCTTAGTGTGCCTACCGATATGTTACGCAAACCGCGTTCTATGTCGGATAGATAAGTTCGACTTATTCCAGCGCGTTTGGCTAGCTCCTCTTGAGAGATACCAACCTCCTGCCTGCGTCGCTCCAGTACTTCTGCTAATATCCTGACCAGTTTCTCGTCACCAGTGAGCAACTCGGACATCAAAAACCACACCTCCATTATGCCTAGGGTGAATGCATGACTTTGGTGCAACAACCACAGCCAATGCTTGGCATACGATGTAAGACAGCCGAAGTCGTTCAATGTTCCGTCGCGTACCGAGCATTTAACACGAAAATTCTCATCCTTAAGCCACTACGACTGGTGCTCATGTTGGGCATTCATGACTAGCGCATGTTAATCTCATCTGTTATCGTAGAAAAGCGATCGGCCGACCTATAAAAACGTATGGCAAACAACTGCTCCAATCCGGATTTGTTCATGGCGGCTTTGAGCTTGGCCATCCAGCGCCGCCGTCAGCAGCTTCGCCTTTCGCAAGACGTGATAGCCACGCGCAGCGGCCTGCACCGGACGTATATAAGCGAGCTCGAGCGCCACTCGCGCAATTTCTCAGTGAAGAGCTATCTCAAACTCGTCGAAGCGCTTGAGATGCGGCCGTCAGAATTGATGGTCCTGGCTGAGTCGCTGGCCACTGCGGCCCCGGATGATGGGGACAACAACTCACCCAAAGAAGCAACAAAATAAGTACAGCCTGATACAGCAGCACGCCACGGTCTTATAATGGTTGCCCATGAGACAAGTGGTACAGGACATTCGGCTGCGGCTGAAACAGGCGGCAGTCAAGGCTTTCGGTGCCGAGCTCGAGCAAGTCGAGCCCGGCGTGGACGCAGCCAGCAATCCCAGCTTTGGCGACTTTCAGAGCAATATCGCACTCACCCTTTCCAAACAGCTCAAGCAACCGCCACGAGCCATTGCCGAGAAAATCGTCACTAATTTGGAAATGGATGGGCTCTGTGAAGCCCCGACGGTAGCTGGGCCAGGGTTCATCAACATCAAGCTGAAACGCGAATTCTTGGAATCCCAGCTCAATCATATAAAAAGCGATCAACGATTGGGCGTGCCCAAACCTGCTAAGCCCAAGAAAGTCGTCCTCGATATGTCCAGCCCGAACATTGCCAAAGAAATGCATGTCGGCCATTTGCGTTCCACTATTATCGGCGATGCGTTGGCGCGCACCTTCGAATTCCTCGGAGACGACGTGCTCAGGATCAATCATGTCGGCGATTGGGGCACGCAATTCGGCATGCTTATCGCCGAACTGAAGGAAAGATTCCCCACAGCGCTAGAACAGCCGGACGCGCTTGATCTTGGCGACTTGGTGCAGTTTTACAAGCAAGCCAAACAGCATTTCGATCAAGACGAAGCTTTCCAGACAATAGCAAGACAGGAAGTCGTGCGCTTGCAAGCCGGTGATGCACAGAGCGTTCAAGCATGGCAGCTTCTATGCGATCAGTCACGCAAGGCTTTTCACAAAATCTATGACGCACTGGATGTACACAACCTTGTGGAACGCGGCGAATCCTTCTACAACCAATATCTGCGCGATACGGTCAACGAGCTGCGCGACAAAGGCATTGCCGTCGAAGACCAGGGGGCGATGTGCGTTTTCCTGGACGGCTATCTCAACGAGCAAGGCAATCCGCTGCCTTTGATAGTCCAAAAGAAAGATGGCGGCTTCAATTATGCCACCACCGACCTTGCATCAATGCGCTATCGGATAGACAATGACCACGCGGATGAACTGATTTACGTCGTGGACGCGGGACAGAATCTGCATTTCGAGATGGTCGAAAAGGTCGCGCGCAAGGCAGGCTGGGTGCCCGACTCGGTACGTGTCGAGCACGTTCCATTTGGTCTGGTGCTTGGCGAAGACGGCAAAAAGCTGAAAACCAGGCAAGGTGAAACAGTGCGTTTGCAAGATCTGCTCGATGAAGCGGTGCAACATGCGCGCGAAGATTTGGACACCCGCTTGGCGGAAAAAGGAAAAACCGAACCCGAGTCCTGGAAGCAAGAGAGCGCTCAAGCAATCGGCATCGGCGCCGTCAAATACGCCGACCTCAGTTTGAACAGAATGACCAACTATACTTTCAGCTTCAAAAAGATGCTCAGCCTTCAAGGCAATACGGCACCGTATATGATGTACGCCTATGTGCGCGTGCAGGGTATCAGCCGCGAAGGCGGCATCGATTTCTCAAAGGTGGACGAAAACGCGCAAGTGATATTGACCGAGCCGAGCGAAATCGAGCTCGCCAAGCAACTGCTGAAATTGGATGACGTACTCCATTCGGTTGTTGAGGATTTCCTGCCCAATCGCATTTGCGAGCACCTCTTCGATCTAGCCCAGAAGTTCAACCAATATTACGAAGCCTGCCCGGTCCTCAATGCCGCTGAGCCGCAACGCACATCACGCCTGATTCTGTGCGACTTGACGGCGCGGACACTCAAGGTTGGATTAAGCTTACTTGGAATTCCACTGGTAGAGCGTATGTAGGATTGGCCGGCTCCAGGTCCAGAGGCGCCGGCGTGAAATCCGCCGGCTCTTCGACATCGAAGCGGCCGCCGTCGGCAATCATCGATTGATACCACAAGCCGCTGTCCTTAATGCGTCGCTGCTGTGTTTCATAATCCACATGGATTAGACCAAAGCGTTTTTCGTAGCCGCAAGCCCATTCGAAATTATCGAGCAACGACCAGGCAAAGTAGCCTTTCAAATCCACTCCTTGCTCCATGGCGATGTACGCCTGATGCAAGTGATCGCGCAAGAAAGCGATTCTTCTTTTATCGTCGATGCGGCCGTCCGCCGACACCGTATCTTCAAACGCTGCTCCATTTTCGGTAATGTACAGAGGCGGCAAATGGCGATAGTTGTCCGTCAGCCGGGCGAGCAACCTACGCAGGGATTGCGGGTGAACTTCCCAGCCCATCGCTGTGTATTCGGAGCCCGGCACGCGTTGTACAAAACCGTTGTCACCAACCACTTTCCGAAAGTAATACTGGATTCCCAGAAAATTCATCGGCTGGGAAATCAGTTGCATATCGCCCTCGGCAATTTCAGGCGCATTTTTGCCGTACTCATGAAAGAGCGCTTCGGGATAAATACCGCGCAGCAGAGGATGCAGCAGCCATTGCCCCTCTTCCTGCCATTTGCGTTCGGCCGCAATGTAGTCACGAGCCGCGTTTGTCTCCGCTTCGAACGGTGACAAGCTCAGCGCGATGCCGACTTGGGCATCCGGCCGCCGTCCTTTGATGGACTGCATGCTCATGCCGTGCGCGAGCAACAGTCCGTGTGCCACTTGTAATGCAGTTCGTTCGTTTTTGATTCCGGGCGCGTGCACGCCAGTCTTATAGCCGTGCGATGCCACCACCCACGGTTCATTGATCGTGATCCAATTTTTGACACCATCCCCGAGCTGCGCCGCCATAAACTCGCAATACACCGCGAATGCCGCAGCCGTTTCACGCGAGGTCCAGCCACCGCGCTCGTGCAATGCTTGAGGCAAATCCCAATGGAATAAAGTAGCCCACGGTTGGATGCCGGCGTTCAACAGCTCGTCCACGAGCCGCTTGTAGAAATCCACGCCCTTTTGATTCACCGGCGCTTTGCCGTCGGGCATGATGCGCGGCCAGGATATAGAGAAGCGATACGCTTTTAAGCCGAGAAGCTGCATTAGCTTCACGTCTTCTTTCATGCGATGGTAGTGATCGGCTGCGATGTCGCCGGTGTCACCGTTGGCGATATTGCCGGGAATGCGGGAAAAACGATCCCAGATCGATTCGCCGCGACCGTCTTCACTGGTTGCGCCTTCAATTTGGTACGCAGCAGTGGCCGCGCCGAATATAAAATCAGGAGGAAACCTAAGCTGACGGGTGGGCATGGTTCACCTCATGATAAGCCGGTAATTGTAGCATGCTGTCTTCAAGGCCAGGACGGAAACGGGCGTCCGCCCGGCATGCCGCTAACACCGCCGGCATCCAGGTGCTGTCGGACGCGAGCAATGTTTTCAGGAGTTCGAACCGGCAGGTCCTCATCGTCTAAGTCAAGCGGATCCTTTGGCTTGCCTATAACAAGCTCGTCGCGCGCTGCGGAGTTGGCGGTGGGGCGGAAACTGATACTGTCCACGTGCGTGTGAGTGTTGTCGGCGGAAGGTCGTCCACTGATCGTAAATACGAATGCTCGAGGCGAACGCACATATACAATCGAGTCAAGACCGATATCGGTTGATCTGCCTGCCGATTGGACGGTGAGCATTCCCGAGCGAACACCCGTGATTTGTCCTGTGATAGAGCCGGACTTGCTGAATACAAACTCGGCAGGCGCCGGCGGCACGGCGTCGGCATGGGAAAAATCTTGATCGTTGAGTTGGCCAATTCTGTCCCCGGACTGGAAAAGCACCAGCCCACTCATTTCACGATTGGCACCAGATGCGGTGCTGGCTCTGTCCACCTTCAGCACCACACCCTGCAAAAGCGGGGAAGGATCAAGAGCCGTAGGTCCGGGACGCACTTGCACGGAATTATTGTTGATCACGACTTCGGCATCGACGAGATCGAGGGCACCGATTTTGTCCACCCTGAGACGGCAGTTGATCACAGGCGCTGCCGGCGCGGCAGCAACCGGAGCCAGCTGCGGCGTCAGCGCCTTTCCCTGCACACCCTGCGCCTCGGCGGGCAGCCAGGCAGCAAGACAGATCAATAGTAGAACCGCTGACCGCACCTTTGCTCCGTACAAGCGGCTTCCGCCCGCCGCTACTATCAAGTAGGCGATTGTACCAGATGCAAAGCGTGTGGGTCTTAGGTGCGATTAACTCGCTAGCAACTAGCGCCGGGAGCTGCCGTTCCGTGCCCGGCGACACTGCCGTGCGCGGCTGTGGGGTTGTACCCGAGGCGAGCTCGCCATCTTTCCAGGGCCTTGGTGCGCTTGCGGTCGCCGTCGGCGCCCAGTGCTTGTTTGTCCGCTTCAGTCAGAAGTTTATCGAACACGCGATAACCTATGTTTGCGGCAGCCTTCGCCGTTTTGTACCCCAGCTCGCGCGCGATCTCCGCCCAGGAGTGTCCGCCATGCAACATATCCATGAGTCGTGATTCTTTTACCGAAAGTTCTTCGCGCAAAAACACATGACGCATTTCGCGCGAAACAGCGACAATTTCGCCACGTAATGCCAGACGAAGTTCCGCCAACATCTGCGGAATCTCCGACATCGGGGCATGCTTGCAGAGATAGCCGTCGCAACCGGCAGCGAGAGCTCTTTGTCCATCGGCAAATTCACGAGAATTGGTGAGAATGAGAATCGTGCCGGCAAAGCGATGAGTCTGACGCATTTCCTGCACCAGGCGCAGCCCTGACATCGAGCTGACTTCCATTTGTCCGCGTGACTTCGGCAACATAAGATCGACCAGCAAGCACTCGACGAGCCTCAACCCCCCATTTCTCATCCAGGCGGTGGCGTCATCTTCGCAGCCGAAGGTGGCAACCACATCCGTTTCGCCGTCTTCCTCGAGGCATTCTCTGAGGATTTGACAAAAATCCTTGTCATCCTCAATTATGGCAATTCTCGACATATCGTCTCCCCCTTATTCTCAGTTGATTTATAAATCTGGTCGACCGGCCGCGCACCATATACGGTATCGGCCGCGCGCGGCAACTTGAGCGTAACGCTGGTACCTACATCTTCAATGCTTTCCACCGTCACCGTGCCGCCATGCTTTTCCACCATTGCCTTCACTATCGCTAGTCCCAGTCCCTCGCGTTCGCCGGCGTCCTTGACCGTGCTAAAACCTTCGTCGAAGATGCGCGGCAAATCATTGGCAGAGATTCCCTGTCCGTCGTCAGCGACGATAATTTCAACACAGTGGGCACAGACGCGCGCTGAGACATCAACCCAAGTAGCCTGAGGGTTATGCAAAAGCGCATTGCGAAGCAAGTTGTCCAGGATCCTTTCCATATCCAATGGAGCCGCAGCTACCGGCAGCGCATAGTCAGGCAAGTGCAATCGTATCTGGGAGCGGCGCACTTCCGCCAGCGTATCTTCCATTTGTGTGCAGCGCAAAATAATTCCGCGCAAATCACATACCGGGTTGGGCCTGTCGTGCGGATCGAAACGCAACGACGTATAAATGTGCCCGATTTGAGCAATCAATGCCACCAGGCGATCGCTTGTCTGCTCGAGATGTTCGAGCCGCTCGCCGGCGCGAGCTGAAGTCAGCCCTTCCTTGCGCAATTTCGCCAGTGTCCAATTAAGCACTGTTACCGGCGCCTTCAAGTCATGGTTGATCCGCCGCACAAACTCCTCGCGGCGGCGGTGATCTGCCACCGACTGCTGAACCCGCGCCTCAGCCTCCTTCGTTTTCAATTGCGCTTCGTGTCGTTGTTTTTCAGCGCGCAAGTTGGCATCGGCCGCGGCAAGCCGAGAGCGAATGGCTTTCACGCGTGTCTGCTCGCGTTCCGCAATTAGGGCGACGGTTACGCCGGCGGTCAGCGCTATGCACGGTACGACCACGGGCACGATCAGTCCTGCATAAGCGAACGCCACAAGCCCGGACAAAATGATCAGAATGTTGATGCCGATATAAAACAACAATTCCGCAATCGCGCCTAATTTGAAAGCAGTCGTCTTCGGGCGAAAACGACGGGCGCAGGCGGTACCGGCAGAACCAATGACGCAACAAATCGCCAGGTAGAGCCACTGTCCAAGACCGCTGAGCCGCCTCGGCCAATTATGCCGCGATACGCTATCAATGCTCTGCGCCAACACCTCGCTTCCACTCATCAGGCTGACACCGAGACTGGTGCCGGGCGTCGGGTGAACGTCCGTGACGCCATCGCCAATAATCACGATCGCGCCATTAATGGTGACGTCCTTAGACTGAGATTGAAGCATAAGCTTTCGGCGATCGGGATCAAGCAAATACCAGAACGGACGCACAGGAAATTGGTCGGAATTCGGCGGTCCAATAAAGTTGATATCCATCAACTCCGGCAAATCCGCGGGGATCGGCTCGTGCAGCCGGTCGATGGCTTTCAAGACTACCGACAGTCGCGTCTGATCAGATTCATCAGTTACTCTGGTTACCAGGCGCCGCAACACCTGATCTTCATCCAGCGCGACGGAGCTAATGCCGGTATATTTGTCTGCCACGTCAATGCCGGGTTCCAATTTTGCCAGCTCAGTCAAAATGCCCACAGGCAACGTGGTGGCATCAAGCTGGATGCCATTGGAAAACCCGTTTCGGTTAACGGTGCTCGCCATCAATACCGGCACCGGGTGTCCTGAAGTCAGTCCTTGCTCGGCGCGGTGAATGGCCAATGCCAACATCGCATCATCTTTGGAGTACTGCGGGAAATCATTGTCCAAAATAATCAAGCGCGCCCCGCCGCCAGCGAGAAAATCGACAGCTTCAGCTATGGTTGACCGTGGTGTCGGGTAAGACAGCAATGGTTGCATCCATGGATGAAGCTGTACGCCTTCCTTGGGCGGCTCGTCTTCCAGAGAATGATTGAAGATGACAAACTTGTGCTTCGCGGGCGCCTGATTCTTCTCCAGCAACCAACTCAGAGTGTAGTCCCAGGCAAATATATTGCGTGGTATCTCGTGAGTCTGGTGATATTGCCATAGCAATCGCGGGTTGAGTCGTGACAAGCTCTCTTCGGACCAGGACAACCATTGTCTGGCTTCGAATAGCCGATTGATGTTTTGCAGTTCACTGCGATACAGAAGTCCGGTAGTTTGCAAAAGCGCAGCCACACATAACGACACCACCAGGCAGGGCACCAACATATCGAGGAGCAATTGGGCTCGCTCGCCATTTCGTTTTGATGATTGCTCGTTGTTATGAATGTTCACATTCAGCGTCCCAGCAAAGATCTGACTCCGCTCAACGTGTTGTTGAGCGTGTTTGTCACGGTATTAGTGGTGGTGTTTAAGAGACTGGTCGTGCCCGAAATGAGCGATGTTACCGGCGGCGATGTCGCCTGCGGTACTACTCCTGTAATGAGCGCGGTGCCCACCGTCGGGGCTGAAACCGGAACCATAGCAGCCGTAGGAGTAAGCAACGCACTGGAGACGCCGGATAAATTAGGCATAGCAGCGATTCCAGATACGCCGGAAATTGCCGACATAGTCGCACCACCGGCCGTGATACCGCTCAGTCCGGATAAGGCCGATACCGAGGCCATGGACGCACAACCCACATTACCCGTGGCGCCTGCTATGTTTTGCAACTGAGAAGGGACAATACCTTCATGTCGCAAGGCGGTCAAATCCATGTTCATTCCGCCAGTCACCGCGCTTGGTGGAAAATACTGGATTGCAGCTTGCGGCAACGACAGCGCAGCCAGTGCATCATTGGTCGTCGTATAGCTCAAGCGCATGGGGACGGCCAGAATCTCAACACTCCTTTTGAGCAGCTTTTGCTCGATCGGCAGCGTTAAAGCTCCGCCCAACAATGAATCGACGGCCGACATCGCCGTCCTTACTAAAGGCAGACTGCTCAGCGGCTCTGTTAACGAGGTCAAAATCGGCATTGCAAGCAGCTTCCCAGTATCGACAGGCAGCAACGATGAAATCGTTTGTCCCGTTTCAAAAAGCACAACCGGCTTTCCGGTAGCCGCCACGACATCCGTCAGCGTATTGGTAGCGACGGGCGCAACCACATTGTTCGTAGCGGCGGGCGCAACCACATTGTTCGTAGCGGCGGGCGGCAGCCCGCTTTCGCCGCCCTTCCGTTTAATCTCATACACCACGCCCGGCTTCAAGGTGATCGAACTGTGATCCACGCGGTTCAAGACCTCGATCGTTCCTTCCAGAACCGTCACTCTGGACATTTCCGGCGTGCTCTGAAAGAGCACGGTCGTTCCACGAATTCGCGCCGACAAAAGCTTCGTCCAAACGAAATAGCTATCGGAGTCCTTTCTCTTCTTATCGAGGTGATAAAGCATCTCGCCGGAAGTCAAATAAACGAGCCTTTTATTCGGCGCGATAGCGTAGAGCGTATTAGCCCACGCGCGCGTGCTCACGTTGGGCCACGTTACTTGTGCCCAGGAGCTGTCGCCGGTGCCGATTTGCATACCTTCGGTAAGGGCATCTCCGACAGTAGCCGGCTGCGGGTCATCCCAAATTTCCCGCTCCCAATCTTTAAATGCGCGTTTGTAGACGTGTCCGTGTGCTTCTTGCAAGACAGCCGCCTCGACCCCTGATAAAGATGAGGCCTGCACAAATGTAGTATCCAAGCCGGTAACAAGCAGGCAACAAGCAAGCACGACAGATTTCAGTAAATTGGCCACGAGTCAAAACTCCCATCAGTTCCGGGCTCGCAGCTATTCTGATTGACCTTTTCCAACGGTGCAATTGGAATACGGCCAAAGCACGGGCTGCGCTAGCTAGTGCGGCGTTTTACTCATAAGCGTCAGCCAGTCCGGATTTAACGAATGTAAAGAGAACAACACTCAGATGCGAATTTCCAATTGAATTGTTGCCATTGCCGGTGGAAAGCTGAGTGTAATGGGCGAATCACCACAGCGAGCGAGCCTTTGTGATGGAAGCATTCGATTTGAGTTGTGAGAAAGAACTGATTGCTAAAGCTAAGGATTGCAGTTGGGCGAGTTCCGACACGCTGGCACCGAAGCGTTGCAATCCGCTAGACCTGCTTGCCGAAACGTCGGTAACTTGTTTGACACGCATTGCCGAAAATTCGAGCATCCCACCTTCGATGCTTGAGCAGTTGGCTCTACACAGCCACCCGGCAGTAAGAGAAGCAGTTGCCGATAACATGAACACCCCTATCGACACACTATGGGTACTTTCAGGCGATGAATGCGCAGAAGTGCGCTATGCAATCGCGGAAAATCACAATGTGCCGCTAGCGATTCTCTCGGCGCTCAGTTGCGATGATAATCCTTATATTTCAACCCGTGCCCAATCGACGATCAATCGTCTGACGGGCGCAACATTGATCACCGGTGATTTCCCGGCATACGGATCGGACTCGCGCGTCCTCAGGATGGGCTAGCCGGAATCGGCGGGTGCGTCTTTATAAATCTGACAATCTTCTCCAAATCATCAGATATGGTGATCAGCTGGGCGTATGGGTGTCCGGCTGCTTGTTGCGTCAGGCACGTGTACACTTGGGATTGCAGATAGTGCGACGATCCGAGAAACACCATCGGGCTGTAATAGTCGAATGTGCCGTAGTGATTTTGGGCGGCATCGGCAAATACTTCTTGTGTGGTGGCAGCGCTGCCCGGTGCATACACAATTCCGAAGATTGAAATTGCCAGCAGTCCGTCCTCACGCAAACTGTTCGAGAAATACTTGGCGATATGGCTGGCAAATAGGTTCACGGGTTCGTGTCCGTAAAACCAGGTTGGAATCGCAAGGCTCTCGCGACCTTTGGGGAAACGTTTTCGGACTTCCATAGCCTGCCGAACGTAACCGGGATCAATTCCACCTTCTGGTCTTTGAAAATCAGGCACCACTGATAGTATCGCTATCGCCTCATCGAGCGATTGATCGCCTGCATCAGCAAGATACGCTCCGAGGTTCGCTGCTTCCATAATGCCCGGTCCACCGCCGCAGGTGATGAAGTAGCCTTCGCGTGTGAGGCGAGCGGCAAGATAGGCAGTCTGTTTGTAGTAACCGTCGTTGCGCAGCGCCAAGTGTCCGCCCATAATGCCGACTGCCTTACGAGCCGGCAGTCCACTTGCTTCGACGCCGAGAAGGTCTTTGATCGCCTGATCGATCGAATAATCGTGAAGCATCTGGTTCATGGCTTCGAGAATATCGGGGTCGTGCCCGCCATGCTGCTCGAAATGTTTTTCGATCTGATGGTCGAGGCTGTTGTTTTTCAGATCGTCCTCGTCATAGCCTTGCATCAATTCCTCAGGCGTGTACAAGGTATTGCGAAACGGATCATAGGGCAAATCGTCCGGAGCACGAAACGTACGCGCACCGCGTTTGCGCAGCGCGAGCTCTTGTTCATCCGAGACAAAACGGCATCCAAGCAGTGTCGCATTTTTTACGTCGAGCTTGTCCCAATCCAGCGAAACTGCGGAGAGATCGACTCCTTTTACAACTGTGTTCCGGAAGGTTTTATGCTTTCGAACGTATTCCTCGATATCATGCGGCGTTTTGAGAATGTGGTACTTAATCATCGGGGGTCCTGCTTTTTGGAGCAGGCTGGAAGCCTGCGATCCCAGTGAACGGACGGCGCAACGCGCCGCCCGTTTATTCTACGCACAGCTAGTCGATTTTGTGCTACAAATCCTCTTTATATGCTAAACCGGCTGATTCGTTGGTCTATCGACAACCGCTTCATGGTGCTTTGCCTGGCAGCTATCTTTGTCACGGCCGGCATCTACCTGGGCATGCACATGGATGTCGATGTCTTGCCCGATTTCGCGCCCCCGAAAGTTGAGATCCAGACTGAAGCTCCGGGCATGGTCGCGCAGGAAGTGGAGTCTGTCGTCAGCATGCCCCTGGAAGCGGCGATCAACGGAACACCGGGCGTCACGTGGGTGAAATCGATATCGATGGCCGGTATATCGAAGCTGAGTATCGTATTCCAGGATGGCACCAACATATATACAGACCGCCAACTGGTGGCAGAAAAAATCCAAATGGTGCGCGGATCGCTGCCGCAGTCGTGTGGCATGCCGACGATGGAACCTGTGTCTTCCGAACTCGGCGACATCGTGAAGGTAGGCTTTCTGTCGGATCACTTGTCTTTGCTCGAATTGCGCGGACTTTGCGATTGGGATATTCGCAACCGCCTGCTGGCTGTGCCCGGTGTGGCGCGCGTGGTAATTTTCGGCGGCGATCAAAAACAATTTCAGGTTTTGATCGATCCGCAAAAACTGCGCGCGTCAGCAGTCACTCTCGATCAACTGGCCAATGCCGTGGGCGCGTGCAATGCCGTTTCGCCTAATGGTTTTCTGGTAACTGCCGATACGCAAACGCCCATTCATGGCGCACTGAGAGTTCGCAGCGCCCAAGACATTCGCGAAGCTGTGGTCACTCAGCATAATGGCATCCCGATCCGAGTGAAACACGTAGCTCAGGTGATAGAAGGCGGTGCGTTCCCGGTTGGTGATGCCGTTGTAAACGGTAAGCGCGGCATCGAAATCATAATCACGAAGCAGCCGGGGGTAGGCACGCTCGATGTAACTCGCCGCGTTCAACAAACGCTGTCCCAGATAGCATCAGAACACAAAGAGATACAGCTGGTGCCTATCTTTCAGCAATCAGATTTCATCCAGCAAGCGATTTCCAATATGGCCTCATCAATCTGGCTCGGTGGCGCCATTGTCGTCGTTGTGTTGCTGCTGTTTTTGTTTAATTGGCGAACCTCCGTGATCAGCCTGACGGCGATTCCATTATCACTGTTGTGCGCGGTAGCCGTGATCAAAGGTCTTGGCGGCTCTATCAACACAATGACACTGGGAGGGCTGGCGATCGCCGTCGGCGAGGTGGTCGATGATGCCGTCGTGGATGTGGAAAACGCCTACAGACGTTTACGTGAAAACAGAGCTCAGGGCAGTCCTGAATCGGCATTCGACGTCATTTTCAAATCGTGCACGGAGGTGCGCTCTTCAGTCGTTTATGCCACCTTCGTGGTGGCACTCGTCTTTCTGCCTGTGTTCACCCTTGGCGGCGTGGAGGGGCGCCTCTTCGGTCAGCTCGGTCTATCGTATGTAGCTGCCACTGTTTCGAGTTTAGGCGTGGCGTTGATCGTAACGCCAGCCTTGTGCGCATACTTCCTGGCTCGCGACGGCGCCATTCCTGCGCACGAGCCACGGCTGCTCGAAGCTCTGAAATCGGCATATAGCAGCCTCCTGCAATTTGTAATTGCCTATCCCGCCCAGATCATGGCCGCGACTACCGTCGTCTTGATTTTAAGTGCCAGCCTCGTCCCCTTTATGGGCCATGCCTTCTTGCCCGACTTTGAAGAAAAGGATTTGATGATCCCGACTAGTGCCATGGCCGGGCAAAGTCTGCAGGCATCCACACGCATCGGCTTGGCTGTCGAAGAAGCGCTGAGCAAGCTCGACGACGTGGCAGCGGTAGGTCAGCGCGTCGGGCGAGCAGAGCTGGATGACGATGCCGCCGCTCCCAATTTCAGCGAATTCGATGTCCGCTTGAAAAACGGTGCCAAACTCGACGAAGCCACCGACAAAATTCGCACTGTGCTCAACGGCATTCCGGGCATCACCTTCGAAGTCGCGTCTTTCCTCACCGACCACATCAATGACGTCTTGTCCGGCGGCACGCAGGCAGATCTAGTTATCAAAATATTCGGACCCGATATTGTTGTCTTGCGCAAGACTGCCAATGACATGGCGACGATTTTAAAAACCGTTCCCGGCATGGCCGACGTGACGCCTGAACAGCAGATTTTGATTCCGGAGCTGGACATTGCAATCGATCGCCAAAAGGCAAGTCGCTACGGCGTCACCGCGGCCGATGTCGCGGGAGCGTTGGAGAAAGTGGTGCAGGGCCCGATAGTGTCTCAGGTTCTCGAAGATCAGCGACTCTACGGCTTGAGAATTTGGGGACAGGCTGACACTCATGATAGTCCCGCGGACATTGCCGCAATACCGCTCGACACCACAGGCGGTGTGCGGATACCGCTATCGGAGGTGGCATCCGTCAGAGTCGGACGGGGCCCGAACGCCCTGGTAAGGGAAAACGTCAATCGACGGGTGACGGTTCTCGCCAACATAACGGCCAAGGATATGGTCGGCGTGGTTGATAAGGCGCAAGACAAAATTCAAAAGCAGTTGAATCTACCACCCGGCTATTACATTACTTATGCCGGACAATACGCTGCTCAGAAGTCATCGACGCAGCGGCTGGCCGTCGTATCGTTCATCGCCTTTTGCGGCATTCTTCTTTTGCTAGCTCAAGGTTTAGGCAGCGTCAGAGCGGCGCTGCTGGTCGCCAGCAATCTGCCCTTAGCGGCAATTGGAGGCATCTTTGCCGTTGCTCTTACCGGCAACGTGCTGAGTCTCGGCTCCCTGATTGGCTTTATCAGCCTGTTCGGAATTTCTACACGCAACAGCTTGCTTCTGGTTTCGCATATCAACCAATTGATACGCGAAGGCACGCACCTGAAGCGGGCCATTTATCAAGGCGCCGTCGATCGACTTGCTCCTGTTCTCATGACGGCATTGACTGCCGCACTAGGCATGTTGCCGCTGGCCATTCAGGGCGGCAGCGGACGCGAACTCGAGCAACCACTGGCCGCAGTAATTGTAGGCGGCTTGATCACAAGCACCGCGCTGACGCTTCTCGTCATCCCTGCGCTTTACTGTCTGTTCGGCCAACGCGTCATTGCGATCCAAACTAGCGAATCATAGCTCGCTGTTCGCTTCTGTTGTTTCCGCCACCAAGAGCGGTGCCGGTCTGTTATTCCGCCGCCTGCGCGGTATGCGCAACCAGGTACTCCGGTCGAATACCTGGATTGCCAAGGCTTTTGCGCCACAATATACGGTTGTCCAAGACGCGCTAGAGATCTACGCGGCGGCCTGTAAACAGATTGAATATGAACAGCAAGACAGCCAAGCCGAGCAGCAAGTGAATGAAACCGCCGCCGACTCTCGCTACCAATCCTAGAACCCAGAAAAACACAAGCAGACCAATGATTGTCCACAACATAGAAAATTCCTCGTTGGATCAGTTAGCGAAATTAGACAGTCTGAGCCAAATTTCGTTCCCTCACAATTTCCACATCTCTGCTATGTTATGGTTAAGCACGCTTGAGTAGAGGTTCGGGCAGTCATGCAAAGGACGATGCCGTTTCTGGCACTCTGTCTGGCAGTTTCAGCGCTTGTGCTGGGCGATGCCGCCCAGGGTCAAATGCCAACTGCGGTTGATATGCACCAACCTTTATTGCAAGAAAAAGCTCTCGAGCAACAGGAAGATGCTCAGCAGGTTATGGTGGCCAGAACCAACCTTGAGAGTTATTCGCAACGCGTCAGCGAATATATTGAAGAGCTGCAACAGCGTTGTGACGAAACACACGCAATGCGCGGTAAGGTTGAAAATCGCGTTGCCCAACTGAAGAAGAGTTTGGCGGAGCTTCCTGTGGATCAGCGCGGGCCGGTGAAATCCGAACTGGACAACTTGAAAAACTGGTTGGCGGCCGAGTCCGGAATGTCGGCTCAAGCGGAGAAAAACGTGCGGTTGTGCCAGCAATGGCTGGCTTACGAGCGGTCCGAGGTCAACAATGCCGAATACGGCGCGGCCGAAGCTCAGCAACAAATCGCCGACGAACAGCTGAAGCTGCGGCAGGCGCAGTCTGAATTGGAGCGCCAACAACGGCTGTTGCGCGACCAGGAATACTGGAATGCGCGCAATGAGGACGACGACTATTATTACGGCGGCGGCTACCACGGACGCGGTGGCTACGGGTACGGCTATCATTTCGGCGGCGGGCACACGATTCATGTGGGCGGCGGCGGCCACAGCAGTGGCGGCAGTGCTGCCACTGCTCATTTCGGCGGCGGTGGCCATGGCGGCGGGCATGGCGGGCACCGATAAGCTCTCGCAACCTTAAAGCAATCCAAGCAACAGATTAGCCAGCTTGCGTGGCAGCGGCGAAGCCCGGCGCTGTACTATACCTGCGCCGGTTTCAAAGGTTTGAGGTACAGCGATGCTACAGCAACTGACGCGCCAGTCTTACCAGGTCTTTCTGAGTGACGGCAGTACCATGCAAGTCAAAGGCGAGCTGCAAGGGCGCGACGCGGCCGCCGAATTCCTCGAGAGCGGCGGAGTGATTTTCTTTCCTGAAAGTCCGTTCCGCCGCAGTCCTCAAGACAACCGCTTTCTTCTCAGCCAACACCAAAAGGATGCCGCCTACCACAAAAACATCGCCTACCGTCCGGCAGAAGACAAAATCACCGGACTGCAAAAGGCCGGCGCGGCCGAGCTGGAAACATTACGACGGATCATGGCCGATTACACGCGCCAGTCGATGGAGTTGGTGGAAGAAGTTTTTCCAGCTTACCAGGACGGCTATAAGCTCGATTTTGCAAGCTACCGTCCAATCGAGGAGCAAGGCAGAAAAATGCGCTTGCGCGCTCGCAACGACCTTATCCACGTCGATTCATTCACGACGCGTCCGGTGCATGGCGACCGCATCTTACGGGTGTTCGAAAATATAAATCCGCACCGCGCGCGCGTGTGGAGAACCTCCGACACCTTCGAACAACTGAGCGCGCAATTCAAGGATCAAAGACCGCATCCGGGCGATGTCGACAAAGAATCGCGGGGCATCATTCCGTCTTTTATAACGCAAGCGCTCGGCATCAAGTCCAACTGCAGCTCCAATTACGACAAGTGGATGTTGAGCTTCCATAATTTCCTGAAAGAAAATTCTGCATTCCAGTCTAACTGTCGCAAGGCAGTTTGGGAATTTCCACCGGGATCGGCATGGATCGTCTATACCGATATGGTCAGCCATTCAGTGCTCTCAGGGCAGTACGCCCTGGAACAAACATTCATCGTTTCTCAAAAGCACATGGTGCTTCCGGAAAAAACACCGATTAATATTCTGCGCAAACTTTATAGCGAATAGGGGCGTGCCGTGCATCGCTCAAGGGAGGAGTCCGACGTGCCGCAAATAACGCTGGCAGCCAGTCCGAAGACAGTACAGCGTCCGCCACAGCGGGCGAGTCAGCCCGGCACCGCGCGTCAATCGTACGACGATGCGCTCAGATTTGTGCTGCCACTGCTGGCGGTGCTGGCCGGTTTGCTGGTGCTGTATGTTGCATTCGCGATGTCCTGGACAAAGTTTAGCCGAGCAGAAGTGTTTTTTGCGGAATGCGCCCGGGAGATGGTCGCCTTCAACAACATGGTAACACCGCTTTATCAGAGCAAACCGTTTTTTGATAAGCCGATTCTCGTTTACTGGTTGATTGTGGCGATGTACAAGACCTTCGGCGTCACACATTTGGTGGCACGTGTACCGAGCATGATTGCCGGATTGGCGACGGTGGCATTGACAGCAATAGCGACAAGAAAACTAACATCGTCCGATAAAACCGGCTTGATTGCCGCGATTTGCACGGGCAGTTCGTTCATGTTCTTTTCCTTCGCCTACCTTTGCATGTCGGACATGTACCTGGTCTTGTTTGATACCCTGACATTGATTTTGTTGTACATGGGCACGCTGCAGGAGAGCAAGCGCACGCTTTTATGGTTGCTTGCCGCCACTTCCATGGGATTCGCCTTTGTCACCAAGGGGCCCATAGGCATCGTATTGCCCGCTATCTCGTTCGTTGCGTTTCTGGCTTTGACTAAACGCCTGCATTTCATCAAACCATTGCACGTCATCGCCGGTGCAATTATTGCTGGTTTGATTGCAGTGCCCTGGTTTTTCGCTGCTTACAAAGCAAACGGAACCTGGGCGCTGGCATACTTCTTCATTCGCGAAAACTTCCAGCGCTATGCAGCGGCCACCTATGACACGCACAAACCTGTGTGGTTCATGCTGGTATCACTGCTGACAGGATTTCTGCCGTGGTCGATTTTTCTACCCGGAGCGCTCAGTTCATTTGTGCGCAAGTTTCGAGGCAAGGCAGGCTGGCAGCCTGCCTTGCTTTCAGCAGACATACAGCCGAAACTGTATCTTTGGTTGTGGGTAGCCACAGTGACGGCTTTTTTCAGTTTTTCGCGCGGCAAGTGCGACTATTACGTCCTGCCGGTTTATCCGGCCGCTGCAGCTCTGGTGGCGATTTATCTGAGCGAAGCCGCCGGCAAAGGCGCCCGCATTCTGACCATGACCGCCGGCACCATTTGCCTGGTTGCGGGTCTGTGCTCGCCAATCCTGCTCTCCATTATTGCCGCGCCCAAGGGCTTTGAAAGCTGGTGGATGCTGCCTTTGTCGCTCACCGCGTGTGGTGCGGCGACAGTGGTTAGCGCAAGCAGCCAACGATTGACCAGGGCAATTTGTTGTCTTTTCGCAGCTGTTTGCACAGGCGGGGCCGGTTTTGCCTGGCAGGCGCTACCGTCCTTGTCGAATCTGCAGCCAATTGATGTCTACGCCAAGGTTATGAAGTCCACACCTGCATACACAAAAGTCGGTGTCCATGCGGCTTTGGGACATTGGATGGACGAGCTGACCTTCCAGGTGGAACGGGATCCGGTTCAGCTCACAGACACCAACACGATAACGCAGTTCTTCGCACAAGGTCCGGCAATTGCATTGATCCCCGAGAAAGACTACGAGCGGGCGCTTGCTGAAAGCCCACAACTTCGTTCGCTGCCCTTGTCGGTGCTCGACCGGCGAGAAGTCTGTGTCCACCCGCTGACACCTGGCTACGTCTTGCAACGCAAGGGCAATTTGTACGACACCAATCTGCTTCTCGTGGAAAATTAATCAATCCGGCTTGGCATCCGGCTGCAGTATCGGAATGACAGCTGGGACAGCGTTTCCAGTCACGCAAATCGAACAAATCGTGCCGTCTGGTCTATAAAAAGTCTACTTTTCTGCTGCGACACGCGGGATCCAGGTGACATTGTCGGGCATATTGCATGCGGTCGGCTGAATCAACCCCAACGGAGCTGCGCATGTCTTTGCACACTCGCCCTACCGAAGAGCTAGTAGACGCCGGAGTCATGGCCTATAGAAACAGGGACTTCAAAGCGGCCGTTAACTACTTGCAGGAAGTCCTCGATGGCGAGCCACTAAACTGGCGCGCCAAGCTATATCTGGGCATGTCCTTCTTCTACAGCGGCGACATACTTATGGCCGGGGGTCAATTTCGAGCGCTCGTAAACAGTTGCACAGACAGCGACATTCAGCGCAAAGCAGCAGCAGCCATGCAAGCGATCAACTCGCACATCAAAGCTATGCCGGAAATGACGTGTACAATCAAGAAGCCTTCCTTGCCACCCAACACAAAACCAAAAGACTTCGACAACGAAGGGTGCGATGTGGAATGGGTGCAACACGATATTCGCGAGCACACTTAAGCAAATGGCGCATGTACTTCTGGTCGATGATGATGGGGATCTGGCAGAGACCCTCAAAGAAGTTTTCGAGCTGGAGAGTCATAGTTGTGATTGCGTAGAGACGGCAGAACAAGCGCTCGAGCGACTGTCAAAAACGGCTTACGATCTCGTTTTGCTCGATTGGCAATTGCCTGACATGGATGGTTTGGAAGTGTGCCGTCGGTATCGAGCCGCCGGTGGCAAGGATCGAATCGTTATGCTCACTGGCATGCGCGATGCTCAGTCGCGTCAAGCCGGCCGGCAAGCGGGCGCCGATGATTTCTTGACCAAGCCGTTTACAGTCGATCAATTATTGGAACGCATGGCTGCATATCTTGGAGCCACGTAAGGGCTGCGCAGCGCGCTGCGCTGTTCAATCGGTGGTATAAAGCCTGAAAGGCCGCCGGACAATGCATTTAAATCTTCGACTGTTTTACAAGCTCATTGCCATCGTTCTCATCCCATTCGTGTTTGAGGGAATTCTCGCCTGGTCGTTTTTCAATATGGTGGAAAGCGCTCAGACACAAGCCTCGAACGAACGCAAAGCGCGACGCGCATCAGCGGATCTCAACGACCTTTATCAGAGAACTACCGATACCGCTCGTCTGGTCGGAGTGGTTGTGCTTAGACAAAAAGCTCCCAGTGCGGCCGACTTCAACCGGCAAGAGCAAACCATGGCCGGCGATTTGAAAGACATTCGCGAACTTGTGCACGATGACCCCTCCATGCTCAAACAGGTTGACGAACTGGAGCAAAATATCAATGCCTCTCTGCGCGTCGTCGAGGAATCACTTTCAGATGTGGAATCGAACGATCAAATGGCAGCGGTCTCGAAACTGAAGTTTTTGAAAAACACGGCGCCTGTGGTCACCGAAAAACTCTCAACGCTGAGAAACCACTTCGAGGAAAAAGCGGACGAGCATTTCTACAGGCAGGCAGAGGACTTTAAACGTGTGCACACGTTGACCTGGATAGGCATTCTCTTCAATGCCTTGCTGGTCCTGGGTTTGGCACTGGTCGCAGGCATCGAGCGAAATATCAGGAGCCGGTTGATGGTGCTTGTGGAAAATACACATCGATTAGCCAAACAACAACCGCTCTTGCCGCCGGTGGGAGGCACCGACGAGATTGCCCACCTCGATAAAGTGTTCAAGCAGATGGCTCAGGCACTGGACGAAGCGCGCAGGCAGCGCGAGGAAATCGAACGGGTGAAGCAAGAGTTCGTTTCCATGATCAGTCATGATTTGCGCACGCCTCTGACTTCGATTCAAGTTTTCGTCAGCATGCTGGCCAAAGGCATGTACGGCGATGTGGGCGAGAAAATAAAAGATAAGGCGGCGATGGCCGATCGCAATGCCTCGCGACTGATCAGGCTGATAAATGACCTTCTGGACATCGAAAAAATGGAAGCCGGACAACTGGCGCTGGCATGCGAAGACGTGCCCGTAAGCTCGATTGTAGAACGCTCGTTGGAATCGGTGCGCGATTTCGCGGATAAAAACAAAGTTGTTCTGGAAGGCACCACATGTGGTGACATGCTGGTAAGAGCGGATGCCGACAGGATCGTACAGGTGCTTGTAAATCTGCTGAGCAACGCCATCAAATTCTCTCCACAGGGCGAGACAGTCACTGTTGCCGTCGATGACGGCGAGACATTGCTTACCGTGAAGGTGATCGATCACGGTCGCGGTGTGCCGCAAAACTTGCAAGACTCCATCTTCGAGCGTTTCAAACAAGTGGAGGCAAAAGACGCAACCGAAAAGAAAGGCACCGGATTGGGACTGGCCATCTGCAAGGCCATCGTCGAGCAGCACGGCGGCACTATTGGATTGGAGAGCCAAGAAGGCAAAGGCAGTGTCTTCCACTTTACTTTGCCGAAAGCTCATACCATGGCCAATGCGCAAGCGCTCGCCATGAAACACGCATGAGCACGTATCAAATCCGCTTACTAGAACGACGCGCGCGCTTTCTCGAGCGCTGGCAGACGCGACTGTCGGGCACGGCAGAGGCGATCGGGTTGCTTGACACCAATCGCGCCCGACACGATGCCTTGTTACAGATCAACAAAGACTTTCACCAGCTGTCCGGTGCAGCAGGCATCTACGAGTTGCACACGGTATGCAGCGCCGCAATGGCAGCCGAAGATATTTGCATTCCACTGCTGCGCTCAGGAAAGTCAGCATCCAACGAAGATATTTATAGCCTGAAGATATTTCTGTCATCGATCGTGGAAACTTTTGCGGCCCTTAAAACGAGCTCCGGCGAATGCTCCTGACAACCCGTGGTTTAATGGTATAGAGCGGCTCAGCCGGCGCCGTCTCAACAGACGGGAACGATTAAGTTCCGCCACGTCATAGGTACCAGTAAACCTGGCAGGAAACTATGGAAGAGTTTCGCATTGAAGACATGTCACTGCTGCAGTTGGCTGCCCTGGCTGAAGAGTTCGTTTGGGGACACCTGTCACTCAACGACGCCGACCGCGAGAGGCTGCGGCAGAAATTAATCGATCGCTTCGCTCAAGTAGAAGCATTAAATCGCTCGACCCTCAGGAATTTAAGCAGCTCCACCTGAATTCGATAGTTTATCTATTGACATCATAACGCCAGGGTATATTATGCTCTGGCTGGTTCAGCACGAGACTTACTATGAAACGAGCCCTTCTTTTGCTTTTAGGCGCCAGCACGGCGCTGAGCGTCGGCTTACCAGTGCTTGCGCAGGACGGCTTCTCAGGAACGTACCAATCTGCCCCTCCGCAGCAATGGCAGCCGCTGGCGCCCCAACAGGGCTACTCTCAGCCGCCCAGCCAGCAGTCCGGACCAGCCGTGCCGCCGGGACAATATCCGCCGCAGGCAGGGCCTAGCGGCGATCAGTCGACGTATTACGGCTACGCGCAGCAACAGCAGCCGAATTATCCGCCGCCTCAGGCACAAATGCCGATGCAGGGACAAATGCCGATGCAGGGTCCATACCAGCAGCCCTACGGGCAGCAAGGTCAAACGCTCAACGGTCAGTCGCAATGGCAACAACCGCAGCAACCAGCACAAGAGCCACAGGCACAGCTTTACGACAACAACAATAACAACAACAGCAACAACAACGACCAGCCGAAATCGGACAAACTAGCCGGACTCAAGTCGGTAGGCAAAGTGGTGGCCGGCGTCGGAGCCGGTGTCGGAGCAATGTACCTGCTCAACAAGATGATCAACCGCAACCCGGTAAGTGCAATGAGTCCAATGTCACCGTATGGCAGTATGCCGTACGGTTATCCACCGCCGTCGCCATACGGCTATCCGTATTCGGCGGTGCCGCCCTACGGCGGAATGCCCTATGGAATGCCCAGTCCCTACCAGGGCGTGGTGCCCTACGGCGCCAACCCGATGGGCGGCATGGGCGGCATGGGCGGCTTGATGAACATGTTCCACTAATCCTCAATCAGCCAAAGCATCCTGGAGTTCTACCGCAGTGAGCTTGCGCCATTTTCCCGGCTCGAGCCCTAATGCGGCCAACTGCAACTCGCCTATCGAAGCGCGCACGAGGCGCAGCGTGGGGTGCCCCACCGCTGCCGTCATCCGGCGCACCTGATGATTGCGGCCTTCAGTCAGCGTCAACGATATCCATGCGGTCGGAATGCTCTGACGAAATCTGATTGGCACCGCCCGCGGTGGCAGCGCCGGCTCTTCGACCAATCCCGCTTGCGCCGGCAGAGTCCGGCGGCCGTCAAGCACTAAGCCGCTTTCCAGCTTCCGTAATGCCTCTTGCGAGGGCATATTCTCCACTTGCACGAGGTATGTGCGGCGGTGTTTTTTTTCCGGATTGAGAAGTTCAAAGTTAAGATCTCCATCATCGCTCAAAAGCAAAAGTCCTTCGCTGTTCCAATCCAGACGCCCGATTGGATAAACCTTGGGTGGAAATCCGAAGGCCGAAAGCGTTTCCTTGTCAGAGCCAGGCTCCGGCGTAAACTGGCTCAGACAGCCATATGGCTTAAAGAAGGCCAGATACAAAGCGTCGGCTACAGGCACAAATTTTCTTTTGGCCGGCTGGAGCATTTTTCTTGCGCGTCGCGTCATCTGGTTTGACCTCGCGTTTAAGTTTACACGCCACATCGATCTTGCAGAGTACTCGTAACACTCGGGACTGCCGGTCTTTCTCGACTGGTAGTAAAATAGGCGAAGTGCTGGAAGAAACGCTCAACCAAATAGACAACGCGCCTCTGTCTCGCGAAAGCACGCTTGGCGCCATTCTCAACAGCCTTGCCGAGGCTGTCTTTTTGTTCGACTGCAAAGGCAAATTGGTATTTTCGAATCGCGAAGCACAAAAGATGCTGACCGCCGCCCATGCGGAGTTGCCCGGAGATCTGCGCACACTAGGTGGAATTTTCAGGTCCGACGGAAAGACGCCCATGCCGCCGGAAGAATTACCTCTGTCAAAAGCCTTGAGAGGCGAATCGGTGAACGACGCGGAACTGTACGTCCATCCACCATCCGCGTCTGTGGGCATGTGGCTGGGCGTCGACGCGCGCCCTATGGTAAATCTTTCCGGCAATATTACCGGCGCTGTGGTTGTCGCGCGCGACATCGGTCATAGCCGCCGCCTTCATGAGCAGTTGCAAAAGGTCTGCGACGAAGCAGTGACATCGGCCAAATTGAAAACGCAATTCGTAGCCAACGTAAGCCACGAGATTCGGACACCACTGGCCGGCATTCTAGGCATGGCAGAACTCTTGTCTTTGCGCGAGCAGAGCGACGATGAATCACGTCAAATCGCAAATTACATTTTGCAGTCGGCGCAGAGTCTGTTGACCATCGTCAACGACTTGCTCGACTTCTCCAAGTTAGAAGCCGACAAATTGACTCTGACGAAAGAGAAGTTTTCCATTGCCGCCATGCTGCAAGAAACCTGTATGTCAGTATCACATTCGGCAACCAGAAAGAATCTAAAAGTCACCGTCGAAAATGACACCAACGGACCCGACGAGGTATACGGAGATCGCGGCCGGCTTGTGCAAATACTTCTGAATTTCGGACACAATGCCGTCAAATTCACCGAGCAAGGCGAAATCACTATCAAAGCAGAACGGAAAACTGTGAATACGGAAACGATGCGCGTTTGTTTTTCGGTGACCGATACCGGCATCGGTATCAAGCCTAGCACCCAACAGGCTCTATTCGAGCCGTTTGTGCAGGGCGACGGCTCAATCACCAGGCGCTATGGTGGCACAGGACTCGGACTGTCAATCGCCAAAAAATTGACTTCCTTGATGGGCGGCGATATCGGCTTCGAAAGCAAATTCGGACAAGGGTCCAAATTTTGGATCTCCGTGCCCCTGGAGTATGTTCTTCCTGAAGAGAGCGTAGCTAAATAACCAGCCCTTAGTGGTACGTCCTGAGAGGCGGCAGCTTTGTGTCGGGCGGCGGTCCGCCGAGTTTTTTTAGACCTTCAGCGGCACGAGCGGCCAACGGCGTCATCGGCACCAATTTGAGCACCACCTGATATTCGGAAATCGCCGCCGCGTAGTTGCGAAGCGCCACCTGAACTACAGCCGCCACGTAATGCGCCTGAGCGTCATTCGGGCTGGACTTAATTACCGATGTGATGCGCTTGAGGGCGTCATTCGGTTGCCCTGCGTCCAGCAAATAGATGGCATCCTTAATCGGGTTGTAGACTTGCGGCAGCGCCGGTTTTTCCTTTTCGGCTTTGGCTTTCCGTTGCTTTTCTTTGTCTTCTTTGTCGGCTTTTTCTTTATCCTTGTCGGACTTTTCCTTTTCAGCCTTTTCTTTGTCTTTGTCCTTGTCCTTGTCCTTGTCGGCGGAGGCTTGATCTGCCTTGCCGGCCTCGCCCTTGCTTTCGGCTTTAGCTGCCTCGCCGCCGGCGCCGTCTTTCTGGGCGCTATCGCCGCCCGCAGGCTTGGCCTCGGTACCGTACGGACCCTCCTTTATGGGCACGGCGTCCTTATTCATTTGAGTTTGAGGCGTGACGTACTGGGGCTGTCCGGTGAAAAGTCCTTGCAACGGGTTGGCGCCGGTGGGAGTCTGGGGAGCGTTATAGTTGGTCGACGGATTGCCGCTGGTATTAAACAGCCCACCAACGGGATTGCTTCCTTGAACGACAGGCGTCGGATTGTCGTGCGACTGCGGCGTAGGATATTGGGGCTGTGGCGTAAAAAGCCCTTCCAGCGGGTTGCTGGTAGGCGCCGGGGTCGCGCCTGAGGAGTCCTGCGCCAGCGCCGGGCTGCCGATTAAAGACAGCGCAATCAAAGAAACAAGGGCTCGGGTATCAATCCGCATGTTCGACCTCAATCATCCACAACTAAATAATACCGCTTATGTTATGTTGGGAATCGGCTGCTTCCTTCTGATTGTTGCTGCATCCAAGCACATTATGTCACCGCTGCCGACGTATGCATTGAATATAGCTGCCTGCGCCCTGGTGGCTATTTGCTCCAGCGCGCCGGTTTGGGCAAACCCAGCCGCCGGCGCCGGCACACGGCAAAACACTCAGAGCAAGCATCTGCAAGAGCTCGAGCAATGTGTCTTCGGCAGCGAGCACCGCAACTTATCCAACGAGCAACGCCTGCAGGCTCTGGAAAAAGCGACGTTGGGCCATCCTTCAAGCGGCAATCTCACCAAGCGACTGTCCGCAGTCGAACACGTCGTGGGCAGCACACATTCTCAGATGATGCCGCCGGTAGCCCCACGGCTTGATACCGGAATTACAGGCGCTCCAGCAGCGGCTCCGGACTGTCCTATAAACAACACCATGCTCAGGGCACGTGCCACCGAATATGGTGCCGGGCCGCCGAGCGGCACCTTCCGCAACCCGCTTGCCCGCTATCCGATGAACGCGACCTACGGCAATTATTCAGGCGGTGCCGGCGGAGGATATTATTCCGCAAATGTAGCGGCGCCTGCATATCAGAGCGCAGCCAACCAAGTCAGCCCGCCCATGTCTGCGCAAGCGACCAACAATAACACCAACGGGCAAGCCGGCAGCAATTGGCGCACCAGCGCTCACGTGGGCATGAACAGCGTATTTACGGCAGCGCATTTTCTGCCCGGTTCGGCCGGCAGCACGCTCAACGCGCTGCATTGCCCGCTTTGCCGGTTGCTATCTTTCTGATCTCTTACAGCGGCCGCTAGTCGGCTTGTCCCCAGTGCGTAATCGCTTCCCAGACGGACTTCACTATGAAAACCGTGAGCACTGTGCTGAAAAGCGCCAGGAAGGTCGTGTCTGCGTCGATACCTTCCAGCGAATTCACAAACAGCTCGTAACAGCCGAAGACGACGACGAACAGAATGAGGTCGGTAAAGGAGTGCGTAGCTTTGGTGCGCAGCTCTGCACGCTCGCGCCGCGCCGATTCATCTTTGGCGGTAGGACGTGGCTTGCGAGCCGTTTGCATATGCGCCGAAACCTCTTCCTGCGGGACAGATGACGCCCCGCTTATGCCCATGTTCCTATCAGCTCTTGGTGCGAACTCCATGGAGTCTTTACCTTTATCCGCCCCGAAATAGGCGGAGGGAAAACCGGAAGTTTGTGTCGGTGAACGCATAGCAGCGCCAGTATAAACCATGGTTCGCCGCCCACTTATATCTCTAGCATAGCTGAAAACCCGCCGGCCTGCTGGCTGAGCATGACGGCTGCGGAAGTGTTCGTTTAACCAGATTTAAGTCAAATGTCAGGCAGCGCTGATATCGCTTTCAAAAGTCGAATCGGCGTCGCCTAACTCGTCCGAGTCGTCCTTATCGGCGCCATCGCCGCCGAACTGAGCGGCCTCGGTAGAACCCGCCCAGGCAGCCGTAGAAGCTGCGCCGCCGGATACCAGCATCAGAACTTTGTCGAAATAGCCGGTGCCGACTTCCCGCTGGTGACGCGCTGCCGTGTAGCCCTGGCTTTGCCGGGCGAACTCTTCTTCTTGGACACGAACATATGCCGGCATCCCTTCAGCCGCGAAAGCATGAGCAAGCGCGAAAGAATGCAAGTTGATCGAGTGCCAACCCGCCAGAGTTATAAATTGATATTTGAAGCCCAGACTGCCGAGATCCCTGTTGAAGCTGGCGATCGTCGCGTCGTCGAGATTCTGCTTCCAATTAAATGAGGGCGAGCAGTTGTAGGCAAGCAGCTTGCCAGGATATTTGCTGTGAATGGCCTCGGCAAAAGCTGCCGCTTCTTCGAGGTCGGGTGTGGACGTTTCAAACCAGAGCACATCGGCATAAGGCGCATACGACAACGCACGCACGATCACCGCCTCCAACCCTTCTTTGACCCGATAATAACCTTCAGCTGTGCGTTCGCCGAAAATAAATTCCTTGTCGCGCGGATCGATATCCGACGTCAGCAGAGTGGCGCTCAAGGCATCCGTACGCGCAACCAGAATCGTGGGCACATCGAGAACATCCGCGGCAAGCCGAGCTCCTATCAACGTGCGAATAAATTGCGATGTAGGCACCAGCACTTTGCCGCCCATGTGACCGCATTTTTTCTCAGAGGCGAGTTGATCTTCAAAGTGAACTCCGGCAGCGCCGGCTTCGATCATCGCTTTCATCAATTCAAAAGCATGGAGCGGACCGCCAAAGCCCGCCTCACCGTCGGCGACAATCGGCACATACCAATCGATGTTGCGATCGCCTTCCACTGCATGGATCTGATCGGCGCGCATGAGTGCGTTGTTCAAACGCTTCACCATCGAGGGCACGCTATTGCTTGGATAAAGACTCTGATCCGGATAAGTTTGCGCAGAGCTGTTGCCGTCGGCCGCAACTTGCCAGCCGCTAAGATAAATGGATTTCAGCCCGGCTTTCACCATCTGCACCGCTTGTGCTCCGGTAATGGCACCAAGGCTGGTAACGTACGGCTCATCGTTCAGCAGAGAAAATAAACGGTCGGCGCCGCGCCTGGCGAGCGAATACTCAACGGGTATGGATGGACGCAGCTTGAGCACGTCTTCGGCCGAGTAGTCGCGGCGAATGCCCCTCCAGCGGTTGTCGTTCAACCACCGGCGTCTCAACTCTTCCGCTTCCTTCGAGTGCTCGCGTTTCATATCTACCTCCGACTGAGCGCTTTCGAACTCATTTGCGGCGGCGATAAAAAAAGCAACCGGCGATCGCCGCTCTCTACGATTGATCGTTCAAGTAAGCGTAGGCCGGAATAGTCAGAAACTCGACAAAGTCTTGGCTGTTAACCAGGCTGTCTAAGATTTTGGCGGCCTCTGCGAATCTTCCAGGCCCCGACTTGGTCAATTGTGACAGCTCGGCTGTCCGAAATGTTTCATACATTTCTTTAGTGACAGGACGGCCGTCATTAAGTTTGGCTCCATGCCTTATCCATTGCCAGAGCTGGGCTCGCGATATCTCGGCGGTGGCGGCGTCTTCCATGAGATTATGAATTGCCGCTGCGCCTATGCCTCTGAGCCAGGACTCGATATATTGCAGGGCGACGTCGATATTCGCCCGCACGCCGGCTGCGGTGATCTCTGACCCCTCGATGTGGGTGTTGAGCAATTCGCCGGCGCTGACTTGAACGTCGTCACGCATTTTATCTTTCTGGTTCGGACGATCGCCAAGGACGACATCAAAACATGCTTTCGCTACCGGCACCAGATCCGGATGCGCAACCCATGTCCCGTCGAAGCCCTGGCTGGTTTCGCGATCTTTGTCCTCGCGAACTTTGAGCAGCGCGCGCTCGTTGACTTCGTGGTCTTTCCTGCTGGGAATAAAGGCTGCCATGCCTCCCATTGCATGCGCGGCGCGACGGTGGCACGTTTTCACCAGCAAGTTGCAATATGATTTCATGAACGGCACGTTCATCGTCACCTGCGCGCGATCCGGCAGCAGGAAGTCTTTGTGCCCGGAGAATTTTTTGATCATCGAGAAGATGTAATCCCAGCGCCCGGCGTTCAAGCCCGCCGCATGATCGCGCAATTCGAAGAGAATCTCGTCCATCTCGAAGGCGGCCAAAATAGTTTCGATGAGAACGGTGGCGCGAATGGTGCCGCGCGGAATGTTCAACTTGTCTTGCGCGAAATTGAAGACATCGTTCCACAAGCGGGCTTCCAGGTGGCTCTCCATTTTGGGCAGATAAAAATACGGGCCGCTGCCGCGGGCGATGAGCTCGTGCGCATTATGGAAAAAGTACATGGCGAAATCGAACAAACTGGCCGATACCGGCTGCCCATCGATCTTGATGTGCTTTTCGAGCAGATGCCAGCCGCGCGGGCGGACAACCAGCGTCGCCAGCTTCTCGTTGAGTTTGTATTCTTTGCCTTCCGGGCTCTTGAAAGAAAGGCTGCGGCGCACCGCCTCGCGGCAATTGAGCTGCCCTTCGATCACGTTTTGCCAGGTGGGCGAATTGGCGTCTTCAAAATCGGCCATGAAAACATTGGCGCCGGAATTGAGCGCATTTATCATCATCTTGCGCTCGACGGGTCCGGTGATTTCCACGCGGCGGTCGAGCAAGTCGGCAGGCGCTTCGGCCACTCGCCACTGCGAGTCGCGCACATTCGCCGTTTGCGGCAAGAAATCGGGAAATTTTCCGGCGTTCAACTCCGCCATGCGCTTATGCCGTGCGGCGAGCAGCTGCTCACGCTGCGGGTTGAATTGCCTGTGCAGCTCTTCGAAGAAATTCAGCGCCTCCGCCGAGAGAATTTCGCCATATGCCGGCGTCACTTTCCCGGCGACCCCAACCGTCTCCACCGCTCGAGCCATGTCTAAAACTCCTTTGCATTGAATGCCGGAAGTGCCAGACACTAGCATGTCACCGGCATCTTGCAGGCAAACCCCTAATTTCAAAAGTGTACTCCACAGCTTTTGGCGCTTATTTACTTCCATTGCTCAAAATAAAGCGTCAAAACGTAGGTTTTTCCGTAGCACCGGGCACAACAATGCTAGCCAGGTGGCGCTCGGCGCTGGTAACAGGGGTTCATTTAATGTTAAGCCTTGAATGGCGTGTAGCCGCTATCACCGACACCGGCTGCAAACGAAGCGAAAACCAGGATAACTTCTGGGTTAGTCCTGACAATCGAGTATTCGTTGTCGCCGACGGCATGGGCGGCGAGCGTGGTGGCGCCACAGCCAGTCGCCTGGCGGTGGAAGCCGTGGAAACCCTTTGGAACCAAGAGAAGCCTCATGGCGACGATCGCGAACGGATACTGCAGTGGCTGGTAGAAGCGGTGTCAAAGGCCAATTCTTCCGTCTGGGAGACATCTGCCCGTGATCCGGCGGTGCACGGCATGGGCACGACCATTGTAATGGCGGTGCAATCAGACGACGGGCATCTTTATATCGCGCATGTCGGCGATTCGCGCGCATACATGATTCGAGAAAGTAAGACCGTCGTCCTCACGCAAGACCATTCGGTAGTGATGGAGCTTCTGTTGCAGGGCAAAATTTCTCCGGAACAATTCCGCACCTCGCCTTTCCGCAACTACATTACACGCTGCGTCGGACACAACAACAACGTCGAAATCGACCAGACGCCGGTGGAGGTCAAACCAGGCGATTGCATCATTCTATGCACCGATGGCCTGCCCGCGGTGCTGCACGATGACGAAATCGGCGAAATCTGTCGCCAGCACGATTCGGCCGAGGAAGTCTGCAAACAACTGCTCGACGAGACGCTTTTAGGCGGCGCGCCGGATAACGTGACGATCATTGCCATTCGTTACACCCAAGTGCCCAGTGAAAGACTCGAAGAGCAGCTGACACGGTAACCAGGTATGACCGAGCCCACACCGCAAAAGCCCGGTTTGAAACGAATCGGCGAATTGTTGCTGGAAGCGCAGATTTTATCCGACGCCGACCTGGCGAAAGGGCTGGAATACGGCAAAAAAACCGGCATGGCGCTCGGGCGCGTGCTTACCATGCTACGCCTGGTATCCGAAACAGATTTGCGCGCTGGTCTGCACGTTCAGTCGCTGATGAAATTCGAGGGCATGCCGCCACCACTGGCAGTGCGTGCTCTTCGTTATATGAAAGATAACAGCTGCCACATCGAATGGGCATGCAAGCAAATCGGCTGGCAAAGTCAGAAGTTCAAGGACGACATGCCGCCGCGCCTGCGCGAATTGAAAGAAAAGTATGCTGATGTCGAACAGCGCCTGGGCACCGACCATCCCGAAATTGCCGATATTCTCTTGCAGCTGGCCGAATTCTACGAGAGCGAAGACATGTGGGCACATGCAGAGGCCAATTGCCAGATGGCTATCGACAAACTGGAAAGAGCGCTCGGCCATGGCAATCCGCGCGTGGCCAATGCCATCTCCAAGCTCGGCCGCATGCTTTTTCTGCAAAATCGGCATGATGAAGCGCAGACACAGTATCAGAAAGCTTTCGACATCAAATACAACACGCTTGGCGAAGACGACCTCGAAGTGGCACGGGCGCTGCACGACCTGGGACAAGTGCATGAGGCGCTACAGAAATTTGGTGAAGCCGAGCGTTTCTATCTTCGCTCGCTGAGCATCCGAGACAAAGTGCAGGACATTGAAGAACCGGAAATGCTCGAAGCCGTGCGCCGACTCGCTTTTGTGTGCAGCCGCCGGGGGCGCGCGCCTGATCAAGTTTTGATCGGACAGCTTCTTGCCGAATCCGGAATAGTATCCGAAGAAAAAATTCCGGAAGCACTGGCACACAGCCGAAAGAACAATCTGCCCCTGGCGCGGGCTTTCATCGCCCTTCAGCTTTTGGATGAGGATTCGCTGCGTCCTGTGTTGCACGCCCAACTTTTGGTCAAGAGCAATTTGTTGCCTGCACCACTGGCGGTGCGCTGTCTGCGCTTGTGCGCGCGACGCAAGATTCATATTGACGAGGCGATGAAAGAAGTCGGCTGGACGCTCAAAGAGCAGCGGACGCATAACGTGGCTGAGCTATTGAGCACGTCCGATGCCTTGCTGGAAGCGGAAGGACAGCTGCCCTCCGACTCGCCGGAAATTGCCAACCTCTGCCTTAAGCTCGCCGAATTGTACGAAACTTATGAGCGCTATGCGGAAGCCGAGCCTTTGTTTCGCCGCGCGCTGAGCATAGTTGAAAAGCAATCCGAGCATGACGCTCAGCTGCTTGTGATACTGGAAAAGATCGGCTTGATGTCTGTGAAACAAGGCAAATTTGAGCAAGCCGAGGGCATCTTCAAGCGCGTCTTGCAGGTGCGCATCCAAAAGCTGGGACCCCAACATATAGACGTCGGCAACACCTGCATGCATCTCGGTCAAATGTATGTCCAGAAAGGCGATCACATAAATGCGATCAAATGTCTGACGCGTGCATTACCGATCGCGGAGAAACAATATGGAGCAGAGCATGCGTATGTAGGCGATGTGGCTGATCAACTCGCCGTCTGCTATTACGAGACCGGCCAATACGATAAGGCTGAGCCTTTGTTTTGGCGTGCCTTCAAAATCAAGCGTGTGTCGCAAGACACTCAATCATCGGAAATCACGTCGCTACTCACCAAACTCGCTGATCTCTACAATAAACAAGGTCAATACAACATGGCGGACTCGGTGCTGTCCATGTTCAAAGAGAACAAGTCTGTTGTGCTTTGATTTGCCACCACTATAAGACCGGCTGCACATAAGGCTTTACACTCATCCGTTGTCGACGTGGGTGCTACCGGCAGGGCTGTCAAAGCAGAGCCCATGCCGGATTTACAGGTTTACTTCTTCGATTTAGTAGGTTTCACTACTACCAATAAGGCACCAGCGGTGACAAAAATGTGAGTGTCAAAAACATTTTTGGGGCGTTTCCTTTTTAAGTGAAGCGGCTTCGAAGCCTATGAGAAGCCGCGAGGGGACAGGGGTCCTTAAGGAGTAAGAATGAACTCTCAGCAGTTCCATGACGCAAACAGCAATAATAAGCCGCAATTTTCGGTTATACAGGGCGGTAATTACACCGGCAGAACAGACGCTGAGCTTATCGTCTTATGCCAGCAAAAAGATTCACGTGCATTCGAGGAGCTAATCAAAAGACATCAGCGTACCGTGTACGCGCTCCTCTATAGATTAGCTCCCGATTGGAATGACACCGCCGATTTGGCGCAGGAAGTGTTTATAAGAATGTGGCGGAGCATCGGCAATCTGCGCAACCCGAGCGCCTTTCGTTCATGGTTGAGTCAGATCGTCACCAATCTCTTTTATGACGAGCTGCGCAAGCGTCCTCGCCAGCTGCCCACCATTTCCATGGATGAGCCGCTGGACAACGAGGAAGGTAACGATAGCACCACACGTGATATCAGAGACAAAGCGGCCGGCCCCGATGAGCTGTGCCAGCGCAACGAGCTGACGGAAATTGTGCGGCAAGCCATGACGCGCTTACCTGAGCAGTTCCGCACAGCGATCATCCTGCGGGAATTTGAAGGCCTCTCATATGAAGAGATTGCGCTCATCACCCACACCGAAATCGGAACAGTGAAGTCGCGCATTGCACGCGCGCGGGCCAAAATACAAGAAATGGTGTCACCGTATTTGAAGGCAGCATAGAAGCGGGCTGACCGCGCCAATACAGATCATTTGCCAGGGCGGCGCCATATGCGTCGCCCTTATGCTTGCGCGTGGTCACGTTGAAACTGCTCATTGTAGAGGCGCGCATATGCGCCCTGTGCCGCCAGCAGTTGGCGATGCGTGCCGCGTTCGACGATTTGCCCGTGCTCAACCACGAAAATGACGTCGGCAGCCAGGATTGTCGAGAGGCGGTGCGCAATCACCAGGCTGGTCCGGCCCCGCATCAGTGGTACCAATGCCGCTTGAATCAATGATTCATTGACGCTGTCGAGCGAACTGGTAGCCTCGTCAAGAATTAAAATGCGCGGATCTTTGAGCAATACCCGGGCAATCGCCAGGCGTTGACGCTCCCCGCCGCTCAGCTTGTGACCGCGCTCGCCGACTATAGTTTCATATCCCTCAGGCAATGCCGCGATGAAGTCATGAATGTTGGCGGCTCGTGCCGCTGCTTCCAGCTCTTCTTGAGTTGCTTCCAGATTTCCGTACCGAAGATTGCTGGCAATGGTGTCATGGAACAAATACGTCTCTTGCGTGACGATGCCGATGTGCTTGCGCAACGAATGCAAGCTCACCGTCGACACGTCAATGCCATCAACCAGAATTTGCCCTTGCTGGGGCGAATAAAAGCGTTCGACAAGATGGGTAATGGTAGTTTTGCCGCCGCCCGATCTTCCAACTAGAGCGGCCAGTTGTCCGGGCTTTATGTCGAAGGAAACGTCCTTGAGCACCGGGCGATCCTCAGAATAGGAGAAGGAGACGTGGTCGAATTGCACGGAGCCGGCGATGCTTCCAACTTCTGCTTTCGATTTATCCTCCTTCGTTTCTTCATCCATGTCCAAATATTCGAAAATTCGCTCGAAGACGGCCAGGGCGCTGACGATTTGAACCTGTACACCGGCTAGCGTTGATGCCGGCGTATAGAGTCTCGCCAGCAAGGCGACGAAGGTGACGATGGCACCGATGGTGATCTGCTTATTGATCGCCAACCATCCGCCGCCCAACCAAACAATGGCCGGTCCAATTACAATCATGCCGGCGATCACTGCCATAAACCAGCGTCCGACCATAGCCAGCTCGATTTCCGATAGCATGAGATCGCTTGCCGCATCGAAGAAACGCTGGCGTTCATACCCTTCCCGCACGAATGATTTGACCAGCGTCATTCCGGATATCGATAGCGTTTCTTGATTGAGGCTGCTGATGTGGTCGCGCTTTTTGCGGGTGGCTTTGCGTATGTCGTACATGCGCCGACCGACGGGCCACAACGGGTAGATGAGCAGCGGCAGAATTGCCACCGCCAATAGTGCCAGCCGCCAGTCGAGAACAAACACGGTAATGGCCGTACTTACTAACGTGAAAATGTTGGTGACAATTGTGACTAGAGTCCCTGAAACGACATCATCGACGTTGTCCACATCGTTGGAAACCCGATTCATGATTTCGCCCGTCTTGGTGCCGGCGAAAAAAGATAGCGGCATGTGGTGCATGTGCGCAAAAAGGTGCGTGCGCAAATCACGCAATATGCCTTCAGCCACAAAGGCATTGAGATAGCCCTGTCCGACGCCGACGAACGCCGCGGTCAGAGCGGCCGCCACCATGGCGCCCACGTATAAGAGAACAAGATGAAAATTCCCCGACGGTATCGCTACATCGATGAGCTTCATGGTGATAAGCGGCGGCACCAGCCCGACAATGGACACAACAGCGATACACACCAGCACCGAGAGTTCCTGGCGCCAATACGGCAGAAACAGCGCACCGATCCGTCGCCACTGAACAGGTTTTTCCACCTTGGGCTTGTCGGGTCGAAACATGCTCGACCACATCAAATGGGTAGGTGGCGCTCCGCCAAACATTAGTCTCCTGTTGAGACCGTGGTCTCACAATGAATAATGAGATTCTATACTGAACCGACGCAGGCTGCCTGTATGGCAGCACGTCGGTTCACTGCTGGCTTGAAGCGCTATGAGAAATCACCGTTTCCGATGATAGTCAAGCGACGCCAGAAGTGGTAGTTTACCGAAAAGCCCATCAGCAGGCAACGGTTCGGCTGCGCAAACCCGGCTTTCTCGCTTGACCACACCGTTTTCGGTGATTTCTCATAGCGACAACGCGGGCAGTGCCCGGACAAGCGTGATCAAAGGTCTGTTCGAATAATCGAATCCGGCAACATACTCGGCGTTTCCTCCGGCAACATACTCGGCGTTTGCGCGGGCAGTTGTATCGGCGCGCGTAAGCCCGCTTCCGGCTCGGCCTTTTCTTTGAGTCGATAATAAAGGCGAACTTGCATCGGTATGAAACTGAGAAGACAAAACGTCGGTACCAGCGAGTAGATACCGAGCGCAATTAGAAGAATCGGCGAGCTGCCGGTGAGGCGCATTGTCAGAGCAACCAGAAGGACCGCCGCGGTCGGCACGCAGGACAAGAGGGCATACGTCAAAAACGGAATCGCGAAGTACCGCGCTATTTCCGTCGTTGATCCTTTAGTCAAAGCGAAGCTTCGACTGAATGCCTCCATGGGTCCGCATCGTTCGAGCTGAACAATCGTCAACCCCAGACAGCCACGCACAGCGCAAATGACACCGGGCACAATGAATAAAAACAATCCGGCATAAACGGCGAAATAATAAACGATTTGATTGCCAATCATCGGCCAATATTTTTCGAATTCCGCTTTGTCAGGCTTCCACTCGTACCCATTGCAGTCTTCGCAAGATGCGCCAACAACTCGGCATTTGATGGCCTGCAGGAGCAACATCATTGGAATGCCGAGTAGCTGTTTAAATGGGATCACGGGCAAGAGGAGCCAGGCGACTGTCAGTCTGTAGCAGGATCGAAGCACGCGCATGATCAGTCGCATCGCATCTGTCCATTGGCGGATGTAAGAGCAAGGAATGGTGAGCACGGTGCAGGGATGATTGGATGTTGTAAATGTCCCGTCCTTGCGCCTGCTTAAATGCAGCGGCGCCGACGAAGCCGGCTCATGACTTGCTACGAGATACGCTGCATCTTCTTCCGACAAACCGTCCAATTTGTAGGCAAGCGCATTGCAATCGGGACAAGTTCGCACCGAATCCGTTCCTGACATTTTTGTCCAGGGTGTTTTGCAATGAGCCTTGCCGGTTACACGAAATCGTGAGTGCGATTGCATAGTAATAACTTTCCCTGCCGCATGCTGTACTATGCAGAGGGTCGGCAAAACGGTCATAAAGAGGAATCCCATGAGCAGGCAAGTCAGTCCTTTGCTGACCGACCTTTATCAACTGAACATGATCCAGGCATACCTGGATTGCGGCGAAACGCAAGACGCAACTTTCGAGCTGTTCGTGCGAAAATTGCCCAGCCGGCGCCAGTTTCTTCTAGCGGCTGGACTCGAACAAGCCCTGGAATATTTAGAAAATATCCGTTTCGCGCCCGAGGATATTGACTGGCTGGCGAAGACGGGCAAATTCAAACAAAATCTGCTCGATTATCTACGTTCCTTTGAATTCACGGGCGAAGTTCATGCCATGAAAGAAGGGACGATCTTTTTCGGCAACGAGCCCATTCTTCGCATCACCGCTCCGCTGCCCCAAGCACAGCTTGTGGAAACGCGGCTGATCAACCTGCTTCAGTTCCAAACATTGATTGCCACCAAAGCATCGCGCATCGTTCTTGCGGCACCGGGGAAATTGCTGGTTGATTTTGGTCTGCGCCGCGCTCATGGATCCGAAGCCGGACTTCTTGCCGCGCGCGCGAGTTACATCTGCGGATTCGCCGGCACTGCCACCGTGCTTGCGGAAAAAGAGTTCGGCATTCCTACTTACGGCACAATGGCACATTCTTACGTTCAAGCGCACGACAATGAGATGACGGCGTTTGAGCATTTTGCGCGTTCACGCCCGAATCAGCCAACTCTGCTGATTGACAGTTATGACACTCTCAAGGCGGCACACAAGGTTGTGGCGCTGTCCAAAAAACTCAAGTCCGACGGAATCACCATAGGCGCAGTTCGCATCGACAGCGGTGACGTGATCACTTTGTCCAGGCAAGTCCGACAGATTCTGGACGCGGGCGGCGTGCCTGACATCAAGATTTTTGTCAGCGGCGGACTGGAGGAAGACAGCATTTCTTCCATCGTCGCAGCGGCGGCGCCCATCGACGGCTTCGGAGTAGGCACCACATTGACCACTTCGTCGGATGCACCGTCGCTCGATTGTGCGTACAAGCTGGAAGAGTATGGCGGCCGAGCGCGACGCAAACGTTCCGCAGGGAAGGTCACGTGGCCGGGCAGCAAGCAGGTGTTTCGAAAAATTGCAGGCAATGGGCGGATGGCCGGGGATACCCTCGCGCGCGTAGATGAAACCGTAGATGGAGAACCACTAATTCATCCAGTCATGTCCGCCGGCAAGCGACTGTCGGCGCCTCCTACGTTGACTCAGATTCGCGAGCATGCCGCCCGCGAACTGGAACGCTTGCCGCCGCCTCTGCGAAAGTTGGACACCACCGCGTACTACAACGTCACCGTCAGCCCCGCCCTTACACGGCTGGCAGATGAGGTCGACAGATGGTTGATCAAGCAAGAACACGTTCTTTGATCAAGTGGCTCGAACGGCGACCTCTTCGGCAATGTCATAAGCGGCGATGCCGAATGCAACAGCAACATTTAAAGACTCTTTGATGCCACGCATCGGCAAATGACAAACCAGATCGCACCCGCTGAGCGCCTCGATCGATAAGCCGGTAACTTCATTGCCAACCAGCAGGCAAAGAGGCGTATTCACTTTCTTGGCGGCGAGAGCCTCCTTAAGTGCTACGCTCTCAGGCAGACCGTCAATGCCGCTGCTCACTTCCAGTCCGACGATCTGGAACCCGCTGTCTTTAAGTATTGGCACCACATCCGTAACCGACGCTGCATAAAGCCACGGCACATTGTCCTCCGCGCCGAGGCTGGTTTTAGCAATTTCCTTACGAGGAGGGCACCCGGTAATTCCACATAGAACCAGCAAAGAGCAACCGGCACCATCGGCGGTGCGAAACATAGACCCGACGTTCCATAAGCTGCGCACATCCTCGACGACAACAACAAAAGGCGCTGCCGCAGCGGCGATGTAACGGCTGAGAAGCGCTGCGTTGACCAATTGATTTCTTTCCTGCAGTCGATCGGCCTGTCTGTCCATCTGCAAGCACACAGTCAGCGGCCGCGGTAAACATCGCCGCCCGCATTTGGAGCAAGCAACGATGCGCGGCGTGCCTTCGGCTGATTCAATATCGAATCGGTGCCGGCAGTCAGCGTAAGGACAGCGAGTTTGCATGTGACCGATTCTAGTACAATTGAACGCTCAAACCCACCAGGAGGTCGTCATGCAGACCCGCGAGCGCTCGCTTGATATACCAGCGGTCCAGAAAGAGTTGAAAGCAGCCGGTTTTCAAGGATGGCTGTTCTATTCTTTTCACGGCAGCGACCCGCTTGCCGCACGCATCCTCGGATTGGCGGAAGGTCACTTTCTCTCCCGTCGCTGGTTTTTCTTCATTCCGGCTGAAGGTCAGCCGCGCAAGTTGGTTCATCGCATTGAGATGGAGGCACTTGACGATCTGCCCGGCGAGCGGCTCGTATACCTGGGTTGGCGCGAGCTGGAAGAAAAGCTGAAACAGATTCTTTCTGCCGGCGGACAAATTGCCATGCAATATTCGCCTAACAATGCGGTGCCGTACGTGTCACGGGTCGACGCCGGCACCGTCGAGCTGGTTAAAAGTTGCGGAGTTACCGTCGTTTCTTCGGCCAATCTCGTCAGCAACTTCGAGTCGCGTCTCAGTGAGCAGCAATTCAAATCGCACTGGCAAGCAACGGAAAACCTGCGCAAAATCGTCTTTGAAGCTTTCGATGAAATCGCCTCCGCGATCGCTGCTAATCGGAAAATCAACGAGTATCAGCTGCAACAATTCATTTGGCAGCGTTTTTCACACTACGGCATGGTCAGCAACTCACCGCCGATAGTGGCAGTCAACGAACACAGCGGGCGCCCGCACTACCAACCGACTGAGCACGAACATGCCGAAATAAAGCGCGGAGATTTCGTTTTGCTGGACATCTGGGCCAAACTAAAGGAGCCCGCCGACGCTGTTTATGGCGACATTACCTGGACCGGCTTCGTCGGCGACAGCGTGCCGGAGAAATACAAAAGGGTGTTCGATATCGTATCCGGTGCCAGAGACGCAGCGGTGTCATACATTCGCCAGGCCATAAGCCAACGCGAGCCGATTCAGGGTTGGCAGGTTGATGATGTTACGCGCAATTTCATCAACGAACGCGGACACGGCAAGGATTTCATTCATCGCACCGGACATTCAATTGGCACCGAGGTACACGGCAATGGCGCCAATATAGATAATTTGGAAACGCAAGATCGGCGCAGCTTAATCGCCAACACATGTTTTTCCATTGAGCCGGGAGTCTACTTGGATGAGTTTGGGGTGCGCAGCGAAATCGATGTATATATCACTGACAACGAAGTCATCATTGGCGGTCAGCCCATCCAAACTGAAGTAATTCCGATCATAAAATCCCGCTGAGATTAATCTTGGTTGCCCAGCGGCCTCACGCCCGCCGTTACAATGGATCTATAGCTAGCCACACCGACACTCGGGATTTCCTCCGTTCTGGCTATGTGGATTCAGTTGATAGAATCCGATCATGAACGTACCACTGAGAAAGAACGGACACGAGCCGGTCGTCAATCAGCGACTGGTTTTATTGGCGGAAGACCACCCGCTCAACCAAAAAGTAGCGCTTCTTTTGTTGGAGCGCATGGGTTTCACCGTCCACGTCGTCAACAATGGCGTAGAAGCGGTGAGAGCCGCCTCTCGTATAGATTATGACGCGATTCTGATGGACTGCCACATGCCGGAAATCGACGGTTTTGAGGCAACCAAACAGATAAGAGAAGCAGAAAAACAAACGGATAAGCATGTGCCTATCATTGCCGTGACTGCGCTGGCCATGGCCGGCGACCGCGAGCGGTGCCTGGCCGCGGGCATGGATGATTATTTGACCAAACCCATCGATCGCGAGCTGCTTCATCAGAAGCTCGTTTATTGGATGAATCCAGGCGCCGTGTCAGCCGTGCGCAACTCAGCCAAAGTGGTGCAAATGTTTGATGCTGCTTACAGCAATGGCGACAATAAGGACGAGCCGGTCAACACCGCTCAGCTTTACGATGCCTATGGAGAAGAAGCGGCCGACTTGATTTTGCTATTCTCGAATTCTTCGGAGCGCATCGTCGGCGAGCTGGATGAAGCGATCAAGGAAAGCGACAGCCGCAAAATCGCGCGACTATCACATGAATTGAAAGGCGCCAGTTGGGCCGTCGGCGCAGAGGAAATGGCGCGTCTGTCGGTATTTTTAGAGCAAGCAGCGTGCCAAGAGAATTGGCGACTGACACAACGGACTTTCGTCCGCCTGCGCCATCACTTTGATGAAGTGCAAAGTTTCGTACAAAAGAAACTCGGACGCAACACCTCTTCGAGTGTGCAACGCTAGCCAAAGTCGTGTTCCATTCCAGTTAATATCTCGGCTTCCCGCATTAACTCGGCGGGCGTCGTCTGTAACGCTGCGGCAATACGAGCCAGGATCCTGATAGAAAGATTGCGGGCGTGCCTTTCAATCTCACTAATATAAGTCCGGTGCAATTTGGCGCGGCTTGCCAGTTCATCTTGGGACATTCGCAAAGTTTTGCGCCGCCGCTGGATAACCACGCCCAAGTTCGCGACCAATGCATCAGACTTGGCAGGAAGAGACAAATCGCTGTTCATAGGGGACACCGTTGCGAAAAAACGTCGTGGGACTTGCGTCCGAGGCTTTAGTCGCGGGACATATGTCGTGGCTGGGACTAAATTTGTTCCCTCATCGGTTGGTTCGGTGGACCACAGCTCAGACATATGTGGTTGAATTTGCATAGGATTTCGAGGATGCCATGAGCCAGACGATTGCCAGCTCATATAACACGATCGCCAAGCTGTCAGGGGCTGTGGGCATGCTTATCGATCGCTCGATCAGCGGCACGCAGCATGTTGGCACTGTTTGGATGGTCGATGAAACTACGGCAGCAACCTGTGCGCACCTCGTTGCGCTATATACCGATTTCCTCGAAGCACTGATCGTGCGATTTCCGCACAATGACAAAACCTTTTCCGTCAGCGCCGTGACTGTGCATCCGCGATTCGATCGAGAGGTGGCGCTGGAAATGGCACAACGATCGCTAAGCAGCTCTGTGCCGGCTCTGGCTTTGCAAGATTACAATCTCGCTTTGCTCAAGCTGTCGCCCGACGTCACGGCGCTGGATCCCACACATGCCACGGCTTTCAATAAGCGCATCGCCGCTTCTCCTGGACCTCGCGACAAATCGCTTTCCGGTCATGTCGAAGAGATTGGCTTAGCGCTTGTGATGCAGACAGTCTCAAACGCTCGTAAGGATGGCGTTTTATATATTTGCGACGAACGCAACCGACCACTCGCCCGGCTGTTTTTCCGTGCCGGCAAAGTTCTATACGCCAAGTTCGGAAAGACGGCCAACGAATTTGCCATCTACCAAATGTTCCAGGACAATCTCACCGGCCAATTCCATTTCAAGCAGCAAGAGGCGCCGGATTGGAACGTCAATGCGCCGATGGGACGTCCGCTCGAAGGCATACTTCTTGAGGCGCATCGGCGGCTGGATGAAGCGCCCAACCTGGCAGAACAACTGGGCGGACGCACCACTGCTTATGAAAAAGCAACCGAGCTGATGTGCAAAGATGGGCTGCCCAACGAAATGGTGCCCTATGCCGAAAGAATCTGGCCATTACTGGACGGTGGCATTGCCGTCGATCAGTTGTGGGATGTAGTCAGTCTCGACAGCTACACGGCGTATGCAACCCTCGTCGAGCTCCTGGACAAAAAGCTGATCAAGGAAGTGCCGCAGGTCATCACTAAAGGCACTGCAGCTGCGACTCTAGAGATGGCCGCGTATGAGCCGTTGTCTCCCTGGGATGAAATCATTAGCTTGACGCCGCATCCAGTCAACGGCAGAGCACAAATGAGACGCGGCAGCCTGGTTGGACTCCTGCGTCCAAACGATCCTTATCATCTTCTGCATTCACTCAACTTGCCCTATCGCTGCGCCGGCAGTCCGATATTCAAAAACGGCAAGTTGATTGGCATGCACTGCGGCATGTTACCTCTGGATCCGGCATTGCACGCATTGCCGCATCACTTGCACCAGCTTCTTTGGGTAGACGCCGTCCAGGTCTGTTTGAATGCAAAACAGAAAAAGAGCTGGTCTCAAAAGAAATCGGTAGGTATGGCTCGTCCGGTCGAGTCCCCGGATGGCAAAAAAATCTGCAACAAATGCCAATCTCCAATGGTGAAACAGGCACTGTTTTGCGGAACATGCGGCAGCAAGATGTAACGCCTCTACTTCGACGTACGCGTCGTCCTACTCATGGGAGTCTTCGGGCTCCTTGAGCTCTTGCAAGTAAGGATCGCGGCTCGGCATGTAATGGCCGTCGGCCTCTTCCATAGCGATGCGCAACTCTTGCCAGCTTGGCTTAGCATCAGTTTGCGCGTCGCTTGCAACCTTTTGCGGTTTGCCTTCGGGGTGCATGTAATCGATGTCATCGGGATTGCTGTCGGATGCCAAATCGGCCATAGATATACCTCCGGCCAATCACATGTCGGAGGGTGGCATGACAGTGTTCCAACTGCCACCGATGTGCTGAGAAACGAAATTGCACAGATTAAGCCGATAGCGCAGCCGATTAACCTACGTCATCAGAGTCCGTGTACAAGGCTTTCGACGGCTGACTGTCTTCTTCCGTCCCATCCGGTTGCAATAACACGGCCGGCTCTTCGCGCACCTGTGATTTAATCGAGGTTTGCTGAGCAGCCGTCGTTGCCGTGTCGCTAGCCGAGGCGGACTTAGCTTTAACCTTTAGATGAACGGCTGCCGCCGGCGTCGATCTGGCAACCGCAGGATGCAACTTCGGCTTCGCCAGACCCGGCGATTGAGTAATAAGCAGCAAGCCAATCACCAGCAAGGCGCATCTTGCAGCCATGATCTGTTCCTCCGGGTCCCTCTCAGTCCAGCTCTGAGTCGCGGTTATTGTCGCGTTTGTTCCCGTGCAGGCTGCGTGTGATACCTTGGAGGATAAGGACTACCGAGGCTCGCGGCTGTCCGATCGCACAAGCAGGTGCAAATGGCCGATCCCAACAAGCGATTGCCCAACAATGTTCCGGGAAACTTCTTTGTCGATGCTACGTGCATCAACTGCGACACCTGCCGCCAGCTTGCCACCAAGGTCTTTGGCGAGGCGCATGGGCTCTCGTTTGTCAAATCACAACCGCACAATGAAGATGAATCGCGCAATGCCACGCGCGCTTTGCTGTCGTGCCCGACAGGGTCAATTGGCACCACCGGCGCCAACAAGGCAAAAGAGGTGATGGGCGACTTCCCGATCTCTATCGACAACGGTGTCTATTACTGCGGCTTCAATTCCCCAAAATCTTTCGGTGGCAACAGCTATTTTGTCACTCATGACTCCGGAAATTGGTTGATCGATTCGCCAAAATTTTTGCCCCACTTGGTCAGCCGGTTTAAAGAACTAGGCGGCGTCAAATACATATTCCTGACGCACCGCGACGACGTGGCCGACGCCGAGCAATACGCGGAGGTATTCGGCGCTCAACGGATTATCCATGAGGCGGATGCCAGCGCGCAAGCCGATGCGGAAATTCAACTTCGCGGCCATGAAGTGTCCAAGCTTGAAAAGGACTTTCTAATTATTCCGACTCCAGGACACACACGCGGACACTGCGTTCTGTTATACGACAACAAGTATTTGTTTACCGGCGACCACATGGCATTCGACCGTGACAAGCAAGAACTCGAAGCTTGGCCTGACGTCTGCTGGTACGACTGGGACAAACAAAAGGCCTCGATAGAACGGCTAGCGGACTTCAGCTTCGAATGGGTATTGCCTGGACATGGACAACAGGTGCACCTGCCTGCGGAGCGCATGCGGCAAGAGCTCGCCGCGCTCAGCAAGCGCATCGCCAAAACTTAGCAGTAGCTCTGCTTGGTTAAACGGTTGAACAACTCGCGGCGCCGCTGGTTGATGTGTTCGATTAACATCTTGCAGGCGGTCTCGACATCGCGTCGTTTGCAAGCGTCCATGATCTTGCGGTGCTCGATTTGAGCATCGTCCTTAATGCCCATGGAGTACTGTGCCAGTTGGTCGCCATAACCATGCAAACATTGAATCATAGCCAGCAACCGCGGGCGGTTTGCGGTGCTATAGAGCAAGCGATGAAACTGCCAATTCAATTCAAGCCATGGACCATCCGGCTGGGCAACATCAATCTCGTCCAACAATTTTTCGGCTTGCAGCCAAAGCTCTTCCGTGTGGTTGGGCACAGCCAACCGCAATGCTTCAGGCTCCATAAGAAGTTGTAGATCGAAGATCTCATTCAAATCGGCGACAATGGGCTTGGCGCCGTCGTAGACCACGAGCCCCGCTTCTTGAAGCTGGCGTAATCCTTCACAGACAACGGCGCGCGATGCCTGAAATTTTTTGGCAAGCGCTTCCGGGTCCAGACACTGTCCGGGCTGGAGCTCGCTCTTCAAAATCATTTTTTTCAGCGAATGGGCAATCTGCTCTGGAATGACTTCAATCATTTTGAACTGTCCTGTTTAGCTAGCCATTGCTTGCTTCCTGTGGACTATTCTACAAACAGACTACGCCTGGCGTCTAACCAGCGACTCCGCTTCCGCGATCAAACTCGAAAGTGGCACATCTAAACCGCCGGCCAGTCTAATCATGCTCTGGATGGAAAGGTTGCGCGAGCCCCTTTCCGCATCGCTTATGTACGTCCTGTGCAAGCCGCTCTTTTCGCTGAGAATCTCCTGGGACATTCCAAGCTGCCTGCGCTTCGCCTTAATCGCCTTACCAAGGGCCGTACCGAGCGCAATCTGGATTTTCATAGGGATTCCCACCGAAGCCACAACATAGATGTTTGACGTCTACCTCTAATCTATAGGCCGCAGTTCAGCTCGTCCAATAGCCAATTCAAATGAGACTGATAGGCTATGTCAATGGTATACAATGGGGCCATGCGGACAATGCGGGGGTTCTGCAATTGGAGCTCAGGCACTTACGCTATTTCATCAAAGCTGCCGAACTGCTGCACTTCACGAAAGCAGCGGAAGCTCTATACATTTCGCAGCCGACGCTGTCTACACACATTCAACAATTAGAGGAAGAGCTCGGCACGCAACTTTTTGCGCGCGTGGGTCGTAATGTGCGACTTACTGAAGCTGGTCAACTGTTTCTTTTGCGCGCCCAAAGTGCGGTGCACGAATTGGCGATTGCCACCGAAGAAATCGGTGCGGTCACCGGACTGCTGCGAGGCAGTTTGACCATTGCCGCCTTGCCTCTATTCAGCAGCTCGTATTTGCCCAAATGGATTACCGAATTCAACTCACTTTATCCCAACGTGCACGTAAAAGCGCGGTCAGGCGCGTCCGAAGATGTTGAGGAAGGAGTTGCGTCGGGCGTTATTGATTTGGGATTTGCCATACTTCCTTTAGAACATGCAGAATTCAATTGGCAGGAGCTATTTTCCGATGAAATAGCACTTGCTGTAGCGAAAAACCATCCGCTGGCAAAGAAGAAAAACCTGCAAATCGAAGATCTCAACGGGCTGGAAATAGCCATGCCGAGCCAGCGAATTGCCACGGCTCGATTGGCAAAACAATATTTCAATCAATATGAAGTTCATCCCACGGTCATCGTCGAATTTGACGACGGCAATGCGCTGGCGGCAATGGCGAGGTCGGGACGATTCGGTGCGTTGCTGCCCAGCGGTGCATTTGTGAACGATCGGGACATGGTTTGTTTTCCGTTGCCACAGGGCAGCTTTCGCTACACCTCCGCTGCGATTTGGACACATTTGAGCCCGGCCGCCAAAGCATTTTTAGATGTTGCAACCAGCGATCCACAGCACGAACAGTCGGCAAAACCCGCGCCCGTGATTGCTTCCGGCAATTGATAAGCTTTCCCTGAAGGCAGCCGGGAATTTTACGCCGAGCCTTGTCGTTATAACGAATAGCAGCGATGCAATCAAAACCCAATTTCAGCTCGGTCCGAGCTGCAGTCTTGCATCCGTTTCTCACAAGGAGTACAACCATGAAAAGCTTAGTATTAGTCGCCACCACCACCTTGTTGGCCGCTGTTGTTATCATGCCGGTGTCAGCCGAACCGTGCGTCCAAACTGAACGCACTCACCCACAAGCTGTTCGTCTTTTCCACACGAAGAAGATTGCGCTCAAACAAGAAGCGGGCTCTCAGTCTGCTGAAACAGTGAAACCGAGCAGAGCAAATCTCGATTACGCCACCGACAACTTCATCATCAACTAGTTTTAGCTTGACTGCATGCTACGTGTAAACCAGACGCAAGTCTGGCTTAGTCAATCGTTGGATCATGTCACTTCACATGGCACACCGGCAAACCAACGGCGGGCTCTGACGAGCCCGCCGGATTGGGATTTGCAGGTGAAGAAAGGCTGCTCTTAGCTTGCTTTGCGTGTTGCCATGCTCAGCTCGTCGCTGATCAGGCGTTGCGCTTGCAGGCGAACTTCGTTGGCTTGCACGGGTTTGCCTAGAAGATCGCAAATTTCCGCGAGATTGTAGAGGTTGCTCACAATCTCGGCACCTTGCTGTCCTCGTGTACGGGCATGCAGATCGAGGAAGCGACGCTGAATTTTCTCGGCCTTGTCGTAGCTACCCTGATTGAAATAGACTTCGGCGAGATGTTCGAGCGTGCTTAGAAGCTCGCTGTGGTCGGCACCGAGCTTCTGCTCGTCGAGCCGCAAGCTGCGCACCAGATATTCTTCCGCTTTCTGATACTTGTCCTGAGCGAGAAACAGTAGTCCGGCATTGTAATAATCGGATGCCAGATCAGGATCTGTCACTCCCAACATCTTCTCCTTCATTTGCAATGCCTGCATGAAGATGGGCTCGGCGGCGGCATATTTGCCTTCCGCTTCGAGGAGAAGGGACTGTTCGAAAAGGGCATTGATTTCTTTCATGGTGGAATCCCCGACCGTTGAAGAGTAGTGTTCTATAGATGTATTTCGTACTGAAGAGGCTTGCAACCTCCGCACTTATTAAGAGCTGCGGGTTGCGCGATGGATATATATACAATCGATGCCTGCTTCAGCAGTTCGTGGGGAGAATTCTAGGCGCGATTCCCTTAGTGAAACCTATGTAAGCATCTATGGGTTTCCTGAGTGTTTGCTGAAAAGAGGATCCCTTCAAATATGCATGGTATCTACGTTCTACATACTCGATATACGTTGGATATTTTTCGGAACCAGTGAAATCCGTTAGTCAATTAGACGGCCGTCATAAGAGGTAGGACACTAGGATTTCAACATGGAAAACTAATTCACTCATGCGAGTGATACCACATGTAGTGCGGGGCAAGAACGTACTATTTCGCTGCATGAAAGGGCGGCGCATGGCGCCGCCCTACAAGTGACCGCACGATCCGTTCTGAGCGCTCTGCTAGCCGCCCAGCAATCTATCTTCCGTTTCTTCCGCCTTAGTCTCGAGCTCTAATCCGACTGGAGCTTCATCGCCATCTTGCCGTCGATCTTGCCGCTCTTGTTCTTCCTTAGGCACTTCGATGGCTTTGCGCCCAGCACCGGCTGAGAATGCTTTGTCGCGCTCTTCTCGACCGGGCTTGCTCGGGCCTTGATCCGTAGCGGACTCACTAACTATCTCGTCCATAATGCCGTCCTCCCATGGCGGGCTATCGCCCGCCGGTACTCATAGCTGGACGCCGCGATGGCTTGGCAGTTCCAAGCGATTAGCGGAGCTTGCAGTGATCGCTCTTACAGCCGAGATGCTTCCGATTAATAGCAACGGTTTGGTATGCCTTCCTTGTGGCCTGTTTGATGCCGGGCACGTGATAGAGCCAGACAATAAACTTCCAGCCGGGCAAGCGCTTGCCTATTTGGTACATAGCATCAGCTGCGACGTAAACTTTGCCGCTTGGCTCGACAAGCAGTATGCCTTCGTCGAGATCTATATCTTTTATCTGTGGAAAACGTTGCTCTGAGTCCGATGATTGGCGCGGTATGAATTCGAGTTGCTGCTGCTGATCGCATCGGCGCATTCTCTCAACCCAAAGGCAGCAGAACTGGCAGTCACCGTCGTAGATTACTGTTGCGCTGGTCCGGTTGTGTACGGTTTGGCTCATATCTCTATTCCTATATTAACGGATGAGCTGTGCGCTATTTGGAACCCGTTTTCAACAGGGGGCGTCGTTTCCATGCAAAGTGAAGGGCAATTAAACAACGGGCCAAGTGGTATTCCCGTTTTGCATCGCTTATACTCCGGGAATCGTGGCAAAGATGGGATCTCATGCAAGCACGCCGAATCGGACAGCCTGAAACAGCCGAATGGCAGGAGCTCTACGAGTTCTACCTCGGTCTTGAGCGTCGCGAGCGCCGGCAAAGCGTCCGGACATTGGCGCTGGCTATCTTTTGCGTGCCTGTGGTCATGAGCCTGCTGAGCGTCATGCTGTAGTCCTGGCACAGTCCCCCGGGCGATGCATGGCATGCCCAAGGCAAAATATCTATGATGCCCATTGAAGCAACGCGGCCGAGCCCCTAACCGGTCGCAGCACCTGCGCGTAAGTACAGTCTTGCGGATTTTTATCCGGTCTAAAGCGCAACAATTTGGTGCCGTGGCGGAAGCGGTCGGTGAAATGATCGTATTGAACTTCCACTACCAAAACCGGCTTCAGCGGCTCCCATTCAGCACTGCGCGTGGTGCTCCATCGGCTGGGACCACCCGGCTTACTGCCTGTGAATCCAGGCTCTTCAATAAGCGGCGTCAGCAGTTTCACGAGCTCTTTGCGTTGTAGTGCTTTTAAAGATGAAGTGAAGCCGACGTGATTGAGCAAGCCCTGATCATCATAAAGGCCGAGCAACAAAGAGCCGACCACAGGTGACTTTTCAGCATAGCGAAATCCACCTACAACACAATCGGCAGTGCGCATTTTCTTGGCCTTGACCATTGATTTGCGATGCCCAGAACCATAAGGAACACCCAATTCTTTGGCGACCAAACCATCCAGTCCCTGCCCGACAAGTTTCCACCAGGCCTTCGCTTGAGCATAATCGGTAGAAGCCGGGCTGAGAGCCAGTCGCGGATTGTCGCTGAAGTATCGCGCGGCGAATTGCTCCAATTGACGGCGGCGAATTTCGATCGGCTGATCGACGAGATTATCGCCGTGCTCGTTGACGAGCAGATCGAAGGCGATTAAAAGAGCGGGGTACTCACCGGCGAGTTTCTTGATTCGTGTGGCGGCCGGATGTATACGCTGAAGCAGCAGGTCGAAAGCGAATTGTTCGCCGTCTTGTACAACCAGCTCGCCGTCCAGCACAAATCGTTGGGCTGCGACAGCACGCAAAGCCGCAACCACCTCCGGGAAATATCGTTCCAGCGGCTGCCCGCTTTTCGAACGCAATTCAATTCGATCGCCGTCTCGAAATGCCAAACAACGGAATCCATCCCACTTTGGTTCGTATTGCCACCGCCCGTGGTGCGGTATTTCAGAGACCAGCTGTGCTTCCATCGCAGGAAGCTCAGGTGTGATAGGTAGCATCGCATGTTCCTCGTGTCGTTTACGACGCGCCGTCCATGTGCGTGTTTCAAGCTGAGCCGTATACTGAAGGATTTGTGCGCATCCACACCAGAAGTATGGTAAACCCTGCTAGCCACTGCCGTTGTGCCTGTATAAAAATGGACTCTGGAGGAGTGGTACAGTTCGCATGTGATCAGTATGTTGAACCACAAAGCGAAGTTAGTACACAGGTGACAGAATGAATATGATGAACAACAACAAACTATTTGTGGGCAACATCTCGTTCAAAATGAGCGAGGACGATCTTATGGAGCTATTCTCTCAGCGCGGCAAAGTGCTCTCGGTAGCGATCCCCACTGATCGTGATACCGGACGCAAGCGCGGATTCGCGTTCGTCGAAATGGAAAACGACGCTGATGCGCAAGCGGCAATCGAAGCCTTCAACGGCAAAACAATACAAGGACGTGAGATCGTCGTGAATCCTTCACGACCGAAAGAACGGACGAACATGCGGCGGGACAGCTGAGCGTACTTGCGCACACGCAGATTACGATCTATTGTAGGAGTTATCAGACGATAACTCCTGCTGCCTGCGTTGTTGGGCTTCAATTTCCGAAGGCTGCAAGGCCGGCACTCTGAGGGCCGCATATGACCAACCGTGGTATTCAAATGGGCGAAGACATGTCCGTTCAACCACCGCCCAAGCCACTTGTCTTGTTGGTTGAAGACAACCCGATTCAATTACGCATTTCAAAGGCCTATGCCGAAAAGCTCGGTATAGATGTGCATACCGCGAATAATTGCAAGGAAGCGATCGAACTCCTCAAAAAGCGCAAGTACGCATTGATTCTCATGGATTGGCGCATGCCCGAGATAGATGGACTGCAATGCACGCGTACAATCCGAGATGTGGATGCAGAAAACGGACTGCATACGCCCATCGTTGCCTTGACTGCGCGTGCGCTCGAAGGCGATCGCGAACGCTGCCTGGCTGCAGGCATGGATGATTATTTGAGCAAGCCATTTACAACCGCGCAATTGAAAGAAGTGCTCGGCCGCTGGATTCCATCACGCTTTGAAGGGTAATCAGTCGTAAAAGCACGCGTTGCAGTATCATGGTGCCTCCAGGAGGGCGACCATGAAAGCTATTGTCGTTAAAAAAACCGGCGGCCCGGAAGTACTAAAGATTGAACAAGCTGACGAACCAAAAGCGGCAGCCGGACAAGCTGTTGTAAAGCTTGAAGCTGCCGGCGTCAATTTCATCGATACCTATCATCGCCGCGGTCTCTACCCCAAGGAAGTGCCTTTCGTCCCGGGGCTGGAAGCGGCAGGAATCGTAGAATCAGTCGGCCCTGGCGTCAGCGCCGTCAAGCCCGGCGATCACGTCGCCTACACGAGCGTGCCGGGCGCTTATGCCGAAAAATGCGCGGTGCCGGCTGATAAATTAATACCGGTGCCCGCGGGCATGTCTTTCGAACAAGCTGCGGCCGTGCCGCTGCAAGGCATGACGGCCCACTATCTGCTGCACGAGTACTACAAACCGAAAGCAGGCGATACGGTTATGATTCACGCCGCGGCAGGCGGCATGGGCTTGCTTTTGGTTCAGTGGGCCAAGCATCTCGGCGCGCGTGTGTTCGGCACTGTTTCTTCGCCTGAGAAGGCGAAGCTGGCCAAAGATGCCGGAGCAGATGAAGTGATCATGTACACGAAAGAAGATTGGGTAGCGAAAGTAGCCGAGCTTACCGGCGGCAATGGTTTGAGGCTAATCATCGACGGCGTCGGTAAGACGACATTCCCGGGCGATTTGCAAGCCGTAGCCAATCGCGGCAATGTCGTCATCTTCGGCTCCGCAAGCGGCCGAGCAGAACCGATTCATCCCAACGATTTACAGCAACGCTCAATAACCGTGTCAGGCGGAAGTTTGTTCAATTATCTGAATACGCGGGAAGAATTGATGGAGCGCGCAAACGCCGTATTGCGTGGTATTAAAGAAGGGTGGCTCAAGTTGCATATAGGCAAGGTGTTGCCACTCGAAGAAGCGCAAGAGGCACACCGGCTTTTGGAAAGCCGGCAGAGCACCGGGAAGATAATTTTGAAGGTATGACCAAGTCACAGACGTCCGAGCAGTTTCACGTACGAACAGACGCGCGAGCGCAAATGGAAAGCGAACTGATTGTTCCGCTTTTTGTGGTTGTATCTCTGGCCATAATCATTCTTTTCGCGCTCAATCGCCTGTATCCTGCGCAATTTATAGGGCGTGGATTTTTCATTCCGTGGTGGCTGGACGTGATCGCATATGTGATGCTGATAGCCATATCGGGATTGTATCTCCAGCGCCCCAAGTGTTATGAGGTCAGTGACGAAGGCATCGATATTGTTTATTTGATGAAACGCTACCGTGTTCCATTGGCGGACATCAAAGAAGTACAGGCAGTCGGCGAACGGGTAGCACGCCCGCTGGACGAAGCTCTGTTGGGTGGAACCTTCGAACGCATCATGCACGGCTTTAGTCTTTGCGGCGGATTTTTGAGCAACAACAAGGTGGCGCCACTACCGGCGGTGGAGCTTAATTTGACCAATTGCGATATCGGGGGCGTCAAGATTACTTGCAGGGACGGGCGCACCGCCATCCTGACGCCGGCTGAATTATCCACTTTTCTCAACGAAGTCGAGCGTCAATTGCGCAAGCAAGGCATAGAAGCGGCGGTGGTGCGGGAAACTCGAGTGCAGATAGGGTAACCGTGAGCGTACCGAGTAGGCAAGCAATCTGGCTTTCAATGGCTGATTGCTTTCGCCAAAGCGAAGGCGACACCGGCAGCGATACCACCGACCACCAGCGTCTGCAGAGCAGTGATGAACGGATGCGTGCCCGTGAAGCGCCCTTTCACGAATCCGAAAATTAGCAGCGCGGCGGAAGTGATTGCCACCGAGGACAACAGCGCAGTTTGTGACTCATGAATGAGCATGTAAGGCAGCAGAGGCAATAGTCCGCCGAGGAAATACGATCCGCCGATTGTCAGCGCGCTTTTCCATTCCCTCGACCGATGCGGTTTTTCCAACCCCAGCTCAAACCGCATCATGAAATCCACCCAGTCGTGCGGCCGCTTCTCGAGGGAGTTGAGGATCGGCTTGATCTCATCATCATTCAGTCCATAGCTGCGGAAGACATCGCGCACTTCCTTTCGTTCTTCCTCTGGAATCTCCTTTACTTCTTTGACTTCCCGTTTTCGTTCGCTAAAGTAATGCTCGGCATCGCTGCGCGCTGCCAACCATCCGCCCAGTCCCATCGAAATAGAACCGGCCGCGATTTCGGCCAGTCCCGCTGTCGTCACCACCGCGTTGTTGCTCAAAGCCCCTGACAGTCCGGCAGCCAGAGCAAAAGGCACCGTCAAACCGTCGGAGACGCCGATAATGATATCCCGCAGCGTATCGCTGGCTGTGAAGTGGTGCTCGACGTGGCGGGGGCGCATTCGGTAAATGATACAGGTTTGCAGGCCCGCAGCGGCGAGGCAGACGCCAAACAAACCGAAAGAACCCGGAAGGCCAAGACGGCTACACCTAAGAGTTATTTCAACTCATTTTTTACATTGTTATCATATGCGCGGGAATATAAGCTAGAGCGCGTCTGGCGGGCTGTTTGTCAACTATGAGGGATCTTATGCAGGGAAGATGGAAAATCGTTGCGGCGACAATTTCAATTTTGGGTGCCACCACAATTGGTGCCACACAAGCGGAAGTCGGTGTTTCAGATAAAGAAATTACGATCGCGACGTCGAATGCCTTGTCGGGACAAAGCGAATGGGCGGGCAGAGAAACGAACATAGGGATCCAGAGCTACTTCAACTTAGTCAATGCCGAGGGCGGCATTTTCGGCAGAAAAGTAAAAATAATGAACTATGACGACAAATACGAACCCGACGAAGCAATTCAAGTTTTCAAAAAAATTGTCGCCGACGGTGCATTCGGCATCACCGGCGTCTACGGCAGTCCCGTCTCAGCCAAATACCTGCCGCTGAGTACCTTGCATCACGTTCCGCTGGCCGGATTTTACAACGGTACTTATTTCGTGGGCGAGCCCGTAAAAAAATACGTATTCAGCGCCCGTCCTTCATATCGTGATGAGATGCATGATGCCGTCGACCACCTCTGGAAGGAGTGCGGCTTCCACAAGTACGCCTGCATTTATCAAAACGATGCCTACGGGGTTGATTGTCTGGAAGGCTTAAAAGAAGGATTGAAGAAATACAACGCCGATGTGGTCGCCACCGCATCCTACACGCGCAACCACAGCGACGTGATCGATGCCGTCAACGAAGTCAAAAAAGCCAACCCAGACGTAGTGTTTCTCGGTGCCGTATACAAACCAGCGGCACAGATAGTGAAATTGGCACGCGAAGCCAATTGGAATCCGATTTTTGTGATGAACTCCGGCTCGAGTGTTGATGCTTTCGTGGGACTGGCCGGACCAGATGCCGAAGGCAAAATATTCACTGAAGTCGTGCCACCACCGTCCCGAACGGATTTGCCGTTAATCGAGAAGTTCCAAAAAGCGTTGAAGAAATACTATCCAAATGAAAAACCGGGCTTCGTCAATTTGCGCGGATTCATGGATGGAGTCGTCTGGACTGAAGGTTTGAAGCGCGCCGGCAAAGACGTGGACAGGGAAAAATTCGTCAACGCCATGGAGGGCATCAAGCACCTTGATGTGGGCCTCGGTAAAGGTATGGACCTGAGCTATTCTCCAACGGACCATTTGGGCTTGCACAAAGTGTTCTTCGGCACGTTCAAGAACGGTCAGACTGTTTCATTCGAAGACTGGAAGTCGCTGAAGAAGAAATAAGTCGGTAAACATCAACCGAGAGGGGCGGCATCGATGGTGCCGCCCCTCACTTATTTATTTGTTGTTTTCATCCTCGGGCTTCTTCTTGGACTGTCCTGGATTGGCAGCCTGATCGGAAGCATCTTTGACGGCTTGGCGTCCTTGCTCTTCGCCTGATTGCAGGAATTTTTCTTCTTCCTCTTTCAGTTGATTGTAAGCCGCTTCACCGGCAGTCGGCGGTCTCTTATGTTTGCCGGACTGTCCTTTCTCGGATTTCTTGTTCTGATTATCCTTCTGGGTGCCGGCTGTCTTGTCGGTCTTACCGCTTGCGGCAGGAAGCGCACCGAACAACACTCGTCCGAGCATGGAGTTACCTGCGTCACCGGTTGGGCCGGGGTTGGCTGCCGATGGGCCGGAGCCGGCTTGTTTGATGTCGGGTGCAGAACCGACGACATCAGCCAGACCCTTGAGCAGGTTATCTTTGGCCAGCAACTGGTGGCTCGTGCCCTGTTGAGGCGTCGAAGACCCAGGTTGTCCGCTCGTCGTCGGAGTGGCTCCGTCAACCGGACCGAACTGCGGAGCGCCTTGCGGTACGCTCGGCTGTCCGCTGGTTTGCGGCGCGCTCGAGAGCATAGACTCACCACCGCTGTGGAGCTTGGTGCTGCCATCTACTGTATGGCTTGGCGAAGAACTAGGTGTGTGCGATGTGGTCAGCGGCGATGCGGCACCGGTCACAGTGCCCTCCAGCGAGTTGCGGGCGACGGAGTTGGCTCCTTCTACCGCGTGCTTGACTTGATCAGCAGCGGCTTGCTGGCTTTGGTTAATCACGTTTTGCTCGAATTGAGCATAATTCTCGCGGATGTGATTGTTGACCGTGTCGGCGTTGTTGGCAGCGTTATTGACCGGCGTTCCGGCATCGCTGACTGGCTTGCTGTCCACATTTGCACTGGCATTAGTGGCGCGTGTCCATGCATCGTTGGCTGCAACGGTGCTTTCATTGCTGACGCTGCCCGTCTGGGTGGTGCCGGCGGAAGTGGCGGAAGCAGGTGTGCCCGCATTGGCACTGCCTGCAGAACCGGATGGGTCGGCGGCTGCCGGCTGTTCCAACGGTCGGCCCAGGTTCATCGCTTGCGAAAGCATTGAACCGCTGCCCGGCGTCGGCACGCCCGGATTAGCTGAGGCAGCTCCAGATATTGAGACGATCTCGCTTCTGTCGGCTGGTTTTACTTCAGGCACCGCGTTGCGAGCGATATTGTCACCGAGTTGCCCGAGCTGTGCATCTCTTATAAGATTCATCGGCTGGTTGGATTGTGACTGCGCAGGCTGCTGCGGCTGCTGTTGCTGCGCGTGCGGCTGGACAAATTGCTGCTGAGCGTTGTGTTGCTGGTTCACCTGTCCGGGAGCAGAATCGGTCTCGGAACGCTGGGGTTGACCAGCTGCCTGCTGCGGCGGCGTAGAGATGGATTGTCCATTGAGAGCCTGTTGCAGCATGGACATGCCACGCGGATTTTCGGCTGCGTTCTGGACGCCTTCGCGTGCCATCTTCGCGCCCTCGTTGGCGACTCCATTCTTGAATTTCTCGTTGGCTTCAACGATTTTGCCGTTGACGATGTCGGCTCCTTGTGGTGCGCCCTGTGTCTTTGGAGCGTCCAAGCGAGCGGACTGGAACGTCGATGATGCCGGCGTTTGACCGGAGACCGGAGCCGCGCCGGACGACGTGCCGCTGGATGCGACGTAGCTGCCGCCGGACTGCGTCACTTGCGATGCAAGCGTTGTAGCTCCGTCACTGGAGACGCGAGTTGAACCGGGCACCGAAGGCGCCGCACCGGCAGGCGATTCATTTGCAGACCTGCCTTGAGACGCCGTGGTGGCATCCGTGCCGGCGCTAGCGAACTGTTGAGGTTCGGTGCTGCGCTGATAAGGAAGAACTTCATTGGTTGCGCCCGCGGCGATGGATGCGCCGAGATCAGCAAGCTGGTCTTTCTTGAGCATATCCATCGGCATCGGCAGCGGCTGCGGTTGCTGTCCAGACTTGACCTCTCCGACATTGGCAGGACTGCCCGGCAGTGGCGGATTCGGATAAGCTCGCGATCCAACGTCATGCTGTTGTTGAATCTGAGCACCTGACGACACTGATGGCATCTGTCCGGCTTGGGATTGCGGCGAAGCCGGCTGTCCGGTAATTGCGGCATTGAGCGATCCGATGTTCTGGGCATTTTCAATGGCGCCTGTCACGGTGCCTTTGCCCATTTCAGCGGCTGACTGGCCGAACTCTTGATGGAACTGCGCACGTGCATCGGCGATCTTGCCGTTGACGACGTCCATTCCGGCGGGTGCGGTTATCGGTGCAGTTGAGGTTGTGAATACAGATCCCGGCTGCGCATTCGGCAAGCTGCCTGACGGAGCATTGCTGCTTATCGTCTGCTCACTGCTTGCAGCGGCAGCAGTCTGTCCGACGACAATGTCCGTGTCGTTGATTACAGTCGAACCAGGCGCGCTGTTCGAAGGCACATTGGGCACGGACCCGGCGATAGCACCGCCGATGGTGCTGCTTGACGGCAGGCTCAACGCACCGCCGGCAGAAGGAGCAGCATTATCCGCACTGGCGAATTTCTGCGGCTCTGTGCTGCGCTGATAAGGCAGCACCTCGTTGGCAGCACCGGCAGCGATGGCGCCGCCCAGATCCGCTAGCTGATCTTTCTTCAGCTGATCCATTGGC